>WNGE01000627.1_pt1 | contig 83286 bp, 67 predicted proteins | sample 5400651 | NCBI WGS metagenome assembly WNGE01 (sample SAMN13153370, study PRJNA577476) | soil metagenome | isolation source: 60 cm soil or saprolite under grassland replicate 2 | place: USA:California | collected 2016-06-15 | reverse complement strand
GCTAGATCAGGGTGTTCTCCTCTTTTCAACGCCTCTGCCACCGCTGCTTTATCGTTGCGATACCATGCCATCTTCTGCTTCCTCCTTTAGAACTTCTCTTCTAGTGTATCACCTCCGTCCCTTATCTCCAAATGTCTGCGGCGAAAAATGTTAGCTACTCTACTGTACCGCTACAGCTAACTTTTCCGCGTACTGTTCATCGAACCAGATGCGATTTAGGCTATCTACCTGCAAGCCATCATGCGGATGCGATCTTGAGGAGGGAGCCGTATACATACTAAAGGTTCCAGTGCCAGTAGCATAAGAGCCAAAGGTATTCTGCAATGAGTCATCAAACCAGATCAACCCGTTACTATCAATACTAATTCCAGAAGCATGTGTCCCACATCCTTTACATGTTTGTGGGTAGGCGTATTCTTTGACGGTATTATTCGTGCTCGTGTTCAGTTCCCCAATCATGCCAGCAAATCCCTCTGTCCACCAGATATTGCCAGTTGGATCAACTGTGATCATGTGCGGGGTCAAGTTCGTGGTTGAGCCTGAGCGAATTTTATACTCTTGTAGTTGTCCGTTAGAAGTGTATTCTCCGATCAAGGCGACTGATGAATTATTTTCTGTGAACCAGATATCATTGGTGCTATCTACCGTTATTCCATACGGCTGACTGTTTGCAGCAGGAGTTGAAATCTCGGTTATGACTTGGTCTGTCGATGTGTCGAATTCGGCAATTTTATTAACAAAGTGTTCACTGATCCACAGCTTACCGTTATGGTCGAAGACTAAATCCCATGGCCCTGAAGCCGGGGTCAGCATAGGCCACTGTTGGAATGTATGGTCAGAAGCTAACATTTCTCCAATAGTATTTGTATGAAACATCGGAAACCACAAATTTCCGCTTCCATCAAATGCCAGGAATAAGACCTGTCCAAATGTTGATGGAAGAGTGTATGTTGCTATCCAATTATGAGAAGTTGGACTAAACTCTTCAATCTTTCCGGGTGCAGTTCTAGACCCGCAATCTGGATTAGGGTTACATCCGGGAACAGCTACCCACACGTTGCCGTCCTTATCAAAAGTTGTACCCCATGGATCAAGGCCACTTTGGACTTGATAATCCGTAGCGGTAACAGTACCGGCTGCATGAGTGGCGTGAACAGATGCAAATGAAATGGCTATGCATGCACCAAGCATGATAAAGACAGATGTATAGCGAAGAACTTTTTTACCCCCCATATTAAACTCCCTTCCTTCCAATACCAATATACGCACTTAATTGTGCTAGAAACTCCCATATGAGAATAATTTAGAGCATAAGGAAGAGCTAAGCGGTGATGATAAGGTTATGATTGAGTTGAGATTGGATGATTCCGGTGAATGTTTTGATGTATAGCGATCTTTCTGTAATTTTAAAGGAAACCGGGTACTATTAGCCTTATTCTAAGTATCTAATTATTTATCATTGACGTAACTCTAGCGCCTTTAGTACTCCCATCAAGGCTGTCTGATAATTCTTGGTGGCATCATATCTGTGGAGTTGCCTCCAAAGTGGAGGCATCTTATTTGTATCATATGAGGTAGCTACTATCAGAATAATGCCATTCATTTGTTTTTCTTTAACTAACCCAAAAGCAGCATTAACTTCCATTTCAACTACATCAGACTCTAAAGCAGAGGGTAAACTATCCCCAGAAAACTGGGACCAGTATAGTGTTAAAAGAGAAGGTTACCCATAAACACTAATACAACTCCATTTATACACCACACTCGCCTGGTTTAAGTAATATATTCATACATTCTGTTTGATGGTGAAAGCCTTGAGTTAATAATGCCGATCTGCTATAAAGGAATTTAGAAACGACTTCTTTAAATTTTCGCTTAGAAGCAGTAAAATTCAGGCATAAGCACAAAAATTATGGAAATAGTGAAGATTGTAACCTTTGTTCCAGAAACCCATGCACATATTGTAAGGGAGGCAATCGGCAATGCCGATGGTGGACGTATTGGTAATTATACTCATTGCACTTTTTCTGTGAAAGGAGTAGGAAGATTCAAACCCGGTGAAGGAGCACATCTTGCAGTTGGAGCAATTGGGAGATTAGAATCAGTTCAAGAAGAAAAGATAGAATTTGTATGTGAACGGATGTTGGCAAAGAAAGTAATGGAAGAAATTAGAAGAGTTCACCCTTATGAGGAAGTACCCATTGATGTTTATCCACTTATCAACGAAACTGAAATTTGAAGGATCATTACCTATTAGAGCATGATGGTCCCCAAAGTCTAGAATTTTTTGTCTTCCTCCAAGCCTACCTCTGGCTCTTGCAGTTCATAATCGCCCTGATATTCCAAGCCAGGGCTTTCCAATTCTAGGGAGGGGATGAAAAAGGAGAGTTTTCCTTGTAGACTACGACCAAACACAGACCTACGAGGAGAACTCTGCATGGACTATACAACATTCTCCATTCCTCCCCCTGAGGGGAAGATGCTTGAACCAGTGGCGGTGGCTTCGCTGTACGAAGCCTTGCACCAGCTCTCTGATGCAAGGCGCGGACAAGGGAAACGCTACGAATTGGCGCTGATCCTCTGCCTGCTGGTCTTGGCGAAACTGGCCGGAAAAACGAGTTTGAGCGGAGCGACGGATTGGGTTCGGCATCGAGCTGCTTTGCTGGCAGAACAGTTCGGCCTGCGTCGCACGAGTATGCCGTGCCAGATGACGTACTGCAATGTGCTCGCGAGAGTGGACGCCAAGCACCTGGACGAGATCCTGGCGACCTTTTTTGTGCGCTGGGAAGCGAAGCCTCGGTGTGGAGCGGAACCGAGCCGTTTACACACCCCGCAAGGCAAGGCTGATCATGCCCATCTGGCTATTGATGGCAAAACGCTTCGTGCCACCACTTCCCAGCCGCATCCGGTGCATCAGCTCAGTTGTTATGAAGTCGCCACCGGCATTGTCTTATGGCACTGCAATGTACAGGAGAAAGAGAATGAGGAGAGTAGCACTCAAGCCGTTGTTGACGCAGCACTTGATCAAAGGGCGCATCTTCACCTTGGATGCGATGCATACCCAACGTGCGTTCTGTGCACAGGTGCATCGGCTGGCGGGCGACTATCTCCTGATTGCCAAGGACAATCAACCGACGCTCCACGAGGATATTGCTGATCTGTTTGAGGATCGCACGCCCGATCGTCGTCGCTGGAAACAAGCGGAGACCTGGGACAAAGGGCATGGGCGGCTCGAGCACCGTCAGATTACCTGTAGTCCTGACCGAAATTCCTGGTTTGCCAAGGACTGGGAAGGCATCGAGCAGGTCTTTCGGCTCGAACGCACCACGCGCCTGCTCAAAACCAACCAGACGCGCCATGAAGTCGTCTACGGACTCAGCAGTCTCTCGATGCGGCAGGCTCCCCCAGCACGCATGCTTTCATTGATCAGAGATCATTGGGCCATCGAGAATAAGCTGCACTATCGTCGTGATGGCTCTTTAGGCGAAGATGCGTGTCAAACTCGCACCGGGCCGGTTCCCAGTTTGCTCGCTCAGCTCAATAGCGCGGTCTTGAGTTACATGGACCGGGTTGGGGTTCGCAATGTCGCTCGACAGATGCGCTACTTCGATGCTCATCCTGAGCAGGCTCTCGCTCTTCTACTCACTGGCTCGTGTTTCGTGTATTAGAATTGGAAAGCCCTGTATTCCAAGCAAATTCACCTCGACGCTTCTCCCAAGTCTTGATATAATGAGCTTGAAAAACAGTGTTGTCCACTTGGGCAAAAGTTAATCATTGCTAAATTGAGACACTAAAGTGCATAAAATTGTAATGGGTAAAATCTGAACCTGGTAGTTAATCTAGTGAAAGGAAATAAGATAACTAACATGGAACACCCAAATATTATCTCAGACCCAAATATTATGATGGGCAAACCTACTATTACCGGAACTCGTATCACAGTTGAACACATTTTAGAACAATTGGTCGGAGGCCGAACCATTGAGCAAATTCTAGAAGCACATCCTCATATTACTCGTGAAGATGTACTAACTTCAATAATTTACTATCCATCACGCTAATGATGCCCAGAGGTATACGTATTCGGCCTGTTTAGTTTATATTGGAAGTGCTTTTAATTGTCATTAACTTCACATAACAACAATCTAATCATCGGCCAATCTGGTGGGGCGACAGCCGTCATCAATGCCAGCCTGGTGGGTGCGGTCGAGGCGGCCCTGGCAGAAGAACGCATTGATGGCATCTATGGTATGCAGCATGGTGTAGAAGGTCTCTTGAAAGAGGACATAATCGACCTGAGGCAACAGCCGTCATCTGTGTGGACATGGCTGCGCTATACACCCTCGGCGGCTCTGGGAATGTGCCGCTATAAACTCAAAGATGAAGATCCTGAGCGCGTAATCGCTATTTTGCGCAAATATGATATCCACCTTTTGCTGTATATCGGTGGCAATGATTCTGCTGACACAGCGCATCGACTTGCACTTACTGCGCAACATATGAACTACGAACTGCGTGCCATTAGTGTCCCTAAGACCATTGATAACGATTTACCGTTCACGGATCATTGCCCAGGCTATGGTAGCGCAGCACGCTTTATAGCATTAGCAACGCTAGATTCAGCCATGAATACGAAAGCCATTCCCTGGTATTACCCTGTCAAAGTCATAGAGACGATGGGACGTGATGCTGGCTGGTTAACTGCCTCCTCCGCATTGGCTAAACATGATGAAAGCGACCCTCCGCATATCCTGCTTATACCTGAACAACGTTTCAACGCTGATCGGTTTTTGAGCCAGGTCGAGGAGGTCTATCGTCGCGTGGGATATGTGGTTGTGGTTGTTGCCGAATCCCTTCGCGATGAACAAGGGCAGTCGCTAGGAGCGATCGGGCAGATCGGAACAGACGCATTTCAACACCCAATGCTTAGTGGAACTGCGCAACATCTGGTAGAATTAGTGAAAAGTGAGATGAAGCTACGCGCGCGTTTTGATAAACCGGGCGACCTGCAGCGTATGGCCTCTTTCTCTGTCTCGATTACCGATCGCGATGAAGCCTACCAGGTAGGAAAAATGGGAACAAAAGCCCTATTAGATGGCGAGAGTGATAAAATGATCACCATAGTTCGCCATAATGAGCCAGCCTATCATTGCACTACCGGATTGGTGGAGCTTGCACAGATTGCAAATGCTCAACGCCTGTTACCCGATGAGTACCTGGATGAGAGCAAAACTATGGTCACTCAGGCCTTTTACGACTATGCATTACCGCTGATTGGTGATCCAATTCCAGATTATGCAAGGTTGGAAATGATAAGGATACAAAATGATGAGTAAAGTTAAACGAGCTATTCTTGTCGTTCTTGACGGAGTCGGCGCTGGCGCAAATCCCGACGCCGATGACTACGGAGATGATGGAGCCAGTTCGCTTGAACATTGCGCACTGGCGATTGGTGGATTGTCTCTACCTAACCTGGGAAGCATTGGCCTGGGAAACATCACTCCTATACTGGGAACACCACCAACTGATGATGCACGAGGCTCCTATGGCCGCATGGCAGAGGCGGGAGCAGGCAAGGACAGTACAACAGGTCACTGGGAAATGACCGGAGTCGTCTTGCACAAACCTCTGCCTACCTATCCCAATGGCTTTCCTGCTAATCTCGTGGCGCACTTTGAGCAGGCTATTGGGCGTGAGGTGATCGGCAATAAGGCCGCTTCTGGCACCGAAATCATCAAGGAACTGGGCGAAGAACATATGCGCACCGGTCGTCCCATCCTCTACACATCAGCCGACAGCGTCTTCCAGGTCGCAGCGCACCAGGAAGTGATTCCGCTCGAAGAGTTGTATCATATGTGCCAGATCGCTCGTGATATGCTTACAGGCGATCATGCAGTAGGCCGTGTAATTGCTCGCCCTTTTATTGGCACACCCGGGAATTTCAAGCGCACCGAGCACCGGCGTGATTTCTCACTTGCGCCACTGGGTATTACACTACTCGATGTGTTAAAGGATAATGGCAAAGAGGTCATTGGTATTGGCAAGATCGAAGATCTGTTTGCAGGTCGAGGTTTGACGCAGAGAGATCATACCGAAACGAATAAAGACGGCATGGCGGCAACACTGCGCTGGCTTGAGCGCGATTTTACTGGCCTGCTCTTTGTCAATCTGGTAGAATTCGATATGCTCTGGGGTCACCGTCGAGATAGCCAGGGATATGCTCAGGCTCTACAACATGTAGATAGCTGGTTTGCTCAGGTACAACAAGCTATGCAGCCAGCCGATGCAATCTTTTTCACTGCAGATCACGGTGTGGATCCGACCTATCGAGGCAGTGACCATACACGCGAGCAGGTGCCATTACTTGCTTACGGCCAGCCTGTACGCGCCGGGATTAATCTTGGTATGCGCTCTACCTTTGCTGACCTTGGTCAAACGTTAGCCCAGGCTTTTCAGGTCATGCCGCTCTCGGCTGGCACCAGCTTTGCTCAAGAAATAGGACTGGTATGACCGAGACACAACGTTACAATCCTTATCCTGTTTTACATGCAGAACGCATCTATTTGCGACGTCCTACATTAAAAGACGCGAACGTGGTATTTAACTGGGAACGTGATAACGAGGTATGGCGTTATGACCCATATCGCCCTTATTCACAAAACATGAGCGAGTTTCTGCCTGTTTTTGATCGTAATTATGTGCAAGGAAATGGCCGGCAATTCTGGTTTATCATCGAGGACGAACAACACATTCCCATTGGAACCATAACCTATTTTAATGTAGATTATCGTGCGGGCCAGGCTGAAATTGGCCTGGGTTTGGGCGATAAAACCCGCTGGGGCAAGGGCTATGGGCCAGAAGCTATTCGGGCCCTGGTGGAGTATCTTTTTTCCCAGCCGGCCTTCGTGCGCATTTACGCAGAAACAGCTCGAGCTAATCAACCTGCGCGGCGAGCATTTGCCAAAGCAGGCTTTAGCGAAGTTGGACAAATCTTTGATCCCCGTAGCTCAGGTGATCCCTGGGTACTCTTAGAAATTTGGAAGAAGAGGACTTAAACAGTGAATTCATCAAATGGAACCATCGATCCTGCTATTTTCAAAGCATACGATGTACGCGGCATTTACGGACAAGACCTTACCGACGAGAGAGCGTATCGCATCGGTCGAGCAGCAGCGCAATATCTACATGTGCCGGAAATGGCCGTAGGACGAGATATGCGCCTTTCATCACCACAGTTAGCCGCCGCACTGATACGTGGTGTAACAGACCAGGGAGTGAATGCCATTGATCTCGGCATGACAACGACGGACGAATTATATTTTGCCGTAGGTAAATTCAACTTTCCCGCGGGTGTCATGATTACAGCATCGCACAACCCTGGAAAATACAATGGTATGAAGTTCTGTCGTGCCCAGGCATTTCCTATTAGCCTGGAATCGGGACTGGCAGACATACGCGACTTAGCGATCAGCGGTAACTATACCGAACCTGTACACAAAGGGCAGGTTATTCAAAAAGATGTGCTCGATGATTACGTCCAGCACGCCCTTTCATTCATTGACGTGAGTAAGATCAAGCCGCTCAAAGTCGTAATCGATGCAGGCAATGGCATGGCGGGTCTAATGATGCCACGTGTATTCTCGTTCCTACCCTGCGAACTGGTACCTCTTTATTTTGATCTGGATGGAAATTTCCCCAATCACCCTGCCAGTCCGATCGAGCCTGAGAATATGGAGGATCTACAAAAGAAAATACGCGAGGTAGGCGCTGACCTCGGTGCAGCCTTTGATGGCGATGCTGACCGCATGTTTCCTGTAGATGAGCACGGAGATATCGTAGACGGCTCGATGGTGACGGCGATTGTGTCAAATAGCCTGCTTCACAAATATCCCGGATCTACGATCCTTTATAATCTGATCGTTTCTAAAAGCGTGCCTGAGCTCATCAATACGTTAGGCGGCAAGCCCGTTCGCACTCGCGTTGGGCATTCTTATATCAAAGCCGAGATGCGCAATCTCAATGCCATCTTTGGCGGTGAGCACTCCGGCCATTTCTATTTCCGCGATAACTGGTTCGCCGACTCAGGTCTGATTGCATTTTTAATTACACTCGAACTCGTTTCAATCGAAGGAAAACCGCTTTCGGAGTTACTTAAACCGCTCGATAAAGGCGTGCGTAGTGGTGAAATTAATAGCGTGGTTAGCGATGTGCAGGGCAAGCTACAAGCCCTTGAGGAAAAGTTTGGCAAGGATGCACGTTTAGTTGACCATCTGGATGGCATTACTGTAGATTATGGGAACTGGTGGTTCAATGTGCGTCCATCTAATACTGAGCCGTTATTACGCTTGAATGTCGAGGCCAATAGCAAGGAGTTGATGGAACAGAAGCGGGACGAGTTGTTGGCGTTTATACGCGGATAGAACAATGCCGATCAATAATTGGGACACTTCACTCTACGAACAAAAACATGCCTTTGTCTACGAATATGGGAAAGGTCTCATTCCTATCCTGCAACCACAGCCTGGAGAACTGATCCTCGATCTGGGCTGTGGCACGGGTCATCTCACGCAAACTATCGCTGAGTCAGGGGCACATGTGATCGGGATTGATAGCTCGGCCAGTATGATTGAAACTGCGCAAATCACCTACCCTCATCTTGAATTTCTTGTAGCAGATGCGAAAGATTTCTTTTTCGCATCTCCTTTTGATGCAATTTTCTCAAATGCGACGCTCCATTGGATAGTAGAAGCTGAACAAGTCGCACGTTGCATCGCAGCTTCTTTGAAGCCTGGTGGCAGATTAGTCGTAGAATTTGGCGGGAAGGGTTGTGTTGCAACGATTACGACTGCCGTTCAGGAATCTTTCCGAGAGCTAGTGTACAGAGAGGTAGACTTCGGATGGTATTTTCCTTCCATTGGTGAATATGCATCCTTGTTAGAGAAGCATGATCTTGATGTGCGAAGCGCGCTTCTTTTTGAAAGACCAACACCATTAGAAGATGGCGAAATGGGTTTGCGGAACTGGATCCAGATGTTTGGTGAACGAGTGTTTCACAACGTGTCTGATGATGTGAAACAACAGGTACTGGAGCGCATCGAAGAGAAGAGCCGTGATCGCTTGTTCAACAATGGACAGTGGATAGCTGATTACACCCGGTTGCGTATTGTAGCTCACAAAGCATAGTCGGTTCCCCAATCGGTAATCTTACTGATGCACCAACCCTTTATCACTATGTAATCTTCACTGTAAGGACGAATAATTCTGGAGACAGGTAGATACTGATAGGCTTAAGGTCATCAGTAGTGTATACTTGTCCTAAAGTTATCTTCTAACTTGCATCTACATGTTGATTAATCTGGTCACTTCGACCACAAGGAGGGTTCTTATGGCTCAACCGCTACCCTGGTGGTTACGTGCCATCTTTGTGCTGGTTGCGGCACAAGCGCTGCTGCTCGTAGCTGCGTTCTTCCAACCTCCACTCATCAGTTTGCTTGTTCCCTGGCCTGCGTCTCCTTTGAACGCACGCTTTATCGCGGCAATATATACAGCGCTGGGTCTTGGCGTCTTGTTGTGTAGCATGGCACGCAGTTTTCGCGAGGTGCGCATTGTGCTTTTTGGCATTGGATTTGCTACAGGATTGCTTTTTTTACTAACACTCTACCGCATGATCGTCTATCCTGGTGAACTCACAAAGTTTCCACTTTTCTGGATGTTGTTCTATCTTATCGATCCATTGCTGGTGGCTTTCAGCTTCTGGCGCCTGGGAGGACGTGATAAAGCGCCATCAGAACCAAATCCACTCGCGTTGCTCTGGGTTATACAGGCTGTTATCCTTGGAGTCTTCGGATTAGTATTGCTATTTTTTCCTGGTGTTGCGATAAACATATGGCCCTGGGCAATGACGGTGCAGTTATCTCAATTGTATAGCGGTTTCTTCATATCACTGTGTGTCGTCTCAGCGATGGCTGTACGCGAACCCCGTTGGGAGGGTGTACGGTTGCTTGTGTTTATATTTGCAACCCTGGCAGTGCTGGTTCTGATCGTCTCGGTAGTACATATCGGTCGATTCAAAAGTGATGCATCCACAGTAGTGTGGTTTGTTTTCTTCGCTGCCGAAGCGATAGTGTTTGGTGGCCTCCTTATAAGCCACCTGGTAAGACCCTCGATGAAAGGGGCAATCTCATGAATGCACAACCAGGACAACTCATTGCTCAACCCGGTCTGGCAACACGATTGTTGTATATCTATCTCTGGCTAACTATGAGCCTGCTTTTTATACAGGGGAGTGGTTCACTTTTACTGAGGCTACGACCAGACATCGAGTCCATTACTCCCGGGCCGCTAGCAACGATCATGAACGGCAATATACCTCACGCAATTCTGCATATCGTCTGGGGTACAATTGGTCTTATCATTCTCATAACCCAGCGATCATATAGTGTCCGACTTGGTCTTGGCCTGACCTTCGGACTATTTTATACCTTGCTTGGTGTCCTGGGAATCTTTGTGTTCAATCCTTTCGACTTACGCCTGGGATGGCAGGAGAACCTGTTTCATTTAACCGTAGGTCCCCTGATGCTGATCCTCGTGTGGTTTTCATGGCGTTCAAAGAATGCCGTACAAGAGAATACTGGAGAGAGCCATGTCAATTTCGAGCCTTGATCAGACTGCCGCCAAACCAGATTACGGAGCCGCATACGCTGAATTGAGGCGCACCGTTATAGCCGCCGGGCTGCTGAAGCGCAGATACGGCTACTACCTTGCTTACACATCCTTTTGCTTTGCGCTGCTCTCGGTCGGTGTAGCGCTGCCATTTTTCTTTCCGGCCTCCTTGGGTTGGTCAGCACTTGCAAGCATTGTAATCGGTTTCGCAATGGTTCAGATAGGCTTGATTGGGCACGATGCCGGTCATCTTGAGATATTTCGTGGGACAAAGAAGAACTGGCTACTTGGTCAGTTGTGTTGGAGCATCTCGACAGGGGTTAGCTTCTGGTATTGGAATGATCGGCATAACAGGCACCACGGGCATACAAACGAAATGGATAAGGACCCCGACATCCAGGGTGGTGGCCCCTTTGCTGTAGCCTTTACGGATGAGGAGGCAGCCGCGCGTCATGGTTGGAGACGCGCCCTTATAAAATACCAGGTTGTCTTAGTGCTTCTGGGTCTATTGTTGTATACCTTCGCCTTCCGCGCAGAAGGCTGGCTTTACACAATGCAGAAATTAAAAAGCACGCGACGTCTGCTTGAGATTACCTTGCTTACACTTAATATAGTGTTGTGGCTAACGTTCATCATAGCACTCGGTTGGCGAGGATTTGGTATCTTCTTCGCAAGTAATGTTGTGGGAAGCGCCTACTTTGTCGCAACCATTGCCCCCAATCATAACGGGATGCCTATTTGGGCCAGGGATGGCAAACTTTCATTTCTGGAGCGCCAAGTGTTAAGCTCACGTGACCTCACTTCACATCCCGTGTGGGATTTTCTTTACGGTGGTCTTAATTATCAGATCGAACACCACCTATTTCCGACCATACCACGCGTGAATCTCAAGCGCGCCCAGGCTATCATTCAGCCATTTTGTGAGGCGCATGGCCTTTCTTATGAAGTGACAGACCCATTGACGGCGTACTGGCAGGTGTATTCAGAATTGCGCAGAGTCGGCAACGCTGCAATTGAAATATAAGTGAAACTTCTACACCGTCAATGTATTCATTATAAGGAGGTGAAATAGTGTCTCGCGTAGTTATAACAGGAATGGGACTCCTTACACCCGTGGGCAACAATGTTTCAGCCACATGGGAGGCTCTGTGTCAGGGGAAATCTGGCGTAGGGCCGATTACTCTTTTTGATACAAGTCGGTTTAGGGTTCATTTCGGTGCAGAGGTCAAAAATTTCGATCCTTCTTATTATATGGATCGGAAAGAAATTCGCCGTACCGACGCCTTTGAGCACTTTGCCATTGCGGCAGCCAAACAGGCATTGACCCAATCGGGTTTGCAGATTACCGAAGAAAATGCCGATGATGTTGGCATCTATATAGGTAGTAGTATAGGTGGTCTATCGTCACTCCTTGATGCAACGAAAACGCTCCTTGAAAGAGGTCCTGATCGAATAAGTCCATACAGTGTCAATATGATCAGTGTCGATAGCGCTCCTGGTCTAGTCTCGATTATGACCGGGGCAAGGGGGCCAAATTGGGCCGCCGTTTCTGCTTGTGCAACGAGTAGCAATACCATAGGGGAGGCCTGGGAGACGATTCGTAGAGGTGATGCCAGGGCTATGATTACCGGTGGATCTGAGAAGGCTATTAATCCACTTTCTTTGGCGGCCTTTGATAATATGCACGCGCTGTCACGCTATAACGATGAACCTCAAAGGGCAAGTCGCCCTTTCGACGCCACAAGAGATGGTTTCGTTATGGGCGAAGGAGCAGGGATGCTCATCCTGGAGGATCTGGATTTCGCCAGGGCTCGTGGAGCACCCATCCTGGCTGAGATGGTGGGTTATGCTTCAACAGCGGATGCGTATCATGTGACCGAGCCTCCACCAGGGGGTACAGGCATCGCGCAGGCTATGCGTCGCGCACTACAAAAAGCTGGTTTACATCCCGATCAAGTTGACTACATCAACGCCCATGGAACATCGACACCTTATAATGACCTGACCGAGACATATGCCATCAAGAATTGCTTTGCAGACCAGGCGTACCGGGTACCGATTAGTTCCACTAAGTCTATGATTGGACACACCATGGGAGCAGCGGGAGCTATAGAAGCAGTAGTATCCATTATGAGCATATTGACGAGCATAATAGCTCCAACGATCAATTTGCATCATCCCGATCCTGAATGTGACCTCGACTATGTCCCTAATAGGGCGCGTGAGGCAACAGTAAACGTAGCTATGTCAAACTCTATGGGCTTTGGTGGTCACAATGCCTGTCTGATTTTCAAACGCTTTCACGAGTAAAATGAGAGTCCGCCTGAGTAAGCGAAATACTAGATGATTTATAGGACCAGGTTTTCTCTACCGGGTTAGCGTTCGTGATGGTCAAGGAGGCTACGTTTATGAGTCTGTTTGAAACAGAAGAGACAAACCAATACACCTTTGAGCCGGTCACAGTACATCCATTTTACGCAGAAATCAATCGCTCGCTTGTTCGGCAAGCGTTTATCCCCTTTACAACACGACTCACAGGTTCTGCATTGTCTATTGTAGATATGGCATGTGGAACCGGGGTAATCACACGTCTGATTGCAGAAGAGATGGTCCGTCTGGGATTACCTGGACGCATTTTATGTGTTGACCCTTCAGCAGAGGCACTACGACTTGCACAGAAGAGTATGGAAGAGGTGGAGGTAAAGGCAGATTTTGTCCAGGGAGATGCAGACGATCTCTCTTCGATCGTTCAAAATGCCGATGCTGCTTTTTTCTGTAATGCCATTCACCTTGTCTCAGATAAACTCTCTGGATTTCGACAAATGAAAACTATTCTTGCCCCTGGTGGGATCTTTGCCTGTAATAGTGCCTTCTTCGATGGAACTAATGTCGGAGAAACACAACGCTTCGCACGCCTATGGATACGCCGAGCTGTAGGATGGCTGCGTAAAGAGCACCCAGAAGTGATGTTCTCTCGTGAGACTAAAACAGTGGCGATGCAGTGGCTCAATCCTGAGGAATATAGCACTCTGCTCGAAGAAAGTGGATTTAAAAATATAGAAACCACCCTGGAAAAAGCATTCATTCCACTTGATGCCTTAAGAGATCTGGGAAAATACTGGCTTTTCATCGAAGGCGCACTGCCGGGAGTCCCTCTACCACTGGGTGCAACTGCACTTGGCATTAGTGTCTACCAGGCAGGTCAAGAGTTAAGTATGGCAGGGATAGACCGCATGTGGCTGCAAATGCTTGCAAGGAAAGAATAGATTTTGCCGCGGTAAACCTGAAGAGAGAAACTGAAAAAAGGTAATGAACCCTATTACAAATCTACACTATAGGTATTTTGTCCCTGTACTACCTGTACCAGAAATGCGAAATCCAGCCTTGTTAAGCCCGCTGGTCCTTTATAGACAACTCGACCCGCGACACCATGAGCGCCAGCCTTAAAATCATGGGGCAAAGTATTATCAACTGGCGGGGTGTTATAGCCGTTAATGATGAGGCGAATATAATCAAAACCGAAGCCTGGGGAGACTGTCACTCCATTGTTGTTATCAACAGTAAAATTGACCACATAGAACAGTTGCCCTATTATAGCCTGGCTACCTCGATAAGCATAGAGAACATTCACACTTGTCAGGTGATAGACAAGTGTATTGCCTGAGAAGTTATACCAGATGGTCAATGTTTGGGGATATGTTTTCCCCGCAAAATGGTTGGGATCGAAAGGACCACTGAAAGGAATAATAAGAGGCGTTTCCCTTAGCAAAAGGGAACCCAATTGCAGTTTCAAAGTGGAAAGTTGTACGCTCTTGGTTACAGGGAAATCGATCCATCCGACTTCGCTTGTATGAGGCTTTGGACCAGTAGATAGATGTACATTAGTAGGCGCAATTGGTTTCACACCAGGTACAAGCAAACGAGTCACATCATAATAGATCACTGAGACCTGGTCGGTAGACTTATTCGTCACTTGCAAATTTACACGCACGAGCGCTGGCCCCGTTTGAATCGTGTCATTGGGGAAAGTAGTAGCATATTGTGCATTCAAGACAGTAAAAGATAATTCTGCATATGTTCCGGTTCGTTCTACATGAAATGTAGTAATAGCGGGTTGAGTATTGCTTGCACCCAGAGTGACATGTACATTTTTTAACCAGTTCCAGGTAATGTAGCTGACACCCCCAAGAATGATTATGCCAATTATTAGTATACTTGTAATCCACAACCAGAGCTTAGATGATTGAGAGTTTCGGGGAGGATATAAAATTCTTTTTGTAGAAGTATGGTTAGTAACAGAATCATTAACTGAACGCATTTCTGATGAAGTTATTAAAGATTTTTTGGCCATAATCATATTCCCCTAGATATGTTTTAAGTGTGACACATCGCTTCCCCCATGGTTAATTTTAGTAAAATTCGCGATTCTTGACACCCTAATTGCACGCGTGTTAGCATACCATAGGTTATCTAGCATGACTACCCGCCTGCTGGGCGCTCATATTTGGGGTAGGGCAAGCCTTACTCATACATTATAAGACATATTTTAAGGAGCAAAAGTCCCGTGAAAATTCATGAATATCAGGCCAAGGACATTCTGGCACGCTACGGGATCCCGATACAGCCTGGACGAGTAGCGTTTACGCCGGAAGAGGCCGAAGAAATTGCCCGCGAAATAGGTGGGCCAGTAGTAATAAAAGCCCAGGTCTATGTTGGTGGACGTGGCAAGGCAGGTGGTATTCAATTTGGTGATACTCCTGAAGAGGCCCGAGCAGCAGCAGCAAAAGTACTAGGCATGAATATCAAGGGGTTAACCGTTGAGAAGGTGCTGGTAGTCTCAAAATTGGACATCAAAGAGGAGTATTACCTGGGTATCATCCTCGACCGTAAATCGCAAGCCCCCGTCGTAATGGTCTCCAAAGCAGGCGGTATTGACATCGAAGAAGTTGCAGCTACCACCCCCGAAAAGATTATCAAGCAGCCAATCGATATGCGTTGGGGCCTGCGTCCATTTGAGGCCCGCGACATCCTGGCACGCGCAGGGCTTCCTCACCAGGTAATCGCAAAAGGTGGCTCAATCCTCACAGCACTCTCCAAAGCTTTCATTGAAAGCGATGCGAGCCTTGCTGAAATCAATCCGCTTGCGCTGACCACTGATGGACAGGTGCAGGCAGCAGATGCCAAAATCCTCATTGATGACAACGGACTTTTCCGCCAAAAAGAATACGCTTACTGGGCAGAAACTGAAGAATCCAACCCTCTTGAATTCGAAGCCAAACAGGAAGGCCTGACATACGTGAAACTTGATGGCGATATCGGCATTATTGGCAACGGCGCTGGGCTGGTCATGACAACACTTGACATGGTTGCGCGTGTTGGTGGCAAACCTGCTAACTTCCTCGATATTGGCGGCGGCGCGAAGGCCGAAATCATGCGCAAAGCATTGACATTTGTAGCACGTGACCCACAGGTTAAGGGCATCCTGGTCAACATCTTCGGTGGCATCACGCGTGGCGAAGAAGTTGCGAAAGGCGTAATTATGGCCCAGGTCGACCTGCCTGAAGGCATGCCAATCGTCGTTCGTCTCTCCGGCACAGGAGCAGAAGAGGGAAAAGAACTCCTAAAACAACATGCCGGACTTGACTGGGGCAAAGATATGCGCGAAGCCGCCCAAAAGATCGTAGTCACCGTAGGAAAAGGATAAAAGCATGAGCATTTTGCTTGACAACACAACACCAGTTATCGTACAAGGAATAACCGGCCGCGAAGGACAATTTCACACACGCAACATGATAACCGCAGGCACCAACCTGGTAGGTGGTGTCACCCCAGGCAAAGGTGGAACAACCACAGAAGGTTTACCCGTTTTCGACACCGTTGAAGAAGCCATACAAACCACAGGAGCCACCGCAAGCTGTATCTTCGTACCCCCGGCTGGCGCAGCCGACGCCATCATGGAAGCCGCAAGCGCAGGTATCAAGCTCATTGTATGCATTACCGAGGGTATCCCCGTTATCGACATGACACGCGCGATGCTCGTGGTACACGAACATGGAGCACGTTTGATCGGCCCAAACTGCCCAGGCATGTGCACACCAGGTCACGGTAAGATTGGCATCATCCCTTACCAGATATTCACACCTGGCCCAATAGGCTTCATTTCGCGCTCCGGCACACTTACCTACGAAGTCGTTGCCTTACTGACCGAGGCAGGTCTTGGCCAATCCACGTGTATAGGCATCGGTGGCGATCCCATTATAGGCTCAACATTCGTTGATTACTTGAAATTATTCGAAGAAGACCCGCAGACGAAACTTGTAGTCATGTGTGGAGAAATTGGTGGCAGCGACGAGGAAGACGCAGCCGAATACATCAAAATTATGAGCAAACCAGTTGTTGCTTTTGTTTCAGGACGCACAGCGCCTCCAGGAAAGCGCATGGGACACGCTGGCGCCATTATCTCTGGTAATACCGGTACTGCCCAGGGGAAAGTAGCAGCACTACAGGCCGCAAAAGTACCTGTGGCCGATACCATTTTCGACATTCCGGGCATGGTAAAAGAGGCATTAGTATAAACGTAGGTGCCGATGTATCGCGCACACCGCCGATTCATCGGCCCTGATGGATTCCCGATACCTAAATGAAACAGTGACACTATGACAACTGCCCTGATCTACGACCCAATCTTTTTAGAGCACCTCACGCCAGAGAATCACCCCGACAGGCCTGAGCGTTTGAAGAAAGTAATAGAAGTTCTACAAGCCCTGAACTGGTTAGAGCGCGAAGGCCTGGTTCAGCTTACGCCACGTGCCGCGACAGAGGATGAACTGGCCACCGTACACGAACGTGAATATATCCAGAAAGTGAAGGCTGCAGCACACAAAGTTGCCAGGGAACAAGACTCGAGCGGACGTAAAACGCGCTTCTTTGCCACAGATACATTCATCTCTGCACGCTCATACGAAGCAGCTATCAAGGCTGCAGGCGCTCCCCTGACAGCCATCGATGCTATTCTACATAGAGAGATCGACAACGCCTACTGCCTGGTACGTCCTCCAGGCCATCACGCAGTAGCTGAGTCGGCTATGGGCTTCTGCCTGTTTAATAATGTAGCAGTCGCTGCGCGATATGCTATCGACAAGCATGGGCTAGAACGTGTGATGATCATCGACTACGATGTACACCACGGGAATGCTACCCAGGAAATGTTTTACGATGACCCGCGTGTACTCTATTTTTCGATTCACCAGTCGCCATTTTATCCCGGAACAGGCCTTTCTGACGAGTGTGGTGTAGGAGCAGGACTCGGTACAACCATAAATGTACCGTTACCTGCAACGACAGGCTACGAGACGTATGAACCCGTTTTCCGGCAGGTGATGGCCCCTGCCGCCGATCGCTTTGATCCACAATTGATTCTTGTTTCCGCTGGCTTCGATGCCCATTGGAAGGACCCGCTAGGTGGCATGTATCTCTCAACAGCTGGTTTCGCTAAACTCTCAGGTATCATTATCGAACTGGCCCAAACCCTATGTAATGGTCGATTAGTTTTCGTGCAGGAAGGCGGATATGACTTACTTGCTACAGCCTTTTGTGTAGCAACCTGTATCAATCTTTTACTTGGTGACGATGCCGCGGTAGATAACCTGGGTCAAGCCCCTACCATCAAGTTTCGCATTAATAGCGATGTGCTCATCGCTGAACTGCGTCGCATCCACAAATTGACAGGTTATCGTATGCGCAATGCGCCTAAGCCCGATATCGAACGGCTACGACGCGAGATCAAAGGACCGGATGCATAACCGTCCTTCGGAGTAGGCATGCCCAACGCTACACCAGTTCGACTACTCACAAGCGATGACCTACCCCTGGTCCTACGCTTGCTCAACACTTCTGAATACATCTATCAGCGGTTCACATTGGAAGAGCTGCCAATGCTGCTCAAGCATTACCCAGCAGTAGGTATATTCAATGGTGATTCGATGCATGGATTTTTGCTTTCGCAAACTGTGAATCCTCCCTCGGCATGGCTCGGCGGGTTTGGTGTGAGTTGGACAGAGAGTCGCGAGTACATCTCCTTACTGGAAATGCTGTTAGAACAACTGGCGAAGCATCTAATCAAAAGAGGCGTGCGTTATATGTACTACTCAGGCAACGATATGCAGAATGATTGGCTGCGTGATGTACTGTTAGTGCGAAGCTTTGCTCTTCATCGATTACTTTATGCCTACGATAAATATGACTACAAAGTTCCCTCAACCGGTAACCCCGACGTAAAACTGCGACCTGTCGAGAAACGAGATATACCCGCCCTACTTGCCATCGAGGAGGCATGTTTCGAGGACTTCTGGCGATATGATGCACATTCTTTCGAGGATATTGCTGCGACTCACCCTTACTTTGTCGTGGCTGAACTGAACGGCAAAATAGTCGGTTATCAATTCAATGCACTTGAGGATGAATTTGGCTATCTTGTACGCATTGCTGTCCATCCATCAGTGAACGGCCAGGGGATCGGTGTGCGTTTGATGAGTGAAGCAATAACATTCTTTCAACAAGCACACGTTTTGCGCATTATGCTCAATACACAGGATGACAACGTACGAGCGCATCGGTTATACGAATGGTTTGGGTTCGTGCGCATCAACCAGACGGGATTTGTTTTACGCAAAGCTCTCTGATTATTGCCATCCGACCAGACACCAGACATCTAGCGGTTCGGCTTTATTCTTCACGGTTAGCGGTGGCAGTTTTGTTACCCGAACATACTGGCGTACTCGAGTGAATGTTGCGTGATTCAGCATGATATTATTGTCCTTCGCTTCTTGTTGAAGGCGCGCTGCAACGTTGACCACATCTCCTATAGCAGTATAGTTTTGGATACGATCACGCGAACCGATATTCCCTACCATCGCCTCGCCCGTATTCACACCTATCCCAAACGAGTACAGCGAGTCTTGCGGCTGAGTTCGTTGATATTCCACAATCGCCAGGCGCATCTTCCAGGCGGAGCGTACAGCACGCAAGACATGATCGTCCTGGGGCAAAGGCGCATTGAAAATTGCCATCAGCGCATCTCCCCAGAATCCGGTTACGGTGCCTTCTTCATCCCAGATTTCTTTGACCATGATTTCCAGGTAGGTATTGAGCAGGTTCATCACTTCTTTAGAGGATTTACGTTCGTTCAGGCTGGTAAAGTTCCGAAAATCGGCAGCGATGACCGAAATTTCTTTGGTTTCGCCACCCAGGTTGAGCGCATTCGGATTCTCGATAAGCTGTTGTACCACATTGGGATGGACGAAACGTCCAAAAATGCGACGTATATCCTTGGCTTTAGCCTCGGCACGCTTGAGTTCGGTACGGTCATCGATGACCAGCGCCATGCCTATCGGGGCGGTTTGCGGATTCTCGCGCAACGAAGAGACATAGAAGGTTAAATTGACCCGGCCTCGTCCTACAATTTCACATTCAACGGTATCAGGCACAATGGTACCATGGCTATGCTGTATACCTGCGTTTTGTAGGAGTTCGATTACACCAACCTGCGGCACAGAGCGAAAGACTTCCTGGTAATGCTTGCCAACTGCCGATAGCGGATTGATTTGCAACATGATACCAGCCGCATCATTAAATTTGGTAATGATGCCAGTTGAGTCGGTGGTAACCACGCCGTTAGCGATAGAAGCGAAGATGTTATCCATATATTGTTTGTCTTCTTCGACCGTTCTCAAAGCCTTGCTAAGATCGGCGAAAAGACGAGCGTTGTCAATAGCAATAGCCGCTTGATGGCAGAAAGCCAGCAGGAGATCACGGTGCTTCGCACTAAACATGTTAGCACTGATGCGGCTATCGACATACACCGCGCCGATGCAATGATCGCGCACCACAAGCGGGACACACATAATCGAGCGAATGCCAAAGGCCATAATACTCTCCTGAGCCTTTAATGCATCATCGAGCTGCGCATCATCAGTCAGCACTGGTTCTCGCGTACGCACAACCCGATCAACCGTGCTGCGGCTGATCTGGAACTCACTGAGATCGATCGTTCTCTGTCGTTTGTCCCGCGCAATCTTAAATTCAAGTTTATTGCTGACCGGATTGAGTAAGACGAGAAAACCACGCTCAGCTTTGACCACGTCGATTACTTCATCCATAACCAGCAGCAATACTTTGTCGAACTCAAGCGTCGAGTTGAGCACCCGGGCAATTTCGTAGAGCGTCTCCAATTCGTTGCGCTGGCGTTGAAGGTTGACAATGCTTGTGTTGAGTGCTTCACGTTCGCGCTCGAAATTGCCCGTTGGAGAAGAGAGTGGATGCGATGTTGAAGGAGGTAGAGTCGCTTGCGCCTGCTCTAATTGTTCTCGCAATGAGTTTATTACACGCTGTCCAGTTTGATTAAACCGGCTTAATTCCAGGTCAGCAGTCCGGCAGACACGCAAAGAGTCACTGAGCAATCGGACACGGTCATCACCTGCCTGTCCAGCATAGGTGCCTTCGACAGCCACCTCCAACTTATGAGTATGTTCATGCAGTATGCGCGAAATACGCATAAGGGCGTCGCCTAGCGAGCGCAATTCATTATCCGCATTCAATCCTGGATCAGGCGTTACAGCCACGTTGTCCTCCGTGCTAGATAGTACGACCTACTCTTACTCGCCGCCTGCGGCAGCGAGGGAAAAAGGATTTTCTGGGACGCGCTTATGCATCCCCCAGATGCGCGGCCCCAGCCCCCGGCAGGGAGGCTTTGCCCCCTGCGCCCCTGACTTATAATCAATTCAGAGCACGCATACAATGGTATAGACGCTCATGCCCATCCATTATAGCATACGAGATCTGGATAATTTACACTCCATGCTCTTTCATGTAGGTAGTGAAAGACATGGGAGTAAAACCAAAATCGCGTTCAACACTTTGCAGATCGGTGACGTTATCAAACGTGAAAAGAGTCATCGCAGCTTTTGTTATGGGGGGATGGGGTAAAACAGCTTCCATGACCGCTGCTCCCATTGCAACAAAAGGTGTAGGAGCTGGCGCTTTGAAGCGTTGCTTATGCATGGTCTTTAACAATATATCAATGATCTGGGTAAAGGAGTAGTACGCCGGTCCACCGATTGTATAGGTTCTTTTTGTAGTGTGCTCAGGGTCTTCCAATACTTTGACGAGGACGGTGACGACATCTTCTACCCAGATTGGCTGAAACATAATCTTCCCGCTGCCAATCAGTGGTACAACAGGAGCAGTGCGTATCAGACCGACCAATCCTTTGACAAACGGCGCGTTCTTGCCGAATAACACAGATGGCTGGATAATTGTCCAATCCAGACCACTTTCCTTGAGCATTTTCTCAGAAAGGTAGCGTCCTTGCATATAGCTGCCAGGTTTATCGGGTTTAGTGCCCAGCCCGCTGATCTCAATAATACGCTTGACGCCTGCTTTTTTGGCAGCCTTGATCAGGTTAGCAGTTCCCTGGACATTGGTTTTTTCATACTCATTGCCTGCTGATTGCTTATTGTCAGCAGTCAGGAAAGCAGCGTGAATTATCGTATCGACACCATGAACGGCAGCATCAAGAGAATCTGGGGATGTTGTTGCTCCCGTCACCAGTTCTACTTTACTAACAGGTAATAAGCGTTTTGCGCGATTTATATCGCGCACAAGGCAGCGCGGACGTTCGCTCTGAGCAACGAGGCGAGCGACAAGGTGGCGTCCAATATAGCCTGTTGCCCCAGTTATGAGTATCATCGATTCCTCCTTGAATTACCTATATCATGTACATGAGACGCGTACCACGAAGATTTCAGAGAATATACCGTTGGCGCCAATAGAAACAACTTTACATTGTAAGTATAGTATCAGAACGAAGATAAGACTAGCGAGTGGAGACATGAATTGCAAGATGGGTAGGCTCATATAACCTGGCGCCTATCCTTAAGGATATTGACATTTACTTGCACCTATGCTATTATTCTCCTAACACAAATGTTGTTCATATGCAAATATTGAGAAGATGCAAACAATTAACACCAATGATCGTGAAACGCTTGCCCGCAACATTAATCAGTTTCGGCGTTCAATCGTACGTGAGTTCGTCTTTAACATCTTGCGCACGTTTGTCGATTTTGACTTCTCGCTTCCTCAGTTAGCTACTCTCTTGCTACTTGATGAAGAGGGTGAACTCACCATCAAGCAAGTGGCCGAAATTCTGGGACGTTCGGTATCAGCCACCAGTCGCCTACTTGACCAGTTAGTCGAACGTGGGATGGTGAGCCGCCGCGAGGATGAGCACGATCGCCGCGCGAAACGCATAGCCATTACTGAGAAAGGTAGAAAGCTCATCGCCACGCTTGAACAAAGACGTGCGGATGCACAATTAGCAGTCATGGAATATTACTCGGCTGAGGAACAAGCCTCAATCAATCGTGCGATGGCCCTTCTTGCCGAAGCTGGTCAGAGAAGGAGGTACTATGAACATCCAGAGTCCAACACCACAGAATAGTGAAATTCTGGCAGACATCGTGCTACCTTTTACTGCCATCAATCTCTCCTCACTTCCCATTGCCGGTGGCAAGGCAGCGAATTTGGGCGAGATGATCCATGCCGGTTTGCCTGTGCCGCCAGGTTTCTGTGTAACCACTACAGCCTATACAATCGTGGCAGAAGGATCCGAAATTGAAGCCATCCTGGCTGAACTGGCCACGACTGATGCTGACGACACAGCATACCTTGCGAAACTGGCTAACACCATACGAGCCAGATTGCTAGAAGCACCAATTCCAACCAGCATCGAAGAAGTTATAACTGAAGCATATCGCGCGTTAGGAGAGGGTGAACCAGTTCCTGTTGCTGTACGCTCCTCGGCCACGGCTGAGGATTTACCCTTTGCCAGCTTTGCGGGCCAGCAAGAAACCTACCTCAATATCATTGGTGAAGATGCTCTGATCGACGCTGTACGTCGCTGCTGGGCTTCGCTGTGGACTGACCGCGCTGTAAGTTACCGTGCCAGCAATGGCATCGACCAGCATAGTGTGCGTCTCGCGGTCGCTGTTCAACGCATGGTTGATGCTACAGTTGCAGGTATCCTCTTCACAGCAAATCCATTGACCGGCAAGCGCCGCCAGGCAGTGATCGATGCCAGCCCTGGCCTGGGTGAGGCAGTGGTCTCAGGTGCAGTCAACCCCGACCACTTCGTGATCAACGCTCCTACTGGTGAGATTATCGAACGCCGCATTGGTGACAAACGTGTAGCTATACATGTACTGGAGGGAGGAGGTACACAGCGCATCGAACAGGCTACACAGAACAACGAGGCTTGTCTCTCTGATGAGCAGGTACGAGCGCTTGCTGACCTGGGAGCAAAGGTCGAGGTTCACTATGATGCGCCACAGGATATAGAGTGGGCAATCGACACCTCTGGACACCTCTGGCTCACCCAGGCGCGACCGATTACGACGCTGTATCCCCTGCCCACTAACGCGCCGGACAACGATGATGAGCTACGCGTGTACTTTTCGCTCAACATTTTTCAAGGGGTGTTTAAACCACTCACACCTATGGGCATAGCAGCCCTCCGGCTCATTGGCTCCACAGTTGCCAGCATATTTGATCTGCCCCCCCGCGATCCTCTAAACGGCCCGGGTATCCTGGTCGATCCTGGTTCCCGCCTCTTCCTCGATGTCACAGCCGCTCTGCGGACAAAGATCGGGCGCGCATTGTTGATAAGAGCTATAGGCTTTGCCGAGGCCCGCTCAGGCGTTCTCTTGCAGCAGTTGACCGCCGATTCACGCCTCTCCCTCAAGCCGACGCCGCACTGGCGAGTGATACGTGCCTTTGGCTCGCTTGCCGCGAAAACAAGAGCTCCACTCTCTATCACCCAGGCAGTGTTCAAGCCACAGGCCGCAGTAGAGCGTATGCAGCGAGCCAGAGCGGGGTTGGAAGCCCTGAGAGCAACCTCCCCGGAAAACAATGCCATCAATCCTGCCGACCAATTGAAGGCTCTTGAGCAACTCATGTCATATTCGGTAGAGCCTCTCTTCCGCACCTTTCCCCCAATTCTCGCTAGCGGACTCGGCAGTTTGGGGCTGGCGAGCTGGCTGCTGAAGGGTATTGCTACCCCTGATGAATTGCAGATTGTGCTGCGAGCCCTGCCCCATAATCCGACGACCGAGATGGATCTGGAACTGTGGACACTCTCCCGGCGCGTGGCTGCCGATGCCACAGCAGCTCGCCATGTCAGCGAAACCAAGCCCGAACAACTGGCGCAAGAGTACCGTGCAGGCATGTTGCCCTCAATCCTCCAGCAGGGACTGGCCGACTTCCTGTATCACTATGGGCATCGCAGTGTGGCCGAGATTGATCTGGGCCTGCCACGTTGGAGAGAAGACCCGGCGCACATCCTCGGTGTGCTTGCTAATTACCTGCAATTGGATGATCCGGCACTGGCCCCGGATGCGCAATTCCGACGGGGAGCGCAAGAGGCTGAGGCGATGGTGGCTGATCTGACGCAGCGCGCGACTCACAACGGCCGTTTACGCGGCATGTTAGTTGGCTTCTTCTTGAAACGAGCGCGGGCGATGGTCGGTTTACGCGAGATGCCTAAATTCTGCCTGATCTTGATCCTGGCATATATGCGCGAGATGCTCCAGTCAGTTGGGAAGGAAATGGCCCAGGCCGGACGCCTGGAGAGTGACGCAGACATCTTTTTTCTCACGCTGCGAGAGGCCCACGCAGCTCTGGTGGGAGAGGACATGCGTGACATCGTCCGCGAACGGCGAACAGCCTATGAACACGAGTTGCAACGCCGCCATGTGCCGCGAGTGTTGCTCTCAGATGGTACCGAGCCAAGCCCGGCAGTGACGGATAGTGTAGAGTCTCAAGGAATGCTACGAGGAACACCTGCATCGCCGGGCATCATTACAGGGCAAGCGCGGGTCATCCTCGACCCAACAGGAGCCCATCTGGAGCCGGGCGAGATCCTGGTTGCACCTTCAACCGACCCCGGTTGGACCCCCCTCTTCCTGACTGCTGGGGGTCTCGTAATGGAAATGGGCGGCTCAATCTCCCACGGTGCAGTCGTGGCTCGCGAGTACGGTATTCCGGCGGTCGTTGGTGTACCAGGAGCCACGGAGCGCATCATTACAGGTCAACAAATTACTGTCGATGGGTCTCATGGAATAGTTTCCCTCGAGAAGTGAAAGTTAGTTGAGGCATAGTTCTACTTAAATTGAATCTTCGGTAGCTAAGCGAACTCTCCGGTACTTTCTTTATTTTAGTAGTTAGCCATGTGCAATAATCAGCGCAACGATTCCGCCTGCAGCACAATTTTCACAGCGACACCCTCACCTGGAGAACTTTTGATGTTAAGGCTCCCACCAGCGATGGCTAGCAGCGCGCTATGGGTGAGCAATCCGCCGCCCGTACCCCTTGTAGCGCTACTGCCGGAGATAATACCGACGCCATCATCGGCCACAATTACTTCCAGATAGTGGCCTTCACGATTATACGATGCGCTAAGAGTAAGGCACAGGTGGCGGTGGATATCGTTTCCACGTGCATGGCGAGCAGCGTTCCGCAAGGCTTCTTGCACCGCTGCAAAGATCAATTCTGCAATAGCAGGAGGTGTCACTTCGTCTATAGCAGTTGCTGTCTCTTCTGATAAGCACCACTCTATTTCATCAAATGCATTTTGAAAGTCTTGCTCCAACATGGTTTGTATCGCATGCATCATGCCATCACGCTCCAAACGATGTGGCGCGCCGGGAGCAGTTGCACGCATCATGGTTGCGAGTCGGCGATGGGCATCACTGATCATATCAATAGCTTCATTCAGTCCCTGTTCGCGACACATTTCTGAAGATTCCACGCTTTCTGGATTGTCTGGCTTCATATCACACGTAGAGCGCAACGTTTCCAATCGCAAGAGGGCGAGGTGCATCTGTGGGAGAATCTCGTCGTGCAATACACGACGCTGCTGAGCGCCAAGTAACTTCACATCCACAGTACGACGACGTAGAAGTCCTGCTACAGCTTGCATGGCCTCGTGGTCACCCAGAGTATCAAGGATACGTTGCCCGCAAGCCTGCGCAAGGTCCATATCTTCCTCTGTGAAGGCCCCCCCGTCCTCTCGAGGACCGAGATAGAGAGCAGCCACAAGGCCTCGTTCATCGAAAATCGGTAACACCCAGCAAATCATTGGCTGCCCATGCAGGGTGATCTGAATTCGTTTAGGAGCCTCAGCATCAATGTCGGCCCTTTTATTGAGGGCAACCAATTTGCTCCCGAGCACAGTCTCATTAGGCCAACGATAACTGAAATGACGTTTCAATGTTCCGGCAGCCACAGTCAGGTATGCAAACTTAACTGCTAAAACATCATGGCAGAGATGAAAAAAGAGATTTCCCAGATCTTGCTCAGTCTTCTGCAAGTCGGTATTCAACCAATGACTGAGACTGGTACTACGCACAAATGGTCCCAGCAACGCTATATAGCGATCATGAGCGGTATGGCTACTCCAGGTGAAAAGCGCATACGTTACAGCGGCAAGAGACGTAATCAGTAATAATCCACCCAGGTTACTATGGGTGAAAGTGACCAGAATTGCGATAAAAATAGCAACTGCCGTGGCAACAATAACAATACCTCGCCACTGTTCGAAGAAGCCCCGTCGGGCCAGAGAGCGTTCGATCAGAATACCATGACGAACAACAGAGTATCCAATCAGCAGTATAACCAGCGCTACCGCCAATGTGACACTCAGATCCAGAATAATCAAATTCAAGGGAAATATTTCTGCAAGTGCCAGGTTGGATGGACTGAATGGTATGGTAGAAGGTGGAATAACGTAATGCTGTCCGTATTGTATCCAGTTCACTATCGACTGTATTACCAGTATGCCGAGTGTAGTCGTAAGAGCAGCCATAAGCAATGCTGCTAATAATAAGCCAGGGCGTGCCAGGTGCCAGGAGAGATAGGGTTCTTCCAGCAATTCTACATCCGTCGGATCATCCCAAAATGCATCGATCAAAGCCTGGTGAAACGTGGGAGATTCAGGCTGATGATCCGCGGAAGAATGAGATTTCCTCATGCTTTCAGGTACACGAAGAGCATAGACCCATAGTATGCGCAGGAGCCGGCTTATGCGACCGAAAGTAAACCAGGGGCCAATAGCACAAAAGGTAACATAGCATAGAAACAAGACAGGTATCAGAACCATTGGTGAGAATCGTCCAGTACCTATATCGTTCAAGGCATCGTTATAAGCGATCAGTCGCAAAGTTCCTTCATATGTGAAGGTTGATTGATTGATTATGAGCAGTAATAAAACGATGCAGCCAAGTATGCCACTGAGAGCCAATAAGTATGGACGCCGTTTACGCCAGCCTGCATTTATCAACGCTGCATAGTACAAGCCAATGGCAAACCAGATATACGGTACACCAAGCGCAGGCAGCCAGATGAGATGCCATAAAAACTCTGGTGTGACTAAACCAGATGCTTGAGTGAGAGGTCCTGAGATTAATAGAGCGTGAATAAAGAAAAACAGTGCAGAAAGACTCAAGCCAATGACACCGAGACGAGCTATGCCACTTTTGCGATCCCCATTGAGCCATACTGTTACTGCTAGCCAGAGGAAAGCGACAAGGTTAAAGATTGAGAGAGCAAGCACGAAAGTCTGAAGTAGATAAGCAGACTCGAGAAATTTGTGGATCGACATTCTTTAATCCTCTTTGTATCTGACGCGGCGTATGGCGCGTTTCCGTAACTCGTCCTCTCTGATTGATACTCCGGTCATTGACCTGATTTCTGGTGCAAGCAGAGATTCATGCTCATTGCTTGTTTGCGTCTCAAGATATAATGGCACCCAATCACCCCGGCGATCTTGAACGAGCGCTACGCCATCCTCATCCCATATAATCATGCGGTTCAATGTATAAATCAACGTAGTTCTGGCCCGCGCAACTTTGTCGTCAACCGCTGTTTCACTCAAGCCCCAGGCTGCATAAATGCGACCATTCGTGCGGCTGACCGCTCGCTTATCATGCAGGTTGAGACGAGCGGCTATCTGCTCATTCGTCATACCCTGCGCTACCAGTTCAGCTACACGAAGTTCATTCGGCTCCAAAAGGGCGCGTGGTGATTGTTCATCAAGATCACGCACTTCCTGTACGCGATCCTCGATCTCTGGATCAACGAGACTTCTCCCGTTTACTGCATCTCGTAGCAAAGGTACGAGCATACTCGGCAGCAGGTAGTTGCTCTTGCGAACATACGCGTAATGGGTCAGAATACCTGACGCGCGAAACTCACGGTAATATTCGTCGTCATCCTGAATAGAGTAAAAGACAACGGGCAGACGAGGACGCTCGCGCCGGATCGCTACGGCTGCACCGACCCCACTGATCGCCTTCCGACCGGCCTGTGCATCTTGTAGCTGTACATCCATTAAGATAACATCGATATCGAGTTCTAAAGCTCTTGTTATAGCCTCCTGGCCCGTTGACGCTTCGCCCAAAACCTGTACTGATCCAGTCGCCTGCAAACCTTCTCGCAACGCTATACGCAATGGACCATGATCGTCAACTAATAATACTTTAATGATTGGCATAACAATTGAAGCCTTCCATTGACCAGTAGTGAGTAATGTACAGTTTAGTATATCAGGTTCCTGTGAAGGTATACAGGTTTTAAGTCACAGTATGTGGGTGTTTGAAAACTTTATGCAAATGGGGTGTTCAGGTAAACTCAGTCTTTAACTGCCATACTCTCAAAATACGCAATCGCCTCCTGTGCTGTCTCAGGCTTCAATATAGTATTCTCAGCAAAATCCTGCGCGAGCGGATACCCACTCTGGCGCACCAATTCTGCCGCACCCTCCAGATCATAGTTCGTCTTCCGCAAGCTCACATTTGGCCCCAGGAGTAGCCAATACGCCCCGGGATCACCATAGGGCATCCCTACACTCCCCGCGTTCACAACTCTCTTCCCCTCACACATTCGATCAAACTGCATATGCGTATGCCCACAGACCACCACATGCTCTTTCACTCCTGCAAGCACCTCCGTCAACCGCTCCTCCGGCGTCGCCACAGTCAGGATCTCCTTATCACTCCTGGGCGAGCCATGGCAAAACAGTACCTCTCCAATCCCTTCTATATGAAAGGAAATCTTTTCCGGCAATCCCGCCATAAAGTCCCTATGTCTCCGCTCCATTTGCCCTGCCGTCCACACTGTAGCCGCCCGCACCTCTTTCGACTGAATATGACTAAATGTGCCTCCATCAAAAGCCTCGACGATATCACGTTCACAATTCCCCCGTATCCAGCTCACACGATCCCCCAAACTCAGCAAGACTTCGAGTACCTCTCGCGGCATCGGCCCTGGAACCATATCTCCACCTACGACGATTACATCCACTCCTTCACGGTCAATTTCGCTCAGTACTGCTTCCAGCGCTGGTAAATTCCCATGAATATCATACATAGCTGCAATCTTCATCATCTGCTTCCTTTCATCTTTACTGATCATGCCTCTCAAAAAGTATAACAGTCCCTATCACCATAGAGAAGTTAAAATGAATGCTCTTAGCATAGATAAGCTCCAGATGATCATCCATCTGTACTTTGTTTCATTTAATCAAGGCCTGGTCATAAATAGGAAGCTATGCGGGAAACTTGTCCCAGCGCAGCCCTCTTTGCTCCCTTATCCAGTACGCAGAGGTGAGGACGACCCCCTTTTTCTCCTCATATCGACTGCTCTTAAATAAAGACCAGGGTTATCGTGATTGGGTGTCACGGAGAATTCTATCCCTCCACAAGGAATTCACAACCACTTCTTAACCAAATCACAACCCCCTTACTCTTGCCCCTGCCCATGTTTTCACCTATTCTTCTCAATGGAGAGACACAAGAGAAAACTACAAACGTGTTTCGCTCGTCTCAGTGCAGTTTTGAAAGTGAGGTTCTTGTATGCATCTCTTTTCCCGCAAGAAGGTAGTCCTTCTTTTCTCCTTCCTCGCCTTAGTCGCCATTGTGGGCGCTTTTGCCGTGAGTGCAGTGGCCCTGCGGCACACCGCCAACGCCGCCGCTGCCGCTGATCCAAATGTTGTTAAGTTTGACCTGGTAGCTTCACCCGGTATTACAGCCTGTTTGCCCAAGGCACACGGCTCGGCAAGTATCGTACGCCTCCCGGAGAACGACAACATGAACATCTCGGTTGAAGGTCTCGCCCCGAACAACGAATACGCTCTTTTCGTCATCCAAGTTCCCAACAAACCATTTGGCATTTCGTGGTATCAAAGTGACCTGGTGACCGATGGGAATGGCAATGGCAGTGTAGTGGTGCGCGGCATCTTCAATGTGGAGACATTCTCGGTTTCTCCAGGAGGTTCCGCCACCTTCGCCCCCACGCACCAGTATCACCTGGGCTTGTGGTTCGCTGATCCACAGGTGCCTTTCGATCTCGGCTGCGAACCGGGCGCAACCAGCCCCACCATCACCCCATTCGATGGTGACCAGCAGGCAGGCATCCAGGTGCTCAATACCAGTAATTTCCCGGATAACGCAGGTCCTCTTTCCCAAGTCAAACCATAAGTCAAGTTTTGCCTGTATCAAGGAACACGAGCGCAAATTGTCAGTGCTCTATAGACTGACAATTTGCGCTCGTGTATCGCTTCGAGAACGGCCTTGACTTGTGCGTTGGCCTCAAAGCCATTCCCAAGTCGGCTTGACTATTTATGACCAAGCCTCATTTAATTAAGGTACATTCATAAGATTTTGTAACTGATGTATGATAAGATAATGATAAGTTGAACCCACGCGTAGACGGGAAATAGCATACTTCTATGATCGAAACTCATCCTGCTTCTTTACAAAGGAGAAGTAATCCATGAAATCAGCGTGGCCAGCACGACCCATCATATATGAAATCAATACCTGGGTGTGGCTCAATGATTTGAGCAGACAATACAAACGCGCAATCACACTCGGCACCGTTCCGTTGGAAGAGTGGGATGCGATTGCCGCATTGGGAGTGGATGCTGTATGGCTGATGGGCGTATGGGAGCGAAGTCCGGCGGGAATTCGCATTGCAAACGAAAACGTAGGTCTGCAGGCCGATTTCCATCATGCACTGCCTGACTATACTCCTGCTGATAACGTCGGCTCCGGTTATTGCGTACACAGGTACGTCGTAGATCAACATCTCGGAGGTCCTGAGGGACTCGCCACAGCGCGACAAATGCTTGCTCAACGTGATCTGTGCTTAATACTCGATTTTGTACCGAACCACGTAGCAACAGATCACCCCTGGATTATGGCGCACCCCGAATACTTTGTGCAAGGCACACTCGATGATCTGGCCCAAACACGTGGCGAATTTTTTAATGCAGGCGGAACAGTGATTGCCAATGGGCGCGACCCATATTTTCCTCCATGGCCTGACGTCGCGCAGCTCAACGCTTTCAGTCCATCCTTACGACAGGCGACTAGTGAGACATTGATTTCAATCGCGGAGCAATGCGATGGGATGCGCTGTGATATGGCGATGCTACTGATCAACAGTATCTTTGAGCGCACATGGGGCAAGCGCATCGGCGGACCTCCGCCAGTAGAGTACTGGAGCGAGATGATCAACTCAGTGCGATTAAAATATCCCAACGTGCTTTTTATGGCGGAAGCGTATTGGGATCTGGAATGGGATTTACAGCAACTCGGCTTCGACTATTGTTATGACAAGCGACTCTACGATCGCCTCGAACACGATAACGCGGAAAGCGTTCGCCTTCACCTTTCCGCAGGTCTGGATTACCAGGACAAGTTAGTACGTTTCATAGAGAATCATGACGAGCCGCGTGCTGCGGCAACCTTCTCTCCAGAAAAAGAACGTGCGGTTGCGGTGATATTGATGACGTTGGCCGGAGCAAAACTCCTCTACGAAGGCCAACTCGAAGGACGTAAGGTCAGACCGCCAGTATTCCTTGCTCGCCGACCGATTGAACCAATCGACTTAGACCTGCAAGCTTTCTATCATCAACTGTTGGCGGCAATTAAACAAGCGGGGCTGCAAGAAGGTGAATGGCAATTATGCGAGCGTTCGGGTTGGCCAGATAATAGCAGCTACATGAATATAGTATCCTGGTGTTGGAGCCAGAATGAGTCACGTTACCTGGTCGTTGTGAACCTCTCAGAGAACCAATCGCAAGCACGTATTCATCTACCATGGGACAACCAGGCCGGAAAAACATGGCAGTTGATCGATTTGCTTAATAACGATGTGTTCCAGCGAAACGGTGATGAGATGCAGCAATCTGGCTTATATGTGGATTTACCCGCCTGGAGATTCCATTTCCTGGGTTTCAAAACTGATCGCTAGTGGCTGGTTATACTATATTCAATATTCAATAGGAAAGCAGGATAGTCACCATGAGGCCGATGATGGTGATTATAAAAACAGAGTAGGTGCCGATTTATCGTGCACATCGCCGATGTATCGGCCCTAATACGCATCAACCTAAGCACGGCAGTCAGGAAGAGTGCTGTCATGCTGAGTGCAACGAAGCATCTCGCCTCAGCGAACGAGATCCTTCGCTTCGCTCAGGATGACACTCTAACGCGCCTATTGAAGCCGATGAATCGGCGGTGTGCTCGATAAATCGGCACCTACAGACAAACAAAATATAGTGCTCATGTCAACTATCGCGTCCATTGCCGATTCATCTTGACTTTCTGTTCAATCCCTGCTAAAATAACACGTAGTAGAAAATATGTTCTAATATATGCTTTCTGCTGTGAGTGTAACCTCTGCTATTCTATCTCTTTCGATCAGATAATGCGGGCAAAGAGAGAAATGACAAGTAAAAACTCGCTGCAGAATTGATATCAGACCTCGTTCATGTATACTATACAAGTAGCGTTGTCACGTAAGTCACCTAAGGAGGACCTATGCAATCTAAACTGAACCCATACCTCAGCTTTAAAAACAACACCCGCGAAGCGATGGAATTTTATCGCACGGTCTTTGGTGGCAAACTTGAGGTGAGCACATTCAAAGACTATCACGCCTCTCAAGATCCAGGCGAAGACCACTTGATTATGCACTCCGTGTTGGAAGCTGAGAATGGTATTACGTTTATGGCCTCTGACACCCCGAACAGAATGGAATATCGCGCTGGCACGAACATGAGCATGTCACTGAGCGGTGACAACGAAGCAGAATTGAAAGCGTATTTCGAGAAGCTTTCGGCCGGTGGCATGGTAACAATGCCACTCGAAAAAGCTATATGGGGCGACTCGTTTGGGATGTGTACAGATAAGTTCGGCGTTCAATGGTTGGTGAACATCGCAGGCCAAAAGGCGTAGCGCTGGAAATACTGACTCAGAGGTGAATGCCGCCACATGCGAGTGCTAGGATGTGGCGGCATTCACCTCTTTTCTGGACAAGTCGAGCGATAATATGATCAGACCAGTGGTCTGAAAAAAGAAAACTGTGCTACGGTCCAACTGGTGCATGTGCTAGCAGGAAATTGCTAATGTGCTGGATCATTTCGTCCTTATGCTCGGTATCTAGAATATATCCCCCATGGGCAGTGCCCGAATAGATATGAAGCTCTTTGGAGGAAGACTTGACAGTGGCGAACATATGCTTGGTATCTTGAATGAAAGTATCTCCCTCGCTGTTTAGAAAGAGGAAAGGCATAGTGATGCTGCGCAATTCCTCATCGCTGATCTGTACATTTCCATAAGAAACCGGCGATGAGACTGCAACACCCACAATGAACGGAGGCTGTCGCTTTGCTGCCAGTCTGGCTGTATGCGTACCCCCTATGCTGGCTCCTACCGATGCGATAGTGGTGGCGCCCTCTTTCTGCACGAAAGTGAATGCTGCATGGATATCGCGCTCAAGCAGGGCGAGATCTGCCAGCCCCCGGTACTCATACGTCAATACCATGTACCCGCGTGCGGCCAGGTGTCGAGCAAGAGGTTCCCACGATGATGAGGGGATCCATGAGCAGACAACTGCTACCTTGCTTTTTCCACCGTAGATGTGTCCTCGCAGTGTTACACCATCCTGCGTGACGAATTCAACTTTACGCGGCTCCGATGTTGATGTGGGTAATACTGTGCCGGTGCTGCGCGTTGTCTGCTGGCTAGGAGTGGATGTGCCACACGCGACCAACAGGGCAGAAAGAAATACTATGAAAGTGAAGCGGTAAAGTTTCATTGTTTCCTTTCATGCTCCAGATACGTTGTCCAGAGTAACCAGTCCAGGGGGTAGGGCGGCGTAGATCTCGTTGGCCTTGGGATGGGCGTTGTCTGCCATCATCTCCAAGACGATGACTCTCGCGTTCACGAGTGCGACTCCTGCCTGAGCCAGACGGCTGATCGTCGCGACGGAAGGCTGCGGCTCAAAACGGCCAGAGGCATCAATGACGACATAGGTGTCGTAGCCTTCCGCCACACTCGAAAGCGCGGGCAGTTGAGCACAGACGTCAAAGCCGGTGCCTGCAATGATCACCTTCTTGCGCAAGGTTGCCGTGATCGCCTCATGGACCCGGGGGTCCTGCCAGGCGTTGATGAGCGTGCGGTCAATGACTTGGGCGCCTTCGTAGAGGGTGGTCAGCGCGTGAAGCATCGGCCCGTTGGGGCCCGCAGCCAGAGCGGTGGTCAGGACTGCTGGCACTCCCAACAACTGGGTTGAGTGGGCGAGTCCCAGCAGGTTACGCCGCGTTTGCTCTGGCTCGTAGATTCTGGTGAACAACCCCTCTTGCTGATCGACGAGCAGCAGGACGGCGTTCTGTGATGTGATCGGGTCGAGAAGGGTTGACCTGGTTGCGTTCAACATGGATAGACTCCTTTCTGATACACAGTGGTTTCCTGTCGCCTCTTTGCACAGTCGGCGGGACCGGCGACCATGTGAGCCGCCGGTCAGGGGCAACTTAGGATCGCTCAAAAGGTGGGGGCTGGCCTATATTACAGAAGTGGAGACCGGCCAGTTGCCATTGCCCATGTTGTGCAACAAACACCAGCGTGGTGCGCATCTGCACGTTCATGGGATTGCCCCGATAGGTCGCTTCCTGGGTGAGACGGCCAATCACGATGGCCGCCTCGGAGTAGGCGCGCACCTTGACCTCGTCCAGGGTGTGAGTAGTGTACTTCATGTCACCGCTCTGATGTCGCGCGAGCCACTCCTGCCTGGTCAGCAAGAAGCCCAGCGGCCCGACCCCGACGAAGTCGTCCGCCAGGAGATTCTCAAGGAAAGCGGTATCACCTTGTAATTCGGCAGTGGCCCAGGTGTCTGTAAGCTGCGCCACTTCTTGTTCAGTCTGTTCTTGGTTCATCGTCTCATTCCTTTTTGTCGCTCGTTGATGGTCTCTTGAAGAGAAAGCTATATTGATTCCGTATGATAAGGGCCGAGCTGTAACTTGGCGAGCAAGATGGGATGCCAGTACGGGCTTGCCGTGGCCATGGCGAGCAGCTGGATGCGGCTGGTGTGGGCCGCCAGGTACGTCAGGGTCGGATAGCACTAGGGCATCTCGCGCTCTGGCCCGCCCAGATAGTGGCTTTGCCACACATGGTCCACCGTGCTGATGCGGTCAAATCCTGCGTCCTCGGCGGACTGCGCGATCTGGACCAGGGTGGGGCCAAACTGACTTGCCCCACCCGGCCAGGTAAAATCATTGAGACCAAGTCCCAGTTTCATGAAGCCATGCCTCCTTTCTTCTCGGTGAAGATCTTTTCAGCCCCTTTCACCAGGGGGAAACCAAAATTCATCCCTGCTCGCCATACCAAGAGCTTAGCCAATCGGCTCTTTGTCCCGCACCCTTTGGTCCACCATCCCCTGTCGGGGGGTGCGTCTCCTCTGTGAGACGAGCACGCTCGATGCCAACCCAAGCAGCAGTGCGACCCCCATCACGATGAGGGAGCCGCCAAGCGAAGGCTTGGTGGTCATCAGGAAGACGACGCCCAGCAACAGGATGGTCAGGGTCTGGACTGCTGTCAGCAGGACGGGGTCGTGGACAGATCGCTCGAGCGCTTCAGGCAATGAACTGTCGGCTGCCTCGCGTGCCTGTCGCTCAATCGTGCGCCTGCGTGGTTCAAGCAGGGCTGTCCCGAGTGGAGCCAGCAGCACCAGGCTGACCAGTCCGACCAGAATCCAGCCGGTGAGCAAGCTCCAGGCGGTGAGTGCCATGTACACGCCTGCGGCAAGCAGCACCAGCACGCTGATCCCGAAGAGCGGGCCGGTCAAACCCACAAGGTGGGCAAGGGTGCGCACCTGCTCGACGTGCTGCGCCTGTCGCATGGCGGAGAGGCCGAACAGCCAGATCCCCATGCCGACAAAGTAGCCGTTGGCTCCGACGATATGCAAAAACAGGACGACGGGATAGATGCTCATGAGAAGCTCTCCTTCTTTTCAACTGTCTTGTCAATCCTTTATTACACGATGATGGCCACATGCGACCAGCAAGGCAGAGAGAAATACTATGGATGTGAAGCGGTAAAGTTTCATCGTTTCCCCTTTTGTGACTGATACGCATCTTGCCTGAGAGTGAGATGATCTCCATATGGTTGCTAACCTAAGTACACAAAATCATTGAAAAGGGTCGGAATGAGAAGCAGCCCGTTTTGAATCCTTCATCACAGGCTACGCCACGCCCCACAGGCGAAGCGTCTCATCGTCGCTGCCCGAAGCAACGCGCAGCCCATCGGGCGCCCAGGCAGTGGCCCACACAGCACTACTCTGTCCTTGCAAGGCGGCCACCTCGTGATGCGTCTGGATGTCCCAGAACTGCACGAGGCCGCTCTGGCGCGAGCAGACCAGCAAGTGCCCATCCGGCGACCACGCCAGCGGATAGGCCCAGCCTCCTTCAGGGTGCGCACTGAGCGTAGCGAGATGTTTGTACGCCTGATCCCACAACTGCACCGAGCCGTCGTCGCTTGACGTCGCCAGCACCCGGTTATCCGGCGACCATGCCACGTCGTTGGGCTGATTGCTACTCTGCAGAATGGCCAGTGCTCTGCCGCTCCTGGCATCCAGCACATTCACGATGCCATCGTAGCGCGACGCAGCTACGCGTCGTCCATCCGGCGACCACGCCAGGCCCCAGTTCGCCAGAGGATAGCTACCGGCGCGAAAGGGGCCGCTGCCCTTGAGCGTCCATGCGGTCAGTTGCTTGCCGCGTTTGGCGTCCCACAAGAGCACGACGCCGGAGGCGCTCCCGGAAGCCAGCCGGCTGCTATCGGGCGACCAGGCTACCGCCAGCTGGGGATCCGACTGCGGCGCCTGCAAGACGAACTGCAACTTGCGGGCGACTGTGTCCCACAGCCGTACCGTCCCGTCCCTACTTGATGAGGCCAGCAGGCTGCCATCCGGTGCCCAGGCCATGTGCTGCACCTGGTTGCTATGCCCTCGCAACGTCGCCCACAAGCTCCCCGTCCTGACATCCCATAGCTGCACCACGCCATAGGAGCCGCTAGCTACCGTGCGACTATCGGGCGCCCAGGCCACGCCACGCACGGCTCCCTGATGCGCGTTGAGCACTGCCAGCGACTTCACCCGGCTGGCGTTGCCAGGCTCGATGCGCGTAGCAGGCTGCATCACCACGGCTGTCGGCGTCAGCTTCGTGAGCGTGACCGTCGCAGCCGGCTTTTGCGCTGACTGGCATCCGGCCAACGTCCCCACCGCGGCGAGCACGGCGACAGCGAAACTACGCCGGGAAAGCCGTCTATCCAGCCACCTCCACCACTCAACTCCTGCGATTTGATCGTGAGCATTCATGGACTCGTTCATTGCAGTTGCCTCCATGCTATCAATACTAGCCTTGACCCGTTTTCGTGGAGTCTTATTTCGCCACTCTTTTTGGAAAGACCAGACAGACCAATGGTATTGATACGCATGAGATTTTCTCCTTCTCTGTCTTCGGCGCAACTATCTCTTGCTTCCCTCGCAGCACTCACCGGCGGCCAGTGTCTTCCGAATTACGAAAAGAGCGGCAGAGCCATCGAATGAACCAATTTACACTCACTGGGATAACTGATGCCGCTCAAATTGTTCCACCATCCAGTCACACCAGGCCACAGCAGCTCGTTCGTAGCCTATGCCAGCGTGCAGTGTCGCATAATTGCCAAAGGCTGGGCGGTTCACTTCCCACGCTGCATCCTCCTCTCGTTGCAGCAGGCTTGCCAGCATCTGTTCGTACTCGGCTAACCGGGCGGCATGAGCCGCTTGCTGCTGACGGAACAGCTCGATAGCGGCAGGCGGATCAGCAAGCCAGATCGCATAGGCTCTGAGCACGAGCTCATTGTGGGGCGGAGCAGGCGCAACAGGCGTCGTCATCCAGTGGCGCAGGGCAGCCAGGCCGGCATCGGTCACGCGAAAGAGCCTCTTAGCAGGTCGGTTGCTTTGTTCAATCACTTGATGTGCAATCAGCCCTTCGTCTTCTAAGCGCGTCAGCTCGCTGTAGATATGGCTCTGGTGGGCCGACCAGAAAAAGCCGATGGGTCGCTTCAGCCGACGTGCGAGATCGTACCCGGAAGAAGCATGGTGAGCGAGCATTGCCAGCAAAGCATAGCCTAAGGTAGTAATTGAGCCCTCCTTTTTACTCTGTAATAGGAATATTTCAATATAGGAATACTATAGCCTCTCCACATTGGAAATGCAAGCAGGACAGTTGCACGCTTGGGTGAGGTTGAGACACGCTTTGGTGGGATGGGAATCGATGATCAAGCGAAACGTTTTAGAAACGCTATTTCTGGTATACTTTTACTATAAAACTGATTCTTGGATTTTATAAAGCCTGTCCTCTGAAAGAAAGAGAAATGCCAACTTCACGACAACTACCAAGAGTAGAGAAACGAGAAGAGGATACCAATACCTCTGACGGCGTGTGGAGCGCAAACTACCGCCAGCTTACACTCGGACTCATATTGATTATATTAGGACCAGCATTCGAGGCGCTGGCCGTTGCAACTATTCTCCCCAAAATCGTCACCGATTTGGGTGGGCTGAGTTTTTATGGCTGGTCTTTTAGCGCGTATATGCTGGCTACGCTTGTGGGTCTCATACTGGCAGGTGACGAAGCAGACCAGCGAGGGCCTGCATTGCCTTTCCTGATCGGGATGGTATCATTTGTGCTCGGACTGATTCTAGCTACTACTGCACCCTCTATGGCTGTTTTCGTACTAAGTAGAGCGGTGCAAGGTTTCGGAGCAGGTATTCTGGTCTCAGTCATATATGCTTGTGTTGGACAAGGCTATCCAGAGCGGTTGAAACCACGCATGGTGGCAATACTCGCCAGCGCCTGGGTAGTACCGGGATTGGTCGGCCCTGCGCTTGCTGGGATAATCTCCGATAATTTTGGCTGGCGCTGGGTATTCCTTGGCCTGGTGTTTATTTTGCCTCTAGGAATTGGCCTGGTGCTGCCAGCCCTAAAAAAGCTAACCCTTTTAAAAAAGAAAAGAGAGGCAAGAACATTCGATATCCGACGACTCTTAGCTACAGCTGGACTTGTAGTCGGAGCAGGTATGACTTTGACAGGCTTGCAGGTGCAATCGGTACCGATTGCACTTGTGTTGCTTCTCTGTGGTTTGGCACTAGGCATACCATCACTTCGATTTGTGCTCCCTCCAGGTACATTGAGAGTAAAAGCGGGTTTACCCGCTGCTATAGTGAATATAGGTCTACTCAGCATTGCTTTCTTTGGTGCTGAGGCTTTTCTTCCCCTGACACTGATCTCGATACGCGGTCAAAATACGATTATCGCCGGTATAGCTCTCACCGCAGCAACCTTGAGTTGGACAGCCGGTTCTTGGTTGCAAGCGAACTTAGCGCCTAAACAAGGACGCCGCATGCTTGTCTTAAGCGGTTTGTTTATCATTGCTGTTGGAATTGCAGGTATTGCAATCATCCTCTTCCCAGCTATCCCCGCCCTGGTAGGGATAGTAGCATGGGGAGTTGGAGGGCTTGGCATGGGACTTGCTTACTCTACAATTAGCCTTGTAATTCTGGAAACTGCCCCTAAAGACCAGGTAGGCTCTGCATCCGCATCAATGGAGCTTTCTTCGGTACTCGGAACAGCACTCGGCACTGGTCTAGGAGGAGTGATCATCGCGTTTGCAGCAAGTTCGGGTCGGTCGCAAAGTTGGGGAATAGCTGTGATAGATATACTTGTCATTGCATGTATCGGTCTCGCTTGCCTTACAGCCATTAGATTGCCAGGACGAACACCACTGTCATCCTGAGCGAAGCGAAGGATCTCGGCCCAGCGTACGAGATCCTTCGCTTCGCTCAGGATGACAAAGCTGTATGTTTGACCCCTTGCTGCATTTAGACTATAGTTCTGCAAAAGAACAACGTCTCCAAATATTTTGTAGGTGAGGTTTATGTCAAAAGTGCATTCGGCTAGTATTCATCTCGGGTTGGTGATCCACAATCATCAGCCTGTAGGCAATTTTCCCTGGGTATTTCAACAGGTATATGAAGAATCTTATCTCCCCATGATCAAATCGCTAGAGCAACACCCTCAAGTGCGCCTCTCGCTGCACTATACAGGATCACTTCTCGATTGGTTTCATGAGGCTCATCCTGAATTTGTTGAACGCATCGCGGTGCTGGTTCGACGTAATCAAGTAGAGCTCGTTAGCGGCGGCTATTATGAACCGATTCTTCCTTCTATCCCTGATCGAGACAAAATCGCTCAAATTCGCCGCCTCAATGAGCGGCTCTTCAGAGATTTTGGAGTGAACGCTAGTGGAATGTGGATAGCGGAACGAGTCTGGGAACCGGGTCTACCGCATTTGATCCGAGAGGCGGGTATAGAATGGACCATTCTTGATGATGTACATTTCAAGAATGTTGGCCTGGAAGACAAGGATCTGTTGGGATACTACGCCACTGAGGATCAGAGCAATGTCTTAAAGGTCTATGCCACCAGTAAAAAAATGCGCTATAACATTCCCTGGCGTCCTGTAACGGAAACTATTAAGGCCTTGCGTTCCCTGGCAACACTCGACGGAAAACGTATTGTGGTGATGGGCGATGATGGTGAAAAGTTTGGCAGTTGGCCCGAAACAAGTGAATATTGCTGGGGTACAACTATGCAAAAAGGCTGGGTGGATGAATTTTTCACTGCGTTAGAAGAGCAGAGCGACTGGATACATATGACCCCGCTGGGGGAGCACGCTCGTAATTATCCAGCGCTTGGACGCATTTACATTCCTACTTCATCGTACATAGAAATGACTGAGTGGGCTTTGCCACCACAGAAATCCTATCTATTCGGCAAACTGCTTCACCAACTAGAAAAAGAGCACCGTGACGACATCCTTCAATTCATGCGTGGCGGCTTCTGGCGGAGCTTTCTAGTTCGCTACCCAGAAGTCAATAACCAGCATAAGAAAATGTTGCGTGTTCATGATGCGGTATATGCTGCGGGAGCGAACGAGGAAACTGGTGTGGTTCAGTTGTGGAAGGCGCAGGCCAACGATACCTACTGGCATGGTCTTTTTGGTGGCATTTATATGAACCATGTGCGGTCCGCGATCTATCATCACCTCATCAAAGCAGAGAATGCCGCTGACAGGATACGCTTTGGCAATGGACAATGGCAACACTTTGAGTTCACAGACTTCGATAGGGACAGTCAGAATGAATTGATCGTCGAAAGCGATCAGCAAAACATATATATTGACCCACAGCGCGGCGGCACACTTTTTGAATGGGACTTACGGCGCAGTATGCACAATGTCTTGTCTGTCATGTCACGTCACGAGGAAGGATACCATCGAACGCTACGAGAATATGAACAGGAGCGTCGTAAACGCGAAGCTTTAGCAGCACAGCAGAGCGCAGATAAGTCATCTAGGGTAGGTTCTGCACAACCAGTCTCACCCCATACTTCAGTGAGAACGAAAGAACCTGATCTCGATCTCTATCTGATCGTCGACCGCTATCGCCGCAACAGCCTGGTCGATCACTTCCTTCCTCCAGCTACAACTCTATCCGACTTTGCCCAGCTTGATTTTGAAGAAATGGGCAATTTTATTGAACTGCCTTACGAAACTTCGATTCAGCAAGATAGCAACGGCATAAGGGTTACACTGTCTCGTGATGGGCATGTGCGGCGGCCAGGCGCATTGGGACCACTTCAAGTATTTCTGAGTAAGACTCTCTTTGTTCCTTTTGGAGAAGAGAAACTGGTAGTGGGATATACTATCGAAAACAGGGCAAAAACTCTTCTACAAACACGCTTTGCCTGTGAATGGAATATCAATTTTCTCGGAGGAGGAGGCAATGATCAGGCATATTGCCATGTTGAAGGCCAGGAACTGGATAACGAACACTTTGACAGCACAGGCGAGGTAGCCCAGGTCAGCAGTTTCAATATTGGAAACTGCTGGATTCAGCAGGACTTGGCTTTCACTCTGAGTGAAGCAACAACGCTCTGGCGTTTCTCAATCGATACGGTGACTGGTTCCGAGGCAGGCTTTGAACGCATCCACCAGGGCAGTTGTCTTACTCTACTCTGGCCTTTGATTCTAGAATCTGGTCAAAGTTGGAGTGTTGAGATTCATTGTGAAGGGAAGCCATCTCGTTAAAATTCCCCCCGAAAAGTCTGATTTATTACAAATCTTATGTTATACTTCTCTTAACGTTTATTCGTTGGATATACAACGCTTAGTATTTCCACAATACAACGTTAAGAGGCCGCATTGACTGACTCCCAACTCATTTCAGTTGCAATGTGTGCACCAAGCAACAGCTCTATTGTTTTTAGATGTAGCAGGAATCAGATGTATTCTTGTTATCAGAGCGAAAAGGAGTTACTTTAATGGCTCGTGTCCAATTTGAGAACGTCTACAAGCGCTTCGGCAAAGTAGAAATCGTCCACGATATCAACCTCGATATCAAGGACAAAGAATTCCTGGTTTTGGTAGGTCCCTCCGGTTGTGGCAAAAGTACCTGTTTGCGCATGGTTGCTGGTTTGGAGGAGATCAGCGAAGGAGACATCAAAATCGGTGATCGCATCGTCAATAATGTCGATCCCAAAGATCGCGACATCGCCATGGTCTTCCAGAACTATGCCCTGTATCCCCACATGACCGTCCACGACAACATGGCCTTTGGCCTCAAGCTACGTCACCTACCCAAAAATGAGATCAAGAAACGGGTTGACGATGCAGCCGAAATTCTCGGTCTCGAGAAGTTCCTCCAGCGTAAACCCAAAGAACTCTCCGGTGGTCAACGCCAGCGTGTTGCACTTGGTAGAGCGATCGTGCGCGATGCCCAGGTGTTCCTTTTGGATGAACCGCTTTCGAACCTGGACGCGAAACTGCGCGTGCAGACCAGGGCGGAGATTACCAAGATTCACCAGCGCGTCCAAACAACTTTTATTTATGTAACACATGACCAGGTGGAAGCGATGACCATGGGCACTCGCATCGCCCTTCTCAATGCTGGCATCATCCAGCAGATTGGCCCTCCACAGGAACTCTATGATCATCCCTCGAACCTGTTCGTGGCTGGTTTTATTGGCTCTCCCGCTATGAATTTCTTCCCAGGGGCCAAAGTCGTCGCTGATGGTGACAAAACTACCATCGTGATGGAGGGAGTCGGACAGGCCATTGTCCCACCGCTGTATAAAGAACAGGCACGTGAAGCAGCGGGCAGGAACTTGACCTTTGGTATTCGTCCCGAGCACCTGGAAGATATTACGCTGCTGCCTGCAGATGAGAAAGATGAGTCCAGAATCACTGCTCCAGTCGAGGTGGTAGAGCATCTGGGCAATGAATTGCTGGTCTACATGAGTGTTGCTGGCAGAACGATCGTGGCACGCCTGGATCCACGTTCTTCAGCGCATGCTGGCGGCCAGATCACTCTGCACATCGATACCGATCAAATACACCTCTTTGACGCAGATACAGGCTTAGCCATCTTTTAGCTGTTCCATCTCTATGTTAAAAGTGAGACGCTTTCCACGATTGTGGAAAGCGTCTGTTGATGAGCTCACACCTCTCCTACGTTAACAAGAATACCTTCGTAGCTCCTGAGATGGATCTCCGAGAGATCGATCAAGCCCTCACGATCCATAGAAGTAGAGAGGACGATGTACCCCTGAGTATGTCCTGCTACGGTCACCACCTCATCTTGAGCTGAGAAGTTAAGAATCACCAGGTACCGCTGATCATCGTGTTGGCGCAGGTAAACGAAACAATTGACATTTTCCTGCTCAACTGATTGATACGAACCGAGGGCCAACGCCGGTAGTGCCCTTCGCAGTTCCAGTAAGCGACGCGCAAACATCAGAAAGGAACGTGGTTCCCGCTGTTCAACAGCCACATTATAGATCTGGTAGTCATCTGCGACCGGCAACCATGGGGTCACCTCGGGAGCACAGAAGCCCGCATGAGCACTGCCATCCCATTGCATAGGAGTACGTTCTGGATCACGACTGTACTCAGGATGTACCATACCTGGCGGATCATGTATCAGCTCCCGTGGAATTGGAACATTCAACATCCCCAACTCATCTCCATAATAACAGGTAGGCGTCCCCCGCAGGGTGAGTAACAACATCTGAGCGGTCCGTACTTGCTCACGTCCCACACGAGAAGCGATGCGAGGTCGATCATGATTACCCAGGACCCAATTTGGCCAGGCATTCGATGGGAGAGCAGCTTCGTATACATTGACTATCTGGCGAATAGTACTTGCCTCCCACGTTGACGTGGTCACCAATTGGAAATTGAAAGGCAGGTGTATCTCGTCTAGTTGTTCACCGTAATACTTCACCACCCGCTCCACAGGTAAATAGATCTCGCCGATGAGTACGCGCTCATCATAGCGATCCGCTACGGTCCGCATCTCTCGTACGATTTCATGTATGTCTGGTAGATCTTGCGTATAGCGACTCAGTTGGCGATCCTTAAGGGGATCACCCGGCTTCCAACTCGGGTTCATTGGATTATCACGGAACTGTTCATCCTTGAGCAACCTCGAAAGTACATCGATGCGGAAGCCATCGACGCCACGGTCGAGCCAGAAACGCAGCACATCATACATCGCCTGACGCACACTGGGATTGCGCCAGTTCAGATCAGGCTGTTTCACATCGAATATATGCAGGTAATATTGGCCAGTCTGCTCGTCAAATTGCCAGGCTGAGCCGCCGAAATTGCTCAGCCAGTTATTGGGCGGACCACCATCAGGAGCCGGGTCTCGCCAGATGTACCAGTCACGTTTTTCGTTTGTGCGGTTAGAACGAGCTAACCCTTGAGATTGCGCTTGTGTGCCTGTTCAAGCAAGGTGTCGAAATCGTGAAGGGTGCCGAAGAGTGGATGGACATCGGTGTAATCGCTAATATCGTAGCCGAAATCGGTCATGGGAGATGGATAAATAGGCGAGAGCCAGAGAGCATCAACGCCGAGCCAGCGTAAGTAGTCTAACTTACTCGTAATACCAGGGAGATCCCCTACTCCATCTCCATTGCTATCAAGAAAACTGCGTGGATAAATCTGATAAATGACGCCCGTTTGCCACCAGGAGTTCGAATGTGCCATGGGTTGATTTATTTCTGCCTTTCACAAATTGCTTCCAGAAGATAACATCAGTATATCATCTGCTTTTATGTACCACGTTATTCAGAGAGATTGAGCCTCACATCCAGGACATATGTGAACGAGTTCACATTTAATCTGTGAAATCTAAACTTGAAATAAAAATAACATGAAAGAGGACAATGAGGAAGACTTCAAACCGTTCGTCTTCAAGGATCATCCCAAAGATGGTGGACATGAATAAATGACGATGAGGCACCAGAATATGCAGACTTCATACGATTTGTCAGCCACTCGGTTGACAGACACAAAAAACGTAGTCTGCAACGTCTATCCTGTAGGATAATGTGAGACCTTTCTGTTGTGCTTCTTTCCGTTCCCTTATCTCCTGAAAGGAGAACACTCAATGAAGAATGACGATACCTTTTCTGATGATGAAGCACCATCCACCTCCTTTCCTGAACATGATGTTAACAGTGATTGGCGTACACTCTCATCACCTCAAAATATGCCTCAAGACACATCATCCTCGACACCTCTCCCCAGGATGGAACGGCGACTTACGTCTCATCACCGTATGCGGCTTTTACTGATAGCAATGGTGGTAATTGTGCTTGTCGCGCTGGCCGGAGGATATGGTGTCTTTCGTGCTGTCTCGCAGCCCTCTCGTCAGACATCTTCTGCATTCCATCAGACTCATTGCCCTTTTCCTCTTGGAAAGGGTCTTAGCGAGGGTCAGAATGTCAGATGCGGCTTTTTGGTGGTACCTGAAGACCGCAGTCACGTGCCGGGTCCCATCATCCATCTGGCCGTCGCCATTTTCAAGACACCCAGTTCCCATCCAGCCCCTGATCCGATGCTCTTTTTAAGCGGTGGTCCTGGTGCTGCTCTGTTGGAGAACAAGGTTCCGGAGTACAATGATGGGAATCTCGCCTATCTTTTACAGAATCGTGACCTGATCCTCTTCGATCAGCGAGGTACAGGCTATTCGCAACCCTCTTTACATTGCTCAGATAATGAGACTCCCAGGATGTGTTATGACCGCCTGGTGAAGTCGGGCATCAATCTAAACGCCTTTACGACGCAGGAAAATGCTGCCGATGTGCATGATCTTATCCAAGCGCTAGGCTATCAGCAAGTGAACCTGGACGGTGTTTCCTATGGCACACGACTGGCTCTCACTGTGATGCGCCTGTACCCAGCAGACCTGCGCAGTGTGGTACTCGATTCGGTCCTCCCTCCGCAGGTAATTAGTTTTCCCAGCATACCGCCTGCAGCACAAAGAGCCTTTGATATCCTCTTCCATAGGTGCGCAGTCGACTCACATTGTAATGCGACCTACCCAAACCTCCAAACAGTTTTCTATCAGCTTGTCGATGACCTGAATCACAAACCTATAACGTTCGATACGACTTCCCCAACAGGCAAAAGTCTCACCGTACGCTTCACGGGCAATGATCTCGTACTTTGGTTGCGAAAATCGTTGTACGTCGCAGGATTCATTCCTCAGTTACCGGACGCGATCTTCCAAATTCGCCAACATGACTACACTCTGCTGTCTAAGATATACGGCAACAGCATCAATGACACGATGAGCTGGGGAATGTTCTATTCGGTAATGTGCGGCGAAGATGCTGCTTTCACCACGCGGGACGCCTTGGAGCTATCCGTTAAAGGACTTCCGCTTCAAGCACAACCTGCACTGCTCAATACTACTATGTCATTGTTCTCTGTCTGTCAGTTCTGGGGGATGAAACCGGTCCCTGCGATCCAGAAAGAGCCGGTCAGGAGCACCATTCCAACGCTAATCCTGCAAGGCGAATATGATCCTGTGACTCCACCCACCAACGGAACGCTTGCAGCCCAGACACTGAGCAAGAGTTACTTCTTCCAGTTTCCAGGAATAGGTCACGGCGTAATAGATTCGCAGGCCAGCAATTGTCCAGACGACATCATGAACGCTTTCCTGGAAAACCTAGCAGAGAAACCTGACGCAAGTTGCATCAGCAACATGTATGAACCATTCTTCACATAATCGAAGTGATCGCTAACTATGGATCTGGTGTTTTTCTGCTCTGTGGAGTGTATCTACACAACGCTCCAGTGGGTTCCACCAATTAAGGGGCTAGATGCCTCTGGCGTAGGGGTGGGCTGGGCGTGCATTGATTCCAACCTATTGCACGATCAGCTCATCAGGAGAAGAGAGACGGATCGGCCACCGCTGTCATTCTGAGCGCAGCGAAGAATCTCGTTGCCCAGCGCGAGATTCTTCGCTGCGCTCAGAATGACAAGCGAGTGCTCTCCATCCAGCCGCATTCTACTCAACCCTTGCCGTGCTCCTGGACGAATACGTTGGAGTCAATGGCTGGGCGTGGATGTGGGGTGGAGGTGCTTGTGCCGCCCATGTTCATCACGGACCTTTCCCATTCAGCACCCGTTAATTGGTGGAACCCGTACTTGCGATTGCCTTGCTCAAGCCAGTAATAGGTGATAAACTTTGAATCAGTAATTACTTCCGCTGCAATCTACTCCTAAGTAATCACTCCAGCTTCGGAGTGACTCCGGTAAGGAGGAGCATTATGTCCAGGAAGTATGGGGGACTTATTTTTCCCCTATTGATAGCACTGAGTATGATGTTCTCGGCCTGCGGCTCAACTTCGTCGACGACGCCTGGCCACATCACGATACAGCTTTTTTTTCACTCTGGCCAGGGACCTGAGCGTGATGCGCTCAATGCCACGCTCAAGGCTTTCAGTGATAGGTATCCAGGCATAACGGTCGATGTGGTGCAGTTACCCGAGGGTCGCTACACCGACGAGGTGAACGTCGCAGCGCTGGCCCATAGTCTCCCCTGCCTGCTCGATTTCGATGGCCCGACCCTGTATAACTATGCCTGGTCCGGGTACCTCATTCCACTCGACAGGTATGTGTCTCCAGAGATGAAAGCCGACTTTCTGCCATCGATCATCCGGCAGGGCACGTACAACCATCACCTGTACAGCCTGGGCCAGTTTGATTCCGGTCTTGGCATCTACGCGAACAAGCGCTATCTGAGCGAAGCGGGAGTGCGCATCCCCACTATCAACAACCCCTGGACACTGACTGAATTCAACAATATTTTGGCAAAGCTGAAGAAGGTGCCGGGCGTGCAGTATCCGCTGGACTTAGGGATGAATTACGGGTATAGCGATGGCGAGTGGTTCACCTATGGCTTCTCTCCTTTTGTTGAGTCCTTCGGTGGAGATCTGATTAATCGCAGCAACTATCGGGTGGCCAGCGGGGTGCTCAACGGCCCCGACACAGTGGCTGCAATGACCTGGTTCCAGGGCCTCTTCAAGCAGGGATACAGCAATCCCCTGCCAGCAGACAACACCGATTTCAGCTCTGGTAGGTCCGCGCTGAGTTGGATCGGCCACTGGGTCTATCCAGCTTATAGTCAGGCATTGGGAGACAAGCTGCTTGTGCTGCCAGCGCCGAACCTGCGTACGGGTGCGAAAACTGGCATGGGATCGTGGAACTGGGGTATCACCTCGTCCTGCAAAACGCCTGACGCAGCCTGGCAGGTGTTGAATTTCCTCCTGTCGCCCAATGAGATAGCGCGTATGAGCAACGCGAACGGGGCCATACCTGCACGCAAATCAGTTATCGCCCAGTCCATGCTGTATGAGCCGAATGGCCCGCTCTATGTGTTCGTACAGCAGCTCCAAATGGATATAGCGGAACCGCGCCCAATCACTCCCGCCTATCCCGCTATTACCTCCGCTTTCGCCGAGGCAGTAATTAATATCTCTACTGGTGCTAATGTGAAGGAGGAGCTGGACAAAGCGGCGCAAGAGATAGACCAGGACATCAAAGACAACCAGGGCTATCCAACCGGGTAGTAGAGCGATCCTTGTGGTGATCCATACTGATCACCTCCTACTCGGGGGCGTCTGCCCCGACCTCATTATAAACACAAGAGGAAACCTATGAGCATACCGATGCATATCACGACAAGCATAAGTGTGAGACCCAAAAAACCTGGTTGGCGTCGTAAGGACCATTATACTGCCTGGGCGTTTGCCGCGCCTGCTCTGATTCTGCTGCTGATCTTCCTGGTCATCCCTTTCTTTATCGCTATCTACTACTCGCTCACCAATGCACGGTTGGTTTCAGGACCCCTGCATACGAATTTCGTAGGGCTGGGTAACTATATACACATGTTGGGAGACGACTCACTTCACCGAGCCTTACTGAACAACTCTGTGTTCGGGATAGTTATGGTACCTGTCCAGACCGGCCTGGCTCTCCTCCTGGCGATCCTGGTCAACCAGAAGTTACGCGGCATGGCCGTGTTCCGAACGATTTACTTCAGTCCGATAGTCACCCCCCTGGTGGTCGTGGCGGTGGTGTGGTCATTTCTCTATAATCCAGGCCAGGGGCTGATCAACGAGTTCATCAAAGCGATCAGCTTTGGGCATCTGGGACCCTATAACTGGCTTAGTAATCCAGAGCTGGCGCTACCAGCGATAATACTTTTGTCGCTATGGCAGGGCGTCGGTTTCCAGATGGTAGTCTACCTGGCAGGTTTGCAGGGGATCCCGGAGTCGCTGTACGAAGCTGCCAGGGTTGATGGCGCTGGACCGTGGTACCAGTTCTGGCACATCACCCTCCCTCAGTTGCGCAATACCATTATCTTCGTGCTGATCGCAACCACTATTCTGTCCTTTAAACTCTATACGCAAGTGGAGGTCATGACTCAGGGCGGCCCAGAGAACGCAACATCAACCGTAGTGTGGTATATAGTGCATCAGAGCATTCACAACGTGCAAGTAGGCTATGCTTCGACTGTCGCAGTGGTCTTCTTTCTCATTCTTCTCATAAGGGTGATTCCGATCCTGCGCAGCGTCATCATGACTGAAGAAAGAGAGATGTAGATTATGGCACTGACCACTCAAAAGGTGAAAGCTTCCGTCACTCCCCCGCAAAAAGCGTCGCAGAAGCCACTATCCTCTGGTCGAAAATATGCCTGGCTGACACTCAATTATCTCTTGATGATCCTGTTGGCGATTTTTTTCCTGTTCCCAACCGTGTTTATGATGGTTTCTTCATTGAAAACTGACGAGAACCAGCTCTTGCAAGATTTGACTAGCGTGAATGCCTTTATCCCGTATGGAGCCATCTCGCTGCAGAACTATAGCGATGCCTTCCATCGGCTTCCTTTCGGTCTCTATATGTTCAACTCGGCGTTGATAGTCACCTGTATCCTCGCGCTGGGTCTGTTGGTCAACAGCCTGATCGCCTACGCGCTTGCGCGCATACCGTTCCCTGGCCGCAAGCTCATTGTCGTCGTGATTGTGGCGTTGATCTTTGTCCCGTTCGAGTCCGTGGCCGTGCCGCTCCTGCTCATGGTGAACCAATTTCCATGGTTCGATGGCTCTACCACCTGGATAGACAGCTACCAGATTCAGATCATCCCGTTCATCGCCGATGCGTTCTCCATTTTCCTCTTTTATCAGTTCTTCATGGATATCCCGAAGACGTTCGAGGAGACGGCTCTTGTTGATGGAGCCAGTCGGTGGCACATCTACTGGCACATAGTTGTCCCGCTTTCCCGCCCGGTCTTTGCCACCGTGGCGATCTGGCAGATTCTCACGCACCTGGGCGACTTCCTGTGGCCGCTGCTGGCCACTCGTGGCGATACCTATCGACCTCTGATGGTGGGGATGCAGGCCTTCTTTTACCAGGCTCCCCTGCGTTGGGGCGACGTCATGGCCTTCGCCAGTATGATCATCATACCTGTGTTGATCGCGTTTCTGCTGTTCCAGAAGTGGTTCCAGCGATCGGTCGCTTCAACCGGCATTATAGGATGAGCGGTCAACTTTCCTTTCGACTTAACACCGCATGTTGTGAAAAGATCAGGAAGGCCATCCTAATGCGCTGACCCTTTTATCCACCACCTCAAAGGGATGATACAATGGGCCTCATTTCCCAGACATCCAACTTCTTGATTCTGGAGCTTCCACCGCGTGCAAAGACTCCAACGCCCAGGCTATCAGTTCTGGACGGGTAGACCCGGCTGCTCATGCAAAGTCTGTAGTTTGCGAATACTTCGATCACAGAACGGTCAAGGAAAATATGTAAAAACAATGGCTCACCGGCAGCAAGCGTAAGCGGACCTGATCGAATATCTCGCTCTACTTCCTCGCTCAAGCTGGATTGCTGGCGATCGATGAGTAGCCTTCCTTGCAAGCGATCATAGCGAATAAGGGTCTGCTCTGCGCCATCCGGCGCACACCGCACTCCAATACCCACTTCCATTGCTTCATCGAGAATAAACTCCGCCTGGATCTCCAGGCAATCACCCTGAATCTCCCTGAGTTGTGTCAACGATGTTGACAGGATGAAAACATCCTCCATCAACTGATGAGTGCCTCGGAGCGGTTTGAGTTCCGGAGCAGGCTCAAAGCTCACCATGGTGTCCCCCGACAACGAGAGAACGCGCGGTAAGGACATGACTCCTGACCAACCAGCAGTCGACTGTGCTTCGTCACTGCGTCCCTCCCAGAGCCATCCCCATTGAAGGCGACGGCCCTTTGGGTCGAGCATGGTCTGGGGCGCGTAGAAATAACCACCATAATCAATAATACTCTGGGTCAAGGTGGTAAAAGTGTGATCAGTATAGTCTCCAACGAAGGCGACGGCGTAGTGCAGGCTTCCCTTATAAGCTTTCTGATGAAACCGGACATCATCGTAGACGGACACTACAAGCACGGACTTGTCACCTAGAGGAAAGAAATCGGGGCATTCCCACATAGAGCCAGTCCATACTGGCTCGCTGCGGTTTCGGTCGCCCATATAGAGGGGATACATATATTCCCATTCAGTAAGATTCGGTGATCGATAGAGCAAAACCGTGCCTCCGACTCCTTTGATTCCAGCTCCGACCAACTGATACCAGGTAGTTGCCTCTTTCCACACCGTATGGTCGCGAAATGCAAGTAGATCAAGGTCCCGGGGTGGTGTAGCAATCACCGGATTCCTCGGATACTTCTGCCAGGTGATCAAGTCATCTGGACTGATAGCCAGGCAAGGTAACTGCTGATCTCCTCTCACGCCCGTGTAGATCAGCGTTGGGACGCCATTGTGGTTAACAGCGCAACCGGAGAAGCATCCATCCTGGTCAGGTCCTCCTGGTGTTGGAGCTAATGCGACGGGTAAGTCGATCCAGTGGACAAGGTCGGTGCTCGCTGCATGGCCCCAATGTTTTTTTTCCCACGGAGGATCATTGGGGACATATTGATAAAACAGGTGATAGTAACCCTTCCAGTAGATCAGCCCATTGGGGTCATTCATCCACGCCGATGGTGGCAGAAAATGATAACGGGGGCGATGTGGATCAGAGGTGAACATCTGCTGAAAGGTTTGCTTCCTTTCTTCCTGCCTATTGATATGCGCTGCTTCGGTTGGCTCATGCATAGCTAGCTTTTTAAGAAATAAACGTTCTTTATGTCTACCCAGTATCTCATACTGTCTGATGCCTCGCAAGCGAGCCTTTTTAAAACCCCACCCCAGGGCGACCGCAAGGGTCCCCTCCACTCATCCTCACTACCCCCGCCCTTACAAAGACACGTCCCATCCTATTCCCCCTTCGTAGTCTTTGTAAGGGCGAGAGCGGTGTGGTGTGGTGCGGGGACCCTTGCGGTCGCCCTGGGGTGGGGTTGGGGCTTAGGTTGATGCCTGAGAGTGGAAGGTTTTTGCGCGCCCGCGGGCGCGCAAAAACCTTCCACTCTCTCACATAAGCGCGCCGCAGGCGCGTACAAGTAGATGCACAGAGACTTTTGAGAGGCCCCCTTTTGGTGTATAGTAAGAGCAGGTAATAAATTACAGCATGGAAAGTAAACAGATAGTAGGACGGAGAAAAACATTGGGTACAGCCGAAGCAAATATACAAGAGCTTATTAGCAAAATGACCCTGGAAGAAAAGATCGCTTTGACGATCGGCAGAGATTTTTGGAGCACAAATGGCGTTGAACGGCTAGGAATTGCGCCAATCTCGCTAAACGATGGCCCTCATGGGGTACGCAAACCGGCGGCAAGTAGTGAAATAGGTATTGGCAGTTCATTCGCGGCTACCTGTTTCCCCACGGCTAATACGCTTGCCTGTTCCTGGGACACTGCCCTGGTCGAGGAAGTCGGGGAGGCACTTGGGGAGGAGTGCCTGACTCTGGATGTACAGGTATTACTTGGCCCCGGTGTGAATATCAAACGTACTCCCCTTGGTGGGCGATGTTTTGAATATTATTCCGAAGATCCTGTTTTAGCCGGTGAAATGGGCTGTGCCTATGTAAACGGTGTTCAGAGTAAAGGTATTGGTACCTCGCTGAAACACTATGCCTGTAATAACCAGGAATTTGAACGCATGTCGGTCAGCGTCGAAGTGGATCAGCGTACACTCAGAGAAATCTATCTGCCTGCCTTTGAGCGTGTCGTCAGAAAAGCACAACCCTGGACTGTCATGTGTGCTTACAACAAAGTGAACGGCGTCTATGCCTCAGAGCACACCCAACTCCTGCACGATATTTTGAAGCAAGAATGGGGTTTTGAGGGAGTTATCGTCTCAGATTGGGGAGCAGTCAATGAGAAGGAGAAGGCGCTTGAGGCCGGTCTGGATTTGCAAATGCCCGGCTATCCTGGTGACCATACAGCAAAAATGGCGCGTCTGGTAAGAGATGGACAACTTTCGGAAACCGTTATCGATGAGGCTGCGACTCGTGTGTTACGCATGATGCTGCTTGGAAACGAGAATCGCCGTCCTGAGTTTGTTTTCGAGCCGGATGCACATCATGTCCTGGCGCGCAAAGCCGCTGCTGAATCGCTTGTATTGCTGAAAAATACAGACAATGTGCTGCCGCTGCAAGTAGAGCAGCCTCGCTCAGTTGCGCTCATAGGTCGTTTCGCCAAACAACCTCGCTATCAAGGGGCTGGCAGTTCGCAAGTTGTACCTACTCGTCTAGATACGAGCTATGATGAATTGCAGCAATGGCTGGGGGATAAGGTTCACACGACGTATGCAGATGGCTATGATGAAGAGGGGTTGCTAGATGAAGCGCTGTTGCACGAAGCTGTAGAGCAGGCGAAGGCCGCCGACATCGCTCTTATTTTTGCCGGCCTGCCAGGTGCCTACGAATCTGAGGGCTATGATCGTAAACATCTCTACATGCCTGAAGGCCACAATCGCCTTATCACAGAGGTTTGTCAGGTTCAGCCAAATACCATTGTCATTTTACACAATGGTGGAGCCGTCGCAATGCCGTGGATTGAAGGTCCAAAGGCAATACTTGAAGCTGGACTAGGAGGTCAGGCAGTAGGTGGCGCTGTCGTTGACATCCTTTCTGGAAAGGTTAATCCATCCGGCAAGCTGGCTGAAACCTTTCCTGCGCGTATACAGGACACTCCTGCCTACCTCAACTACCCTGGTGAGGCCAACAAAGTGTATTACGGCGAAAGGCTGTTTGTCGGTTATCGCTACTACGACAAAAAGGCAATGAAACCTCTTTTTCCCTTTGGATATGGCCTCTCATATACCACATTCGAGTACACCGGCCTGCACATAAATAAAACGGAGATGAATGCGAGGGAGACATTGGATGTCACTGTGACCGTACACAATAAAGGTCCACGAGCAGGCAAAGAAGTAATCCAACTGTATGTACAATCGCTCACATCGCAGTTTAGCAGGCCAAACAAAGAGTTAAAGGCTTTCGCCAAGGTAGCGCTGGAACCGGGAGAATCCAAAGATGTACTCATGACGTTAGAGGACCGCGACTTCCAAATCTATGACGATGAACGACAGACTTGGCGTATGGAAGGCGGTGAGTATAATATTCTGATCGGTTCTTCGAGTGAAACCATACTGCTTAGTGAACGTGTGACAGCGAATGAAGATCCGCGATCGATGGCACCGCTATTTAACAGGTTGTCACCAGTCAAACAGTTTCTAAAATACCCCAAAGCTCGCGAACTTGTAACACATGCATTTGCTGGAATACCCAGAGCAGCTTTATTTCTCGGTGAGGATGAGATGTTTACTTCTATGCCAATCGCTAAAATGGTAGTCCTGGGTATCCTCACAGATGAGAAGGTTGATACACTCATTCAACAGGCAAATCAAGCGTCCAGTATTTAAGGAGATCTGCTACACGCGATAGCGCTCCGATAGGGTCCTCTCGTTATATCAACCATGTAGAAGATCACCTACATAGAGCGCTATCACATTATTCAATAACCTCAATGAGCATTAGGGGCAGAAGCGGCCATAGCAACATCTGGCATGGCTTCTTCCAAAGGCAGTGGGATCGATTGCTCTTGCTGGGGCAGTGGAGGCAGGCGGAAAGGCACAAACTCTTCTTCCTGTCTAGATTTTCTTTCTTCCTCCCTGGCATTCCATGCTCTCAGGATACCCAAGGCTGCCATTGCATATACAAATTCTGATACGCTTCCCATGATAAATTCTCCTTCTTAGGTTTCTTCCGAAAGTTTCACTAATCTCTCGGAACTTGCTTGGTTTCAACATTTCATATTTATGGTGCAAGGCTATAGGCAAAGCAATACGGCTTTAGCCGATCTCTCTATAAGCTTTTGCAAGTGAACCACAATCGAATAGGAAAGTAGTTGCGTTGCTATCTACAGAGCTGCTTAGTAAGAGTGTACTTGCAGTTTTGTTCGACCAGGTGAACGTCTTTCTGCTATAAGTCTATCAGGAGAAAGGAGGCAAAACATCGGGAGAATTCCGTGAATCGACTACGTATATTGAAGTTACTGGGATGAATCCAACACACGGAGAAGTACGGAGAATTCCGTAGAGAAAATCAAACAAGCTGATGTTCTAGTGCATACCGAGTGGCAGCACTGCGGGAGGACACATCTATTTTTCCATAAATCGAGGTCAGATGAGTGTCAACGGTGCGGGGACTTATGACAAGCTGATTGGCGACTTGCTCATTGGTCATCCCCTGTGCCACCAGGCGCAATACCTCGACTTCTCGTGGGGTAAGCCCAGCCGGATTCGATATCGGCATCTTCCTTGCAACAGAAGTCGATGGTGAGGGAGGTAGTGATGTTATTGACACCTGCTCCTGCAAGACCTGATCAGGCGACATCAGTCGTCCCCTTTCGTAGGCTGCCGCGAATTCCCGTTCCCCAAGATGACGATGTACATCCTTGATCGCGCGCTCATACATCATTCGCTCAGATGGAGCGTGTGGCTGCCATACAGTTGACTAGTAGCTCTTGATCGCCAAGGGCCCTGGCAAGCGCGAGGCTCTCCTCGTAACGGCTGTAAGCTCCTGTTAAGTCACTCTGAGTGAAGGCAACTCGTGCAAGGCCTGAGACAGCCCATGCCATACCTGCTAGATGTCCTAGCTCCTTATGCTGCTCTACACTTTGCTCAAACCATGAACGTGCTTCTTCAGCATCACCTTGTAATAAAGTAATTTGGCCTAAGAGATGGAAGCAAGCGGCAATCCCTTCCTTATCAGACACTTGCCTGTACAGATCGAGCCCGCTTTCGACTTGCAAGCGTACTATAGTCTGAGTAGCCTGTGTATCAAATAGTATCTGTGCCATCAGGAGTTTGGCATCGGCCACCCCTCTCAAATATCCAAGGTTGCTGGAGAGTGCCAGGCTCTCCTCGCAAAGAGTTCGAGCATGGTTGTAGTCACCCTGCCCTCGTGCCAGCCATGCCAGTGCAAAGAGCGAATTTACTATTCCTTCTTTGTCATTCGTTTGCTTATAAAGAGTGAGTGCCTCCTCAAGCAAGGTTCGTGCAGTGCTCAGATTGCCCCTATTCCAGGTAACCATTCCAAGTATCTCCAAGGCAGAGGCACCCCCTCTAGCATCTCTCATTTCGCCGAACAGAGCCTGGCTTTCCTTGGTCAGTGCCTCTGCCCGTTCATAGTCACCCTGCTGAAATGCAAGCTTCCCTGCTGACACGAGCGCTTTAGCTAGCACAAGCTCCTCAACGCCTTCACGTTCCATCAATGCCCGTTCCAGGAAGGTCAGCCCTTCACTCCAATGTCCACCCCACAGCCAGAATGGCGTGAGTGTTCCACCCAGGCGAAGAGCCAACGTTGAGTTGTGCCCCGCCTCCATGTGCTCCAAAGTGTATTGGAGTGCTGCGCGCAGGTTATCAAGTTCTTGCTCCATCTGTTCTAACCACTCTCCTTGCCACACCTGGTCATGCTGCTCCAACCCTGCTACCACCAAACTAAGGTAGTACGCTGCGTGTGCCTCCTTTGCGACATTCAATTCCTCGCTTTCTGCTAGAGCCTCGAGTGCAAACTCACGAATGATCCCAAGCATAGCAAAGCGTGGTTCTTTATCCTCTGCATCCATACGGTAGAGTAAGCTATTCTCCAGCAGCGCGTTCACGCGATCCAACAGCAATCTATCTTCATCATTCCTCGAGCCATCAAGAGCAGCGCAGATAGCTCCCGCTGCCTCCAATGTCCAGCCACCTACGAACACAGACAATCGCCAGAAGAGTTGCTGTTCGGCTGCACCTAACAAGCTGTAACTCCAGGCTATTGTGTTGCGGAGCGTTTGCTGGCGTAAAGGTACATCACGTGCTCCATTCGTCAACACATCTAGCCACTGGCTGAAACGGGCGAGCAGCGCCTGTGGCGACAGCAGTTTCATCCGAGCTGCGGCTAACTCAATCGCTAGTGGCAATCCGTCCAGATGCACACAAATTTCAGCGATAGAGCGAGCATTAGTGGCATTCATCTGGAAGTTAGGCTTTACACTGCGTGCGCGCTCTAGAAAGAGGGTAACTGCTGCATATTGGGAGAGAACCTCACTCGTTAGAGGATGATTAAGGTCGGGCAGCTCAAGCGGTAAGACAGGGAACTCGTGCTCGCCACGAACATGCAGTGCCGTACGGCTGGTTACGAGAAACTTGAGGTGCTGACAAGCGGTAAGCAGTTCTGAAAGCTTTGGTGCTGCCATCACCACCTGTTCGAAGTTGTCGAGTACAAGCAATATCGGTATATCTTGTATGAACGCTTTCAGCAACTCCAGCAGTGACTGTTCTCCAGTCTCTTTGAGCCCGAGCGGCTGAGCAATAGCAGGAATAACCAGGTCAGGATCGCTGATGGATGCGAGCGAAACGAAATAAACCTTATCTGCAAACTCATCCAAAAGATTGTTCGCTACCTCCAGGCCCAGACGAGTTTTACCAACACCACCGGGTCCGGTAAGAGTTACGAGGCGTATGTCAGTTTGTCGGAGGTGCGCACGCAACGCTGCAACCTCCTGCTCACGTCCCAGCAGTGGGGTTGGCTGTAGAGGTAGGCTATGAGTTTGTAAATGCCCCGTGCTAAACGCTTGCTGGGGTTGAAATTGGGCGCTCTCGTGTTGTATAGCTATGATCCTCCGTTGTCCCTGCGCACCTCCTGCATACGTGCTCTAAGATTAGCAGATATTAAACACCCCTGCAAGAGATTCAGTGTAGTGATATGATATTTGCAAGTTGACTCTCCAAGTGAAGAACAGAAGCAACTTTATAGGTCCAAACCCAGTGAGAGAAATTTTGGAAATGAACAAGGAAACACGTAAACTACGAGTTGGTGTGCTCGGCTGTGGACCCGTCTCTCAAGCTGCTCACTTTATCGGCTGTCGCAAGGCCCGCAACGCAGAACTGTACGCTATCTGCGACCAGGCAGAAGACCTGGTGAGCAGGATGATGGCCATACATGAACCCCAGGTCTCCTACCTCGACTATGACCAGATGTTGGCAGACCCGCAGGTGGAAGCCGTCATCGTTGCTATTGCGGACCAATTCCATGTAGAGGCCGCCCGCAAGGCAATAGCGGCGGGTAAGCATGTACTGGTGGAGAAACCGCTTGGAGTCAGCATCGAAGAGTGTGAGGAATTGCAAGCACAGGTACGTGAATCAGGTCTGGTGCTCCAGGTGGGGAACATGAAGCGCTTCGATCCAGGTATCGCCTTCGCACGGCACTTCATCCAGGAAGAAATGGGTCAGATGCTGGCGCTCAAAGCCTGGTACTGTGACTCAACGTACCGCTACATCCTAACCAACAATCTGCAACCCATCATAGTGAGCAGTTCAAAAGCCAAAAGACCCGAAGGCAACCCAAAAGCCGATAAGAATCGTTACTACCTGCTGACCCACGGTAGCCACCTTGTTGACACCGCTCATTTTCTCGGCCGCGAGATCACGAGCCTGCAGGCCAGGCTCGTCGAGAAATTTGGCGCGTACTGCTGGTTCGTTGCAGTCGAGTTCGCTGATGGCAGTGTAGGACACCTCGACCTCACCGTTGCCGTGCGCATGGACTGGCACGAGGGCTTCCAGGTGTATGGTGAGTACGGCAGCGTCATTGGTAAGACATACAATCCCTGGTACTTGCGCGCTAGCGACGTGGAATGCTTCTCAATTCGCAACGACCAGTATCACCGCATACTCGGCGAAGATGCTCACTTCTACAAGTTGCAGATCGAGGGATTTGCGGACACCATCCTGCATCAAGCTCCCATGCGAGGAGCTGATATTGAAGATGGAACGGCAGCCATACGCGCATTGGTCGCTATCTCACGCTCTGTTGAGACAGGTAAATGGGTACAACTGGCAGATGTGGACGGAGGAGTGTGATGCAACTCGGTATATTCGCCAGGACCTTCCCTCGACCAACGTTAGAAGAAATATTTGATGCTGTAATTGCGCATGAGTTGCATTGCGTGCAGTTCAACATGGCGTGTGTTGGGCTGCCATCGTTGCCCGACCATATCGAGAGCGATGTAATCACTTACATCCATAAGGAGGCAACATCCAGGCAGATCAGCATTGCTGCTGTATCCGGAACGTACAATATGATCCATCCAGACCTCAGGCAGCGCCAGACAGGCTTACTGCGGCTGCGTGTGCTTGCCTCTGCCTGTAAGCACATGGGTACATCCGTGATCACACTCTGCACCGGCACGCGTGACCCACAGAACATGTGGCACTGGCACCCGGAGAACACTTCCCCTCAGGCATGGGAGGATCTACTTAGCTCAATGGATGCCGCACTACAGATCGCCGAAGAAGAGGGTATCATCCTTGCCTTTGAACCTGAACGTGCCAATGTGATTAACACAGCCACCAGGGGACGTGCGCTCCTTGATGCAATGCAGTCCCAACATCTCATGGTGATTATGGATCCTGCCAACCTGATTGTCTCGGATAATAAGCAGCAAATGCATCACGTCCTGGATGAGGCATTTGAAATGCTGGGGGAGTACATTGTCCTCGCCCATGCTAAAGACATTGGACCCGATAATACGTTTCGAGCTGCAGGCTCAGGCATCCTGGACTACGATTACTACCTGCATCATCTTAAGGCAGCCACTGTCGAAGTTCCATTGATCATTCATGGATTGAGTGAGGCACAGGTCGACGCAGCTGTTGGTTTCCTTCGGGAAAGGAGTTAACGTATGAAACGTTTTATACAAGAGAGATGGCCGTGGCTTGAGGAAGCGCGGGGAATGCGCTCGCAATTACTAGACGTTCTCAGCAATGCTGATCTGTCATTTAGTCCTGGCGGACAGAATATGACGTTGGGTGCGTTGTTACATCGGATGGGGGACCTCGAGTATTCGTACATTCAGTCGTTGAAAACCGGTCTGCAAGATTGGTCCTATCACAACACGGAAGCAGGGTTGGAGAGCGATATCACTCGTCTCAAAGCATGGTTTCAAGCACTGGACGATGAGATGCTAGATACGATCTCTGCTTTCTCGAATGAAGATTTGACCAAGCCCGTTGATCGAGGTGGATTTAACTCGACGCTTGAACGGGAAATCGATCACTATGGAGAAGCGCTCTTGATTTTCTTTGGCAAGGCTACCATCTATCTCAAGGGAATGAACAAACCGGTGCCGGAGTCTATTGAGAATACTATTGGGTAAAGAACACCTATTTGGGGAGAACAACCTCTTGGACATCATTGCTCAATGTTTCGTGAATCACCGAAAGTTGCTCTATCGAGACGTATTCGTCGATGCTCTATCCCTACCACCCAGACTACTTATGCTCACAGCAAGTCGTCTCACAAAACGAGGTATCCATGCAGGTGCATAGGCATCGTGCAGAAGATGGGGATGTTTCCCTCCATAACGTTCCTGCAAATATGCCGAAGTCAGTTCATCCAGCATAGCAGGATCAGTCGGCATACCATCTCCCTGTGCCTCGACAGAAGGAGCCTTCTTCAGAAGAGCTAAGAGCCGCTTCTCGTACTCGGAAGGTGTTTCGTCCGCTCGTCGAGTCAGTTTTTCTCCACTCCACGCTAACTCTTGAAGTAGCTCACGATAGCGGGCACGGGCGGAGGTTGGATCGAGGGATTCACGTGCAGCGAGATCACCTGTTTCCTGACTTTGACGCTGTTCCTTTCGACGTATTTTCAGTATCGATTCCCTGGTTAAGCTTTCACGTATCTCCTCCTCACTCTCGTCATCAGGTACCATACGCCACCTGCGTAGAATTTCTCGTATAACGAAGAACAGAATAACGAGCAAAATTGCCAGGAGTACCAGGCGAGCAATGAGAAGAATCTCCGTAAGATAGGGGAGAGGAGGTGGATGACCATTGCTGGGAGTAAGCTGAGGAGGCGGCACACCTTGTGACGGCGGTATCACGGGAAAGAAAAACTTAGAAAAAAGATGAAAGAGAGGTGACAGCAATAGAAGAATGAAATTAGCAACTATTCCCAATCCGCTCCAGAGGAATGATGCTGCTACCACTACAAACTGAAATCCGAAAGCTTCAAAGGCGAGGGTTGAAACTATGACTATTGCCCATGCCAGTGTCAATATCAGTAGCCAACCTCGCGTTGGATCACCTTGCAATCCTCTTTGAGCACTGTTCGCACTTTCCTTGCGGATCATCATAATGCGGGTAAACGAAAGACCAATCAAGCCGCTCAGGAAGAACGTTGGCAGCGCACGTGTAAGTTCATCCTGCAACAGTTGAGGCATAGGATAAAAAATGAGCAGCGTGAGTATCAGCACTCCAAGAAGTACACCCAGGCCAATCTTAAAAGAGGTGAGAACATACTCGTCATTTGGGCCAGTCTGCACGCGGTACATCCCAGCATACCAGAATCCAATGATAAGTATGATAGAGAAGAAAAGAGCTGCTATGTTATTCAACAGCGATATGTGAGTGACGACAGACAGGCCAACAGCAAGGAATAAGCCGAGAAGCTGAAGAAGCCTCGCTCTCGTTGTAGAGAATCTACCTTGTGTGAGGGCGGAAACAGCCTTTGCCCACCAGTGCAAGCCAAGGAGTAGCAGCGTAATACTTCCTTCGCCCAGAGGAAGAACTGCACTGCTGCCTAGAAATGCTACCGCGACCAGCGTAAGAGCAAGCACAATAGGCTGTGTCTCCATGACACAGATTGCAGTGGGAACAGCAAGGAGTTCAATCCAATCGAAGGATGCTCGAGCTTGTCCCAACAGCCCCGTTCTTTTCGTTAACGACGGTTCTGATGAGTTCATGCCACTTCTCCTTTCCTCCCACATAATGAACAGGCAAGTCATACGTTTCGACGGTCTCGCTGGCTTCGGGATTTCCTGTCAATATGAGGTGGACGGCAGTACCTCGCATACGCAGGTCCAGCGAGCGTTCAATAGTTCCTTCATCCAGAGAGCTGGTCGCACTTACCAGCAGTACTGTTGTGCCGAAAGGAAACATTCTCTCTTCCATATCCATCACCGTGCCTATTGACCCACTATACTGGGGAACCAGGCGGCCTAATGTCGATAGAAGGCGCTCATACTGCCCATCATCGGATGAAAATGGAACGCTGGCAGTAGCAGGAGAGAGGACTCTGGCAGAAAATTCCTCTCTATCCACTTTGATGGTATCGGACTCCTCTGTAGGCAGACTCACAGGGAGTACCTGCTCAGAAAGAGGCCTTATTATTGAGCTATTTGCCAGCAGTCCTACCATGTAGCCTTCTTCAAGTGCCCATATTCCAAGTGATGCCGCTGTTGCAATTGTCAATTCCTGAATTTCGAGATCGGGACCTCTTGCTGCTTCAGAATAATTCCAGACATCCAGGAGCAGGAGGAGCCGGTGGAGCGCTGGAGTCTCATATACTTTACTGCGTAGTGCGCCAGCCCGTGCTGTCGCTTTCCAGTGAATACGGCGTGGATCATCTCCCAGAATGTAGTCACGTACTCCTGCTACTCGTAGCGGATCTTCCAGAAGCCTTCGTGCAGTGATGTGTTCGCCCAAAGGATGTACGGATGAGAGTCCTAATGCTTCAAGGGGTGCAATCAGCGGATACACCACGAGGGACTCAACGGCTGGCACCGTTCCTTCGCATTCGAGCCAGCCGAACGGATCGCTACTCCTAAAGCTTACAGGACCAAATCTATGAAAGCCACGTTCCTGGCAACGCATGCGATACTGTCGCGTCACCTTTTGGAATGCCCAGAGCAACCATGTACCGGCTAGTGTCTCTCTTCGAGCGCTCTGTAGCCGAGAAGTTTTTTTCGATAAGACAGCAAGTGGAGGCGAAATCTTATTCTCGACCTTCAGCCAAGGTAAAGGCAAGAATTTATGATTCTCAATGCTGACAGAAAGCGTAACCTCTTCACCAAAGAAGACATTGCGGTGGTTGACGTACTGGCGGATGACAAGATGGCGGAGCGCGTTTCGATACCACAGATCAGGCACAATAGCGACCAGGAAGGTGAACAGAGCCGCAAGGAACAGCAGTGGCTGCCGCGAGAACAAGCTGATAACAAAGAGAAGCAGCGCCAGCCAATACCAGGGTTGACGTCTTTTGAGCAGATTTTTATCGTAGTTGGTGGGAAAGAGATCTGTATTGACCATCATAACTTACCTAGCACTCGATGGTGGTGCAATGTTCTCAACAGGTACTGGTGTGGCCCCTAGGATATTATTGATAATTTCCACACTCTGCTGCCCGCGCATACGTGAACGCGATGTGGTGAGCAAGCGATGAGATAAGACACTTGGCGCAAGGTGTTTGACATCATCAGGTTGAACATAATCACGTCCCTGCAGTGCGGCAAATGCCTCACACGCACGATAGAGGGCAAGTGATCCTCGTGGACTGACGCCAAGCTGCGCAGAAGGATGGCCACGTGTCGCGCGCACGATTGCAAGCAGGTAACGCTCCACCTCCGGCTGCCAATTCACCTGGCGAATGGCATTTTGCAGTTCAAGTATCTGGTCGGCAGTGATCACGGGCTGCAGCGTCTCAAGGACCTCCTCTTGCTTGAAGCGATGTAGGATAGCCTGCTCTTCCTCTTCAGAGGGATAGCCAATTTGCAAGCGCAGAAAAAAACGATCAAGTTGGGCTTCAGGAAGAGGAAATGTGCCTTCCAGTTCAATAGGGTTTTGAGTAGCAATAACCAGGAAAGGCTTCGGAAGAGGCATAGTGGTACGCTCCACCGTTACTTGCCGCTCGGCCATCGACTCAAGCAATGCAGATTGGGTTCGGGGAGTGGCCCGATTGATTTCGTCTACCAGAAGAATTTGCGTGAAGAGCGGGCCTTGCCGGAAAACAAATTCGTTGCGGCGTTGATCGAAGTAACTGACACCAGTGATGTCGGTGGGAAGCAGATCGGGTGTTCCCTGTACGCGTTGGAACGTTGCACCCAATGAACGGGCCAAGGATTTAGCCATCATTGTTTTTCCAATTCCTGGTACATCTTCTATCAGGGCATGTCCATCGCTAAGCAGAACGACGAGGAGCAGGTCAATGATGTCGCGCTTGCCGATAATTACTCGTTCCACGTTATTGCGTATGGTTTCAGCTAGCGATTGTACTTTACGTACAGCAAGAGCAACAGCTTCATCAGTCATGAGCAGTATCTCCAGATTTTAGATGTACATAAATTATACCTTATCTCTTTATGAGTAACTATCCAGATGGCCAGACCTCAGATAGTTTACTTACAGAGTGAGACACAGGTCGATGCCGCTGTCCGGTTCCTCCACCACGAGCTCCAAGGATGAAGTAACGGCCAACTGTTGCATTCGAACCTCTTATCCAGGCAAGGATGAAGCCTCCACCTCAATCAGCAGACCCTCGTTCCCTCGAAGGTGTACATCTGATAATGGGATAAGTTCCTTACGGTCTCCGTGAGTGGAGAGAAGAACACGACCTTGAACCTGTTCTGGCAGCATCACGACCTGGTCTTGCATTGAGAAGTTAAGAGCCACCAGGCAGCGCTGGTTAGCATACTGGCGCAGGTAGACGAAACATGTAATATTCTCCTGCTCAACTGATTGGTATGAACCAGGGGTCAACGCCGGTAAAGCTCTTCGCAGTTCCAATAAGAGACGCGTAAACATCAGAAAGGAACGTGGATCGAGCTGTTCATCAGCTACATTATAGATCTGGTAGTCATCTGCGACCGGCAACCACGAGGTCACCTCAGGAGCACAGAAGCCTGCATTGGCGCTTTCATCCCATTGCATCGGGCTGCGAACCGGGTCACGGCTTTTCTCAGGATGTTCCTTTCCCGCTGGATCATGAATCAATTCTCTCGGCAGCGGAACGTCCTGCATGCCCAACTCGTCTCCATAATAACAGGTCGGAGTCCCGCGCAGCGTGAGTAACAGCATCTGGGCTAGCCGCGCCTGCTCACGGCCCACACGAGTGGCGATACGCGTCTGATCATGATTGCCTAGAACCCAATTCGGCCACGCTCCCTGGGGCATAGCCGCTTCGTAGCCCTCGACCGCCTGGCGAATGGTACTTGCCTCCCACGTCGGCATGGTCACGAATTGGAAATTGAAGGGGAGGTGAATTTCGTCGAGCTCCTCGCCGTAGTACGGCATCAGACGCTCTACTGGAAGATACAGTTCGCCGATGAGCACGCGCTGAGGGTAGTGCTCGGTCAATGCCCGCATTTCTTGCATGATGCCATGCATGCCCGGTTGGTCTACGATGTAGTGTTCTATCAGACGGGTATTTGGGGGATCACCAGGTTTCCAGAGGGGATTCAGCGGGTTATCACGGAATTGCTCATCCTTGAGAAGCACCTCGAGCGCGTCTACACGGAAGCCATCAACGCCACGGTCGAGCCAGAAGCGCATAACATCAAACATCGTCTGGCGTACCTCTTGATTACGCCAATTCAGATCAGGTTGTTTCACATCGTACATGTGAAGGTAGTACTGCCCGGTCTGTTCATCGTATTGCCAGGCTGACCCGTTAAACCTGCTGGCCCAGTTATTGGGTGGACCACCATCGGGAGACGGGTCTCGCCAGATATACCAGTCGCGTTGCTCGTTCATTCGGCTGGAACGCGACTGCTGGAACCAGGGATGCTCATCGGAGGTGTGGTTGGGCACAAAGTCCAGGATGACCTTGAGATTGCGCTTGTGTGCCTGCTCAAGCAAGGTGTCCAGGTCCAGTAGGGTTCCAAAGAGTGGATGGACATCGGTATAATCGCTGATATCATAGCCAAAATCAGCCATGGGAGACGGATAGATGGGAGAGAGCCACAAAGCGTCAACGCCGAGCCAGCGTAAATAGTCCAGTTTGCTGGTGATTCCGGGGAGATCTCCTATCCCATCGCCATTGCTATCGAGAAAACTGCGTGGGTAGATCTGATAAATCACACCGGTTTGCCACCAGGAGTTCGCATGCGTCATGGGTTGTTTTGTTCCTCCTCTTGGTGCCTTCTCTGTTGTACAAAGATAGTCCATGAAAGGTAAAACTAGATGCTCATTTTACAGCTAAACGTCCTTTCGCTACCGTCATCATCGACCTGCAGCGTCAGCAGCCGGCGAGCAGAATCATAGCTCGCGTCTGGATACTCTTGAACCGCCTGGCTGTCCATAGCGTGAAACTTGATCAGGAGCTGCCGCTTTGGCGGAATGTAAGCTCCTTCTCTTGCACCAATCTCGAAAACCAGCCGATCCCCCGTCCGGTGTAATGTATAGCTCGTCGTACAGAACTGGCCTTGTTCATACTCGAAGCTATGACCGTCATCCTCGTAGAGCGTGAATTCTCCATTGCCGGGATAGAGATCCAGCGTCAACGGATCGAGCGGGTATTCATCAGCATAGTGCAAGTCCGGCCCACTGGGCATGATCGCCCCTGCGCGAACGTAGAGTGGAATGCGTTCCAGCGGCGCATACGCTAGCAGATGCACAGGCCCGGTGAGCATTTCGTCGGTCCACCAGTCGTACCAGTCACCCACGGGCAGATAGACATGGCGATGCTCACGACCGGGATGGTAAATCGGTGCCCCCATAACCTGTGATCCCAGCAATACCTGGTCATGGAGTGGATAGGTGACTGGATCGTCCGGAAAGTGATAGAGCAAAGGTCGCAATACAGGAATGCCACGCCGCGACGCCTCCCAGAAGAGTGAGTAAATATAGGGAAGTAGCCGGTAACGTAGTTGCAAGAATTCGCGACAAATAGCCTCAACCCGCGGGCCAAAGATCCAGGGTTCGTGGCGCTCGGTGCGGATTTCTGAATGGGCGCGGCAGAAAGGCGAGAAGACGCCAAATTGCATCCAACGGGCGAATAGCTCACCGCTGGCATTACCTGAGAAGCCTCCAATATCGGTGCCAACGAAAGGCACACCCGACAAACCCATGTTTATGAGCTGTGGCATCGCCATCTCCAGGTGCTCCCACCAGGAGTGGTTATCGCCCATCCAGCAAGCACTCCAACGCTGCACACCAGCGAAACCCGAACGAGTAAGTACAAAAGGTCGTTCATTGTTGAGGTATCTCCTCTGCCCCTCGTACGAGGCACGGGCCATGCCATAGCCATAGAGATTATGCACCTCAGCATGGGTCGTTCGCTCGCCTTCGGGACCCTGAATAGCATCGAGAGCGATAGTCCCAACCTCACCGACACCCTCGCTGAACGAGAGCTCGAACGATGTCGGTTCATTCATATCGTTCCAGATGCCGCTAACGCCCACCTCCATGAGCGCCTTCTGCATATCACCCCACCATTCACGTACCTCTGGCCGTGTATAATCGGCGAAGACCGAGTCGTCGGGCCAGACATAACCATGGAACACAATGCCGTCGCTTCGGCGGATAAACACATCATGCTCTAACCCTGATTGATAGACCTTGTAATTGGGGTCACTCTTTACACCAGGGTCAATGATCGTCACAATGCGGAAACCGTCACGACGCAGGTCACTGAGCAGCGATTGTGGATCAGGGAAGCTCTGCAAGTTCCAGGTAAATACGCGATATCCATTCATGTAGTCGATGTCCAGGTGAATCACGTCACAAGGTATATCTCGCTGGCGAAACTCAGCCGTCAACTCACGCATCATCGACTCAGTCGCGTGGCCCCAACGGCTATGGTGATATCCAAGTGCCCAACGTGGTGGAAGCGGCATAGTCCAGAGCAATGCACCCATACCCTCACTCACCTGCTCCGGTGTCGGCCCATAGATAACGTAATAGTCTAGCTCTCCACCTTCAGCCTCCATCCGCCAGATGCCCGGCTGCGCCGCCCCAATGTCAAAGCGGCTGCGCCAGGTGTTATTGAAGAAGACACCGTAAGCCAGACCAGGACGGAGCGTCATGAAGACCGGGATGGCCTGGTAGAGTGGGTCTGTGCCCGGTCCGTGGCCGTGGGCAGGATCAGTTGTCCAGTTGATCAGTTGGCGCCCCAGCTTGTCGAGGGGTCCGGTGCGCTCGCCGAAACCGAAGAAATGCTCTCCAACCTCGATTTGCTTAGCACAGGTGACAAGACGTGGCTCCGATTCAGTACGATCCCACTGCATACCCGCCTCATCAGCACAGAATGATTGTCCTTGCATATCCGCAAAGGAGAGACTTCCACTGTCGCGATCAATCCTCACTATGAGTGAGGCCGTTCTCAGCAAAAGCTCCCAACCCGACTCCTCGATCTCGAACGTTGCTTCACCGAACTTTTCATCCGCTCTGGCGACCGCCCAGGAGGGGCGGGCTGCGAATGCCCCATCAGGTGCCAGCCGCACTCGGATTAGACGATCGTTCAGGACCGTAATTGCGACACGCGGTCCACCGTAGTCGAGGGTGAGGGAGCGCCCTTCGCGAATGGAGGAGTGCAAGGCTCCAAGGCTGTTGAGGGATGTGGTCATTCCTGACACCTCCGTCAGTACTTACTCTGTGAGCGAACAAGAGATAGAAGAGCATAATACAGCATGTACGATGCTGAGAATACTTGAGGGAAAGGGCATGTAGCGCTGCATGTAGAAGAGCATTGAACGTGGTAGATAACGCGTTCAATGCTCTTCAAGCAGTTTAACCTTTTACTGCTCCAGCGGTCAGGCCAGAAACGATACGGCGTTGTAAAATCAGCACCAGAATCGCAAGCGGAATAGTCACGATCACAGCGGCAGCGGCAATTTCACCCCAGGGAATTGTATGCTCACCGGCGAAGCGTGAAACCCCGACGGTGATCGGCTGCGCATTCTCATCGGACGTCAGTGTCAAACCGAAGATAAAGTCGTTATAGACAGCGATGAACGTGAGAATAGCCGCCGCGAAGACACCAGGCGCGGTGAGTGGCACAATCACTTCCCACAGGGCGCGCATCCGCGAGGCCCCATCCACCCGGGCTGCCTCTTCCAGGTCTGGCGGCAGCTCGCGGAAGAACGAAGTCATGAACCAGACTGTAATGGGTAGGGTGATTACGAGGTCGGGGATAATCAGGGCAATGTACGTGTTGTAGACCGGAATAGGGCCGGTGAAAGCTACAAAGAGCGGTCCGACCATCGCGATAAACGGTAACAAGGCCACCGACAACGTGATTCCCAGCACGATGGCTTTGCCGCGGAACTTCGTACGCGCAATAGCATAGGCGCAAAGTATGCCAACGATCAGTGCCAGGAGTGTGGTGATGGTTGCGATGATCGTGCTGTTGATCAGATCATGTGTAAAGGCGGACAGTGCAAAATCGGTTGCGAAGTTCTCCAGGCTGAAAGAATGGGGAAAAAGAGTGGGTGGTGAAGCGTTCAGTTCGAGTCCACTCTTGACTGCCGTCGCAATTGACCAGTAAAGAGGAGCCAAACAGACGAACACAATCAGCACTACTGCGGTATAGCGACCCACCTTACCCCAGGGGAAGCCCCCTCCCGATTTTGCAGTCCTTGTATCTGCTCTAGCACCAGCGGAAACCTGTTCCTTGACTGCCATAAGACATCTCCTTCCTTTCCAGGGACGGCTAGATTCACTCACTACCGTGACGTTACACGCATCCACAAGACAAAGAGCACCGCAATGATAATTCCAGTAAAAAAGAGTATCATTGAGGCAGTCACTCCAGCAGCAAAGTCAAAGGTAGTCCGCGTAAACATGAAATTATACGAGAACGATGCCATGCTTTCCACCTGGTTGCCGCCCAGTATGTAGAGCAGATCGAACACGCCCAGGGAGGCGAGCGTACGGAAGAGTAACGCGATCAGCAGCGGCCCGGTCAGCATTGGCAAGGTAATCCTCCAGAATTGCTGCCATTTCGTACTCCCATCGACGCCGGCCGCCTCATACAATTCATGGGGGATGACCTGCAGACCAGCCAGGAGCAAGAGGGCCATAAAGGGCGTCGTCTTCCAGACGTCGGTGATGATGGAAGCAAGTACAATTCCATTACTGCTCTGCAACAACGTACTACCTCTAGACAGTACGTGAATCTGCTGCAGGATATAACTGACAATGCCCGTACGGTCATTGTACATCAGATACCAGATCTGCGCTGAAATCACTGTGGGAAAAGCCCACGGAACGAGAATAGCGGCCCGAACCAGGCCACGACCAGGAAACGTGGCATTGATGAGGAGGGCGATTCCCAGTCCAAAGACCGTTTCCAGGGCCACAGCAATGATCGTGAAGCCGAATGTCACACCAATGGCAGTACGGAACTCGCTACTACCGAGTACCTGAACATAGTTTTGCAACCCAACAAAATTTGAACTACTGCTCAGCGGGGTATCTTGCAGGCTGAGCCAGAAGGAATTCACGATGGGATAGCCTGCCACCACCAGAATCACGATGATGGTAGGGAGTACCAGTAAGTACGGTGTCAAGCCACTTCCTAAATCCAGGCGTTCTCGCAGGCTCACCCTTTTCCTTGTAGTGGCTACTTCTACTGCTTGTGTTGCCATTTGCACGTATGCCTTTCGATAGCTATCCACGTCGAGAGTAACCTACCAACGTAACTGCGCAGTGCAATGACGCTAGAAGGCCTCCCGATAAATATAGATAGATACACAGATGACTTCTCTACTTGATGTATCTCAAGCAGTGGAGTATCTCTATGAATACTCCACTGCTAGCCACGAACTATACTGTACTACCTGCTCACGATGGCCTGCAAATCAGACGTTAATGCAGTCAAAGCAGCTTGAGGGCTGCTCTGACCGGTCAGAGCATTATGGATTCGCACCTGGATAGCATTCGAGACGTCTGGGTAGAAAGGAGTGACCGGGCGCGGCTGGGCTGTCTCGAATACCGGTGCCAATTTGGCGAAGAATGGGTTCGCTTTCAGCACATCAGCATCCGTGTAGATGCTTTTGAGCGTGGCAGTCAGCGACAACTTCAATGCTATGGTTTTCTGCGATGCAGGGGAAAGCTGGTGTTGGACAAACTTCCAGCCCGCGTCTTGGTTCTTCGAGAAAGCATTAATGCCATACTGCCATCCGCCCAGGCTTGAATGACCGGTGGTATTGCTTCCGCCATAGAGCATGTTATGGACATCGAACTTGCCAGCAATCTTGGAACTTGACGGGTCGTTGCCCAACGAATAGGCGTAGGGCCAGTTACGCATGAAAACAGAGTCACCGTTTTGCCAGGACGAACGAGAGTCCTCTTCCTTGTAGGTAGTCACTGCCGATGGTGAGATCCCTCCCACCCAACTTGCCATCAACGTCAGGGCGGCTACACCTTCTGGACTATTGACGGTGACTTTCTTAGGATCGCTAGGATCCAGTACGGAACCACCATAGCCGTAGAGGACCTCGGTAAAGTCACAGACAAGTCCTTCGTACTGTGCTCCCTGCCAAACATAACCAACCTTCGCTTTGGATGGGGCGTTCGCCTTGGCCATTGACGTCATTTCTGCCCAGGTAGTTGGCGCGGTTTTAATAATATCTGTGCGGTAGTAGATCAGCCCCGCATCAGTACGGGTTGGAGCCGCCCACAACTTGCCATTGTAGGTACAACCTGCCAGCGGCCCTGGCAAATAATTCGCCCGATCACTGGCCGGCCACTTATCGTCCAGGGGAACCGTCCAGCCGTTGGCCCCAAACTCAGGAGGCCAGATGATGTCCATTGGGAAAACATCGTAGGCGCTAGAACGGGCGCGTAGCATGGTTGTGAGGATAGTCAGGAGTTGGCCCGTATCAGCAGGTGCATTAGAATTGTAGTTGACGTGGACACCATTATTTTGCGCATTGAAGTCATCCACAAGCGACTTATAAACACCATTGGTGTCACGTTCAATATAGTTGATGTTGACAGTTTGGCCGCCGCCGGTGGAACTGTTGCTGGTGCCACCGCATGCTTCCAGCAGCGAAACGGCCGCAGTGCTGGTCAAGCCGACAGCAATGGCACGCTCGAGGAATGTCCGGCGCGTTATGCGCCCATTACGAATTTTGGTGATGATTTCATCAATGACTTCACCTTGTTCAAGATACATAGAGAGTCCTCCTTTGGAGCAAATAGTAGCTGACGTAGATAGACATACCAGACGCTTTCAAGCGTCGGTGGAACTTCCAACCTACCAGGCGCCTTGCCCAATAGGCTAGCCATTGTAACTGTAAGTTACTCGAAACTCTCTTTCATATTGGAGAGTTTAATGAAATGTACGTCAATTTGCCAACAAATATCACATGATGTGAAGTTTGCAGACGTAACCCTTATACTGGACTCACTCATCTCTAATTATAGCTTCCTTCAGCGTCAAATGTAACAGTGCTGAACAGGAGTTGCCTTTTCACTGGATGTAATCAAATCATAACTGCGTTAAAAGAGGCTCAGGGCAACTAACTTTTCAGTACCAGTATGCATCTAGACAATACACGTCTCACGCTGAAGTTTAGATACACTCCTTTCTGCCTGACGAGAGGACTTTTTTCAAGCCATCGACGGCGTTAGCGATGCTGTGTTAATATTGGAAACGATACCAAGACTTGTTTTAACAATAACATAATTTTTCCTGCTTGTAAATAGCTACACAGGCATCCCTGATCATCCTCCCATCTTACTGTAGAGCTAAAGAACTCCCTTTACAGAATGGGTCGCGTATGCTATTCTCAAGGCAGAAAACATGCTGGATGATGGAAACGTTTCCAATAAAATTGAGCTTGTTGAGCAAAGAGGCTAAATGAGATGACGACTACCATCCATGATGTAGCTCGAATCGCAGGAGTAGGTACTGGGACCGTTTCACGTGTTATTAACAATAGCGCGGGAGTTAAACCTGCCACACGTAAAAAGGTATTATCAGCAATTGCTCAACTGAATTACAGACCTAACCCCATAGCGCGCAGCATGATTTCAAAACGAACAGGGGCAATTGGCGTCATCGTTCCCTTTTTTACACGTCCTTTCAACACAGAATTATTGCGCGCGGTACAGGCTGCTCTTTCTCGATCGGGCAAAGAACTTGTGCTTTATGATGTCGAGACTGCCGCTCAACGCAATCATTACCTTTCTGAGTTACCTATGCTTCATAGAGTAGATGGATTGCTCCTGCTTTCGCTTCCGTTGGAGGACTCATTCGCAATGGATATCAAAGAGGCAGAAATCCCTGTGATACTGATAGATACATATAGCCCCTTTTTCACTTCCCTGATTGTTGATAATATAGAGGGGGCTTACCAGGCAGTGAAATATTTGATCGAGCAGGGACACCGGCGTATAGGCTTTATCAACGGAGTCATCGAAGGGAACATCAAATTTAACCAGGCTAATGATCGCTTGATTGGGCTACATCGAGCGTTTGGCGAAGCAGGTCTCCTCTTTGAACCGGAACTTATGCTGACAAGCGAGTGGAATCGATCAGGTGGGAAACAAGCAGCTTTGCAACTGCTTTCACAAGAAAAGCGGCCAACAGCTATCTTTGCAGCATCTGATATGCAGGCTATAGGTGCTTTGGAAGCAGCTAAAAATCTGTGTATAAATGTACCAGGTGAATTATCTGTTATCGGTTTTGATGGTCTCGAAGTTTCAGAACTACTTGAACTCAGTACTGTTCAGCAACCAATGCGGCAGATGGGAGAGTTAGGAGTCAGTAAACTGATAGAGCTCATGAAGAATCCACAGCATTTACCTGAGCTCATCCGGTTGAATTCAACTCTGATAGCACGCCTCACAACTAGAGCATTGGCGTAATGCAGCCAATCCGCAATCAACTCCGCTTTCTTTCAAGAAAGGATATACGTAATGAAGCGAGTACTGGCACTCCAATTTTGTTGGGATGATCCACCAGGTTACCTGGGCAACATCATGCAAGAACATAACATCCCCTATGAGATTGTCGAAGTGGATAAATGCCCCGTCCCTGATCCAAATGAGTTTGATGCCATTCTCGCCATGGGCGGATTCCAGCACGTTGGCGAAAATGAAAAATACCCATACCTGGTTGAGGTAGAGTCAAGGATACGCAAAGCAGTTGAAGAGGACATCCCCTACCTTGGAATTTGCCTGGGAGGCCAGTTACTGGCGCATGCATTAGGAGCGCCTGTCAAACGACATTCTATAACTCCGCTTGGTTTCTTTAACGTTCAAACGACAGACATGGGAAAAACTGATCCTCTTTTCCACGGTTTACCCGATAGCATGCAAGTGTTTCATTGGCATGAAGATACCTTTGACATCCCCAAAGAAGCTGTTCAACTGGCTTGTAATGCGCAAACAGATAATCAAGCCTTTCGTTATGGACGCCACGCATACGGAACGCAATATCACATCGAAGTCACCCCAGATATGATTGATGTCTGGTTTCACTTTCCTGAGTATAGGCAGGAAATAGTGAGTGCTCTAGGAGAAGACGCAGTTGACAACTATGTGAGTGAAAGCGCTAGCCTCTTTCCTCTTTACCGTCAACATTCGCGCATCATGTTCGAGAACTTTTTGAAAATCGCAGGTTTCATTACTTGAACCGCTCGCCAAGCAGCGTTTCTAAATATGGAGTGACACCCCAGTATTTTTTAAGATCGAGGTATTCCTGAAGATATCTGTCCCTATCCCTTTGTGTTCGCCTGACAGCTCGGATCATCAGGTTCTTATCTGTATGCTCGGGTGAAACAAATTCGACCACATCGGTCTTGTAACCCATAATACGCAGGATAAGCGCTCTAAAAATGTCAGTAAGAATATCCGACAGGCGCTGCTTGAGAATTCCATCTTGAAAAACAGGTGTGAAAGGTTTCACAGGGCGCAATTGGCCGTGGAGATGGTGATGACAACAGGGAGCACACATGATAAGGCGTGATTCACATACAATACCCTGGTAAATTGCCTCGTCGGTCGCAGTGTCACAGGCATGCAGCGCCAATACAATGTCCGGCGACTCCTGCGGAACATAATCGATAATGGCCGATTTTTGGAAACAGGCATGTGAAAATCCAAGCTCTTCGCTCTGTCTATTGTCCTTTTGTATTAAAGTCGCATTCGTATCAATACCAGTCAAATGAGCCGGAATTCCACGCACATTGTTTAAGTAGTGGTACGTAGCAAATGCCAGATAAGCAGATCCACAGCCGCAGTCGAGAATGTGAACAGGTGTTGTATCAAAACGTTCAAGTTCGCCTGTATGCTCAAGCAGTTTGAGAAACTCATTGATCTGAGAAAACTTCCCCTGCATGCTAGGTCGAACTCGCCCCCGGTCATCCATGATACCAGTTGCTTGCAGAAATGAGTCGGGTTTATCTGCCGGTAGAAGGAGTTTCTTGCTGACATCATGAGTAAGCTGTGGTTCGCGATCGGCCTTAGGAGCTTTGTCCCGGTGAAGGATAACTTTTCCCTTTGGAGTAATCTGCACACGCAGATCTTCCATCGCCGATTGAACAACGACAGTGTTAAAAGGCAGAGCAAGTATTTCATCGAGCTTTTGACCGGCCTGCGAACCACGGTAGTTCTTGGTAATATCTTGCTTCTGACTAAAATAGGAGAATTGCAGATAACGTTCATTTTTGATCAAAACAGGGCGAACGATTACCTGACGCCACGATGCACCGGCGTCTCGAGACTGGCCCTTCAAAGTTAAGCGCACAAATTTCTGCTCGTCCAACACAAGACGTTTTACTTGCTCTTTGTATTCCACAAAGAATAGTCTATCTCAATTTGCTGTTCAGCGTCCAGGGGAAGTATCACAAACCAGGCACAATCGACAAAAATCTGTATTATTCAAGATTTTTTACCAATTTTTTAAGATTTCTGGCGTATTTCCTTTTCTTTTCTTCTTCGTTTCTGCTATACTGGCACACATATATATGCTCATCTACTTTTATTTTGATATGATGACCCCAAAACGTTTGATCGCAAGGAGCAATCGACATCGATGTCGCAAACTGAATCAGGCTGGTTTAATCATCGCAGAGGAGCTTTTCATAAATCTTTGCATGGAGACGTAAGAACTTTGGAATCGCTCCTGCCAAACTATATTACCTCAGATGACCGCCTACCATTTAATATTGTGGGATATAGCCTACCCTGTGAAAGACATCCACAACGCAACGAAGATAGCTTTCTCATAGAACAACATAGCGGCTTAATAGCGGTATTCGATGGTGTGGGAGGTAGTGTTGCGGGAGATATTGCATCACAGGCTGCCAAACGTGCAACACTATCAGGTTGGAAAAGCGCTCTCGGGCAAATTCATAAACAACGCAATATACGACATTTTCTTAAAGATTGCGATCGGGTCGATTTTTGCACATTACTACAACATCTCATTGAGCATGCCGACGAGACAATACGCACCGATGGTGTAAGAGAGGCTGGTACCGACGATCTTGCCACAACCGTAGCCATTGCGGCTCTCTGTCATCATCCAGGGAAAAATGAGTTCAATATGGTTTATGCGCATGTTGGCGATAGTCGAGTGTACTTACTGAAGAAAGGTGAACCCGTCCAACGTTTGACTATTGACGACGGACTTCTGGGCAAGCTGATAGAAAACGAGATCGTCAACGAGGCGGATGCGCGCCGTATTGATCAAGCAATGCATGCAGAAGACCTCACCGACGCAGAAATTAGCTACTTTCGCATGCGAGGGGGTATTACTCAAGCACTAGGCGGCCCGCTCCCTCCTGAAATCCACATCGACCAGATTCCTATCGCCATTGGTGATCGCATTCTCCTCTGTACTGACGGTATCCACGATAATCTCACTGACCTTGAGATCGAAGAAATCTTGCGAAAAGCCCCTCGTAACGCTGCTGCGCGCCTACTCGTTGAGTATGCTCTCCTGCGTTCACGCGAAGAACGTCAGATCACTATACGAGCAAAACCCGATGATATGACCGCGATTGTGCTCACACGCCGCTACTAAAAGCAAGCATAGCAGGCAGTCCAAAAGTACCACTCAATTTCGTGTTTGCATACGTTTATTTATACCGTGTGCTACACTCGTACACAAGAACATAATTTTTAATGGACATTCCTGGTTCCTCACGGAGGAGTTGTGCGTATCAACCAGAAATTCTGGTATATTTTAAGTCTTATGTTGATTATCCTGCTTGCTGCATGTGGAAGCGGACAAAGCAGTCACATCGTGCAAGTGCAGCCAATTACTGCCGATAGCCTCAACATCGCTCAACACCCAACACCAACTACCTCTATCACTATACACAAACAGATAGCCACAATAGTAACCACACCTTCAAAACATACAAATCCTATTGGCACCACAGGAGTGCCACCCACTACTATTCCTGGTTCTGGCTTCGGACCCACTCCCTATGGTCTACCTCCACCTATTTCATCGGAAGAATATCAACTAACACAGCAACTCTTTGCCTTGATCAATCATGATAGATCTGTACGCGGGCTATATCCCTTTGTCTGGAACGCGACCCTGGCTGGAGGTGCGAGACTGCACAGTTGGAACATGGTTCACTGTGGATTTAGCCACACCTGTCCAGACGGATTAGATCAATGTGTGCGTATTGCGAATGAAGGGTTCGCCGGTTTTACTGATTGTGGCGAGAACATCGGGTTAGCTGGCCCATCAATACCTCCGTGGAATAATGTCTATGCGGTGCAAGAGAGTATGATCAATGAGGGGTCTGGAGGCTGGCATTTCATTCACCTGACCAGCACCACGCTACACCGCATTGGTGTAGGTCTCTTCGTTGATGGCAATGGTTGGGTCTGGTTCACCGAGGATCTGGTGAGTTAAAAGAAACTGAAACAGGGCGGCCGCAAGGGCGCGCCTCTGCTATATTTAGGCTGCGCTTTTTTTTACTTTACAGGAAAAACTGAAGAGAACTGTATCTCCTCCTGGACACGCGGCACTAATTGCCTTACTCTTAACGTTACCTGCACTCCCACTGCATTTCCTGGTTTCCTTACACCCGGTTAGGGCTTCTCAAATGTTGCTTCATAACCTGGCCAGGCTCGCTTGCGAGCCTTTTTCTTGATCACATGAGCGCGCCGCAGGCGCGCGGAAAACAGACACACAGTGACTTTAGAGAAGCCCTGTACACTCAGTGGATGTATCTTCTAGCATATATCTTTCTATGCTAGTATTATACCATGCAATGCCTGAGGTATTCTTTCTGTAGAGCTACGGGTAACTGTTCAGATAGGAGGGAAACGTTCTATGACAAGAGAAAAGGACTCTGATATAACGATCCACCTTGACAACATCCACGAACTATTTATAACACCTTCGGGTGATCCCTTTGCAGCAAAGGCTGCATCTCAATCAGGAAACACGATTTGCCATAGCTGTTAAGAGAGAGTCATGATCAGATTAGTTCTACTTGCCACCAGAGCTTCTCGCATATATAATACCTGCAATTCGATAACAATTCATAACCAGTCCATTGATTGGGAAATTCCTAAGAGAGTAGCTATCTATGCCGGTAACCATCTTCTTCTGCTATGCACATGAAGACGAGATGCTGCTGAAGAACCTCAAGACACACTTGAGGCCATTACAACATCAGGAGCTCATTGACGTCTGGTATGATCGCAATATCAGCGCTGGAATTGAATGGGAACAGGAAATCGATAAGCATCTGAACTCCTCTCAAATCGTCCTCCTGCTTGTCAGCCCAGATTTTATGGATTCAGATTATTGCTATAGCGTCGAGATGAAGCGAGCTTTAGAAAGAAGCCAGGCAAGCTTATAAAAGAGCACGGCAACTTGAATATGGGCTTTAGCAAAAACGATTTGATCAGCGAGGATGGAGGAATGCGGGATGGTCCCCCACGACGATTTTACCCCACACGGCTACCTGGATAATCCGTATCACAGTTGGAAGCTCAACCCCAGCGGAGTTCTACGTTCTCTTCCTCCGCTTGGCATGGGCTGGCACGTGCCCAACCTCGGAAGTTATGTGCGGAACCAGTTTCAATATACGGCTCATCTGACAATTGGGCTCAAGATTCATTATAGCGTGTTTGTCACGCCTGACGATTTTCGCCGTCAGAAGTGCGTCATTACTAGCCAGTTACATACAAAAAGCCGCTTTGAATATACCTGTATCGTTCCAATGTATGGCCTGACGCTCACTGCACGCTATTTCCTGGTGCAGGAGCACGCGCTTGGCTGCATCCTGACCCTTTCAACAACCTCAATCGCACCGCTTCCTGTGACCTGTTACCTCATTCACCAGCATACACACAATCCACATACCAGTCGTTTGTGGGAACATGGACTCTATGCGCTGCAAGGCCGCGAACAGGGATACGGCATGCTTGGCCTTGCTAGTGAGGGTGATGTCTTCGTACATGGAGCACACGCAGCAGATGATACCCTGCTTGCATGTGAAGAAATGGGTTTTGCTGTGACGCTGGACGATATTTCAGCACGGGCACGTGGCGCGCGTGTTCCTCGACCAGCCATCACGCAAGGCCAACCCGACACCGGATGGCAACTACGCACGCTTGCTCTGCCTTGCAAGCTCGCGCTTGGTGGAACAGTGCCATCTACCAGTTCCTTGCATATTGTACTAGCACGCGGCGTTTCACAAGATCAAGCGATGCAGCGCTGGCAGCAGAGTATTGAGACGATAACCGATGCCGAAAACAAACATCGCGCGGATGATGAGGCGTTCTGGCAACAGGCCCCCCAGCTTGTTGGTGATTGGCCAGAAAGCTGGCGTCGTGGACTGGTGTACGACTTTGAGACCCTGCGGATGGTAATGCGCCCCTCTGTGGGCCTCATTCCTCATGTTTTCGATGGGATGCAATTACAAGCTCCACGCCTGGTCCTTGCCGAAGCTGCGATGGATACGCTCTTCCTCAGCTATGCCAATCCTGAACTTGCTGCCGAAGTCATCCTGACGCATTTCGAATCAGCCCCGCATCCAAACTTGCCCTGTATGCGTGAGGATGGTAGCTACAACATGGTCGCCGACGACGGGCAAATCTGCGGCACTGCGCCCGAGTGGGGCTTCCCTCTCTGGTGTTGCGACCAACTGTTTCGCAGGACTGGCGATCTCGGCTGGCTGCGCCGCCTCTACCTACCTGCTGCAGCCTTTTTGCGCTGGTGGCTGGACCATCGCCGCGATGCCGAAGGTTGGTTAGTCTATGCCTGTTCCTGGGAGAGCGGACAGGATGTCTCCAGCCGCTTTGGCCCGCAGCAGACCGGTGGCACCATCATTCAGCATGTCCGTCCTGTGGACTTGCAGGCGAGTATGGCTCAGGGGGCCGACATCCTCGTACGCTGGGCGACACTGCTTGCTGCCGAACATCCCTTTGAAGATCTGTCTTCTGAAATTGCTTTCTGGCGAACTATCGCAGATGAATTTACCGCCAAGACTCGCTTGATGTGGCAGCATGGTTGGTTCCGCGATTATGATGCGGTAGCGGGCGAATGGTCCTCCCAGCAAGATGCAATGCACCTGGCACCTGTTTTTTGTAGTGTCGCTGGTCAAGGCCAGGTTGAGCAATTGCGCCCTTATTTGGAGCAGCCTCCTATGCATAGCTCTGGCTGGGCTCCGCTCTCCTGGCCTCCTGTCGTCATGACTCTCGTAGGAGCAGCGGACGTCGCACAGATGCCTTTGGAAGCCGCAGAACTTGCGTATCGCTTTATCGATGCCTCCTACCGCAGTACCGATCGTCGTGAACTTGACGAGCATGGAGGACTCCCTGGCGTAACCCGAGAGTATCATGCCGCAGTTGCCAGGGGCAAATGGGGAACCATCGACTATGCCAATGCAGGGATCGAAGGATATGGCTGGGGTGCCTTGAGCATTCGCCTGCTCATACGCTATATCCTGGGCCTACGCGAGGAAGAGCCCGATCGTCTCACCATCCGCCCTATCTTGCCACAAGCCTTGCGTCGTCCAGGAGCCACCTACCACGCACAACCCATACCATGGGGCAGGTATACATTAAGTATATCGTGTTCGGTGAAGGATGCACAGAGGTACCTGCTTCGTCTGCGTTGTTCGGTCCCCACCACTGAAGCAAAACTGGAAGTCGTCACGCAGCAGGAAACGCAGGAGTATCAGTGTGAATGGGAAGGCCGATGGGGAGAAGGGCGAACACTCCACCTCCCTCACCTCACCATCTCTTCTGCTTGAATCAGAACATTCCAAGTACCACTAACCATTGGCCAGTTTTCTGACTTGTAGAGGCTCGACACATTGTATGCTAGCACAGCTATACGGTCAAAATTGCATGATAGCATGTAACAGGACAGCCGTAGGGGCCGATGTATCGCGCCCACCGCCGATACATCGGCCCTCAACCCTGGTCGGCATCAACTTAAGTGAGGCCTGGTCATAAATAGAAGCCAAGCTGGGGGACTTGCCCCGGCAAGGCGTAGCTCCTATCATGGTAGTTATCACACACACCAACGATAGGAGATACTACTATGGTAACCCAAGACTCATTACTTGTCACGTTAGT
>WNGE01000218.1_pt1 | contig 83329 bp, 66 predicted proteins | sample 5400651 | NCBI WGS metagenome assembly WNGE01 (sample SAMN13153370, study PRJNA577476) | soil metagenome | isolation source: 60 cm soil or saprolite under grassland replicate 2 | place: USA:California | collected 2016-06-15 | reverse complement strand
CCGACGCTCAGCACGCCGGAGGAGGAGCGGCTGATGCGCTCCATCTTCTGGCACAGCCAATTCCTCGACGGCTGGCGGGACGGCGCCTACCAGACCCGCATCTTACGATTCCGTAAGCCCGGATGAATGCCCGCTGCCGCGCCTGGATGAGATGCTGTCCTGGCGCGGCCATCGCAAGCGATGGCGCCACGTCTCATCCCTGGGGGGTCAAGGAGGAACGTGACGGTGACTACCGACAGCTGGGTGCCGCGTGGCGTCAATCCGGCCATACCGAACGTCGCCCGAATTTATGACTACTTCCTCGGCGGCAAGGACAACTTCGCCGCCGACCGCGCCGCGGCAACCAAGATCGCCGAGGCGGCGCCGGATGTCGTGCGAAGGACGCGGGAAAATCGCGCGTTCCTCGGGCGGGCAGTCCGCTTCCTCGCCGAAGCAGGTGTCCGCCAGTTCCTCGACATCGGCACCGGTCTGCCGACCCAGGACAACGTGCACCAGGTGGCACAGCGGCTCGTCACCGGCGCGCACGTGGCCTACGTTGACAACGATCCGATCGTCCTCACCCACGCCTGGGCGCTGCTCGCGACCGACCCACGGACCATCGTTATCGAGGCCGACATGCGCGAGCCTGCCAACATCCTCCGCCAGGCGAGCGCGAACGGGTTCATCGACTTAGCCCAGCCTGTCGCCATCCTGATGGTCGCCGTTCTCCATTTCCTCCCTGACAGCGAACGGCCAGAGGAAATCGTTGCCACTTTCCGCGAACACATGGTGCCAGGAAGCTATCTGGTGATCTCTCACGCGACGGCCGGCGACATGAGCCCGCAGAACCTCACCCAAGCGGTCCAGACGTACGCCACGACCTCGACCGGGTCAATCACCCCGCGCACCCACAAGCAGATCGAGTCCTTTTTCGACGGGCTGGAGCTGCAAGAACCTGGCGTGGTTCCGGTCGCTCTTTGGCGGCCAGCCGGAATACCGCCGGCTACCTCGTCCGGACCAAGCTTCCTCGGCGGCATCGCGCGCAAGAGATGACATCAAATACGCGGCGCCGTTAGGGGATCAGGTCGGTGACGGGGTGGACAGGCAGGATCACCGGCGGCAAGGGCGTCTGGTCGAAGTTGAAGTCGGCGGCGAGGTTGCCCAGGCCCGTCATGTTCTCGCGCACGTCTGGGCGCGGGTCCGGCCTTCCGTCGGCGCTCGGGTCAATGCGCCGGCCACCCAGGAAGTCATCCTCGATGAACTTGGCGTAGGCGTCGAATGACAGCCGCTGGTGATCGATGAAGCCCTTACGCGCGAACGGGCTGATCACTATTCCAGGAACCCGAAGCCCGTAACCGTTCTTGTCGACCTTCGGCGGCACGACGTGGTCGTAGAAGCCGCCCCAGTCGTCCCAGGCCAAGAAGATCGCGGTCGAATTCCAGTCCGGGCTTGCCATGACCGCGTTAATCAGCTGGGTGACATAGCTCTGGCCGGCGCTGACCAGGCGGGGCGGGTGCTCGCTCACCGAGTCGGCGGGGGTGATCCAGGACACCGCGGGAAGCGTTCCGGCCTTTGCGGCCTGGAAGAACGCCGACAGGCCCTGGATGTTTCCCAGCTGCCCGTCGGCCTTGACCGTGTCGAACCAGGGCAGCGGGTTCCAGATTCCAGGGGTCCCGGCGGCCTGCTGCACGGCCGGGCAGGTGACCGCGCCGTTCGGGCAGTCTGGCTGCGTGCCGGTCATGACATAGGCGCGCCACGACACGCCGAATTTGTGCAGCAGGTAGGTCAGGTCGGTCCAGGCGTAGATCGGTGTCGTGCCCTTGTCCGGGTTGGCCGGGCTGCGGAAATCATTGCGGCAGCTCATCGGGTCGTGCGTCGTGCAGTACGCCGACCATTCCGAAACGAGGAACAGGTGGGCGGGCAGGCTCCACGACTCGTTCGGCTCGAACATATGGTCTTGCAGAACGAAGTCGCGCGCGTAGGTCCAGTAGTTCGGGATGTCCTTGCCGTTGTGGTAGCCCATGACGTCCGAACGAGCCTTGGTTGGCTGCTCAGACTCCGCGACGAAACCGTTCATCGCGCCGTTGTTGATGTCCACGACGGCTTGCGCGTACCAGTGCGGGCCGCCGGTGTTCGCGTCGTGCCGGTCGTGGAAGGGCGGCGCGCAGACGTTACGCAGCGGATCTGGCACGCACGTTCCCGCTGGAATGCCGGCCGCGCCAGGAAAGGTGCCGAAGTAGGAATCCAGCGACCGGTTTTCCTGCATGATGACGATGACGTGCCGGATCTTGTGGATGCCCAGCTTGTAGAGGCCCGGTGCGGCGGCGGGCGGTTCGCGGCCACCCACCGCGGACAGGGCGGACGGACCGGCCGCGAAAGCCGCCATCGCCAAGGCGATGGCCGCGAACGCCGCTGCGAAGCCAAAGCGGCGGAGCGCGCTCATAAGAGTCATGATGGTCGGCGTTGTCCGCGCGAGCCATGCCGCGAGCGCCTGGTTAGGTAAGTCCGCCCCCGCGGTGAACCGAAATACGGGGCAAATCAGGAGGAATGCCAAGGCGCGGCGGAGCCCAAGAGGTCACGGACGGCGCAGGCGAGTGTCACTGCGCACCGCCGTTATGCATAATTTTTTGCCTTAACGGCTGCCGCGGCCCGTCCCAATGCCGGCCTGCGACCGCGTACGGGGGGCGGCGGTTCGCCGCTACGTCCGTGCCGAGTCGCTTGCGCAGGCCGTTGCGTATGGTCTCCGCTCGCAGCGACAGCAGGCTGAACGACCCTGCGTCGCCGATTCCGTGGGTGGACTCGCACAGTCCGTTGAGGAACAGCGGCGGTGTGCCGTCCTGGATGGGTTGCAGGCTGTAGTCCGAGTTGACCACCAGGTAGCCGTCGCCGTCGAACTGGAACCGGTCGATGATCCCTGACAGCAGCGGGGGGTAGGGCTCCTGATTGTCGGCGGGCCCGAGGTCGCGGAAGCCCGTGGCGAGCACGACCAGGTCGACCTCGTCCCGTTCGGCGACGCCCGTGTGCAGTTCCCTCACCCCGAGCGCGACGCCGCGCTCGTTCACCGCGACGGACTCGACCTGCCGGTTGCCGCGCACGTAGATCCGCTGCTTGCCGTCCAGGCGCTGCTCGTACACCTCGACGTAGAGCTCATGGAGCACGTCGGCGTCGACGGAGGAGTAGTTGGTCGGCCGCATGGCCGCGTCAAGCACCCGCTTGCTCGCGCGGCTCGCCTTGAAGTAGTACTCGGTGAAGTCGGGGAAGAAGCCCTCCTCGCTGAACGGGCTCGTGTCTTTCAGGCGCGGGCCGAACGCCCGAAGATAGTTGATCACTCGCGCCTCGGGGAACCGCCGCGTCAGGTCGAGGGTCAGCTCCACGGCGCTCTGGCTGCCGCCGATCACCGCGACCGCCCGTGGCGGCTTCGCCAGGCTCGTCACCGCGGGAAGATAGCCGGTGAGATGCACCACGGCCGGCGATCCGACCGCGTCGAACGGCGGCGGAATCAACGGCGTCCGCCCGCAGCCAAGCACCATCGCCCGCGCCGCGGTCACCGAGCCGTCTGCGGTACGCACGACGTAGACCTGCTCACCGTGGGATTTCTCGATACCGATGTGGCTCACCCGGGCGCCGAAGTCGGCCAGGTGCGCGAACTGCCGCGTGACCCAGCGTATGTAGGCCGCGTACTCCTTGCGGAGCGGGAACTCCATGGGCAGGTTGAGGTGGTCGATCAGCCTGCCGTGCTCGAACAGGTAGTTGATGAAGCTGTACCGGCTGCGCGGGTTGCGCAACGACACCAGATCTCTGCAGGGATGATTCTGGATGTTCGATCCCGCGAGCAGCATGCCGCCTTGCCACAACGGGTCGGCTTGCGCCTCGAGAAACCGGGCCGCCGTGGCGATCGGGGCCTCCTCGATGGCGATCGCCAGCGCGAGGTTCGCCGGACCAAAGCCCACCCCGACGACATCACAAGGTTCGATCATCTGTCCCTCATTCGACGTTGGCTGGCTGGCCGAGCCCGGTCGCGGAACTCATCGAGCCCGGCGGCGCTGCCTCCGCCGCGGGTACAGGGGTCGGCCGCTGGGCCGGCACGTCCGCGGGTAGAGGGGTCGGCCGCTCGGCCGGCACGTCCGCGGGTACAGAGGTCGGCCCGCTGGGCCGCCACGTCCCAGCGGGCCGACCCGGTCCACCAGTCCTCAACCGAGCGCAACTCGGCAAGCAGGTCGTCGCCGCACAGCCTGATCAGCGCCGACGCGACCTCGTCTGTCGAGCTGCGCGCCCCTGGGTAGGCGCGTCCGGGCACGCCGGTCGCCGAGTACGCCACCACCCCGGGCAGCGGGCAGGTGCGGGGCAGATCGCGGAGCACACCGCGCAGCGGGGCGAACGAAGCGAAGCCGAACCGTTCGCCGGTGTGGCTGGCACGGATCTCCCCGCCACGCCCGGCCTGTCCCTTCAGCCCTGCCTCGTACAGATTCACGCCGAACGCGCGCTGGTACGCCTCGACAATGCGGCCGCCGCCGACCCGGCACGCGATCTCGCACAGCACGATCTCCCCGTCGCCGGTCTGGAAGAACTCCGCGTGAAACGGATGCACGCCGGGAGGCGGTGGCAGCGCGGCCACCACGGCGGCGGTCCGCAGCCGCAGGCGCGAGAAAGCTTCGTGACCGCGCGGCAGCATGCCCGAGATGAACGGCGCCGAGTCGTGCATGGTGGCCCACTGCGAGTGCAAGTAGCGCGACGGCCAGCAGTGCAGCACCCGGCCACCGTCCATCAGCCCATCGACGTGGTACATGTGCGCGTCGATCCAGCCCTCGGCGAGCAGCCGCTTGGGTTCGCCGCGCGCTGCCGCGGCGCGCCAGCGCGCGGCGAAACGGGCGAGCTCGGGCCAGCCCGACAGGACCGACTGGCCGATCGAGCCCTTGCCCGCGGGCAGCTTCACCACGATGGGGAATCCGTGTTCGCGGGCGAACTCGGCGGCCTCACCCTCGGTGCTCACGATCCGCATCGGTGCGACCGGGATCCCGGCGGCGGCGGCGATTGACTTCATCGCGAACTTGTCGCGGTATGCCGTGGCGCTGGCGACATCCTGCCCGGGGATGCCGAGCCTGCGGCGCAGGTGCGCGGCGCGGACCACATCGGTCTCCGACGTGGTGAGGATGAGCCGCGCGCCGTGGGCACGGCAGAGCCGGGCAGCGAGGCGCTCGGTCTCGGCGCCGTCATAGTCGTCCACGACCTCGAGGTGCCGCAGCCTTTCCCGGAGCAGGCGGGGGTCGAGCCCGCTCGTTGCGGGCCGGGCGGTGACGACGACGAGATCGTCGCGGGAGCGCGGGAACCAGTCGAGGAGCTGACCAAGGATTCTTCGCTTGTTCAGCACCAACATGACCATGCGGCGCCGCTCCTTTCACTGCCTGGCCGCTCATTGGCTGGCCAGTCAGTTGCGCCGGTCCTCCGGCTCGAACCAGAACTCAAGCTGGACGGTGAGCCTGGTCAGCGCCCCGCCGGTGTCCACTTTGGACACCGAGTGCCATGACGTGCCGGTGGGCGGAAAAGCAAGGAACTGGCCGGGCAGGGGCGGGATGCGGCGCACGGGCTGCGCGTCCGGGTTGGCCGAGCCGCGCACTTCGTACTCACCTCCGTAGCCGGTCGGCCACTGGTCGTTGAGGTACAGGATGGCGGTGATCGCCTTGTTCGGCTTGTCCTTGTGTACGGAGATGAAGTCGCCGTCGACGTGGGTGTAGACGCCGATGTCGAGGACCAGGTCGGCGAGCTTCAGCTCGGTGCCCGCCTCGAGCCACGTCATGAAGTCCTCGCTCCGCAGGTCCGCGAGAAGCTGCGACCACACCGGCGGCAAGGCGGCCGCGGCCTTGGCCTCCTCGCCGTCACGCACCAGGTACACCAGGTTCATCCGGTACTGCTTCTCGTGCCTTGGATCGGTGCGCGCGATCTGCGCCGTCTTGTCCAGCGGCGCCGCCGCGTACAGCGCCTTCACCTGCTCGGGGGTAAGCGTGCCCTGAGCGAGATGTATGGTGAACGGCTCGTCGATGCGGTGGAACTTCGCCTGTGTGTTGAGCAATGTGCCCATCCCTTCAGTTGTCCCCGGCCCAGGCATATGCGAGCAGTTGCCTGACCGCCGCAGTCGCGTAGCAGCCGGACGGCAGGAACAGGTTCAGGCCCACCTGAAACATCCCGGGGATCCGCTCGTCCGGCCGGTCGCGTGTGATCGACACCGTCGTCTGCACCACGGTGGAGCGCCGTGACGTGCGCGGGACGGGCTGGCCGTCCTGATAGCTGTAGCGGTCATATGGGAGCTCACGTGCGGTGCCCATCAGCTTGATCGCGGCGTCCATGGAGGTGACGTAGCGGTACGCAAGACCCTCAAGCTCGACGCACAGGTACTCGTCCGGGCAGGTGGCTGTCACCGTCTCACGCAGCAGCGCGTTCCAGCGGGCGGATGCCTGGGCGGCCAGGTAGAACGACGAGGTGCGCGGGTCGAGCCTGGTGAAAAACTCCTGCGCGGGGCCCTGCCACGTGCTCGCCATCGCGCTTTCCGGCGCGTGCAGGCCCACAAGCTCCCGCAGCGCTTGGTCCCACTCCTGCGCCAGAATCGCCGCGCCGACCAGGTGGGTGCGCTTGGGCCCGCCAGGGACGCCAAAACGCTGGGTGTCGTAGTAGTTGAGGAACAGCAGGCTGACCTTCCTGAGCCGGGCGAGCCGGGCAGCCTGCCCGGCGTCGAGATTGCGCACGACAATCTGGAAACCGTTGCCTTCCAGACGGCCGATCCGCAGCGGCTCGACGCCGTAGCCGTAATGCTGCAGCGCCAGCCACCGGTCGGGCTCGGTCAAGAGCCACTGTTGCGGACCGCTGGGCTGGTTCGACAGCGCCGCCAGGGCGCCGAGCGGCACCGCGACGAGTTGCTCGGTGATCCCGTCCTCGTCCTTCAGGCCGCCGTAGGTGACGTCCTGGGTGGCCAGCCCGAGCTTGTCGGCGATCAGCCGGACCGCCTCCATGGTGGTGTACCCGCTCTTGCGCAGGATCAGGTACTGCTGGTCGGCGCTGGCCTGGTCGGTGAGGCTGACCACCATGTTCTCCCGGACGAGGAAGTCGGCGGGGCAGTGCTTGAGTACCGGTCCCTGCATGTCGTCACCCCTGCGATGCCACGGTGATTTCCGCACCCAACGAACGAAGCGCCCCCGGCAGGTCCGGGTACCCACGGGCCAGGTGATGGGTCCCGTCGATCACCGTCGGCCCGGGCGCGGCCAGCGCCGCGAGCAGCAAGACCGCCGCCGCGCGCAAATCGGTGGCGAACAGGCGCTGTCCTGCCCGCCGCGGCGGGCACGGGCCGTTGACGCGCAGCACGTTGTTCCTGCGCCGCATGCGGGCGCCGAGGGCGGCGAGGCCAGGCAGGTAGCCAAAACGCTCACCCCACACGGTCTCTGTGATGCGGGTCGGCCCGCTGGCGTGCGTCGCGAGCAGCGCGAGGAATGGCTGGCTGTCGCTGTACACCCCGTGCGACGCGACGGTGATGTCGCACGGGGTGAGCCGGTCACCCGCGTGCACGGTCAGCTCGGCCGGCTCAAGGTCCATGCGGACGCCCATCCGGTCGAGAACGTCAAGCTCGGGCGCCAGGGCCGCGGCGGCCCTGGTCATGTCGGCCGCGGTGATCCGCAGCCCGTCCGCGAGCGTGGCGCCCGCGCAGATCCAGGTGACCACCTCGATGAGGTCAGGAATCAGCGTGTGCGCCACGTCGTTGCACAGCGCTTCTGCGCCCCGCCCGTGGACCCGTACCGTTCCCGGCGCGGGCGACTCGATGTCGGCGCCGAGCTGGCGCAGCACGGTCACCAGGTCGGTGACGTCGGGCTTGGGGTAGAGGTTGTGCAGCGTGCTGACGCCGTCCGCGACGGCGGCCGTGAGCAGGGCCATCTTCGTCGCGCCCGAGTAGAGCGGGCCGGTCTTGATCTCCCGGCCGCTGGCGTAGTCGAGCAGGTCGATCTCGCATCCGCTCAGCCGGGGGGCGCTGACCTCGAGGTCGCCCGCCTGCAGGACGCGCGCTCGCGCGCCGAAGCGTTCGAGGACGCTCACGTAGTGCTGCACCGGTCGCCGCCCACCGGGAGCGCTGCCGATATGGCAGCCGCCGTCCGTCGGCACCCGCGCTCTGCCCACCTTGCTCAGCAGCGCGGGCACAAGGTAAACGGCCCCATGGATCCGGCTGGCCGCCACCGGATCGAGTTCCGCCTGCGTCAGCTGTGACGCGTTGACCGTGAGCGTGTCACCCACCTGAACGGCGATCCCGCCCAGGGCCGCGAGCAGCTCGGACAGCATCCGGGTCTCGACGATGTCGGGGCAGTTGGTCACCCGCACGCAGGCCCTCGACGAAGCGGCAGCGGCCACGATGGTGACCAGCGAGTGCTTGAAACCCGATGCGCGCACTGTGCCGAACAGCCGGTGACCCCCGTGGACGACAAGGGCATGATCGCCGACGCCAGAATCCGAACGGAGACCGACTGACTCGCCGCCGATGACTTTCAATTCGGCATCCCCAAAGCGGTGCTTCGCTGTGCGTGGCAATCTGACGAAAAGGCTTGCGGCTGACGGTAGCTTTGGGCCGTATCGACGTCAACGCCCGCCGGCCCATTCTCGATCCGCCTTCCAGCAATTCTCCGCAACTATTTGAGTGGACCGGGATTATTTGTATGTCAGGGGAATTGGGTTGATCGGCGATCGAGTGGTCATTGAGCGTTGCCGTGCATTGTTGAGCCGGTCCATACCGTACGGTTAGCGCGCCTCTTCTCATGGAGGTGAGGGCGGGCCGCCCGTACGGCCTGCGTCGGCAGGCATAATTCGAGGTTAGTTGGGGATCTTCTTGACGGATGCACCCGCCAGCGCCCTCGGACCTGGCTCGATACGGCGGCGAAGCGCGGATGCTCGGCTTAACCTGAGCAGTAATGAGCTGGTTCATCCAGCCGTCGCGACGATATTTCGGTCAGTGCCCGCAGCGCTGACGCCAGACCTGCTCTACCGTTATCCGGTCACCGCGCAGACCGTCACACGGCTGGCGCCGTACCTCCGCGTGCATTCCGACCAAATGGTTGTCACACCTGGATCGGACTCCGCTCTTCGGCTGATCTGCGGCTACTACTCCAATCAGACGAACGGCGCCGGCACTGTCCTGCTGCAGAACCCGAATTACGCCGCCTGGGAAGAAACCGCCCGCATGCTGGCGCTGCGGCTGCGCCGGATCAATGCGGATTCCGCGGACCCAGCCACGCAAGAACAGCGACTGTTGCGGGCGGCGCGGTCCACAGCGAATGCGCTGATCGCGGTCAGCGTGCCGAACGGCCCGATCGGCGGCTGCCTGGCGCAGGTGGTGCTCGACGAGCTGGTGGAGGTCAGCCGCGAGCGTGGCCACCTTCTCGTGATCGATAGCTGTTACCAGGTGTTCGACGGGCCGCTGACCGCACGGATCGCGCTCAGCGGAGGACCGGTCGTCGTCGTTCAGTCGCTGTCCAAGTCGCACGGGCTCGCCGGAGCGCGGATCGCGGTGATGTGCGGGGAACCCACGCTCATCGCGAGGCTCGCGGCCGGCCCGCTTGAGCACTCGGTGAGCGGTCCCTCGCTGCTGGCCGCCCGCGTCGCGATCGATCACCACACGGAGTTTCAACGGATCTGGTCGGAGATCAGCCAGGCCCGTGACCAGGCTGCGGACCTGCTGCGCGGGTGGGGGTGCTCCCCGCTGCCGTCCGGGGGCAATTTCATCACTGTCCGGCTCGGCAGCGCGGCGGCCGCGGCCGCGGCCACCGCGCGGGCGTCGGCGGCCGGCTACCGGATACGCGACCTGTCGGGCCTGCCCGGGTTCAGCGGGTGCGTGCGGTTCACGGTCGCCGACGCGGCGACCACCGGCCTATTTCTGCGCGACGCGCTGTCCCCGGCTTTGCTCTGCGAGGTGTCTTAGCCATGCCGCTGCTTGGCGACGGCTGGACCCGGTTCAGGCCGCAGGAGAGCCCGTACCGCTGGTTGCGCACCGAGCCCGGGCAGGTGTTCGGAGTCTCGGCAGCGCGCCGACTTGCCGCCAGCTTCCCAGCCGGCTCCTTCGTGCGGACCGACGCGAGCGGGCGCACCGGCCGCAAGAGCTACCGCAACTTTTCCAGGCAGCTTGCCGGACCCGGCGCAGCGGCCGACACGAGACTGCCGCCGCTGTGGCAGGAGCTTGTCGCGGACCTGCTCGCCGACGGCTACCGGCGGCAGGTCGCCCGCCTGCTTGACCAGCCGATCGCGCCGGGCTTGGAGGTGCGGCTGGTGCGCCACGGCGAGGGTGACTGGCTCGGCCCGCACACCGACGGTGACGACAAGCTGTTCAGCCACATCTTCTACTTCACCCCTGGTTGGCGCGCCGAGTGGGGCGGCTGCCTGCAGATCCTGGGCAGCCCCGACCCGGACGACGTGGTCGACCAGGTCGTGCCGCGGCTCGGCGCGTCGGCGCTGCTGGCCCGAGCGGGCAACTCCTGGCACCAGGTGAGCGCGGTCGCCGCCCGGCCGGTGCCGCAACGCACATCGCTGCTCGTGCACGGATTGCGCTGATCATGGCCAGAAGCAAGCGCCGCGGAGCGCCGAACAGAATCCTCGTCCTTGGCTGCCCAGGCGCGGGCAAGACAACGCTCGCACGGCAGCTCGCGAGCGATACCGGCCTTCCCTTGTACCACCTCGACGACGAGTACTGGGGCGCAGGCTGGACTCGCCCCGACCCGCGGCGATGGGAGCGCAGGCAGCGGGAGCTGACCGCCGGCGAGAGCTGGATCATCGACGGCAACTACCTGCCGACCATCCATCTGCGCGCCGCCCGCGCCGACCTCGTCGTCCTGGTCGATACCGCCACGACACGGTGCCTGCTGCGGGTGCTCGCGCGCGCCTGGCGGATCCACAGGGGCGACCACAGCGACCTGCCGCTGCGGGTGCGCGCGGCCGCCGCGAGCGCGTCGGCCGGGAGCGCGTCGCTGCGCGGGGCGGGTGCGAGCGGGCCGGTGCGCGCCACCAGGGACCTGCTGCCGCTGCTTTGGATGATCATCAGGTTCCGCGCGCGCGACTGGCGCGCGGTCGTCGAGCGGGCTTGTGCCAACCCCGACGTCGCGATGCTGGTCGCGGTCGGGCGCCGCAGGCCGGGTCGCCGGGTGGCGGCCGTGCGCGGCCGCCTCGAGAGCCTCGGCGCGCCGTCGATTGTGCTGCCAATGCCCGCCGCCGCCGCCTTGCTCCGTAGTCGGCCGGCCGCGCCCCCCGGTGCGAAGCCGCACCCGGGCCGGCGCCGCCAACCCCGAGGAAAGGACCGACCGATGCGTGTGCTCGTGGCATGGCCGCCGCATGTGCCGAGCTACTTCAACGCCGGACATCACCTCCCGACCTTCACCATCGCCGCGTACCTGCGGGCGAACGGCCACCTTGTCGACGCGCTGGACGCCGGGGCACTGAACTATTCGTGGAAGGAGTTCGGCGACCGCGTCTTCCAGGGCCGGTACCAGGCGATCGTGCTTGTCAACGAGTTCGATCTGGTAGAGGGCCTACGCCGAGCTGTCGACTACTGCCGGGCATTGGCGCCGGACGCCTTTTTGGTGACCGCGGGGCGGCTCAGTTATCAAAACCCCGGGTTCTTCCGCACACTGCCGCTCGACGCCGTCGTCACCGGCGGCGACTACGAGGCTGGCGTCGCCGCCGCATTGCGGTGGGCCGGGGACGGCCGCCCGGACCTGCCAGGTCTGCCAGGCGTGGCGATGCGCCGTGGGGACGGCTGGACCGAGCCAACCGGGCCTGGTGTTTGGCTGCCCGCGCACGAATGGGCGCTGCCTGACGTCGCTGACATCCCCTATGTCAGCTACGAGCAGCTGTACAGCAGGGACCAGAACAAGTTCTGCGGCATTCCGCAGCGCCGTGAGCTGGTCGTGCCTGTGGCGCGCGGCTGCCCGATCGGCTGCAGCTTCTGCGACGTCCCATCGATGCAGGGGCTGCGCGAGCGGCGGATGACCGCCCGTCGGGCGGTGGACTATATCCGCGATTGCTTCGCCAGGCACCCGTTCGAGTACGTGGCCTTCTACGCGCCCACCTTCACCCTGGACAAGGCCTGGGTCAGGCAGCTCTGCGCCCTGCTGCGCGCGGAACCCCGCCGTTACCCGTGGAAGTGCGCCACCACGCTGCACCACCTCGACGAGGCCCTGGTCGAAGAGATGGCGGCGGCCGGCTGCGTGCGCATCAGCGTCGGCGTGGAGACCTTCGAGCCGGACGCCGCCGGCGCGTTGCCCCGTGTCAAACAACGGCCGCGGGACCGCTTCGAGGTGGTCGCCGCCTGGTGCAACCGGCGCGGCATCGAACTCAACTGCTTCGTGATCGTCGGCCTTCCCGGCACCACTCCCGAGGGCGCACGCCGCACCATCGAGGCGATCACCGCCGCGGGCGCGCGCGCTCGCCCGACCCTCTACACGCCGTACCACGACATGCGGGCTGACATGACGGAGCGCGAGATCAGCGGCTTCAACCGGCAGCTTTTCGCCGACGTCGCGCAAGTGCGCTCGGCGGGCCACGAACCGGAGGAGTTCCTCAAGCTCATCTTCGGCGGTGACGGCTACCTCACTCCGGTAACCGCGCGAATCCCAGGGGCCCCGCGCACCACGGATGCGGCGCGCGCTGGCGCGGTCTCCGCACTCACGGAGGCGTGATGCCAGCGCCCCGACGGATGCTGCCCGGTTTGCTGCCCAACCTCCGCGACTGCGGCGGGCTCGGCACCGAGGACGGCTACCTGCTGCGGCGTCGCGTCCTGCTGCGTTCGGCCGCGCTGTCGGGTTTGCCCCCAGCCACGGTGGACGCGCTCGCGGCGACCCTGGGCGAGGCGACCTATGTCGACCTGCGCACGGACCTGGAGGTCGAGCGCGACGGCGAGCCGGACGGTCTGCTCGCCAGGGGCTGGCGCTGGCATCGCATTCCCCTGCAGGACAAGCAACCCGGCGACGCCGCCGATCGGCCGCGGGACGTGCTGCGCCGCTACCGCGTGGCGCTGCCCAGGTACCTCGACACAGCCAGGCAGACCGCGGGACTGCTCTGCCAAGGCCCCGTCGTGGTCGGGTGCAATCTGGGCAAGGACAGGACCGGGCTGGTCGTCGCGCTCCTGCTGCGCTGGCTGGGCGTGCGCCACACCGAGATCGTCGAGGACTTCACGCTCAGCAACGCGTGCCTGGCGACCGGGCGGGCGCTGCTCGCGCCGCGCTGGCGCGCGGTGAACGAGATGATCACACCGGCCTCGGGCGAGGTGTGCGCGGCCATGCTGCACACCGTCGAGGCGCTCGGTCACCACGCAGAACCGCCGTCACGGCTCGTCAGGCTGCGCTGCTCGGTGCTCGAGGAGGCCCGGGATGCCACCGCCTGACCAGTCGCGCGTGACTGGCTCTATGGCTGGCGCGGCGCAGCGGCTCGCCAGCGCCGCGCACGCGCTTGCCGCGGTCGGCGCCGTGGCAGACGACGTGTTCAGCGGGCACCTCGCCGAGGTGCCCGCGGAGCTGGCGGCCGCGCTTGCGCCGGTGCTGGCGCCGCCGGAGCGCGCGGCCGGCCTGCGTGTCGTGCGCGGCCTGCTTGACGGCTACGCCGATCCGGGGCCAACGCCGCCGAACTGGAGGCAGGCCCCGTCGGCGCGGACCGCCGCGCTCGACATCGCGGTCGTGCTTGCCGCCGCCACTCTCGGCCGCGTGTTCGGGTGGGCGGGGCAGCAGGACGGCAGGCTCGTGCACAACATCGTGCCCAGCCGCGGCGCCGAACGGCTGCAGGTCGGCGCGAGCAGCGCGGCCGAGCTCGTCTGGCACACCGAGGACGCCTTCCATCCCCGCCGGGCCGGACTGCTGCTGCTCGCATGCGTGCGTAACGACGACGGCGTGGGCAGCGGCGTGGCCAGCGTCCGGCGGGCCACGTTGACCGGCCGGCAGGTCGAGGTGCTGGGCCGGCGGCGGGTGGCGATTGTGCCAGACGACTCTTATCCCGGCTGTTATCCCGGCTCTTACCACGGCTCTTATCCCGGCGCGTGGAGTGGTAGCGAGCGGCGGAGGAATGCGATCGCCACGGTGTGGCGGGCCGACGACGGACTCTGCCTGCGGTACGACCCGTCCTACACCAGGTTCCTCGACCCCGATCCGGAGTTCGCCGACGCCTACGCGGCGCTCGGCAGGTCGCTTGGCCAGTGCGGCGAGCAGGTCCTGATCGGCCCGGGCGACGTTCTGCTGATCGACAACGACGTCGCGGTACACGGCCGCCTGCCCTTCGCGGCCCGCTACGACGGAACCGACCGGTGGCTGAAGCGGGTGCAGGTGCGGCTGCCCCGGCGCCGGCCACCGGGCGAGGACCGCGAGGACGGCTACGGCCAGGTTCCGATCGAACCGGCGGCCGCCTCGAGCCGATCATGAGCCAGGCGGTCGAGCCAGCCCAGGCCCTGGCATCCGCACGCACCGCCGCCGCGATCGACGCTCTGCGCCGCTACTGGCGTGGCCGTGAGGTGCTGATCCTGCTGCCTGAGTTCACCGCCGCCGCCAGGACGATCATTGGTGAGCTAGCCGATTGCGGCGCCGAGGTGACCGGGGTGCTCACCGCGGCGCACCCGGCCGCGGACGCACCCGCCGTGCGCCACCTCTGGAGCTTCGCCGACCACGGCTATCAATTGACGCCGAGCACATTCGACCTCATGCTGCGCGAGCCGCCTGCCGAGCTGGCCGACTGGCTCTCGGCCGTCGACCCCGGCCGGTCGTTGCTCGCGCTCGGCGGCACCTTCACCCACGTGGACAGCCTCTGCGGGCGGCAGGTACACGGCTGGCGGCGGCCCGAGTGGGCGGCCTGGGAGGACAAGACGCGCATCGAATCGCTGTGGCGCGAGGCGGGCGTGCCGTCACCGCCGCACGCCGTGCTGCCGGTCGGCGACCCTGCGCTGCCGGACATCATGATCAGGCTGGACCGCGGTCTCGGCGTGGTGCTGGCCCTGGACTCGACCAGAGGATTTCTCGGCGACTCGACAGGCCTGCGGTGGGTGAGGAACCCGCGGGAACCTGCCGGAGCGCTCGCCTGGTGCCAGGGCAAGACAGACCGCCTGCGGGTCGCGGCGTTCGTTCCCGGTGTGCCGTGCAGCGTCCTCGGCATGGTGCTCGCGGACGGGGTGGCTGTGTTCGACCCCATCGAGATCGTCACGCTGCGCGACCCGGCGCGCGACGCCCTGGTCTTCTGCGGTTCGTCCACCTGGTGGCGGCCCGGGGCGCAGGCCGCGGACCTTATCAGGCGGCACGCCAGATCCGCCGGCGCGCGGCTGGCGGCGTTCGGGTTCCGCGGCATGTTCAGCGTCGACGGGATCCTCAACGGCAACGACTTCCGCGCGACCGAGCTCAACCCCAGGCACGCGTCGGGGCTCGGGCTTCGCGCTGGCTGGCCGCGGTTCCCCGGGTACCTGTTCCAGCGGGCCATGCAGGAGGGAATGCCCGGCGTGTTCGATCTGCCGTGCCACGCCGTGGAGGAGGAGTTCCGCACGACCGTGCGCGGCCATCCGTCCTACTCGGTGCGGGTGCCACTCGCGGCCTCGTCGCCCGCGGCCTCGTCGCCCGCGGCGTCCGCCCGCCTGGCTGGCGGGTCTCGGCACATCCTCGACCTGGCCACGGCCACGTTCCCGTATCCAGTTGTGCAGACGGTCGCGTACCACCGTGGCGCGCGCTCGGCGCGGGTGCTTTCCATCGACCCACCGCTTCCAGAGGGTCTGGCGGCGCCCGCTGCCGCCGCGCTCGCCACGGCTCTCGGGCCGACACGCCTGACTAGCTGCCGAGACGACGTCCGCCGCGCCCCAAGCCCAAGGAAGGCACATGACGAACACCGCATCGCTCACAAGTCGGCTTGAGCCCGTCACAGGCGAGGGCGGCAAGCTCTGCGCCATCATCGACGAGATGGCCGGGTTTCTCGCCGAACAGGCCATGATCAATGACCGGGGCGGACGGTTCGCCAGGGAAAGCATCACCAGGCTCAGCGATGCGGGCGTGCTTGCCGCGTGCGCCCCGATCGCCGATGGCGGCTTCGGCCTTGAGTCGCTGTATGACCTCGCCGTGGTCACCAGCCGCCTGGCCCAGGCAGACGCCTCGGTCGCCATCGCCGCCTACATGCACTTGGCGCTCTCGTCCTATTACGCGCGGACCGCGCGGAGCGCCACCGCCGCCGAGCGCGTCGGGCTCCCGCAAGGCGAGTGGCTGGCGGCCATCGGCCGACGGGAGATGATCGTTTGTTCGGCGGTTGCCGAACCCGGAGTCGACCCCTCGCGGCTGAACACGACCGCGCGGCACTCCGGCGCCGGCTGGGTGATCAATGGCAGGAAGTCGCTCGCCTCCATATCGCCGGCGGCGACCCACTTCTACACCCGGCTGAAGGGCGAAACGAACGCGGGCGCGATCCAGGGCACTGTGATGATTTCCCGCGACGCCGCCGGGGTCGAGGTGCGGGACAACTGGGACGGGCTGGGGCTGCGCGGTTCGGGCAGCGGCGAGGTGGTCTTCTCCGAGGTGGCGCTGCCGGCTTCGGCGCTCAGCCCGCGGGGCGACTGGGGAGCACGCAACACGCGCGGCTTCGAGGGACGCGCCGCCGCGTCGGGGCCGCTGCTCGCGGTCTACCTCGGGATCGCCGAGGCCGCCCACGACATCGCTCTCGCGAGCCTGAACGGCCGCCAGAACAGGACCCGGGCAGGCTCGGCGGGCATCAAGGTCCTGATCGCAGAGATGGAGTTGCGGATGGCGGCCGCGCGCGGCACGCTGCACACCGCGCTCGCCGACATTGACGCCCGCGTCGCCGACGCCGCGCCGCGGTCGCTGCCTGCCGAGGTGGGCCGGTCGCTCATGACCGCGTGCGTCGCCGCCGGAATGGTCGTGGAACGCGCCGCCACCGAGGTCGTCGACCTGGCGATGCAGGTGTGCGGCGGCCGCAGCTACGTCACCGGCCACCCGCTCGGCCGGATGTGCCGGGATGTCCGCGCGTGCTGGTTCATGCGCCCGCACCCGCTGGCCGAGGAATGGCTCGACTTCCTCACCGACGTCCATCCGGAAGGTTAAGACCTCTCATGACGAGCTGCGGCAGCGCAGAAGGGGCCACCCATGATTGACACCACCGTCGGGCTGAGCCGAAATGACCAGCCGTACCTGTACTACGTCGGCGACGGCCTGCTGTCGCCAGAGAACCTGAAAGCGCTCAACGCGAACATCCCGGACCGGGAGGTCTACACACGCGAGATCAAGCGCGGCCCGCAACACCGCAAGGAGTACAACATGTGGCGGTGCGAGCCCGCCCGCGACGGTGTCCGGACAGAAGACGCCGACAGGCTCACCGAGCCGTGGTCAGAGCTGGTGAACAGCGCGCTGTCCGAGGACTTCCGTGACTGGCTCGCTGCGGCCGTGCAGATCGACCTGCGGCCGTGCCCGGTGACAGTCGGGCTGTACATCTTCGGCGACGGGGATTACACCACCATCGACACAGGCAAGGTCGCGAAGGCGCAGTCGTTCGGCCTGTACCTCAACGAGCATTGGTCGAAGGAGTACGGCGGCGCGTTCCAGGTCTTCACACGCAAAGACCCGGAGATCGCGCCAGCCAGGGAGATCATTCCGGTCGGCGGACGGTGCATCACGATGGCGCCGGCCGATTCCACGTGGCACCGGATCCAGACCGTCGACACCGGCGGAAAGCTGGACCGGCTGCTGATGATGGTCGAGTTCTGGAAGGCCTGACAGCGTGTGCGCGACCCGTTGCGCGCGGTGCCGCGATGGGGCCCGGTGATGGCAGCGCACGTGCTGTTCGCCGACATGAGTCAGGCTGGGCTGCACACGATGCGGCGGGCGGTGGAACGAGGTCACGCCGTCACCTTCGTCCGCGGGCTCACCGGGCAGACCTACCGCGCGGACCAGTCGTTCCGCGATCTCCTGAGCTGCCTCGACCGGGTAGTTGAGATCCCGGACACCTCTGACGTCGCTGATCTCATCGAGGCCATCCGGGTTATCCATGCCGACCGGCCGGTGGACGCGGTCATCAGCCAGTGCGACCCGATGCTCGAGGCGCTGGCCACGGCCTGCGAGACGCTGTCCCTTCCCTACACAAGCGCCGCGGGCATCCGCAATGTGCGGGATAAGGCGCGGGCGCGGCGGCTGCTCGATGAGGCTGGCCTGGCATCAGCGCGGTTCGCCGTCGTGGGCGACCAGGCAAGCGCGGTGCGCGCCGCCGGCGAGATCGGCTACCCGGTGGTCGTCAAACCGGTCAGCGGTCTGGACAGCATCCTGGCCAGCCGGGCTGACGGCCCTGCCGCGGTAGCCGCCGCGGTCGCGCAGATCCGCGCGGAGGCGCACCGCTCGACCACCTCGCCCCAGGTCAGGCGTCTGCTCAGCCGCGGTGTGCTGATCGAGGAGTACCTGGCAGGTGAGCTGGTCTCCGCAGAGATCGGCGTCCGCGGCGGCCGGACCTGGCGGTTCCTGATCAGCGGCAGATCGCGTGGCGCGGACAACGATTGCGTCGAGATGGGCGCGGTGCTCCCGGCCAACGTCTCACCGCGGCAGGCGAAGGCGTGTTTCGACTACGCGCAGGCCGTCTGCCGCGCGGTCCGGCTCGACTTCGGCGTGTTCCACGTCGAGATGATGCTCACCCGCCGCGGTCCCGTGCTTGTCGAGGTCAACCCGCGTGTCATGGGCGGGGTGATGACGCTGCTCTACAAACTCCTGACCGGCACGGACTTCTGCGACTATGTGCTCGACCTCCATCTCGGGCTCGACATACGGCCCGCGCCGCCCGCCGGCCCCCGGACGATCACCGCGAGACGGATCATGCCGCGCGACGACGGCCGCTTGCCGGGCCGGGTCGACCTGGGCTGGCTCGACCATTCCGCCACCGGCATTGTGAACTTCGAGAACTTCACCCTCGAGCCAGGCGCGCAGGTACGGCGTCAGCAGGTGCTCGGCCGGTTCGCGGTATTCGGCGAAAGCTGGCTGTCGGCGATGCGGCAGGCGAACGGGCTGGTCGGGCGGTTCGAGCGGGAGATAGGCATCCCGCTCATCCAATCGGCGCCCGTGCCTGCGGGCGGACCGCCCGCTGGGGCGCTGACCTCATGACAGCACTGCGGGGCGAGCGCATCGTGCCCTTCTCGTCGATGTTCAACTTTCGCGATCTCGGCGGATACCGCGTGCGCGACGGGCGGACGGTGGTGTGGCGGCGCTTGTTCCGCGCCGACTCTCTGGCAAACCTCGCTCCGGAGGACGCAGCGGCCTTCACGGCGCTGCGCATCCGCACCGTCATCGATCTGCGCCGCGCCGCCGAGCTTGCCGCCGACGGCCGCGTGCCGGACGCCGCGGGGCTGACCTATGTCAATCTCCAGCCGATGCATCAGGGGCTTGGCTGGGAGACCTACGACCCGGCCGCCGGGGTCGCGCGCTTCCTCGCGGACCGCTACCTCAGCATGGCCCAAGTGAGCACCGCGGAGTTCGGCGCGGCCCTGCGCCTGATCGCCGATCCAGGGCGCGCACCGCTGGTTATGCACTGCCACGGCGGCCGGGACCGCACCGGCGTGCTTGCCGCGTTGACCCTGGCGCTGCTCGGGGTGCCCGACGAGCAGATCGAGCACGACTACGCGCTTAGCGAGGAGGGTGAGCGACGCTACAACGGCTGGCACCGGCTGGCCATGCCGACGGCGCCGCTCCCCGCGCCGCACCTTGTCGCCACGCCGCGCGAGGCGATGTGCCTTTTTCTCACTGGGATGCGGGCGCGCTTCGGCAGCGTCGAGGCCTACGCCGACGGCGCTGGGGTCACCTCCCAGGTGATCGAGCGGCTGCGGGACGGCCTGCTCACCGGCCAGTCGCTGTCGGCGTAGCCTCGGCGGGCGTTACAGATCGCAGAAGACGTGAACGTTGTAGATGCGCCTGGTGGTGGGGATCCGTTGACCCGCCTCGTCCACGATCTCCGCGGGGAATGACCGGCGCCCGTGAGCAACCCGGTGGTTGTCGAGGACGATCAGGTCGCCCGTCTGCAGCGCGACATCGAACGCCGTCGCGTTCAACGCGGCGTCGAACTCCTTGAAAGCCGCCACCTCGTCGGCGGTCAGCTCGCCGCTCTCGGCGTACTCGAGGATGCGGATCCAGTAGCGAAAGCGCCACGATCCGTCCGCGGCCCTGGTAAGGATTGGCTCGACCCGGGGAACGTCGGGGAACGGGAACCCGGTTGAGACCGGGGTGGTCTGCAGCAACTGCAGGATCGGGGTCGCCGCCGCGCCACGGTCCGCCACCAACCGCTCGACCGCGTCGTCCACCCGTCCGAGCCGCGACTGCCCATTGTCGGTTGTCTCATCGGCGGCGGCGCCGTGGTCCAGCATGACCATGATGTGCAGCCGAGGCTCGACCGGAGCGTGCGCCGCGGCGGTGTGCAACGCCAGCGGACCGCCCCACGTCTTCTTCTTGTGCGCCTTGGTGTGGCCGAGCCAGTCCATCGGGTCGTCCGGCGAGATGTTCGGGCTGAAGGGGTCGGCCGGTTCGAGCTCACCGAACTCACGCCCGAAACGGACGAGCGCGCCGCCGTCGCACGGAAAGTCCCGCACGACCACCACGCCGTCCTCCGTCACCCCGGCCAGCAGGTCCGCGCGGAACGACTCGTCGGTTATCGCCCCCGATTCGTCGCCGCCGAAGTCCAGTTTGCGTATCGACAACGTGCCTGGCCTGAATTGCTGAACTGCGGTCATTTCCCGCCCTTTCCATTGCGTTGACCCGACCACGACGGCGAGACGACTCCAAGCAGCCCGGAGTCGCGCCGACGCGCTGATTTCCTTGCCCGGTCGGCCGACCGCGGCGCGGCGGCGCTGCCCTCCTGCAGGCACCCATCCGGCAGCCTGCCCGACACGGCGAGCAGGCCGGGGATCGTCATGAGGGCGATGCAGCACAACGTCAGCCAGAGCACGGCGTTGCCCGCGGCCAGCAGGCCGGTGAACAAAGCGGGGGCGAGCACTGTGGCCAGCCCCCACGAGGTCTGGAAAAGCGCGCTGTACCGGCCGCGCAACGCCTGCGGCGCGGCCTGGTTCGCCGCCGCGGTCATGAGCGGGGCTGACAGCGCTTCGCCAACGACGCCGAGCATCGAGACGATGAGCACCAGCGGCGCCACCATGCGGCGGTCGAACTCGGTCGCGGGCGCCATCAGCAGGAACGTCAACGCGAATATCAGGCCGGCCAGGATCAAGCCGCGTGCCCGCGACATCTTCTCGCTGATCTTGACCGCCGGCTTCTGGGCGAGCGCGAGCACGGTGTTGCCCACCACGATCGACGCGCCGGGCAACCAGGACGGACCGCCAAGCCGGACGAGAGCCGCCAGCGGCAGGATCACCACCAGGCTCAATGCCGACAGGGCGAAAAGCAGCTGGATCAGGCACAGCGCCAGGTAGGGTCGGTCGGCGAGGGTTGCGCGCCAGCCCGGTCTCTGCGCGTCGTCGTGGCCGCCCGCCGTGGCGACCGCGGCGGGCTTGGACATCTCGACCGCGAAGAAGATGACGCACGCGGCAAGCAGGTAACTGATCGCGTTGACGTCGGCGAGCAGGTGCAGGCCGGGTACGGTTCCCGCGAGCAGGCCGCACGCGGCGGCGCCAAGGCCGAGGCCCACGATGCGGATGACATTCTGCGTGGCGAGCAGCCGGTCAAGGCGCCGCCCGGCGACGAGGCTGCCGAGCAGGGGCGTGTTAGCCGTCCAGAAGAGCCGGTCAGCCGCGGCATAGACGGCGGCGAGCAGCGACACCTGCCACGCCGAGTCGATAAGCGGGTAGACGAAGAAGACTGCGCCACGCGCCACGTTGCTGATCACGACGAAGGGTGCAGGCCCGAAGCGGTCGACCAGGTTTCCGCTGACCGGGCCCGCTGCCAGCCCGAACACGCCGCCAACGGTGAGCGCGACTCCGACCTGCTCGATGGGCAGGTGCTGCGCCCTGGTGAAGAAGATCAGGCCGATCGGCATCCACATCCCGCTGCCGATCGTGTCGATCAGCATCGCGAGCAGGTAGAGACGCCCCTTGAGCGCCGAGGTCGCCCCGTCCGCGCCCGCCGTCACTGGTCTGCCCGTAGGCGATTCGGGTCTGCGCCGAGCTGCTCATACAGCTCGGTCCACCGGGCCACATCGTCGGTCAGCCTGGCCGCGCGGATCAGCGCGGTTTCCGCGGACCAGTCGATGACGTCGGCGGGCTTGACGCCGTCGCTGGACAGGACCCGGCGGTAGAACGGATCGCCGTTCGCGCGCTTCTCGCTCATCAGCGCGCCGACCTGGGGAGAGCACAGTTGCAGGCCGGGCCGCGGAGACCACGAGTCGACACCCGGCTGTGCGGTAAGCCCGAGCGCGTTGAGGAGGGCGCTGGCCACGCCCGCGGAGTTCGCGCGCACATCGGCGGAGTCGACGATCAGGTAGTCGATACCGTGCCGCTGGCACAGCCGCACCTGTTCGGCGAGGGACTGCCAGCCGCTCTCGAACGGCGGGAAGCTGTCGTCGCCGTGAAGCTCGCGCACGATCCTCAGCCGGGAAGCCGTCGACAGTCGGGGGTCGCGCATCACGAAGATCACCGGGGCCGTGGCGAGCCCCGCGAGGAACCGGAACTGCCCAGCGTCGAGTTGGAACGTCATCTCCTTGACCAGCAACCCGCTCCCGGCCGGCACGCTGGACACGGGGACACGGCTACCGCTGGCGACTTCCATCGGGCAGGCGAAGTTCTGCCACGCCGAGCGCGCCCCGTGGCCGCCCCAGTAGCACGCTTCAAATGGTTCATGGCAATGGTGGGTCACGCAGTCGTGCTGCCAGAGCATCCGGGCCACCGGCGTGGAGCCCGTCCTGGGCGGCGAGACAAGCGCCAGCCGCACCGCGTAAGCGCCGGCATGCGGTTGCGCCGCAGAGTCGGCGGGCGGTGGCCCGGCGTCGCGGTCTGGCCGTGCCTGCTCGTCCACGGTGGTCATGCGGCGCCGCCGAGCTCTGCCGCCAAGGCCACGGACGCGGCGTCGACCGCCTGCTCGAAGATGGTGAGCGCGGTGTCAAGTATCGCGTCAGTAATGTTCAGTGGCGGGAGCATCCGCACCACGCAGTCATGGCGCCCACCGATCTCCAGGATGAGCCCACGCTGGAACGCCTCGCGCTGCACGGCGCTCGCTGCCTCGCCCCACGGCTCGCCGGTGCCTGGCTTGCTGAACTCCGCGCCGACCATCAGGCCGAAGCACCGGACGTCGGAGATGAGCCCACCAGATCGGCGCCGAACCTGCTCGAGGCGGTCGCTGGCCTGTCGGCTCCGGTCTCCTACGTTGGCAAGGACCCGGTCGCGCGCCACGATGTCGATGAACGCCGAGCCGGCCGCGAAGGCCAGTTGGTTGCCGCGGAACGTGCCCGTGTGCGAGCCGGGCTGCCAGCGGTCCAGCCGCTCGTGGTAAACGATCACAGCCGCCGGCGTGCCGATTCCCGACAGCATCTTCGAGAGCACGACGACGTCCGGCTTGATGGCGTAGTGCTCAAAGGCAAACCACCTGCCGGTCCGGCCGCAGCCGGTCTGAACCTCGTCGACGATCAATGGGATGTCCAGCCGCGTCGTCACCTCGCGCACCCGCCTGACGAACTCGGCGGGCGCCGCCACCGTGCCCCCCTCGCCTTGCACCAGTTCCAGCAGGACGGCGGCGGGCTTTCCGATCCCTGAGTGGCTATCGGACAGCGCGCGCTCGAGGTACCCGGCGCAATTGGTGTCGCACGACTGTGGGCGCAGGCCGAGCGGGCAGCGGTGGCAGTAGGCGAAGGGAAAGAACCGGACACCGGGCATGACGTTGGCCATGTCGGCGCGAAGCGCTCGCTCGCCGGAGACCGCGAGCGCGCCGTGCGTCATGCCGTGGAAGCCGCCGTCAAAGGCGACCACGTCCCCTCCTCCTGTCGCCTTCTTGCACAGCTTGATGGCGGCTTCGATGGCGTTCGCGCCGGTCGGTCCGCAGAAATGGATCCGGCTCGTGGCGCGCATGTCAGCGGGGAACAGGTCGAGCAGTTTGGTGGTGAACTCATCCTTGGCCCTGGTGGGGAAGTCGAGCCCATGGGTGAACTCCGCCGCCTGGCGCTGCACCGCGGCGACCAACTCGGGGTGGCTGTGACCAAGAGCGAGCACGCCCGCGCCGCTGAGGAAGTCGATGAACACGTTGCCGTCCTCGTCCTCAACGAACGGCCCGCGGCCGCGTCTGATCGCGACCGGGATCCGCCGCGGGTAGGACCGCGCGTTCGATTCACGCTCGCTCTGCCTGGCAAGCAGCGCCTGGCTTCGCGGCCCGGGCAACGCCGTACGGATCAGCGGGCCGTGCATCGCTGTACCGATCAGCGAGTCGTGCTGGTGCGCGCTGCTTGCCGCCTCGGGGAGCCTTGCGGCCGGGCTGCCCGCGTTCACCCGCTGCACTCGCGCCCGACCTTTCTCACGTTCTCGTGTACTTGGGTGAGGCTAAGCAGGCAAAGTCGTGGATCAAACGAGCGCGGCTATGAGCCGTCAACGCCCCCTCGCGTCCGCGCCGGCGTCGTCGAGCGGGAACAGCGGCGCCCCACCGCTGTTGCCGGCAGGAACAGCGGAGGCCTCCGCCTACTGGTGATTCTCGCGGCTGTCAAGTGGTGTGGACTGGGCGACCCAGCATTTGTGGATAACTTCTGGCGTCTCGCTTGCCTGTCCACAGGTGGTCCGCACGGGGGCGGCCGTTTCGCCCGGGGGATCACCCCCGCTGATGGGCGCGTCTCGGTGCGGCAGCCGTTAAGGAAAATGATCCAGAACGGCTTCCGCGGGCTGTCACGCTGCCCTGCAACCGCCGACTCGGCTATCACCTGCCCAGATGTCGCGGACCGTCTTGGTTCGGTGCTACGGCGTCGGCGGAATGCAGCCGGCGCCGCCGGTGTCCCAGTGGCACGCGGGGTTCAGCGGGCCGCCAATCACCTGGGCGGTGGTCTCAACGAGCACGCGGCCAGCGCCGACCTCGCCCTGCAGGAAGTCGAGGAACGCGGAAAGGTCGCTCGGGCTGATCGAGTACGACCCGCAGTGCCCGCCGGTGCTCTTGTCGCAGACTCTGTGGAACACGAACTGCACCCAGTCGGTCGCCTGCGTGTCCGCCTCCGCCCTCAGTACGAAGGACTCGATCGTCGCCACCGTCGTCGATGACTTTGGGTTGGGCGGCGTGCGGGTGGCGTATGCGTCGGCGGGCGGGATGGTCTCACCGAACGGACCGTTCTTCGACACACCGGCCACGCCCCGGCCGCTGTTGTATCCGCAGTAGTGGACGACGGCCTCGCTCGCGCTGTCGAAGGACCCGAAGGGATAGGCGAACGACTCGGGCGCGAAACCCTGGGCGATGAGGGTGTTCCTGTCGTCGCACACCTGGTGCTCGGCGTCGGCGACGGAAAGGGGCTTGATGTCCGCGTGGTCGATGGTGTGGCCGGCGATCTCGTTGCCCGCGTCGAACAGGGCGTGCAAGTCCGCCAGGGTCATGTGCGCCGGGTCGCCGGCGAGGATGGGCCCGGTGTTCACAAAGAAGGTGGCGTGCATGCCATGTGCCGACAAGATCGGGAAGCCGTGGTCGAACTGATCGACTGTTCCGTCGTCGAACCCGATCGTGACGACGGTCGGGGTGCTGGCGGCGACAGGCGGCGCCAATAACCCCATGCTGGACAGCGACGCGGCGAGTGTCCCCGCGGCTGCCGCGGACATCAGGATTCTCGGCCGAACGCGAAACCGATGCGGCTTCGTCAAGAGCCCTATCATCGTGCCATATCCCCTTTCCGTGCGCTTTAGGCCTGGCCCGCCATCTGCCTGGCGAAGGCGAGCGGCGATGTCGCGGTGAGGTCGACGGCCGGCTCAGTGTTCGAGAACGACTGCATATCGTCCTTCCATTCGGCGCGGCTGGTCGAACGCATCGCGTAGCCGCGCATCGTGCCTCCCTTTCGCGACCCTCCGCGGCCGAGCCGCGGCCGGGGACGCAAGATAGGAAACCTTCCTAACTATTACGGGCGGGTTAAGTTTGCTCCCTTCTGCGTGAGGTGGTCAAGCCCTCACGCTTCGCCGGCGGTAAGCCCTGGGGTTGATCCCGCATTCCTCGTTATCCACCCGTGCGCCGATGCCAGCGTGCGCCCCGCTTGCTTAGCGTTCGGGGCAGCCGGCGACGTCAGCTGGCCGTCGCGGCGATGCCGGGGGCAGATGCCTGTCCTCGGCCACCAGCTGCTACAGGGCCGGTCGAGCCGTGACCCGCCGAACAACGGGCGTCGCCGGTGGAGGAGGTTGCGGTTCGATGCGCTGGATCCTTGGTTCGAGCCTCAGATTCGGGCGCCTGGTTGTGGCGGTTGCGATCGGGCTGATGGCTTTCGGAATCGCACAGCTCAGGGCCGCTCCCGTCGATGTCTATCCGGAGTTCACGCCGCCATCGGTGGAGATCCAGACCGAGGCGCTTGGCCTTTCCGCGGCCGAGGTCGAGCAGCTGATTACCGTGCCGCTCGAGCAGGACCTGCTCAACGGCGTGCCGTGGCTGGACCGCATCCACTCCTCGTCGATGCCGGGCTTGTCGGCTATCGATCTGACCTTCGAGCGGGGCACGAACCTGTATGCCGCGCGGCAGATGGTCCAAGAGCGGATGACCCAGGCGCATGCCCTGCCGAACGTGGGCAGTCCGCCGATCATGATCCAGCCGCTGGCCTCGACAAGCCGTATCGCGATGATCCGGCTGTCGTCACGGCAGGTGTCTGCGATCGACATGTCGGTTCTCGCCCGCTGGAAGCTCCGGCCGCGGCTCATGGGAGTGGCGGGCGTCGCAAACGTGTCCATCTATGGCCAGCGCGACCGCCAGCTCCAGGTTCAGGTCGATCCGAGGCAGCTTCGGGCCAACCGCGTCTCGCTCACGCAGGTGATCGAGACAGCAGGCAACGCCTTGTGGGTGTCACCCCTGACGTTTGTGGAGGCGTCGACTCCCGGCACCGGCGGCTTCTTCGAGTCGCCCAACCAACGTCTGGCCGTCCAGCACATCTCGCCCATCTCGACCCCGAGCCAACTCGCGGCTGTGCCTGTCGAAGGTGCCCACGTGAGTTCGCTACGGCTCGGCGACGTGGCCAATGTCGTCGAAGACCACCAGCCGCTTATCGGAGACGCCGTCGAGGCCGGATCCCCGAGCCTGCTGCTGGTGATCGAGCGGTTCCCCGGCGCCAACACGCTGGAGGTCACCAGGGGAATCGAACAGGCGATGGCAGACATGGCGCCGGGCTTGAAGGGCATTTCGGTCGACACGCACGTGTACCGCCCGGCGACCTTTATCGAGACTGCCCTGAAGAACGCCGGAATCGTCGCGCTCATCGGCCTCGTGCTTCTGCTGGCGTTGATGCTGGCCCTTTGGGCTTCGTGGCGGGCGGCTCTGATCGGCGTCGTCGTGGTTCCCGTAGCGCTGACGGCGGCGGCCTACGTGCTCTACCTGCGGGGGGCCACCTTCACCACGATCACGCTGCTCGGGCTCGCCGCGGCCGTGGCTGTGGTGATCGACGACGTCATCACCGACATCGATGCCATCCGCCGCCGGCTCGCGGACCGCGGCGGCAGGGAACCGGCCAGCGCCACCCTGCACGCGGCGCTGCTTGCGGTACGCGGGCCGCTGATCTTCGCCACGCTCGCGATCCTGCTCGCGGCGCTGCCGTTCCTCTTCCTCAGCACGCTCGTGAGCGCGTTCAGCCGCCCGCTGGTCTTCACCTATGTCCTTGCCGTCCTCGCCTCGATGCTGGTGGCATTCACGCTGACGCCCACGCTCGCCGCGATGCTGCTGCGCGGCAGCGCAGCGGGCAGGGAAGGCCCGTTCGCTCGCTGGGCGAAGCGCCTGTTCGACCGCGTGCTCGCGGCCTGCGCCGCCCGGCCGGGCCGCGTATGGGCTGCGGCGGGAGCGCTCGCTGTCGCGGCTCTGGCGGTGGTGCCTCAGATCGGGAGCGGCTCGTTGCTTGCGACGCCGCAGGACCGCAACCTGCTGCTGCGGGTGGAGGCGGTGCCAGGCACATCCCTGCAGGCGATGGACCGGATCACCGCCGCCGCGAGCAGCGAGCTGCGTAGCCTGCCCGGTGTCCGAAGCGTCGGGGCGCATGTCGGCCGCGCGGTCGGCTCAGATCAGCTCGTCGACGTCAACTCCGCCGAGGTCTGGGTCACCCTGGACGGTGGGGCGGACTACGGCCGCGGCAAGGCGGCGATCAAAGCCGTGATGCGCGGCTACTCCGGCCTCAAGACCGACCTGCTCACCTACCCAAGCGACCAGATTGCCAAGGTGATGTCGGGCCAGACCGACGATCTCGTGGTCCGTGTCTACGGCGCCGACCTCACCGAGTTGCAGCGCAAGGCGGGGGAGGTTCGGGCCATGCTGGCAGGCGTGCCCGGCGTGGCAAACCCGGTCGTGCGCCCGATTCCGCGGCAGCCAACGGTGGACATCAAGGTCGACCTCGCGGCGGCGCAGCGATACGGACTCAGGCCAGGCGACGTCCGCAGGGATTCGACGACCCTCACCTCGGGCCTGATCGTCGGCAACCTGTACGAGCAGTCAAAGATCTTTGACGTCGTCGTCTGGGGCGCTCCACCGAGCCGCAACGACCTCACCGAGCTCGGGAACCTCTTGATCGACACACCGTCCGGCGGTCATGTCGCTCTCAAGAACGTTGCCACTGTCAAGATCGCGCCAGAACCGCAAGCCATCGTTCACGATGACGTCCTGCGCACTGTCGAGGTGGCCGCGAGGGTAACTGGTGACCCGGGATCGGTGGTCGCCGCCGTGAAGTCTCGCCTCTCGCAGGTGCCAATGCCGTACGAGTATCACGCGGAGGTGTTCGGCAACGCTCTTGGCGAGCGGGCTGACCTCACCCGGAGCCTGGCCTATGGCGCGGTCGCACTCGTCGGCGTCTTGCTGCTGCTCCAGGCCGCGGTGGCGAGCTGGCGTCGGGCGGGTCTGCTGTTGCTGTCGCTGCCGCTGTCGGCCGTTGGCGGAGTGCTCACCGCACCACTCGCTGGCGGCGTATGGAGCGCGGGAGCGCTGGCTGGCTTGTTCGCCATTGTTGCGCTGGCCATCCGCAGCGGCGTCCTGCTCGGCAGCCGGATCCACGCCAGCGAGGCGGCGGGCCACACCGATGGCGCTGCCGGCAACGGGGCGGGTCAGTCCGGCGGGCCGGGCCAGTCCGGCGGGCAGCGGGCTGTGCGGAACGCCGCGCGGGACCGCGCGGCGCCGGTACTCCAGTCCGCGCTTGGCACCGCCGTCGTGTTGCTTCCGGCCGCCGTTCTCAGCACCCGCGCAGGCCTTGAGTTCCTGCACCCGCTGGCAGTGACGATGCTCGGCGGGCTGGTGAGCCTGGTCGTGGTGCAGGTGTTCGTGCTTCCGGCTCTTCTTTTGACGACACCCGGGCGCCGGCGCGAGCGTGCGCCAACACCCGGGCACAGCCCGCTGCTGACAGCCCGCGACTGACGACCCGCGACCCACGATCGGACGGAACCCACCGATGTCCATCAAGAGCTCAGCTTCCGCCCTCGGTTTCGTGGCTGCCGTCATGGTGATGCTGACCGGCTGCGGCGACACCACACAGAAAGAACAATCGCCAGCCAAGGTCACCGCGATCGCCGGATCCGCTGTCCAGCAGGTGCAGCTCACCGAACGGGCCGTTCAGCGCCTAGGCATCGCCACCAAGCCGCTGCAGGTGACCACTGTGAAGCTCGCCGGCCACGCGGACGCGCGCAAGGTCATCCCCTACTCGGCTGTCGTCTATGACACAGACGGCTCGACCTGGACCTACGTGAACACCGCCGCGCGAACCTACCTACGTCAGCCCATCAGGATCGGAGCGATCCAGGGCAGCACCGCGGTTCTCCTCGCGGGCCCGGCCGCAGGTGCCGCCGTGGTGACCGTGGGAGTGCCAGAACTGCTCGGCACTGAGTACAACATCAGCGGTGAGCAATGAGCGCACCCAAACCCCGGCCGACCCTCATGCGCTCGATCATCAGCTCGAGCCTGCGGTTCCGCCACCTCGTCGTCGCCGCGGCGATCGGCATGATGGTCCTGGGCATCACCGTGCTCCCGAAGATGCACGTCGACGTGTTCCCCGAGTTCGCGCCGCCGCGGGTGCTCATCCAGACTGCGTGCGTTGGCCTTTCGACCTCGGATGTCGAGCAGCTCGTCACGGTGCCGCTGGAGGCCGCGCTGAACGGCATCCAGGGCCTCGATGACATGCGGTCGAAGTCCGTGCCGCAGTTGTCGTCGATCGAGCTGCTCTTCAAACCCGGCACCGACCTGCTACGGGCACGCCAGCTCGTGCAGGAACGGGTGGCGACGGCGTCGCCCAGCTTGCCTACCTGGGCAGCGCCGCCCGTGATGCTCGCACCGGTCTCCGCAACGGGCCGCGCCATGCAGATCGGCATGACCTCGAAGACTCACTCCCTCATCGAGATGTCGATGACGGCGTACTGGACGATCCGCGCCCGGCTGCTGCGCGTCCCCGGCGTCGCCAATGTGGCGATCTGGAACGAGCGGCTCCAGCTCATGACCGTGCAGGCGCAGCCGTCGAAGCTGCAGGCCAGGGGCGTTTCGCTGAACCAGGTGATGCAGACGACCGCAGACGCGGTGGACTCTGGGCTGCTCAAGTTCTCGACGGGCGCCGTGATCGGCACCGGAGGCATGATCGACACGCCGAATCAGCGGATCGGCATCCGCAACGTCCTGCCCATCGTGACCCCTGCCGACCTGGCCAAGGTGCCCGTCACCAAGACCGCGTCCGGCAAGGCTGTGCGGCTCGGAGACGTCGCGGTGGTCGCGGAGACCCACCAGCCGCTGATCGGCGACGCGATCATCGACGGCGGCCCTGGCATCCTGCTCGTCGTAGAGAAACTTCCGTGGGCGAACAGCCTTCAGATGACAGCGGGGATCGAGCGAGCGATCAAGGACCTCCAACCAGGGCTGCCAGGGATCACGTTCGACACCAAGGTGTTCCAGCAAGCCGACTTCATCAAGCTGGCGATCGCCAACCTCACCCAGGCGCTGGTGCTTGGCTTCATCCTCGTCGTCGTCATACTCGCGCTGTTCCTTTTTGAGTGGCGGGTAGCGCTGATCAGCCTGCTCACGATTCCGCTGTCGCTGATGGCCACCATGCTCGTGCTCTACTGGCGCGGTGCGACGATCAACACGATGACGCTGGCAGGCCTGGTCATCGCGCTGGGCGCGGTTGTCGACGACGCGATCATCGACGTCGAGAACATCACCAGACGCCTGCGTGAGGAACGGCTCCGCGGTGGCGGCCGGTCCACATCGGCGGTGATACTCGGCGCCTGCCTCGAAGTGCGCAGCCCAATCGTGTACGCCACGCTCATCATCGTCGCGGCCTCGATTCCCGTGTTCCTTCTCGTCGGGCTCACCGGGGCGTTCTTCCAGCCGCTCGCCCTGTCCTACACGCTCGCCATCGCGGCCTCGATGATGGTCGCGCTCACGGTGACCCCGGCGCTCGCTCTGTTGCTGCTTCGGCGCGCGCCGATTGAACGCCGCAAGTCCCCGCTCGTGGGCTGGCTGCAGAAGGTCTACACCGCCGGGCTCGCCCGTATCATCGTTCGCCCGATCGCCGCCTATGCGACGTTCGCCGTCGTGACGATCGTCGGTGTCGCGGTGTACCCGCTGCTCGGTCAGTCGCTGTTCCCCGGGTTCAAGGAACGGGACTTCCTCATCCACTGGGTCTCACCGCCTGGAACCTCAAGCGCTGAGATGGAGCGCTCGACGGCGGAGATCAGCAAAGAGTTGCTGGCGATCCCGGGGGTGCAAAGCGCGGGCGCCCACATCGGCCAGGCCCTGCTCGGCGAGGAGGTCGCCGGGGTCAACCTGGGGGAGATCTGGGTCAGCCTCGCGCCGAGCGCTGACTACGCGACGACGATCGGCAGGATCCGTTCGGTCGCCAATGGCTATCCGGGCTTGTACCGCGAGGTGCAGACCTATCTCGACGAGCGCATCGAGGAGGTGCTCACCGGCGGGAAAGAACCCATCGTCGTGCGCACCTACGGCGAGGACCTCAAGACCTTGCGCGCCAAATCGGACCAAATCCTGAAGCTGGTGAGATCGGTCCGTGGCGTGATCGACGCGCACAGGGACATTTCCACCGATGTCCCGCAGGTCGATGTCACGGTGAACCTGGCGAAGGCCGAGAAGTACGGCCTGAAGCCAGGCGACGTTCGCCGTGACGCCGCGACCCTCGTGGCGGGGGAGGAAGTCGGTGACATCTTCCGCGCCGGCAAAGCCTACGACGTGGTGGTCTGGAGTCCGCAAGGCGCCAGGAGCAGCTTCTCAGACATTGCGAACCTGCCGATCGACGTCCCCTCGGGCGGGCGGATCCGGCTCGGCGAAGTCGCGAACGTCGCGCTGCGGCCAAACCCCAACGCGATCGACAGGCAGGGCGACTCGCGGTACCTCGACGTCGGCGCCAACGTCGAGGGCCGCGACCTCGGGTCTGTGGTCAACGACATCAGGCACAAGCTGGCCTCGGTGCGGCTGGGCCGCGGGTACCACCTCGAGTTGCTTGGGGAGTACCAGGAGCGGCAGAACGCGCAGAGCCGTCTGTTCGAGTCGTCGCTCATCGCGGCTGCGCTGATCCTGCTCCTCCTGCAGGCGTCATTCGACCGGTGGCGGCTCGCGGTGCTCACGTTCCTCACCTTGCCGATGGCGCTGGTCGGCGGTGTGCTGGCCGCTTGGGGGACGGGCGGAGTCATATCCCTCGGCTCGCTTGTCGGCTTTTTCACCGTGTTCGGGATCGCCGCTCGTAACGGCATCCTGCTGATCAACCACTGCCAGCACCTCGAAGACAACGAGGGCATGGCTTTCGGGCCCGCCCTTGTGCTGCGCGCGGCCCGCGAGCGGCTGTCACCGATCCTGATGACGTCACTGGCCACGGGTTTGGCGCTGGTACCGCTGGTGGTGCTCGGCGAGCGGCCAGGGCACGAGATCGAGCATCCTCTCGCGGTCGTCATCCTCGGCGGGCTGGTCACCTCCACGCTGCTCAACCTCTTGGTCGTGCCGTCGCTGTACCTGCGGTTCGCTCGCGGCTCTCGCGGCCGGCGCGGCTCTGGGGGCTGGCGCGGCAGGGCGGCGCACGCGGCGCCCGCTCCGCACGCAGAACCAACGGAAGAAGGGACCACGTGATGCTCGCTCGACGGCACGCCCGATCGCTGATGGTGGTCGGCGCCTTCACTGCCATGCCGTTGCTCGCGTCTGCGGTGATGACCGCGGACGGCGCCGTCGCGCACGCGTCAGGGGCACGGCCGACGGCGAGCGTGCAGGCTGCCCGCGCGATCACTGGCGCGGTAACGCCGGCGGTGCTCGCGGCCAAAGCCGCCGCGGCCGCCAAGGCAGTCGCCGCGCTGAGCAAGGCGGCCAAGAAGCGCGGCCGGTTCTCCGAGCCGCTCGATGCGGACAACCGGATGTTCCCGCTGGTGCCAGGAACCCAATTCGTCTACCGCGGGAAGATCGTCGAGGGTGGGGTGTCGACGCCGCACAGCGTGGTGTTCACGATCACTGACCTGTCCAAGGTCGTTGACCACGTGCGCACAGTTGTCGCATGGGACCGTGATTTCCTTGAGGGCAAGCTGCAGGAACAGGAACTCGCCTTCTTCGCCCAGGACGACCAGGGCAACGTGTGGAACTTCGGCGAATACCCGGAGGAGTACGAGAACGGGAAGTTCGCCGGCGCGCCGAGCACCTGGATCAGGGGAACCGCCGGCGCCTATGGCGGAATTCACATGCTCGCCCGGCCGCGCGCCGGCGCGCTGTACCTTGAGGGCCTGGTGCGCTCGATCGGGTTCGACGATGTCTCCAAGGTCGTCAGCACCCGGCAGGTTACCTGCGTGCGCACCGGCTGCTATCGGCATGTCCTGGTGATCGACGAGCGGAGCCCGAACGACCCTGGCAGTGGAACCCAGATCAAGTACTACGCGTCGCGCGTTGGGCTGGTCCGGGTGGGCGCTCGCGGCGGAGACTCGCAGGAGTTCCTCACCCTCACCGCCGTCAGGCACCTTGGCCGGTGCGCGATGGCGAGGATACGGGCCGCGGTGCTCGCCATGGACCGGCGCGCCTACCGGGTCGCCAAGGTGTACCGGGTGACCAAACCAGCCGTCCGCCGTCACGGCTAAGTTGGCTCTGTTCTTTGGTCGAGAGAGTTGAGAGAGCTGTCTTGACCCGCGCCAGCGAACACCCCCGCGCACCGCCCCGCGACACGGCCCCGGCCCGCTCGGCCGCCGTCGGCCCCCGCTCCCCGGCACCGGCGGCGGCCAGCCTCTTGCACGACGCTGCCGAGCTTGCTGACCGTCTTTGTACTCCACAATGTCGTTACTGGCCGGTATTTCAGGGGCCGGCGCAACACTGTGGAGTACAAAGTGGTCGTAGCGGGTCTCGGTGCCGTCAGACCAGTGACCGTGGACGCGGCAGAACAAACCACAATCAACCCATGAACCCCACATTTAACACAAGCCACGAGCACACCGACTGCAACATCCGCTCCCGGCCAGGGGCCACGTAACTTCGGGCTCATCGGCTCTACCCCCGTCTGCCCGGCTCTGCCCCCGTCTGCCCGCCCCGCGCTTTGCAACGAAGCACGTCGGCTGGCGTGTCCAGTGTTGCCGATGTGTTCTCTTACCCGCAGATGAACATGGCCATGATCATCTGAACCAGTTTCGCCCTCGCTGAGTGTGCCGTCGATGTCACGACGACGTGGGGTGGTGTTCAGCGGACCAGGCCACGACGGAACGCGTAGCCGACAAGTTGTGCCCGGTCGCGCAACCCCGTCTTGGCCAGCAGATGATTGATGTGGGTCTTCACGGTCGCGTCGGAAACGCGCAGCTTGACGGCGATTTCCTGATTCGACAGGCCCGCCGCGATCTCGGTGAGCACCTCGAGTTCGCGCGGCGTGAGCCCATCAGACGGCCACGCCTGCTTGGCACCGTCGCCGTTCGCGGAGTCAGGCACGGCAACACTGTCGCCGCGGGTGACGGCCTCGATCAGCCTGCGCTGTACGGACGGATCGAGCCCTGCCTCGCCGGCGGCTACGGCAGAGAGCGCCTGGAAGATCTCCAGCGCCCCCGCGTCCTTGGTGAGGAAGCCGCGCGCGCCGGCCCGCAGCGCTGCAAACACAGACTCGTCGTCGGAGTAGGCCGTGAGCACGACCACGCGGACTCCCGGCTGCTCGAGCACGATCCTGCGGGTGGCCTCAACCCCGTCGCAATTCGGCATGTTCAGGTCCATGAGAATCACATCAGGTGCCGCTGCCAGCGACTGGCGCACGGCGTCGGTGCCGTCGATCGCCGTGCCTACCACCTCGACGCCGGGCAGGAAGCCGAGCAGCGTGGACAGCCCGTCGCGGACCACCCTCTGATCGTCGGCCACCAGCACCCGGATGCACCGGAGGCTCTCCGCCGCCGCTGTCACTGCTGCTCCTGCCGTACGGGGCCGAATGGGCCGGGTTGCGGCCCGCTCGGCGGGCCGGGTTGGCCGGGTTGGCCGGGTTGGCCGGGTCGCGGCCCGCTCACCGGGCCGGGTTGGCCGGCCCGCGGCCCGCTCACCGGGCCGGGTTGGCCGGGTTGCGGCCCGCTGAGAGGCCCGCTAAGGGGCCCGCTCAGCGGCCCGGTGAGAGGCAGCCACAGGTGGATCATGAAACCGGCACCCGAGTGGCCCACGTCCAGCCGCCCGCCGTGCTGAGCGGCTCGCTCGGCCATGCTGGTCAGGCCGAAACGACTCGACGGCAGCCCGGTGCCGACACCGTCTCCGCCGCTGTCGACGATCGACACCTCGACACCGCCTGGCGCCCAGCTCAGCCGCACCACCACCTGCGCGCCGCGACCCGCGTGCTTGACGACGTTGGTGAGTGCCTCCTGCACCGTGCGGTAGAGAGTCAGGCCCGCCTCCGCGGCCATCCGCTGCGGTGCACCTTCCACCTGGAGCGTGATGGGGATGCCCGACATCCTCGCCGTCTCAGCGACCAGATCCGGCAGCCCCGCAGGGCCGGGGGTCTGCTCGCCCCGCAGCATCGCGACGACCCGCCGGGCGTTGAGCATGCCGATGCGGGTCAGACGGTGAGCGGAGGTGATCTGATCGACGAGGCTGGCCCCAGCTCCGGAGGCGATGGCATGCAGCCGCGTTCCTTCGAGCTGAACAGAAAGAGCCGCGAGGCTATGCGCGAGCACATCGTGCAGCTCGCGAGCCAGCCGCGACCGCTCGGCCAGCGCCGCCGCACGCTCGCGGGCCTCACCCGTGGCGGCTTCCTGTGCGAGCAGCGCCTCGGCCTGGCGGTGGGCGTCCAGGCTGATGGCGGCGAATGCCGAGGTGATGAACAGAAAGCCGAAGCCAAGCAGGACAGCAAGGATAGTGCTCGCCGGGTTCGCGGACTCCTGCGCCTCAGCGCCGGCGACGGCTACCACCACCGGAGTCGCGGCCACCAGGGCCATCCGCCGCGGCACGCGCAAGGCGAGCCCGGCCAGAGCCACGTACCCGGCGACGAAGCCCGGGCCGTCGGACTGCCACTCCATTCCAGCGCCGCACAAACCCACCCCGACCAGCGCCGGAACCACGACGCGCAGGTCGCAGATCCGCTCGGACAGCGCGACCGCGGACAGGACGGCCGCCACCGCGAGCAGAACCACCGTGGTCGCCCCCGCAGCCCCGGCGGGAAGGCCAGACGCGAGAAGTCCCACTCCGATGCCGGCCATGGTGATCACAGCGACGGGCACCAGCCACCATCGAATGTCGCGGTTTGCCGCCAGGGCGGGCAGGACGCGGATCAAGCTGCTGGCTCGGCGGGCGCGGAGCGCGCCGCCCGTCGTCGCGGCCTCGGCGGTCGTGGGCGTTGCGCGCAGATCTCCTCCTGGATCGGCCCGCTGACGGGCCGGCTGACCGGCGCGCTGAGCGGCCGGCTGGTCGGTCCCATGATCGGCCGGCTGGCCGACCCGCTGAGCGGCGCGCTGACCGGCCGGCTGACGGGCGCGCTGACCGGCCGGCTGGGCGGTGCCATGAAGCTCAGGGCCAGGCAGCACGGCACCCTCCGGGCAGGACAGCGGCCCGCCACGCGCCGCTGCGGAGATGATGTCTTTCGCATCCGCTGAGCGAGGTTCGCGACTGGTCCGAGCGAATTCGCGTTTTGGGCAGCAACTTCAGGATCTGGGCAGTCAGGCCAACCCCGAGCGCCGCCATTTCAGCCTCCCCGGCGCCGCCCCCCGCGGCGCATATCTCGATGGGACCTGGGCCGCCTGGCTGCGTCAAGGTACAAAATAGTTAATTTTGGCGTATTTCACGTCGCCAGAGTCCGCTGTCGGCATGACACATCAGCGGAGCGAGACGACGGCACCCCGTCCGGCCCGGTCCCGTCGTACCCCCAGGTGACCGCCTCGGCCACTGCAGGTTAATGCCCAGGATCCTTCAACGGCCGCGCTTCCTGGCGCCCGCCGGTCGACTGGCACACGCTGAATCCGGTCGACCCTCGCCCCGGCGCTAACCCCTAGCCTGAGGTCGTGAACGAGACAACCCGCTACACAGAACGGGATTTGGCCAGGATCGCAGTCGCCAGGCAGGCCGCCCGCTTGGCGGACAGCCTGCACGAGTTAGTCGGCAAGCACGGGCACGACGTCGGGCCGGGCACCTGGCTCGGCGCACTCGTTTCACCTCTGCTCGGCGAGGCGGAGAAACTGCGCGGCCTCGCCGTCGCCTACGAGCGGCGGCGTGGCACGTCGTGGCGGCAGATCGGGGAGATCCTCGGCCTGGAGGCGGCCGAGGCCGCCGCGCGCTGGGGCCTGGCCGCGGAGCAAGCGCCGCCAGAAGACATCGACGCGGCGGTCGCTGAGCTGAACCACTGGTATTTGCGGCATTTGTGGCTGGACGCCGATGCCGCGAGCGTGGCGAACCCGCTCAGCCGTCTGCTCGACGCCGGCGCCGGCGACACCGTCGGCGCCGACGCGGCCTGCCTCATCTGCAGAAAGTACGCCGGCGGCATGGTGCCCGCCTGGGCCGGCACGGCCGTTCCGCCGGGCGGCCATCTCATCGACGACGCCATGTGGCGGGTCGGTCACGCGCCCACCGTGTTCGCGCCGCGCGGCTCGTTGCTTGTCGAGTCCCGGCGTCATTTCCTCGACTTCGCCGAGATGACGAAACAGGAGTCGGCTTCCTACGCCGACCTCGTTGGGCGCCTGTGCGGCGTGATCAAGCCGGTGACCGGCGCGGAACGAATCCACGTCTTCTCCAGTATGGACGGCACGCCGCATTTCCACGTGTGGCTATTGCCCCGCCGCGCGCAGGATGTCAAAGGCCGGCGATTCATGCTCGAAGCTGGCTACTGCACCGAGCAGGAAGCGGCGGCAGCCGTGGGGGAGATGCGCGCGCTACTGGACCAGAACTGACGGGCGGCAGATCCTGTCGACCAGCGCCAGAACCGGCACCCGCGGATCCCTACTCAGCAGGCTGGACGTCAGCCGGTACGGGTCCACATAGCCCGTGCCTCGTGCCAGCCGCCGAAGGAACCGCGCGGTGTCTGGGTCCGCGTGAGCGCCCATGTCCAGGATCCGCTGCGCCCGGGTCACCCAGCGGCGGAGCTGGCCGAACTCGAACGAGGACCTGCCGCCCCTGCCCAACCCGGCGATGAGATACATCCTCAGCCCGAGCTGGAACGCGGCGTCACCACCGCCAGCCTGAGCACGGACCTCGGGCAGGGTGTGGCCCTGCCATCCGCCGTATCGGCTGGAGACCGCCGCGCCGGCGATGGGGACCCGCTCCACTTCGACCCTGCTCACCCTCGCGCCGAACGCCCGCAGCACACGTTCCACCATGACGTAGTCGTCGCGCATGTCGCGGTCATACATCAGCACGGTCAGGTCGTAGTCACTGGCGATGGGGATCAATTGACCGAGGACGCACATGAGGTAATTGGCCTGGCCTTCCGCGCTGACGAGTGTGCGCAGCGGGATGCCCTGTGCGGAGAGGTCGAGGTACACGGGCGCGGCAATGTGCCTGCCATCGATGCACAGGTCGCGCGCCGCGAGTGAGTCGATAAGCAGCGAGTCGGCGAGCCGGAGCGGCCCGCCGCGCCCGAGGCCGGGATCAGCGAGGTCGAGCGTCAGGTAGTGCTCTCGCCAGATCTCGAGCACCCGCAGGGCCGAGGGGTGCATCCACCCCTCGGCTCGGACGCGCTCGATGTATGGTCGCAGGCGCTCGGCAGGCACGGTCGCGGCCTCAGCGTGGTGGCGCACGTAGAGTTCGCCGATCCACCGCTCGTCTGCGCCGGTGAAGCCGGCATCGGGCAGCGCACGGTCGAGGTACTCCCAAAACGCCACCGTCTGGTGGCAGTCGGCGAAGGCCTGATGATCGTAGACGCAGGTCACGTCGGCTATCGCCGCGGTCGCCTGGCAGAGCGTGTCTATGGTCAGCACGTACTTCAGATGCGTGGGTGTCAGCGGTTTCGTCGGCGAAACCGTGATCGGCGCCACCAGGATCCTGCTGCCATTCCCCGCCCCGCCGGTCACCGTCCGGCTCGTCACCGCCCGGCCGGTGACCGGCGCATCAGTCACCGCCGCATCGGTCACCACGGCACCGGTCACCACCGCACCGGCAGCGCGCTCAGCCCCCGGATGAACGTGCCCCGCCGCCAGCGCAGGTCCGCGGCGGGGACGTCGAGCCGGAGCTCTGGCAGGCCGATCATGAGGGCACGCAGAGCCTCTTCGAGTTCGACCCTGGCAAGCGGCGCCCCGAGGCACAGATGCCTTCCGTGGCCGAACGCAACGTGCGAGGCGCCCGTGCGATCCAGGCGCAGCCGGTCCGGGTCGTCGAACGCGCGTGGGTCGCGGTTGGCCGCGGCGAAGACCGGTATCAGGATCTGTCCGGCATGCATTTTCTGTGTTCCGATGGCGAAGTCCTCGAGCGCGACGTGCGGCGCGCCACCGGTCGCCGGAAGCGAGGTCCACCGCATCATCTCCTCGATCGCCGGGCGGAGGCCGGCGAGGTCGCCGTGCAACCCCTGCCACCGCGCGCGATCGGACAAAAGCAGCGACACACAAATCGCGATCTGGCTGCTCATCGTCTCGTATCCGGCGATGAGCAGGCCGTAGGCGACATGAATCGCCTCGGCGCGGCCGAGCGTGCCGTCACGGTCCGCCGCGATCACAAGGTCCGTAAGCACCCCGCCACGCCGGTCGCCTGAGGCCAGCCGGTCCAGTTCCCGGTCGTACAAGCCGGCAAAATACCCAAAGATCTGCGTGTGAGCCGCGCGGATCCGCGCCGCGGAGTAGCCCGCGGTGGACATGATCACATCGGCCAGCGCCGAGAAGCGCGGGAAGTCCGCGGCAGGAACGCCCATGACATGGCAGATGACGGCCACCGACAGCGGCCGGGAAAAACGTGCGATCAGGTCGGCCGGAGGCGTACGTGCCGCCATTGCCGCCGCAAGATCGGCTGCCGTCCGCCGGATCCACGCGCGCTCTTGTTCGGCGCGTCGGCCCGTAAAGGACGCGGCGACCGCGCGCCGCCGCCGCGTGTGATCGGGCGGGTCGGCGCTGTTCAGGGCCAGCGACTCGGCTGAGCGGGCCGTCATCCCGTGCGAGGCCGCAGCGGCGCGGCTGACGCGATCGCTGCTCAGCAGCACCTTAATCTCGTTGTATCCGCATACCAACTGGGCGCGCTCGCCGCTGCGCAATATTGCCGGTATGATCGGCCGGCCGGCGTTGCTTTTGAACTCAGCGGATGGGCCCCCATCCCCGGAGTCGGGAAAAGGAAAATGCAGCTCCTCATCGGCAATTACTGATCTCTCTGCTAAATCGCCGATGGACTCTCGCGCGCGGCGGGCTATTCGCCTAGAATGGTTCAATCAATGACTCCTCTGAGAGTCTGCTTGAAAACCCCGGTTCGATCTGGGAGCCGGTCATCTGGACGAGCATGGCAAGCCCGCAGCCCGAAGGCGTGCCTGGAAGGCACGTCGAGGGCGAGAACGCGGCCAGGCGAAGCCCAGGGGCCGGCGAGCCGGATCGAGGTTGTCAAGCAGGCTCTAAGACCGGCCCCGTTTGGGTAGCGCGGGAAGGCCAGGAATGCGCCATGGACGACAATCGAGCCGCCGCGGCCGATGGCCCGGCGTATGGCATGGCGGATGACGCTGCGCAGCGCTGGCTCATGGCCGAGTTCACACACCGCCGCCGGCGCGTGGCCCGCGGCCTGCTCGGCCAGACCGTCACGGGCAGCCAGACCAGCGGCTTCGCTGACGTGACGGCACCGGTCGTGCTGCGGGTCTTCGATCCGGGCGCGCTCGTCCGTGGGGCGGTGCGGTTCGCCGCCGCGCTCGCTCCCGATCAGGCGGACTCGTGGTTTCGCTGCTATACCCGGGCCTTCTTCTTGTTCGGCAACCCGCGAAACCTCGCCGCGCGGCACGCGCTCGCGGCGTCGGCTGGTGACAACTCCATCGGGTGGCTCGGGCTTGTGGACCGTGACCGGCTTGTCCGCCTGCGGCGGTTGCTCCGCCCGGTGTCCGGCCGGCTGCCGGAGATGACCGAGCGCCGCGTCACCACCGGCCCCGAACGGCAGCAGCCGGCTGCGACCGAGTGGGATCTGTGGATCGCGACCCGAGGGCTCGATGCCGCCAGATACCTGGTCCACCTGCACCACACCGTGGCCGAGGCGGTCCTCACGGGCAGGTTGCGCGGTGGGGACGCGATCCGGCTGCGGCATGTCACCGACATCAGCCCGTCCGCCGCGCACCCGGACACCTGCGCGTATGCCCGGGTCCATGTCAGCCAGCATGATCCGCGGCGACTGCGACTGTACGCCTTGCTGTGCCAGCAAAGCTGACATCGCGCGTGGCCGGCGGCCCGACAGTCGGCGGCCCGACAGTCGGCGGCCCGACATACGAAAGCGCGGCAAGGACGTCGGCGGACACCTTGGCCGGCGGGCCATTCGCGTCAACCACGACCGACGGTACTGCCGCTATCTCCTCCAGCATCGCGTCGCGTAGATCGCGCTGAAATTGCGCGAACCCTTTCCAGGTGGGTTTCGCGCCGTAGTGCTCGAACGGATTGAGTTGGCGCGGCCCGCCCGCTCGTGCCCAGGCAACCTCTGGGTCGACGTCGAGGAAAACGACACCGTCAGGCGATGGCAGCGAACGCCATGCCGCACGGGCCCGCTCGTCGGCTATGCCGGTGACTATGCCCTTGGCGAGCAACTTGTAGTAATAAGAGTCGACCACGGTCGGCCCGCGGGCGGCCTTGCGCACGGCCTCGTCGCGAAGAAAGAGCGCGACGGGCGTGAGCAGCGAGAAGACCAATTCCGCCGAGTACTGCCCGCCAACCTTTCGATAGGCATCGAAGAAGGCGGAGCTGCGCAGCCAACGCACGACCGGGTAGTCGCGGACGTACGGGTCGTCATAGGAGATGACCTGCCAACCGCTCTCGCGCTCGATTGTCCGCAGCACCGCCGACTTTCCCGCGTAGTCGGCGCCGAGCACGGCGCGAAATCCCGGTGGACCGGTCAATGCGGCCTCGCGTTGCCAACCAAGCCGATCACCAGGAAGGCCGCACACGCGCACACAGGAAAGCTGAGCGCGCCACGTGCGGGCCAGCGGGGCAGCCTGCGGCGCCAGAAGCTCCAGCCAGCGGCCGCGGGAACGGCGAGCGGCGCGAGCGCCAGCCAGCCCCAGCCGCGCGCCGATGAGCTCGCGTCCCACGGACGGACGGTCGCGGTCGCGAGGGCAGCCGCAAGCACGGCGCTGACCACCGCTGCGGCGACCGTGCCGCCGAGTCCGATGTGATGAACGTAGGTCCGCTCCGCGTCGGCCGGCGCGCGCGTCGCCTTCCGCGCGAACTCGGCATGGATCAGGGCGCACATGACCGCCACCGTCGCGAGGAGCCCAGCGGGCTGGGCCGGCAGGTGCCCGGCCCGCAGGAACGCCACGTAGACATAGATCGACAGCAGCATCTGAATCGGGATGTTGATGGCGAGCTGAAGGAGCGTGTTCTCGCTGGCCGGCCAGGCCAGGCGGGTATTGACGGTCACCAGCCCGATGGCGTAGCCGAGCTGCACGGCGAGCACCACGAGGGCCGCGCCGCGCCCGATGTTCAGCGCAAGCAGCGCCGCCACCCCGATTGCCACGAGCGTGACGAGGTCGCTGACCGACACCACACCGCTCGGCAGCGGCCGGCCCGGCGCGTGTGCCCGGTCATAGTCGGCGTCCCTGATGTCGTCGAGCGCGCGGAGCGCCAGCATGTCGACGAACAGCGTCGCCGCAGTGATGCCGACCCCGGCGACGGAAAGCCCGCGGCCCCCCGGCTGCTCCGCCGCGACAAGCAACCCGGTGAGGCCAGCCGCCCAGAGAAACGTCAGTGGCACGTAGAGCGCCGGCGGGTAGGCCCTCATGGCGAAGCGGCACAACCGGGCGGTCATGCGATCGCGCCCTCGCCGGCGCCGGTGCCCGAGTGCGCGTCCGCGGCCCCCAGCAAGGTCACCGTGCCGGCCGTCCCGTCCAGCTCGACGAGGTCTCCGTCCTTGATGAGCTTGGTCGCCGCCGGCACCGCCACCACCGTCGGAATCGCCAGCATCCGCCCGGTGATCGCGGTGTGTGACACCGGTGATCCGCGCTCCACCACGATCCCTTCCGCCGCCATCATGAGGAAAAGCCAGCCAGGATCGGTCTCCCGCGCCACGAGGACGTGACCGCGGCATTCGCCGATGTCGGTCGACGGATCGAGGATCACCTTGGCCCTGGCCCGTACCCGGCCGGGGCTGGATCCGACCCCGGCGAGCCGGCGGGTGGATGAGCCGCTGAGGTTGGCGTCGGGAGCGCGTTGCCGCGCGACCTCAACGGCAAGCGGGAGACCCGTGTCGGTGCGCAGCAGCGGCGGCGGGTCCGGTTCGGCTTGCCAGGCCTCCCGCTGGGCGCGCCTGACTCGCGCCAGGCCCTGCAGGTCGGTTCCTGCGAGCGTGCCTTCGTAGGCCCCAAGGACCTCGTGCACGGTCAGGTCGAGAACGTCACGGCGATCCTGCAGCAGGCCGGCTTCGGCCAGTTGCGCGCCGATGGCGAGCAGCATCGCGCGGCTTGCCCCGAATAGCTGGCTCCGGCAGAACCGGGTGTCCTCACGCAGCCGGAACAGCTCGCGCATGACGGCGTAGCACCGCCGGAGGATGGCGCGGCGCACCGGATGCCGGCAGCGGCGGCGCAGCTGTATTTCGGCCCGGGCTCGCGTCTGCAGTTCTTGGTTCCTGTTGCCGTCAGCCGTGCGGGACTCGCCGACATAGGCGCGCAAGATCGGGATAAGCGTCCAGGGCGCCTGGCGCACCGTGACGCTCTCCATCTTGAGATCGTGCAGTCCGCGGTCGCCGTAGCGGCGCACGTGCGAGGTCGCGGCTGCCGCGAAGTCCTGGCCGTGCTTGCCTGCGACCACGTCAGCCCAGACCTGCCGCTCGTCTCGAGCAAGCACGGCCGTTCTCAGGTCGGGCGCCTCGGCCACCCGCTCGGCAAGGGCCACAGCGGAGCGGACCGCGGCCGTGGAGCGGTTCTCCGCGCCGCCGCACATCATGCCGGTGAGCTCGCCCGGCGCCACACCAGGCAGCCACCTGCGGGTGAGGACGTCGGTGAGCTTGCTGACGAGCAGCAGGTAGAAGTTGCTGACGCTGGGGGTCCCCCAGCGCGCGCCCACCTCTGCCCACAACCGGTGGTACTCCTCGACGAGCGCGCCGGCCGGACGCTGCGCCTGGTCAGGCGCGTCCTGCCGCCCATACCAGTCGTCCCACCAATCCAGGAATAGCCGCATCTCGCGGCGGTGGCCGCGGTACCTGGCCACGAGCGCTAGATAGTGCGCCACCATGCGCGACCGGCTGAGGGTGGAGCGCACCGGCGAGGCCGCCTGCTCCACGGCGTCGGGAAGCCCGAGCGCCGGCTCCCAGGTGGATCGCAAGGCGGCGAAACTGGGAATCTGCGAATGCAAGCCGTACCACGTGTCGAGGCGATAGTAAATTCGTCCGTTGAGATATGCGAGCAGCCGCCGAAGATCGTGCGCGCGCGCACGAAGCGCCCCCTCGGCCACGCCCATCCGCCGGTAGAAGTCGGTGAACGCGTTCGCACCGAACTGCGCGCCGATGGAGTAGGTAAGGGCGCAGGACACGCCAGGAAAACTCTCGGTGATGTTGCTGTTCGCCCAGGTGATGCGGTCCCCGGGCGGACGCGGCCGGCTCGTGAGCGTCGCGGCCGGGCTGACGATCGGCCGGGCCTGCACGATCATGACCTGCCCGTCGGCCGTGAGCGCTCCTTCGATGTCTTGCGGCGCTCCGAAGTGCGCCTCCACCCTGGCTGCGAGCGCGGCGATGTTCGCCGCCTCCTCGTTGGTCAGGACCGGCGCGTCGGCCAGGGCGGCCGGCACCCGCAGCGCCGCGGTCCCGGCCGTGGGATCGGCCGGGTCATGGCCCACCATCCGGGCCTTGCGCACAACCCGGCCGTCCACGGTGCCGCGCGCCAGGTCGACGTAGAAATGGTCGAGATCGGCCTTTTCCTGTACGACGCCCTCGCCCACGCCATGGGCGGCGGCGATGACGCAGCGGTCGCTGCCGTCCACGGGATCCCGGGTGAAGGCCACGAATGAGCGGGCGGCGCGAACCATCCTCTGCACGCCTACGCCAATGGTCGCCGACAGCGGATCCAGGCCGCGGCGCTGCCGGTAGAGCGCGGCCCGCTCGGTGTAGGCCGACGCCCAGCAGGCGGCGACCCGGTGCAGCAGGTCAGCGCGTCCGACATAGAGGAAGCTGTCGGACAAGCCCGCGAACGGATCCCCGTCGCCGTCCTCGCCCTGCCCGTCGACAGAAGCGACGGCGCACGCGCGCACCGCGGCAAGCCCGCCGACCCCGACGAGGCTGTCGAACTGGTCGAGCACGTGCGCGGCGAGCTTGTGCGGCACACCGCGCTCAAGGATCCCGGCCCGCATGCGCGCGGCGCAGGCAAGCACGTCACGCTCGGCCGACGACAGACCGGCGAACCCGCCCGTCTTGGCGGCGACCACCCAGGCCGCCGCGTCGAACGCGGCGCCGGGGATACAGTAGAACTCGGGAACAGGAAAGCCCGCGCCGCGCAATTCGGCCTGCCGCGCGAATTTAAATCCGACCACGCGCGGATCCAGCAGATCGCGGTCATCGGTCAGCACCCGGTCAATCAGCACCCGGTCAATCATCGGCCGGTCCATCGGTCAGGACCGCTAATCATCGGCCGGTCCGCCACGAGGTCGGCCATCTCATTTCCGTCCAGAACGTAGCCGCTTCCATTCGGAGTCGGACCATGCCTGTGACGTGATCGTGATGAGGCCGACGAGTTCTGGGCGGTCCGCGCGGGAAACGAGCTCAAAAGACGTGCGGGCCTTGTTGCCGTTGGCCGGCTTCGGCCACCAGCGCACCTCGAGCGGTATCCGGCGGTCGATCGAGATCGGCAGCTCGGCGGACACCGAGTTGAGCGTCAGCTTGACGTCTGCGGACCATCCGTGAGCGTACTGCCACAACATGACGGTGGCCTGGCGTGCGGCCTCGATCAGTTCCTCTGCCGTGCGGGCCGCGCCGCCGCGAACGGCGAACAGATGGTCATCCGATCCGGGCTGCAGCACCGCCGCGCGCACCGGCCCGCTGCTTTCCTGCCGGACGTCTCCGAGGAGGATGTTTTCCGGCCGGGCCCGGTGTACGAGGCGCCCGGGTATGGCACGCAGGCTCGGGGCCTGTTCGTAGCCGGGCACCTGTTTGCGGTGCGCGAACGGGTCGGCGTCAAGGTGCTGGACGGTGCCGAGGCACACGGGGCCGAACGGCTGCGTGGCGATGACCGTCCAGTTCGCGGTCCTTATCGAGGGACAGGCATGAAGTTCGGTGTCGTGGTCCAGCTCGCAAAAGCGCGGGAACCAGAGCGAGGTCCGGGTCCAGCCCTGCTCGCCCGCATCGGCGCTTGCGGCCGGGCCACGAACCGGCGTCCGCCGCGCGATTCCGCGGACGAGCCCGAGCAGCGCCGTGATCAGCATGATGCCCGGCACGTGGTCAAGGGGGTGATCGAAGTAGAACGGGTCGTCGGTGTCCACTACCAGCTTGCAACGCCAGGCAGCGACCGGATCGGGCTCTGTCATCACGGCGTCGGGATTGCGCACGGTGGTCCGGTGGGATCGGGCCGCGGGAAAGTCGAGCGCCCGGAATGTCTTCGGCAAGGCCCCTCCTACATTCCGGGCTGGCGGCTGCGACCGAGTCTGCCGGCTTTGCCCGGTCCGCGCGGTTCGGGCCGGGCGAAGTTCGCTGAATATGGCGCGGCGCCGGACACGTTCGCAAGCGTTATTCGCAGGCATTAACTGAACCGCTTCTTACTCGAGCGCCACTCGAAGATCTCTCAGCACACTGGCATCATGAAATTTCGGCACGCTTCGCCGGGACTGCAATCCTCCGGCCGCAAGGAAAACACGGCGCGCTGACGCTATGCGGCTCGACGATATGTTCATCGCGGGGACGGGCGTCTATCTGCCCGGGCTGGTCAGCGCCGAGGAGGGGGTGCGGCGCGGCTGGTACGGCGCGGCCGAGGCGGCGGAAAGCGGCTGGACAAGCGCCGCGGTCGCGGGCGATCTTCCCGCGCCCGACATGGCCGTGCGCGCGGCCAGGACGGCGCTTGCCCGTTCGGCCCACGACCCCGACGACATCGCGGTGCTGATGCACGCGAGCAGCCTGCACCAGGGGCCGGACCTGTGGCCGCCGGCGAGCTATATTCAGCGGCGCACCATCGGCGGCGAGGCGCCCGCAGTTGAGATCAGGCAGAGCTGTAACGGCATGCTCGGCGGCATCGAGCTGTCCTGTTGCGTGCTCGCCGCGACCGGGCGTCCCGCGGCGCTGGTCACCGGGGCCGACAATCTCGGCACCGAGCTGTTTGACCGATGGCGCTACCTCGCGGGCGCGGGCACGAACCGGTTGTCTATCGCCGGTGACGCGGGCGCGGCGGTCGTCGTGTCCCGCCGGCCCGGATTCGCCCGGCTGCGCGCGATCAACTCGATGTCGGTGCCCGCGCTGGAAGAGCTGTACCGAAGCGGCGTGGCGCTGTTCCCGCCGGAAGCGACGCTCGGCAGGCCCGCGAACATCGGCGCGCGGCTGGCCCACTACCGTCGCCGCGAACCGGACGCCTTCGAGGCCGCCAAGGACGCCATGGCGCAAGCGAGGACCACGCTCGGCAAGCGCACGCTGACCGAAGCCGGCCTCGAGCCCGGCCAGGTGACCAGGGCGGCGCACGTCTTCTCGGGCGGGCGGCGCTACATAGAAAGCGTGCTGGCGCCGCTCGGCATCGACGCCTCGCGCGGCATGCTCGAGTTCGGCCGGCGGCTTGGCCACCTGAGCAGCTGCGACCAGGTGGTCGCACTGGACCACCTGGTGACCACCGGGCAGGTCGGCCCGGGCGACCACGTTCTGATGCTCAGCAATGGCGGCGCCTCGCTCGCCTGCGCCGTGGTCGAGATCGTCGAGCCCCCATCCTGGCCGCACGGCCACCGGGCGTGACGCGCGGAGCTGGTCAGCTCACGGACCTGGGCGCGGCCCCGAGCACCGCGAGGACCTGCGGCCCGTACCGTGCCAGCTTGGCCTCGCCGATCCCGCTCAGGTTGCTCAGGTCGGCGAGCGAGGTTGGACGCGTGGCCGCGATCTCGCGCAGCGTCGCATCGTGGAATATCACATACGCCGGCACGCCCTGTTCCTTGGCTGTCGCCGCCCGCCAGGCGCGAAGCCGCTCGAACACCTCCGCGGCCTCGCCGGACAGGCTGCCAGACGGTGGGCGGCGAGACCCGTCTGCCTGCTGGCCGGCCCGCCCCGGCCGCTCGGCCCGCCCCGGCCGCTCCGCCCGCCCCGGCCGCTCCGCCCGCCCCGGCTCGCGGCGCAGCAGCACCTGGTGCTCGCCGCGGAGCACCCCCGTGCTCGCGCGGGTGAGCGCCAGCGTGCCGTAGTCGCCCTCGACAGTAAGCAGGCCGTGGGCGAGCAGTTGGCGCACCACGCCGCGCCACTCGACCTCGCGCAACTCGGTGCCGACGCCGAACACCGTCATCCTGTCGTGGCCATGCTGGCGCACCCGGTCCGTTTGCTTGCCGAGCAGGATGTCGATCACCTGCCCCGCGCCGAATTTCTGACCGCGCTCGCGCTGCAGCCTGACCACCGCGGACAGCACCTTCTGCGCGGCGACGGTGCCGTCCCACGACTGCGGCGGCGACAGGCACGTGTCGCAGTTGCCGCATCCGGCGCCGGCATGCTCACCGAAGTAGGCGAGCAGCTGGGCGCGCCGGCACCCGGCCGCCTCGCACAGCGCCAGCATGGCGTCGAGCTGGGTGTTCAGCAGGCGGCGGTGCGCCTGGGTGCCCTCGGAGGTGTCGATCAGCTTGCGCTGCTGCACGACGTCGGCGAGCCCGTAGGCGAGCCACGCGACAGCCGGGAGGCCGTCGCGTCCGGCGCGGCCCGTCTCCTGGTAGTAGCCCTCCACCGACCTTGGCAGGTCCAGGTGAGCGACGAATCGCACGTCGGGTTTGTCGATGCCCATGCCGAAGGCGATGGTGGCGACCACGACGATCCCGTCCTCGCGCAGGAACCGCGCCTGGTTCGCGGCCCGCGTGCTCGCCGCCAGTCCCGCGTGGTACGGCACTGCCGCAACGCCGTTGTCGACAAGGAACGCGGCGACCTTCTCCACAGACGCCCGCGAGAGGCAATAGACGATGCCCGCATCCGCGGGGTGCTCGGCTCGCAGCAGCCCCATAAGCTGCCACCTCGGCTCATTCTTGGCCACGATGCGGTACTGGATGTTCGGCCGGTCGAAGCTCGCCACAAAATGGCGCGCCCGCGTCAGGTTCAGCCGTGACGCGATCTCCGTGTGCGTGGCACGGGTGGCGGTCGCCGTCAGCGCGATGCGAGGCACCTGCGGCCACCGTTCGTGCAGCACGGAAAGGGCCAGGTAGTCGGGCCGGAAGTCGTGGCCCCACTGGGCCACGCAATGCGCCTCGTCGATGGCGAACAGCGAGATCTTGCCGCTGTCAAGCAGCCGGAGCGCGGAGTCCACCCGCAGCCGTTCGGGCGCGAGGTAGAGCAGGTCAAGCTCGCCAGAGCGGAACGCGGACTCGGTCCTGCGTCGCTCGCCCGGGTCCTGGGTGGAGTTGAGGAACCCCGCTCGCACGCCGAGCGCGGACACGGCGTCCACCTGATCCTGCATGAGCGCGATAAGCGGCGAGACAACCACGCCGGTGCCTGGTCGCACAAGCGCGGGAATCTGGTAGCACAGCGACTTGCCGCCACCGGTCGGCATCAGCACCAGCGCGTCGCCGCCCGCGATCACGTGGTCGATGATCTCCTGCTGGCCCGCGCGGAAGGAGTCGTAACCGAAGACGCGATGCAGTACCCGCTCGGCCTGGCTCATCCCGTAGCCGACATCGGGTGACGCCACCGGGCCATCCTACGAGCCCGCCCGCGCTCGCTCGGCCCGTTTGCGTCGCGTGACACATCAGCGCAGCCGTTCGGGATAAATTTTTCCTGAACGGCTACCGCACCGTGTCACAGCCAACCAGTGCGGAGCGAGCGCCGCTGGGGCGGGCGGCGCCCGCCTTGCACCCGAGAGTTAACGTGGTACTCCTGAGAGTTACTCGCACGCACCAGCGATCGAAAGGAGAACGCGGTGGCTGGATGGACCGAAGCCGACATCCCCGATCAAGCGGGCAAGACGGCGATCATAACCGGCGGCAACTCGGGCCTTGGCTACCACGCGGTGCTGCAACTAGCCCGCAAAGGTGGCCGCGTGCTGCTCGCCGCGCGCGACCGCGGCCGTGGCGCGGCAGCGCTTGAGCGGCTCCGCGGCGAGGCGCCAGCAGGTCAGGTCGAGCTTGTCCAGCTTGACCTTGCCGACCTCACCTCCGTGCAGCGCTTCTCGTCGGAGTTCCTGGCCGCGGGCCAGAGCCTGGAGCTGCTGGTGAACAACGCCGGGGTGATGGCTATCCCGCGCCGCGAGACCACAGCGCAGGGCTTCGAGCGGCAGTTAGGCACCAACCATCTGGGCCACTTCGCCCTGACCGGCCATCTCATCCCCGCCCTGCTGCGGAGTCCGGGCAGCCGTGTGGTCACTGTCAGCAGCGACAGGCACAAGAGCGCCAAGGGCATCGACTTCGACGACCTGCAGTCCGAGCGGCGCTACGCGCCATGGCGAGCCTATGACCAGTCCAAGCTGGCCAACGCCATGTTCGTGCTTGAGCTGGACCGGCGGCTTCGCGGGGCCGGGCTTGACGTCATCTCGGTCGGCGCGCATCCCGGGTTCGCCGCCACCAACCTGCAGTTCGCCGGCCCTCGGTCGGGCGGCGCCACCCTCATGGCCCGTGGGATCAGCTTGGCGACGAAGCTGTTCGCCCAGCCCGCCAACGAAGGCGCGCGGCCCGTGCTCTACGCCGCCACCGCACCCGGAGTTCAGGGCGGCCAGTACTTCGGCCCAGACGGCAAGGGCGAGCGGCGCGGGCACCATCCCAAGCTGGTGGAGTTCTCGGCCGCCGCACACGACCAGGCTGCGGCCGCCCGGCTCTGGGCTACCTCGGAGCAGCTAACCGGAGTGACGTTTGAAGCCCTGACCGGATCCTGACGCCCGCGAGCCCAGCGCGCGGTCAGGCCAGCGCTGGGCTCTCACCGCGCTGGCCTCTCACCGCGCTGGGCCTTTCACGGCACGGGGACGTAGAGCCAGGCTGGCTCGCTGAAGCCTTTGTCCGGCAGTTCCGCGGTGACGTGCCAGAACGATTGCGGATCGAGTTCGCCATAGCCCTGCGCTATGACGTCTGTGTACAGGTGGTTGGACACGGCGAGGGCGAAATCAGACCGCGGATGGTCGCGCAGCGCGGCTCGCGTCGGCGCCGCGTCGAGAATGCGGTGGACGGCGATCGCAGCGCTGCCGACATAGCCGTTGGCGGTGGGCTTTACCAGGCCGCGGTCGAGCGCGACCCGCAGCCTGATGCGCGCCTGCTCGCTCAGGTCGGTATTCACCTCGTGTAACGCGACCCGCAGGCCACGCGCAAGAGCCGGAATCACCTGGGCTTCATCGATCGCCGTCGGCAACACGATGAACCTGCCGTCGCCCTGTTTTTGCACGTCGATGTGCGACTCGTTAACTTGCGCCTGGTCCAGGGTGCGTTCCAGGACCATTACCAAACGTTCCTGCGTGCGTTCGGCCGCGTCATTGTGATGACGACTGTATTTCTCGACGTCGACCGCGATGCAAAGCCGGACCGACGCGGTCCCGGTGCGTTCAGGCAGCAGTGGTTCGGCGAAGCGTATAGCGGCTCTGCTCGACGCCACATGCCGGGTCGAGTAGCCGAACATCGTACGTGAGATCTCCGCCTCGATACTGAGCGCGCCGGCCAGCTCATTGGTGTCCGGCGGAGCTTCGAGCAGCGCGTGTACGGTATAGGAGCGCGGCTCGAGCGCGCCGCCCGACGCGTCCTCGAAGGACCAGCCGAATTCGGAGCAATGGCTTCCGGACGCCGTGGCGCGCATTCCTCCGGTAGCGCGCAGCCGTTGCAGCCAGCTTGCCCGCGACCACGCCACGTCGAGCGTGGAGGTCATCGGGGGCGGCTTATCGCAGTCGAGGCTGACCGCTATAACGTGCTTGTCGGTTAAATTCACCCTGAACCGGGCCGCCGTGTAACGCTGATCCGCGGGCAGGCCCTCCAGGTCGAACGCGAAGAGCACACCGTGATAGCGGTGCGCTCCCGTCTCGAGGCGCCGCCTGATCAAGACGGGCAGATCGTCTGCCGCCGCCGGGTAAACAAGCGGGCGGCCGCACCGCACCCCGCTTTCGCGTATGAGCTGGCGGCGGTTTCCCCAGAGTTCCTCCGTTGACATGAGATCGATGTCAGCGAGCACGTCTGCGGGGCCGAGCGGGTGGACATGGCCGGACTCGTCGGTTTGCCCGGACGCTTGGAGCTTTTGCTCAGCCATCGGAACTCTCCTCGCCTGCAGGTCGCCGGGCATGTGCGGCACGCCATGACACGCCGCTCAGCTCGATCCCGCGGTCGCGTAGCCGATGTTCGACGCGCCGCAGGTCTCCGGTCCGTGGCACGCCGATGAGCCAGAGCCCTGCCGAGTCGAACCCGATCTGCAATGGCGGCTCACCTGGCTCGTGGCCAGCATACGGCCCGTACCGTTTCCGGCCGAGTTCGGTTAACGGCGTCAGGCGCTGGTTCGCTGATCCGCGCCAGATCAGGCGGGTGGGCTGAGTGATCTCATAGCGCCCGGTGATGACCGCGTCCGCGAGGGCCAGCACGCCAGCACCACGGGTGCGCGCCTGGCTCATGTCATACCCGGTGTAGACGAGGACGTCGCGGGTGCTGTCAGCGCGGACGCGGCGCAGCAAGGCGGTCACCGCGTCCGCTTGATCCAACGGTTCGCCGCCGGAGATCGTCAGGCCGTCCGCGCCCTCCGCGACCGCCCGCCGCCACAACGCCGCGAGCCGCGCGACGCGCACCGCGCGGCCGCCCAACCGGTCCCATGTGTCGCGCGACATGCACCCGGGGCAGGCCAGCCCGCAGCCTTGCACCCAGACGCCGAATCGGCGCCCTGGCCCAAGCGCGGTGACCGGAAAATGAAATCGGGCGATGCGCAGCTCGGTGTCACTCACGGCAGGTCATCCGCCTGGCCGCCCGGTGGGCGGGGAGTGGCGCCCGGTCGACGGCGGCTCCTCACCGCTGACCGCCGAGCTCGCGGCCTGGGTGATCGTCGGCTGGCGCATTTCCAGCGCGACCGTGTCGAGGTAGGCAAGCTGCGCTGCCTGGTACTCCTCCCACAGCGCGAGCTGTCGGCTGCGTGCTTGGTTCCAGTAGGTGTCCAACGTCTCGTCCTCGGGGACCATCTCGTCGTCCCTCGACTCCGCGCGCGCTCGCACCGCCTGCAGGTACGCGGCCTCGCTGTCCTCCCGCGCCCGCACCGCGGCACGGTAGGCGACCACGGCGGGATGAGCCTCCGCCACGCCAAGCACGAAAGCGATCATCCCCGACAGCAGCAGGATGATGGCGAAGACGCAGGTCATCGTCCACGGGCTGACCCCGATCCTGTCGATGTTGCCGACCCGTTGCCCGGTCAGCGGATCGACCTGTGGCACGAGCAGCACCTTTTGCCGCAGCCAGCCGAGCAGGCAGCCGCCCAGCAGCCACAGCACCATCACCGCGGCGCACAGGTAGGGGAAGGCCCGTTCCACGGGCAGGGCGTGCCTGTTTCTATACAGCTTGCCTGCCAGGTGCGGCGCGAGCACCATGCCCACCGCGACCGGAAGGGTGAATGCCCAGGTCAGCGTGAGGTCGCGGGCGTTGAAGTAGGCGAAGATCTTGAGGTAGATCGGAATCTCCACCACCGTGAGCAGCGCGAGGATCGCCAGCTTCAGCGGTGTCGGAATGGGCATCGCGAAATGCCCGTCCGCCGGCCCGAGCCACCGCAGCCGGGGGCGCCGGCCCGGCTCTGCCGCCGCCTCGTCGGTCTCCTGGAGCGCCGCGCCGCCCTGGTCGTCGAACGCGGCGCCGGCCTGGTCGTCGAACGCGGCGCCGCCCTGGTCGTCGAACGCCGCGGCGTCTGGCCCGGGCTGGTCCGGGTCATCGTGCTCGCGTGGACCGGTGTCATCCTGCGTTGCGGCAGGCTCACCCGCGCCTGGTTCCTCCTCATCGCCCCAGGGGAAAGCCAGCCGGGGCGAGTGAGCTCCGGCGAGGATGTCCAGCCCGTCCAGCGTGATCTCTTCTCGTGCCCTGGCGATCGCGCGCCACCGGTGGGCATGGGCCAATTCGGCGGCGGTGGAGTCGGCGCCCGCACGGTCCTGCCGCCGGGCGGCGCGAAGCGCGGCACGAATCTCGCGCAGGCCGGCCCAGGCGCCCGAGCGGTCCGCCGCGATCGCCTGCTCGCGCTCGTGGCGTAGGCGCTCCAGGTAGGGGATCTTCACATCCGGCGTGAACGACCATTCGTCGTAGTGCTTCGCCCAGGCGGCGCGCCGCCCGTCGAGGATGGCCCTGCCGCGCACGCCGGCCGGCAATGGCGCGGCCGGCGGGCCTGCCTGCGGCCCGCGTCCGTGCCGGACACGATCCCTGCGGCGGGTACGAGTTGCCGCCCGCGCCGCCGCGCGCTCAGCAGACGGGGTTGGGTGCGGGTGCCTGCCACCATCGGGCATCGTCATCGTTGGTTCCTTCCCTGAGCCGCGTCAGTCGTATTTGACCTGCGGGTTTCCGGCAGGCTTGCTCGCGAAAAGCGCCGCCCAGAAGGCTGTGAAGTTGACCGAGTCGGCCGGGTTCGAGCTGTAGTTACGACCACGGTCAGATATCTCAAGCGACATGTCGGTCATGTTGGGGATGCGGCCGTGCTGGCCGAGGTAGCTGATCAGGTTGGCGCGCCGCTCGGGCGTGCCGATGGAATCCGTGCGGTAGAGGTTCACGGTCCCGTCGTCCTCGATGAGATCGCTGACCACGAGGACGTGATAGGTCCCAGTCCCGTCTGGCCTTTGGGTGACCGCGCGCGCGAGCGCGCCGAGTATGTCCGAGCCGCCGACGGACAGTGGGCTCTTCCGCGCGCAGGCCAGGACCGATTCAGCAAGGCTCAGGGCCTTGGCCCGCCGCTCGGTGCGCACGGCGTTCGGGTCGGTGTCGCCGCCAAGATCAGGATTCAGGTCGATATCGCGCGCCGAGCAGACCGATCCCTGCGACGAACCATCGAGCGGCACGAACGTGAGCGTCTTGCACGTTTTGTCGAGCAGGAAGCCCGGGAGAAGGTCGTTCAGCCGCTTGGTGGCGTCAAATTTCGCGCCCGAGGCCGAGCCGTCGATGACGACGCCACAGGGCCTGCTGAAGGTTGCCCCCTGCGCGCTGCACGCGGACACGGAGAACGTCAGCCCCGAGCACAGGGCCACGGCGATCGCGGCTTGGCTGAAGAGCGCGCTCTTTCTGATCATCGGGCTACCTTTCAGCTCAGGCCTGAGCGTTGAGAATCTCCAGCGCACGCACGAGCGTGCCGTAGTGGTGGGCGTGCGGGTGATCGCGGGAAGGAGCGGGCAGACGCAGCAACTCCTCGATCTTGTCCCAGCGAGGATCGAGAGTGATCTTCGCTGGGCGCCAGGCGCTGAGGTCGACGATGGCGCTGCGGGTCGGCGTCGCTTCCCCCGGCGGCCACTCCGCTCTCGGTGGGTCTTCTTGGCGCGTGGCGATCGCCCGCAGCCGGATGTGGCGCCGCTGCATGGCGGCCCAGTACCAGCCGATCTGCTGGTCGGCGCGGGCGACGGCCGCCTGCGCGCGGGCGCGCTGCGGCTGAACGGCCGCCGACCAGCGGCCGAGCGCCGCCTGCAGCCGGCCCTTGTGCGCCATCGTGAGGTCCTTGGCGACATCGCTGTGGTACACGACATCGTTGGCCCGGCTGTAGATCTCCTCGACCAGCCCCGAGTTGTGCTCGATCAGCCAGGCGATGTGCTGCTCCGAGACCTGCTCGACCCTGGCCTGCACCTTGCGGTGCAGGCCAGGAGTCGCAGCAGGCGGCGCCCCATCCACCGTCAGGGTGAGCGGCAGCAACGGTAGTCCCCGTCTGCCATCCCTGGTGCCCTCCCAGACGGCCCTCAGCCGATCGAACAAGGAAAGGCGCGCTATTCGGAAATCCCTATTGATAGATGCGCTTTTCGTCTCCATCTGCCATCTTCTATCGGCTCTGCCCGGCCTGCCAGACAGTCCATCACGACATTGCACTCAAACTGATATCAGATGGTGCGCGGGGGAGACAAATCTACGAAGGCGGCGCATTCCGTGGAATCTAGCGAATACGTGGAATCGGCCACATTCCGTAGAATGACCCAGGTTAGTGGAATTGCGCAAAGCCCGCATTTTGCGGTAATCAAAGCCTCAGCAGGCTCGGCAAGAAGGAGAGGTGCGCGGCCTCCATGGGACATCCAGTCGAACCGACCCGGAGACTTTCAGGCAACTCTGCGGTGCCGCCGACCCGCCGGGTCGGTGGCCAGCGGCAGCCTGGCCACGGGCACGGCGACCTGCGGGACGTGCGACCGCCACGGGAGCTGGCCGATCGGTTCGACTTCGGTGCCGAGGCGCTGTACGTGGGCGGTGAAGCCGAGATCTGGCCTGTCCGCGACGGCGAAGGCAACGAGCGGATTCTGAAGGTCTACTGGCCGGGAATCGAACCGGACCCCGAGGTGAGCGCGCGACGCGAGAGCTTGGACTCGGCGCACCTGATCCGCTTGATCGACTGGGGCCGCACGGGTGGGCGGAGCTATGAGCTGATGGAGTATGTCCCCGGCGGTTCGCTCGCCGAGCTGCTTCATGATCATCCCAACGGGTTGTCCACGCGAACCATCCGGGCGATCGTCGAGCAGCTTACCGAGGCACTTGTCGAACTGCACCGCCACGACATCGTGCACAAGGACGTCAAACCGCCGAACGTGCTCGTGCGTTCGCTCGAGCGCCCAGAGATCGTGCTGACCGACTTCGGGATCGCCGCCCATATCGATCAGACGGTGATCTTTCGCACCGGGTCTCGCGGTTCCGGCACCACCGCCTACGCCGCGCCGGAGGTCTTCGCCAACGCGATCTCCGCCACCTGCGACTGGTGGTCGCTCGGCATCTCGGTCGCTGAGCTGGCGTCAGGCAGTCATCCCTTCGATGGGATGACCGAGCAGACCGCCATCCTTCAGATCGTTCAGAGCACGGTGCCGATACCGGAGAACATCGACCCCGAAGTCCGGCATCTGTGCGAGGGCCTGATCGTCGGGGATCGGGCCCTGCGCTGGGGCGCGGGCCAGGTCAAGCGGTGGCTTGCCGGCGACCCCCCGCCGGCGCCGTCCAACCGGGCGCCACCCCATCCGGACCGCAAGCCGTTCTCTTTCCATGGGATCGAGCACACCGAGCGGGCGCCGCTTGCGGTGGCGCTCGCTTCGAGCTGGGGCGAGGCCGCACAGAGGTTCTTCGACCCGATGGCCGGGTCGTGGTTCGAGCTGCGCGAGTGGCTGCGGCAGTTCGACGATCCTGGGCATCAGGCGTCGAGCGAGGAGCTGGCCGCGCGGCTGGAACGCGGCGGCCTGCCGCACGACGTCAACCTGCTGCTGTTGCTGCGGTGGATGGATCCGGGATTGCCCGCTTCCTACCGTGGTTACCGTATGGCCTTCAGAGACGTTCCCAGGCTGGTCCGGGAGGCTGCGAGAGGCGACGCCTTCTCTGCGCAGATCATCGACGAGCTCTGGGACCATCGGCTGCTCGCCGAACTCGACGCCGCGCCCGGCGGGCGTGGCCTGGCGGGGGTCGATAGCCGCTGGCGTGACCTCGACCGAAGCTGGCAGCGGATCACGGCCGAGCTGAGCGAGGATCATCCGCAGGTTGGCCCGGCGCTCGCTGGGTGGCGGGGGTCCCGGCTACACGGCTGGCTCCTGTGGCTGGCCTCGGTCGCCGGCGCGGAGGCAACGGTCCGAAACTGGATCGACGCTGCTCAGCGCGCGATCAGGCGCGATCTGCGGCACGTGCGCGGTCGCCTGGACTGGTTCGACGCGGTGGTGGCGAGCGCCACAAACCCGGTCGCACAGCTCGCGGCGTACGCCGTGTCTGGCCACGCGCGCGCCGAGGCCGAGCGGATCCGCATCCGCCACGCCGCGGAGCAGGCCGCGCATGCCGTGCGGGTCGGGCAGTGGAATCGGCGCGAGCGCTGGCGCGACCTTGACCGCCCCGTCGGCATCGGCTGGGCGGCAGCGGCGATGGGCATCTTCGCGATCGGCTGGATGGTGCTGCTGCTCCTCAGCGACGCCGTCCCCATCGCCGCACCAGCGGCCGTCACCCGTGCCTGGACCTTCATGGCGATCGCGCTGACGCTGCAAACCGGCGCCGAGCTATGGCTGGCCGCCATCATCGGCGCTCCCTACCACCCGGACTACTCCCTGCTGATGGGGATCGGCAGGGTAGCGGGCGCCACCGGGCGGCGGTTCCGCCATCAGGGCACGGCCGGTCTGGTCGTCGTCACGGGAACGGTCGGGGCGCTCCTCGCGGTGACCGTGTTCGTGCCGTTCCTGCTGCCCCTCATCCTCGTGCCCGCCCACGTCGGATGGGTCCATGTCCGGTACCGCCGATGGCGGGATGACCACGAGCGCCGACGGCAACGCGCCTTGCGGCCGCCAAGCGCGCCGCTGGCGACAGCGTCGGCGACGCAGGCCGCCGCACCGAGGGACATAACATGAGCACGGGAAAAATCGCCTACATTTCGATCTCCCCCGGCGCTGTGAGCAGCGCGGGCAGCGCCGCTGCCGCGCATGCGGCGACACATGCGCTGGCGGCGGGCCTTGCCGCCGCGGCCCCAGCGCTCCTCGCCGTTGGCGGCGCTGCGGCGGCGATCGTCCTCACACGCGCGGCCATGGGCGGCATGGCCGAAATAGCCGACCGGCTTGAGGCAGGGGCCGCGAACTGGAAGAAGGAACAGCAAGCGGCCGACGCCTGGGAGGAGGCCGTGCTTGCGGTCGCGGCGCGTCAGGCGCGCATCGCCGCGGTGCGTGGGGCGCTGCGCAAGGCCAGGGGACGCGGCCACGGCGGTCCCGGCGTGGACCTGCCCGACCCGCCTGGCCCGGCTGGCTGGGCACGGCCACTGCACCTGCCCCGGCTCGCCGAGTGGTGCGCGGCCACAGACCAGCAGCTTGCGAAGGCGGAGACCGCGCTGGCTGAGCAGACCGCCGCGACCGCGCTGCTCCGGCTCTCGCAGCTCCCCGGCGCCACCGGCCTCGTCCCTGTCGCGGCCACCCTGGCCGACCGGCACGCCGTGCTTGTTCCCGCGCTCCACCCGCTCGATGCGCACGGCAAGGCCGCCGCCGGTGCTGGCGCGGCCGATGGCAAAGCCGCGGCCGATGGCGCGAGCGCCGCTGTGCTCGGGGTCGGCGCGGACAGGGCGCGCCGTGCGGGCAGCGGCGTGACACCGGACGGCGGGCCGGCGCATACCTCGGCCGCCATCGACCGGATCCTGTCGCGGTTGCCCCGCGATATCGACGGCGATGACTATGCCAAGGTTCTGGAGGCGGCGGCGAAGGCGAGCGACGCGCGGTCGGCTCGGGTCGCCAAAGTGTGGCTCGACGAGATGCGGCTGCGCGCGCAGACCGCGACCAGGCACGCCGCCCGCCGCCGCGATGATGCCCAAACAGCCGCCCGCTACCTGTCGGCGCTACGGCTCGAAGAGATCGACGGCACGACGTTCCCGCCAGCGGCCGTCGCGCCCTATGCGCACACCCGCCGTCGCCTCGAAGATGTGGTGGCGGGCGATGCGGAGCTTTCACCGGACCTGCGCGCCGCGGCCGAGGACGCCGTGCTGCACGCGCAGCAGATCGCCGACCGCTGTTTCGTCACGGCGCAGCTTCAGCTCGCCCTCCAAGGGCTCGGATACACCGTCGATGCCGGGCAGCAGGCAGAAGCGCAAGCCGTGGGCACCCTCGGCGTCTCCTATCCGGGCTGGGGCGACAGCTCGGTACGGATCGACGTGTTGGACGGCGGCGAAGTGCGGGCCGCGGTACAGCCGGGCCGGGCGGGGATCAACCACCGGCAGGTGGACGCGTGGCGGCACGGGTTCGCTGACGTGCAGCGTGCGCTGGCCGACGCGGGTGTCCCGGCGAAGCTGGCCGACGCGGGTGTCCCGGCGAAGCTGGCCGACAGCCACGTCGCTCCGGTGGACGACCAAAGCCATGAGCCGCGCCACTCAACGATTCAGCCGCGCCACCGGGAGTTGCCGCGATGACCACAGTGACCCCTCCGCACCTGCCACCGTCGGACGCGCCCTCGCAGGTCTTCCGCGAGGCCGCCACACTGCCAGCCAACTGGCCTGCGTTCATCCGGGAGTTCGAGAGCACGCTCGCGGTTCATTCGCAGTATGTGTTTCACGGGAACATCCGCGACCGGTTCGTGGTGCCGGGCGACCCCCCGAGACTCGTGCCCCTCACGACGTTGCTGTGGGAGGCGCTGCGGCTGAACGACTACCGCTGCCTGATCGGATACGACGCGGTCGACGGCCTCGTCGTGCTACCCGCGCGCGGCGACGGCGCGGAGGCCGCGCACAAGGCCGCGGCGGCGATGATTGGCTCGGCTGCCGGGCATGGCCCGGAGCAGCGCTTTGACCGGCTCCGCCAGCATGTGGAGGCGGTCGCGCGGAGCACGCAGCACCGGGCCGCCTTCCTCATCGACTATGCGTCACGGCTGGCGCGCAATCCGGCCGACCCGGGGACGGCCGAACGTGACTTCTTCCTCGCGTGCGCGAAGCTGTCGGCGACAGCGCCCCGCCTTCCCGGCCCACCCGGCCGTGAGCGGTTGTACAACCCTGTCATCTGGCTGGTCGAGGGCGAGCGTGACCTCCCGCCGTGGCTGACAGCCGGAAACGTGCGCATCAGGACGATCGGCATCCCCGCGCCGGATCTCGGCGCACGCCAGGACGCCGCGCGCCTGCTCGCCAGCATGCTCGGGGTGCCCAAACCCGACGCTAGCGATGACACGCGCGAGGTCGTCGAGACCTTCGCGGCCCAGGCTGACGGGCTTTCCATTCATGCCATGCAGGAGATCACAACGCTCGCAAGGGACCGCGGCACGGACTTCTTCCACCTTCCTGACGCGGTCCGCACGTACAAGCTCGGGGTCGTGGAGAATCCGTGGCGGCGCAGCTACCTCCGTGATCAGATCCGCGCCGGGGAGCAGGGTCTGCATGAACGCGTTATCGGGCAGCCCGCCGCGGTGACCAAGACGCTCGACATACTCAAGCGCGCATCGCTCGGGCTCTCGGGCGCCCACACAAGTAGCTCGGCGAGCCGGCCGCGCGGCATCCTGTTCTTCGCCGGGCCGACGGGTGTCGGCAAGACCGAACTCGCCAAGGCGGTGGCGTCCCTGGTGTTCGGCGACGAGTCGGCGTACCTGCGATTCGACATGAGTGAGTTCGCCGCGGAACATGCCGCCGACCGGCTGATCGGTGCGCCGCCGGGTTACGTCGGCTTTGAGGCCGGCGGCGAGCTTACCAACGCGGTGCGCCAGAATCCGTTCCGGGTGATCCTTTTCGACGAGATTGAGAAGGCCCACCGGCTCATCCTCGACAAGTTCCTGCAGATTCTTGAGGACGGCAGGCTCACCGACGGGCAGGGCAGGACGACGTATTTCTCCGAATGCATCATAATCTTCACCTCGAATCTCGGGATCCAGGAGGAGGATGCGAAAACCGGGGAGCGCACCACGCTGGTTCAGCCCGCAACGCCCTACCCGGAGGTCCGCGCCAAGGTCGAAGCCGGGGTGCGGCGGCACTTCGTGGATAAAATTGGCCGCCCGGAGCTGATGAACCGCCTCGGCGGTAACATCGTGATCTTCGACTTCATCAGGCCGGCGGCTGCTGCCGTCATCTTTCAAAAGCAGCTCGACAACATCCTGAATCTGGCCGCAGCCGAACACGGCACGACGATCACGCTGATGCCGGACGTTCGCGCCGGGCTCATGGCGTCCTGCATCGCTGATCTGAGCAACGGGGCCCGCGGGATCGGCAATGAGCTGGAATCGCTGTTCATCAACCCGCTCGCCCGTGCGCTGTTCGACCGCGATTCGGCGGGCGGCGAACGCTTGGTGGTCCACGGCCTCGTCCGCGATCCAGTGGCGATCGAGCTTCGATGAGCACCACGGGCGATGGCGCCGAGCAGATGGTTCGGCAGTGCCGCAACTGCGGTCGTTTGCCGGCCGAGGACGAAGTGATCTGCGAAGACTGTGGCTTTGCCGACTTCATCTTGGGCCCCGCGGCGTCCACGCCAGATTCAGCCGATACCGCCGCGACAGGTGTCGGCCCGATGACACAAACGGCCGACGGGGCGGCGCCGAACGCAGGAGCGGCGCCGTTCGGGGCGGCGGCCACACTCGGGGGCGCGGCCCCGATCCGGGGCGCCGCCATGGCGCCTCCCGCGCAGGCGCGCACGCTGAGGGCCACGTTCCTGTCATCCGCCATCGGCTCGGACCAGCACTGCCAGGTGGACGTGCAGCCAGGTGCGGACGTTCTGCTCGGCCGGGATCCGGAGGTGTCGCCGCACGCGGACTTCTTGTCCCGCGATGACACGGTATCCCGCAGGCACGCCGTGATCGGGGTCAGCGGGGCAGGTTCACCGTGGGTTCGCGACGCGTACTCCACCAACGGGACGTTCGTCAACAACACGGCGTTGCCGCCCGGCGGCGAGGCGCCGTTGGGTAACGGCGACAGGTTGCGCCTCGGGCAAGGGATCTTTGCAAAGATCCAGTTCATTTTAGCGGGGGCTGAAGGAGACGGTCATGACGGCGGCGCGTGAGCCCGGCGAGCGGCTGACCGATCCTCGCGGCGGGCCCGAGCGGGGGTCTGAGCGGGGGCCGGAGCCTCGGCCCGAGCAGGGGTCAGCGCCTATGTCGGGACAGGGGCCGGAGCTTGGGCCGGAGCAGGGGCCGGAGCAGGGGCCGGAGCTTGGGCCGGAGCGCGACCAGCTTGCCGCGCTGGTCGAGCTGAGTTCCGTGCTCACCCGCCGGTTCACGGCCCAAGGTATCGACGCGCCCGACGCGGCCGGTCGGGCCGCCGCCGCGATCGACGCATGCAGGCGTGCCCATGCGGCGCTCGGCGGCCGCGACGAGCGGCGAGCAGGAGTCGCCTTCCGGTGGGCCAACCTGCTCGCGATTCGCCGCGTCGCGCTTGGCGGCCCGGACGGCGACGCGGACGCGGCGATCACGCTTTTCGAGGAATTCCTGACAGCGCCAGAACCATCTCCGGGCGACGCCGAGATCGCCAACTTCTGGATCGGGCTGCTCCTGATGTTCCGGGTCATGCGACTGCCCACGCAGGGCCTCGGGAATCCTCCTGACCAGCGAGCCCTCATGGCGCTCATGGCTGGCTTCAAGCTCGAACCCGATGCCGCTGCCGACGTGACACGGGCGGTCGCGTGCTTTGGCCGCCTCGTCGATGCCGAGCCCGCCCACCCACCGCTCCAGCGGATCGCCACGAGCATGCACGCGATGGCGTCGATGTTCGAGATGATCAATGCGCCCGCGGCGGAGGGCATGGACATGCCGCGGATCCTGGCCTTGGTCGGGCGGGCGTCGGCGGCCTTGGCGGCTGACGACCCGGGCCGCCCAGAATTGGTCGCCCTGCATGCCTGGCTCAATGCCGACCACGTCAGGTCGGCGGGTATAGCCGACGCCGACGGTGCGGTCATACGCGAACTGCAGGAGGCCTCAGGGCTGATTCCTCCCGAGCACATGCTGCACGCGGTTCTGCAACTCGAGCTTGGCCTGTCCAGCGCGCATCAAGCTCAGCGGTCGGGCTCGGCGCAGGACATGCGCAACGCGCCGCGGCTCATCGAGGCCGCGCACAAGGACATGGAAGGATGGCCTGGCCATCCACTCTATGACGACAGTCTCCGCCAGCTAGCCGGAGTCCTCACAAGCAGCACAGCATATGAGCCGACCGCCGATGGCATAGAAAAGGTCATCAACCTCGCGCGGCGAGCGCTCGCCGGCCGGGACCTGGCCGACGTGCCGGGCGTCGCGAAGGACACCTACCTCCTCGGCATGGCCCTCACACTGCGCGCCGAACGCACGCAACGGCCCGAGGACTGGGCCGAGGCGATGAGCCATCTGCACCGTGCGCTCACTCTGATCCCTGCCTCCGACCCGTTGGCGACGACCATGCTCGCCACCTTCGGCGCCGCGCTGAACGATCGCTATCAGCTGCGAGGCGGCCTCGAAGACGCCGAGGCGGCGCGGCTCATCCTGGATCGCGCCGGTGACATTCTGGCGGTCGGCAGGCACGCCAGCGATCGCGTCGAAGATCACGAACTGTTGACCACGGTCGGCATTCGCGGTGTCTGCCGCACAGCACTAGCGTGGCGGATGCACGACATGGCCGCGCTGGGACGAGGCGCTGAGGAGATCAAGCAAGCCCTCGATGGCTTGCCAGAAGAATATCCCTGGCGCTCGCGCCTGCTCAGCGGGTTAGGTCTGAACAAGATCGCGCACGGCGTCGCCGTAGGCGACGTAACAGACATACGCGCGGGCGTCGCCGCCCTGACAGAAGCGGCCGCGATCATGGCCATCGACGCCGGAAGCCGCGCCAGCATTCGGGCCGTGGGCGGCATGGCGCATATCATCGACGGCCGTCTGCAGGCCGATCCCGATCGCCTACAGCGAGGTATCGACATGCTGGCCGAGGCGGTCGCTGTCGAGGACACCCCGCAGGGTGAGCGAGCGCGCTTGCTGTGGGCGCTGGGATTCGCGCACCTCGTGTGGTACGAACTCGATGGCTCAGCCGACCAGATCGACCTCGGCATTGCCCGGCTGGAGCAGGCGCGGAGCCTTCTTGCCGAGGACGCGGTGAACCCGATTGCCGGGCCGCTGCTCTGGCGGCTTGCGGTCGCCTATCGCCAGCGGGCGGACGCGGATCAGGACGATTTGGGGCGCTCGGCCGATACCGGCCTCGCGGCGCTGCGTGCCCACATTTACGAGGTTCTTCTGCAGAGCGGGGCAGGTCACGGCCTGGTGACCGCCCGTGGCGCCGCCGGTGAAGCCACCGAGCTTGCGCGGTGGTGCCTGGCCGACGGGCGACAAGACGAGGCGGTCGAGGCGCTAGAACTCGGCCGAGGCCTCGTTCTTCATGCCGCCACGACCGCGACGCGGGTGCCAGAGATGCTGCGTGGCGCGGCTCACGTGGCGCTCGCGCTCGAATGGGAGAACGCGAGCGTCGGCCCGGCGCGGGACTTGACGATTGGCGAGCCACAGCTTCCCGAGGCGGTGGCCGCGGAATTGGCCGCTGGAGTGCTGAGTGGCCAGCCGCCGAGCGACTTGCGACAGCGCGTGCTCGCGGCCCTCGGTGACGTTGACGAGGTTGAGCGCCTGTCAAGGGCGCCGACCGCTGCGGAAATCGCGTCCACGCTGCGGGCGAGCGGCGCGGACGCCCTCGTGTACCTGGTGCCCGGACCGGCCGGTGACAGCGGGCATCTGCTCGCCGTGCTGGCCGATGAGCGGGTTCAGGTGATACCGGCCGAACGGCTGCGCGTAACTGACGACGGGCCTGTCGTCGCGTACGCGGTCGCGCAGCGGGCGCTGCTGCGCGCCGCGGAAGACGATGACTCGGCGGTGGCCACCCACCCTGACCTCCTTGAGGAATGGCGGGCGGCGCTCGATTCCGTCGGCAGGTGGGCATGGCACGCGGCGATCGAGCCATTGCTCGGCCAGCTTGGCAGGCGTGGCGGGAGCCAGCCGCCTCGCGTCATTCTTGTGCCGGGCGGGCCGCTTGGAATTGTCCCGTGGCATGCGGCGTGGGTGGGCGAAGCGGAAGGATCACGGACCTACGCCTGCCGGGAACTGGTGTTCTCCTATGCGGCCTCCGCACGTCAGCTGATCGATGCCACCCGCAGAAAGCGCCTGCCCCTTATGGCGGACCCGGTGTTCGTCGCCGACCCGACACGGTCGCTTCCCGGTGCGACCTTCCAGACGCTGGCGCTGCGTAGATGCTTGTACCCGAACTCGCGTGGGCTCGGAGACACGGGCGACCGGGGCGATCCCGTCGGTACGCCGGAGCAGGTGCTCGCCCATATTCCCGGCCGTGGCATCCTCGGCGCGTCAATGCTCCAGTTCAGCTGTCATGGGCTGAGCGCCGCATCTCCCGTGGATTCGTATCTGCGACTCGTCGATCCCACCGGATCGGCTGTCGAGGGGAAGCTGGACGTCCAGCGGATCTTGCGCCGCGCCCATGGGAGGCGCCCGGATGCTCCAGGCGGGCTCGTCGTGCTTGCAGCCTGCGTGAGTGATGTGACGGGAACAGATTACGATGAGGCGCTCACGCTGTCGACGGCGTTCCTCGCGGCGGGCGCGGTAAGCGTCGTGGGTTCCCGGTGGGAGGTGTCCGACCGGATGACGCCGGTGCTGATGTTCATGTTTCACCGTTTTCTCACCGTGTACGACATGGGGCCCGCCGATGCCCTGCGGGCCACGCAGTTGTGGATGCTTGATCGAAACCGGGCGGCACCGCCCGACATGCCGCCGTTACTGGCGGGTGACCTGGGGGCGCACGACTTCACAGACACCGCCGTATGGGCGGCGTTCACTCACCAAGGCGTCTGATGGCGGTGCGCTTTTTTGCCGTCGCCATCGTCATCCGGCGGGTCAGCCGATGGCACCGTAATGACGGTGTTAACGCTCAGGTACATGGCCGCCTCCGTCCCAGTGGCTCGGATATCACCTCGGATCATGCGGCGGGCAGGCGGCACGGATTTGGTATTAATACGCCAACCGGACATGCTGGAATCGCCAGTAAGGGAAGGGTGGCGCCGTGGACACATGCGCCCGCGGGTCTCACCCGCCGCGGTCCGGGGCCAGTTTCCTGACCGGCGTTAGCGTTGTCCACGGCGGTGGCTTGGCATCGGCCGTATGCTTACCCTGCTGATTCTATAAACCGTTCAGCCTCAACGACCCTGTAGCTGGCTGCGGGAAAGAACTTGAGCCGTTTCGCGAGCGCTTTGCTGGCAGCAGAAAGGGCCGCCTGCCGGTCGAGCGGAAGGTGCGTCCTTGCCACCACTATAAGGGGCCACCCCGGGTCGATGTTGCGCTTGCTGCGCTGCGCGATGCCGAGTGCCAGACGAGCCACGCGCGCGCCGTCACTTAAGCGTCCGGCAAGAGTGAGCGCTTGCGCGTGGAACAGCTCGCTTTTGAGGAGTCCAAAAGACCGTATGCCATCATATTCCCAATAGTACTTGATCAGTTCGGCCGTCATCGCAAGTGACGTGCCAGCGTAGGTTTCGCGCTCTGGCCCGGCGCTGCGCTCCGCCAGCGAAACGAGCACCGCGGCGAGAATGCCGTTAGAATGCTGCGCGAAAGAGTTCGCCGGCGTGAATACCTTTGACCGCCGGTCTATCTCGTATTCGATTAGCTCCCTCGCTTCCTGCAGGTCGGCGGCGGGCGCGTTGTGGCGCAGGCTTAGGTCGAATGCGCCATATCTGCCCCGGTCCGTCAGCGCCACCGCGAGGTCGGCGCGCGCGATGCCCACCAAATTGTCGTCCTCTGGGCGGACCGCGGCCCGGCGGTCGAGTTCTTCGCGGCGCAGTTCGACGACCCGGTCGAGGTCGCCAGGCGCGCCACGGAAACGGAAGCACCGCGCGTAATAGGATCTTATCGCCATCAATGTGGTCTCATCCTCTTCCAGGCTGCCTTCCGCGCGTTCCCTCAGCGCCTCCCACGCGGCCACTGACTCCTTGATGGGACGGCGGTAACTGCGCGCATACTCCCTGCTGCATTCGATCAGCAGGGTAACGGCGTTCGCGGCGCCGAGCCGCTCCTCCGCCTCGGCGCGGAGCTCATCGAATTCGGCCGGACCGCCGTTGCAGCCAAGCAGCGTGTGGAGCCGTCCGCGAAATATTGGCTCCCATTTTTCTGGTTCGTCTTGCATGCCTCTTATCCAAGCTGGTTTAGTGTCGCGATGGCGTCTTCCATCCATTTCACCGCCGCATCTCGGGTTGTCGTTCGCATCGCTGCGGGCATGGCGGAGACGTCGCGGATGATCGTGTAGCTCGCCTCGGCCAGCGCGCTGAGCGCGTCGTCTCGCGCTCGGTTGTCTCGCGCGGATGGCTGGTGGAGTTGCCCTTTCACCGCTCGTAGAACGCCATCGGTGATGGCGCCGAGTGGTCCGAGCGCGTAGGTGATCACGTCGGCGAGCATTTCGGCCGCGTCCGCGGCCGTGCCGCTGAATGCTCCAACGACCAGCAAATCTTCGACCGCGCACATGGGGGGAACGCAGCTGAGCGCGGCGGCGATCTGCGGGTGCGTGGCCGCCCAGTTGGCAAGGACGCGAATCAGGCACTCAGCGGCGACCCGCCGGGTGATGTCCGGCGCCCGCTCCAGTTGCTTGAGCCAGCCGGTGCGGTGTCCCCAGAAGCTCCACACCTTGGTCTCGTCGATCAACTTCTGGACCGCGGATCCTCGCGGGTAGAGCGCGGCGATCTGTTCACCGTAGCCGCCGCGGTCAGCTTCGTATTCGCCGAGCAAGGGGTGCGCAGCCTTGGCGCCGATGACGTCATAGAAGGTCGTTCTCGAGCCCCTTGGTCGCACCATGCTCACGATTGCGTCCCAGGTGAGGGGAGGCGATGGCGCCAGAACAAGGTGATCTTCCATCGCGCGGTAGTAGCTGACCTTGGTACGCCAGTGAGCCCTGTCCTGGCCATCCTCGTGTTCGTCTGCCCCCTTTAACCCCCGGCGCCAACGTGCTGCGATAGTCTCGTTCAGCTCAAAGGTAACAGATCCCATCATCCACCCCAAAAGGAACGCCCCGTATCACTATGTGTATCGATCCTGCGCGGAGATGCGTTTCGGTATAGCCAAATAATGGATGAAATAGCTGTCGAATCCTGCCCGGATGGCGACATCGCGCCTCGCCTGCCTGACGCGGGCCCGCCGGATGACGCTGGTGATCGACCCCCGCGATGGTGCTGTGATGGCGCCCCGGTGGCGCCGCGGTGGTGCCGTTGCGCCACGAAGCGGCAGCCGTTCGGTACCGGAAATTGTGTTTGCCCGCCTGCGCAGGATCCCCGTCAACACCTGGATCGCTAGACGGCTGACCCCCCGTAGGCACGCAGAGCATCCAGGTGGGTGACCGTCACACGCCGGTAGCTGGTTCGCACCAAGCCGCGTCGGCGCAGGATGGCGATTGCCTTGCTGGCGGCGTCCTTGCCCGCGCCGATTAGCCGGCCGAGTTCCGCGTGCGAAAGTTCGACCCCAAGGTCGTACCCGTCGCTGGTCGGGCACCCATGTCGGTCCACGAGTGCGACCAGGGCACGGGCGAGGCGCACCGGGACGTCATATCCACCAAAGTCCAGACGCCGCTGGTTCGCCCATTCGAGCTTGTCCGCGAGCATGCCGCTGATCGCCCGCCACGCGTCAGGATGAGATTGCAGGAAGGAAAGGAACGCCTCGCGTGAGATGGGATGCACGAGTGCGGGGGCACATGTTGTGACGGTCGCCGATCTCCTAACGTCGCGCAGAAAAGCCAGCTCACCGACCAGATCACCGCTCACCCTGATCGCGAGCAGTCCCTCGTGCCCGTTCTCGAGCAGCCCGGTGACTTTCACGCACGTCGACATGTGCCGCCGAACCGATCTCAGCACGTACACGTGGGTGTCAGGTTCCCCCTGTCGAATCAAAACTGCGTCCGCTGGGTGCGCTCGCGGCGCTGAGAGGCTCAAGAGATCGCGGCGCGAGTCAGCCGCCAGCCGGGCCATGAAGGTTCCGGCGGGCCAGTTGCGGAATTCTGGCGTGGACGTCGTCCCTCACATCCCAGCCATCCCCGTAGCGGCTTGGCGGTTACACCCCGTACGTCGAACGATACGGCCGCACCACGGCGCTCGCTGTTGCCGCCGTACTGTCTGGGCACAGCCAGGCGAAGTCCAGGGGTCGGCGAGCCGGACCGCGGTTGCCAAACTCTAAGGTGTGGGAATGGTGCAGATCTCGGTGACCAGGCAGGCCGACGGCGCCTTCCTGGTCGAGACGCAGGGCGACGGCATGCGGAGTAGCCACGTGGTCACAGTGCCCGAGGAGCTTCCAGCCGCGCTCGGCTGCGGTCACGTTCCGCAGGAGGATCTTGTGCGGGCGTCGTTCGACTTTCTGCTCGAACGGGAGCCGCCGACCGCGATCCTGCGCCGGTTCAGCCTCGATGTGATCAGCAGCTACTTCCCCGACTACCCGAGAGAGATCCGCCTCCGCCTCGGCGGCCGGAATACGAACACGCCCCCCTGAGCTGACGCCGCCCGCCCCATTCCCGGCACACATCGCCGCGCCCGTCCGGCACGTGCTGCATGGACGCGACGGGGGCGATCACGAGGATTGATCGTCAACACAGAAACGGGCCGGTTTGTCCGGCCCGTTTCGTCTGTCCGTGCGGGCTTAGCTGTCAGACCGAACGCGGTCCATGAAGCTCGTCCACTCGTCCGCTGCGAACCGCAGCACCGGCCCGTCAGGATCCTTTCCAGTCGCGGACCGCTCGCCCGCCATCGGGCAGCGCGGCAATCTCGACGCACTGACCTTTCGTTTCCGCTATATGAAGATTTGCGCCATGTCAGGTCCATGACTTTGCCACTTCCTTTATGAATTCGATCGATTGTTTCGCTCGCAGCGCCTCGGCTCTAAGGGATTCCCAAAGCCTGTTAACTTTGGCGACCTGTTCGCCAGCATCGGAAAAACTGCCCCGCCACGCGGCGCAAGAGCCGCGCTTTCATGATCGCGGTGATTTCTCAGTCATAGTGACTGGCAGGTCACCGCGATCACGAAAGGAGACGGGAATGACCGTGGGCATGGCCCCTCAGCGCACGAGTCGAATAAGCCGACAGAGTGTGAACTGGAATCAAACCGGCCCGCAATGGTCACAGGGACCGCAGGGTGCGGCGGGTCCGGCAGGCCCGCACGGTCCGGCCGGTGGGGACGTGTATTCCTGGATCAGCGGTACAAGACAACCAGCTTCCTGGAACCTACGCATTCGATCAGTACAGCTACACGCGGTTCGCCCACCACAGGGCATCCGTCCCGCCCCGGCGGCAGCCCAGTGTTGATCGCCTCCAGCGCGGCACCCGGCTGCCACCCACGCGGCCTGCCCGAACCACTCCGCCACGCCCTCACCGGGCGCAGCGCACGGCGGCGCCTTCAGGAATTCTGGTATCTGACTTCTCCTTAAATTCGATGTGGTTGGTCTCGGCCTGACGTGGCGTAACAAACCGAGTCTTGATGTTGGCCTCGGATGTGAGGCTGGCGTATAGGTCTAGAAGCTGATCATCCAATACCAGTAGCCCATTCCTTCTAAGGTCTTACTGCGTATCCTATTTTAATTGCCTATCAAGCACAAAGAGCCCCCATTACGGGAGCCCTCCGTATGCTTAGGGAAGGTTACAGGTCGTGCGTGCCGGTCTTGATGGTGCGAATAAACCTACGCCACTCGCCCGCAGCGAAGACAAGTTTGGGGCCGTCTGGGTCCTTGGAGTCTCGCACCGCCACGACGCCTGACAGGCCAGCGACTTCGACGCACTGGCCGCCGTTACCGCCGCTTCTGGTGCTCTTGTACCACACGGCGCGGGACAGGTCGATGTCGCGTGGGGGCATCCCGCACCTCCTTAAAGCTGGATGGTCACGCTAGGTCTTGGGCCACCTGCGCGATGAGGCTGGTTGACTGGCCGGTGCCGAGGGCTTCGGCGCGCAAGTGGTCAAAGACCACTGTATAGCGCCGAACCTCCTCCTCACTCTCCAGAAAGAGGCTGCCTGTGAGGTGTTCGAGGTACACAACGGTCGGATCAGCGGCCTCTGGGAACTCCAGGATGGTGAACGGGCTGATCGGCTGCACGTGAGCCGCTGTGGTGAACGGCAAGACCTGCAACGTGACATTGGAGCGCTCGGCGGCGTCGATGAGGCGGCGAAGTTGGGCGCGCATGACGCTCGGACCGCCGACTTGGACTCGCAGCACGCTCTCGCTGAGCACCACCCAGAGGCTAGGCGGGTTGGCCTGTTCGAGGATGGCTTGGCGCTGCATGCGCAGGGCTACTTGGCGGTCGATGTCCTCGCTGCTACCGGCGTTGGGTGCGGCGCGGAGGACCGCACGGGCATAGTCCTCGGTTTGCAGCAGGCCGGGGATGACCATGGACTGGAAGTCGCGCAGGCGCACGGCTTCGGATTCCAGCCCGATATAGGCCTCGAACCAGGTTGGCAGCACGCGGCCGTAGGTGTGCCACCAGCCCTTGCGGCGGGCTTCGCGCGCTAGTTGAACCAGAGAGTCGGCTTCGGTGCCAGCGACGCCGTAGATCTCCAGCAGCTCGCGCACATCACCGGGCTTGACGCTGATTCGTCCGGTCTCCATGCGGCTGATGCGAGTGCCGGAGCAGTCCAAGCGCTGCCCCACGTCTTCGCAGGTGAGGCCCGCTTGTTCGCGGAGACGGCGCAGCTCGATGCCGAGCCGCTTGCGCCGGACGGTGGGGCTGGGAGTAACGGCCATGGTGTCTCCGGTTGGTCAGGCATGCGTGATCTTGCACGCCTAGGTCAAGTGGATGATCTAGGTATTATACGTATACGTATCTTGCGTTTCCGTATCTGGCGGTGCATCCTAGGGCAGGATACGGAAATGCAGAATACGCCGACGCACGGTGAACGACCGGCGCTTGACGTATCTGGCGCAGGGAAGGCGGGCGACGGATGCACGGTCGTGATCCAGGAGCAAGTCTCGCCAGTGGCTACCTTCTGTCCGACCTGGTGCATCCGGTGGACATGTCCACAGCCGAGCTGAACCGCCACGGCAGCGACCGAGGTCGGAGCGTGGTGGGCCAGCAACCATGGCCATGTGGGAGAGCCGAGGATGCCGCCTTTGCCCACAGACGCAGGACCGGCGCTGTACGTGCGGATACTCCTTTGCCGCTGCCGGGAATCCGCAGAGCTTAGCTCCGGTGCCGGTCCTGCCTCCATGCACCTTGGATGACGTTTGGCAGGTGCAGCCATGACGACCAAGGGTGACTGCGGCACGGTAGGCGGGCAGCAGACATTGTGGGCAGAGGTGAGGGGGCCACGTAGGGAGCCTTGAACACAGGCGCGGAGAACATCGGCGTGACCATCGGCGACTTCGCGACCACCAGGGCGGGCGGAACCTTCACGCTCGCTTACCTGGTGCGCAACACGATCACGAACCTGACCACGCAAGACGAGCAGGTTGAGTGCTTCCGCAAGGTCGCGGCGCATCTCGAACCTGGCGGCTGCTTCGTCATCGAGGTGTACATCCCGGAGCTTCGGCGTCTCCCGCCCGACGAGACCATCCACGCGTTCACCGTGAGCCCGGCGCATCTGGGTTTCGAGGAGTACGACCTTGCGCGGCAGATCGCGCTTTCCCATCATTACTGGGTGGTAGACGGCCAGCTTGAGACCCGCTCGTCGCCGCACCGCTACGTATGGCCGTCCGAGCTGGACCTCATGGCGCGACTCGCCGGGATGACCCTGCGCGAGCGCTGGAGCAACTGGAAGCGCGAGCCCTTCACCAGCGACAGCAGGAGCCACGTCTCGGTCTGGCAGAAAACGTCGTAGCGGTCAACGCGGGAAGGCGATCATGCTTCAGACATCCCGGACACCTCCGCCCCATCACTGAGAAACGCCGGTTGCCTGGCGCATCTCCTGAGACCTACACGAGCCGCGCCGGCCGCCCCGCGCCCGGTGCTAGCGCGACCTGTTACGCTTAGTGTATATAACACTACTCATCGTTTATTACCACAGGGGGGCGGCGGTGGGGTGACGAGCCTGCGGATCTTGCTCGTGGAGGACGACGAGCTCAATCAGGCGCTGGTACGGGCTGTGCTGGCCCGCTCCACCTATCCGCTGTTGCGCGGCTGCGACGTGGTGACGGCAGGCAATTTGGCGCGGGCGCGGGCGGTTCTCGCCGATGGCGGGGTGGACGTGGTGTTGCTGGACATGCATCTGCCCGACGGCAGCGGCCTGGTGTTCGCCGCTGAATTGCAGCAGGCAGCGGCGGCGCGGCAGCCTGCCGGGGCGGAGCGGGCGGCGGTGCCCCATCAGGTGGCGGCGCGGCAGCCTGCCGGGGCGGAGCGGGCGGCGGTGCCCCATCAGGTCGCGGTGGAACATCAGGTGCCTGGGGCGCGGGAGGCGAAAGCGTCACGACAGGCGGAAGGACCGCGATCGCCGGTGATCGTGGCACTCAGCGGCGCGGCCTCCGAACAGCGCGCCGCGGCGCTCGCCGCGGGCTGCGCGGCGGTGCTGAACAAGCCGTACAGCTCGGCCGAGCTGTGCGAGTTGATTGTGGCTAACCTGCCCGATAGGCGCGAAGGCCACCCCCCTGCCGGATGACGCACCATCACGTAATCGTTGACAGCATTTGTGGCAAACCGGGGACGGACTATGGGGGAACGTGCGGCAGCGGGCACCGGGGCAGCGGCGGGCACCGGCGCGGCGGACGTCGGCGCACCGGCGGACAGCGGCGGACCGGCGAACAAGGACGCGGGCACGGGCACGGGCGCGGCGGACGTCGGCGCACAGGCGAACACGGGCGCGAGGGCGGGCGCGGGCGCAGCAGGCCAGCAGCGAGCGTGTCCAGCACCTGATTTCCGCGTGCTCTTCGAGTCTGCGCCCGGATCGTACCTGGTTCTTGACCCGAAGCTCATGATCGTCGCTGCCAGCGACGGCTACCTGCGCGACACCATGACCAGCCGCGCTGACATCATCGGCGAGGACATCTTCGATGTGTTCCCCGACAACCCCGACGATCCGAAGGCAACAGGCGAGGCGAACCTGCGCAGCTCTTTGGACCGGGTACGCAGGGATCTGGTGGCCGACACGATGGCGGTGCAAAGGTACGACATCAGGGCTGAAAAGCTGCAGCTGCGCACACAGCAGATGGAGGCCGAGATCCTCACCCGCTCGCGAGAACTGCAGGACACAAACCGGGCGCTGCGAGCGGCCAACGAGGCGAAGAGCGAGTTCTTGTCCCGCGTCAGCCACGAGTTGCGCACGCCGCTGAACGCGGTGCTCGGCTTCGGCGAACTGCTCAGTCTCGGCGAGATCACCGCCGAGCAGCGCGAGTGGGTGTCGATGATGCTGAAGGCCGCAAGGCATCTGCTCCTGCTGCTTGACGAGGTGCTCGACATCTCCCGCATCGAATCCCGCAAGCTGTTCCTGTCGATGGAAGCTGTGCCCGTCGCAGGCCTTCTCGCCGATTCGGTCGAGCTGGTGAGGCCGCTGTCCATGTCACGCGGCGTGCATCTGGACCCAGCGCCGCAGCTCGCGTCCAACCCCTATGTGCGAGCGGCTGAAAAGCTGCAGCTGCGCACACAGCAGATGGAGGCCGAGATCCTCACCCGCTCGCGAGAACTGCAGGACACAAACCGGGCGCTGCGAGCGGCCAACGAGGCTCGCCCAACGTGACATCGCCCGGTTGTTCATCCCCTTCGAGCGACTTGACGCCGCCAAGGCAGGTATCGAGGGAACCGGGCTCGGCCTCGCGCTGTCACGCCAGCTCGTCGAGGCCATGGGCGGTGCCACCGGCGTCACAAGCCGGCACGGCGAGGGCAGCATCTTCTGGATCGAACTGCCCATCACCGAACCGGTCGCGGTGTCTCAGCTTGCGATCGAGCGTGACGCGATCGTCGCCAGCCGCTCGTACACCGCATCCAAGACCGTGTTGTACGTGGAGGACATGGTCGAAAACCTCCGGCTGGTCGAGCAGATACTCAAGCAGAGGCCCTCGACCACCCTCATACCTGCCATGCTCGCCGAGGTCGCGCTCGACCTTGCCCGACAGCACCGACCTGACCTGATCCTCCTCGACCTGCACCTGCCCGACATGCCGGGCGAGGAGGTGCTGCAGCGCCTGCGCACCGACCCGGCTACCAGCGCGATTCCGGTGGTCATCCTCAGCGCGGACGCCACGCAGCACCAGATCGACCAGCTGCTCGCCGACGGCGCCGCCGCCTACCTCACCAAACCGATCAGCGTGCGCACCCTGCTCGAGACGGCTGACAGCGTGCTTGGCGAGCCGGTGCCCCCAGCTGCTTAGCCCATCCGGCGACCACCTCGCGCCCGGAGCTTGGCTGGGCTGAGCGAGCGGGACAGCGCCCGCAAGCCAGCGAATCGGCCCGCTCGCCTATCAGGGCATCGGGCAATAATTATTTTCCGAACGGCTGCCGCAGCGTGGCACGCGTGCGAAAGCCGCACGAAAGGTCCGCCGAACCAGCAAGCGGCGCAATTTGTGACTCTTCTGGCGGAAAACATCTCAGCAGTTCAAGATCCTATGATGCAATGCTGCTGCCGGGACAGCCACGCCCAACGGCGGCAACTACGGCACCACGCTTTATGCGCTCGACCAGGTGACCGGCGCGACAGTGTGGTCGCAGCCGATCAGCGGCATATACTTCTGGTCCAATGCGGCCTATGATGCGGGCCGCGTCTTTGTCGTCAACGCCGACGGCCTGCTGCGAGCCTTTGACGCCGCAACCGGCACGCTCGCTTGGTCGATGCAGCTTCCTGGCCAGTCTTCCTTCTCCAGCCCGCCGACCGCGGCCGGGGGGGTCGTCTACACCGGCGGCGCGGGCTCAGGCGGCACCGTCTACGCGGCGAGCGAGGCCGACGGAACGGTCCTGTGGACGCAACCGGTGGAGAACGGCGACAACAGTTCGCCGGCGCTGAGCGACACCGACGCCTACGTCTCCTACGCGTGCGGCCTTGTGTACGCGTTCGACCGCGTCACCGGTCAGCAGCGGTGGTTCAGCAACGGCCCGTGCGAGGGTGGCGGCGGCAAGACGCCCGTCTACCACTCCGGCCGGGTGTACGCGCGCGACTTCCTCGGTAACAAGATCCTCGACGCGGGCACAGGCAACCTGCTCGGCACCTTCCAAGCAGGTCCAGCGCCGGCCTTTGTCGGCAAGACGGGCCTATTTCTCACCAACGCGGGCACGCTGCAGGCCGCCCAAGGCCGAAGGACGCTGTGGACCTTCAGCGGAGACGGCGGCCTGGACACCGCGCCCATCGTCGTCGGCGCCACCGTGTACGTTGGGTCGTCGAGCGGGATGCTCTACGGGCTCAGCAGCCGCGGAAAGGTTGTCTGGAGCGCCAACGTGGGCGCCGCGATCCCCGGTCCCGACGAGCAGAACGTCTCGCAGCCGTTGACCGGGCTTGGCGCTGGCCAGGGTTTGCTCGTCGTCCCCGCTGGAGGGCACCTGACCGCCTACGGAAGCTGACGCCCCGCCGCGGGTGTCGCCGCACCGGGCGTTCCTCGCGCGGGCTGACTCGGGTAGTCCGGCGAAGAACCGCCATTCCGGGCGCGGCGCGGGCCACCGCGGTGCCCCGCGCCGCGCCCCGAATGGCGCTCCGTGATGGATAAATCGCTAAACGTAGACCGCTGTGCCTGGGACGAGAGATGGCCCGCAGTCCGGTTCGGCCGCGATTCGCGCGCATTTCACGGAATTGTTCCGTAACGCAATGCTTGCTTAGCGGCCATTGCCCGCTGTAACATTTGAAAGCTGTACCTATGCGGCATGCAACATGATCGGAATGCCGCTCGGTCCGGCTGATGCGCTCTGCGGCACAGGCGCGGTCCTGCAATGGCGAGTTTTATCGCCGGGGGTGCCGTCGTCGCCGCCAGGAGTCCATCGACATACGGGGGAGGACCGATGGACTGGGTCGAGAGGCTGCTGCAGATTAAGCCCCGACCATGGCAACGGCGCTCTCGAGCTGTTTTTCGCGGCCCTTCCCCTCTCGTAATCGCGTTTGCGATCATGGCCAGGGTTTCTGGCCCGACAAGCTCGCGTCCGTTAGACGGTGAGGTGAAGTAATGGCTACGCCAACCTTCGAGGACTCCGCGCAGACCGCCCAGTTCATCTTCCGCGGCACCGTGGAGGAGGTGGGCGCCTCCAGCGTCGCGGCGGTGGCGTCAAGCGACGCGACGGTGGTGGTGCGGGTCGACCACGTATTTCATGAGCCCAGCGCGCTCGCGGGCCACGCCGGGCAGAACGTGACTGTCCGGTTGAGGGAGCCGGGCAGCCTTCGGCAAGGTGACCAGGCGGTGTTCTTCACCGAGCCGTTGGTCTTTGGCGAGGGCCTGGCGTTGCGTGAGGTTGACCGTCATCCCGCGGAGGACGCGCCCGAAGTGCTCGCAAGGCGGGTTTCTGCCGCCCGGGCTGACCGGGCAGACTTCCAGATGCAGGATCATGTCGCGCGCGCCGACGTCATCGTGACCGGGAGGGTCGCCGACGTCCGGCCGGCCGCTGAGGCGCGGCGGCTGACCGCAGAACCGGCAGGGCGCGTGTCTGAGCACGATGCGCAGTGGACAGAGGCCGTCATCACGGTCGATTCAGTCGTCAAGGGGGAGCCGCCGACCGGCGAGACGGTGGTGCTGTTTCCCGCGAGCCAGGACATCGCGTGGCGGCGGACACCGAAGTTCCGGCCGGGCCAGGAAGGCGTCTTTCTGCTGCACAGGCAGGAAAGCACGCCGGAGCTTGCCAGCGTGCCAGCCGCCGAAGCCCAGCCCGCGTTCACCGCGCTCCATTCGGAAGACGTCCGGCCGCCCGAGGAGGCCGAGCGTGTCCGGCGGGCCACTGGCGGCCTGCACGCTTGAGCACGCTCGCGACCGCGCGCGGCTGCCCACGGCCGCGACGGCGAGCGCACAGTCAAAGCTGCATCCATGGCCGCACGGCCCGGATGCTGAACTTACGAGGGGTCGGAGGGCCGGATGCTCCGCGTTGTCAACATGATTCCCCGCTCGCTGAGCGGCGAGACCAACCAAGACAGTGAACCAAACCTCGCCGTCAACCCGGCGAATGTGCTCCAGATGGCTGCGTCGGCATTCACGCCCAACCCCGCGGGCGCCGGCAACGCCCCCATCTACATCACGACCGACGGCGGCGAGACGTGGCTGCTCAGCCCAATCGTGCCGAGCCAGGTCGAAACGGCCGACATCACGCTTCGCTTTGCCGCGACGAGCAACAACCTGTACTCGGGCGTGCTGCGCCGCCCGGCGATCGACCTCGCCGTGTTGCGCACCCCAGACGTGACAAGCGGTGCGGTCATGACCGTGCTCGGGTCACGCCCGAACGTTGACCAGCCATACGTCGAGGCGACGACCGATCTCACCGGCGGCCCGCCTGGCCACGATCGGGTCTTCATCGGCAGCAACGACTTCAACAGCCCGGGCGGCCGTACGGCCACCGTGGACCAGACAGGCGACGGCGCCAGCCCGCCACCGAGCGGTTTTGCCTCGGCGCGGATCGAGGCGCGGAGCACATCCGGGCAGGACGGACCGTCGATCCGACCTGCCTACAACAGCGACGGCACGGTGTATGGCGCGTTCTTCCACTGGCGCTCCAACGGGACGAAGGACGTCGTCGTGGTCCGCGACGACAGCAATGGCACGCACAACTTCACCGATTTGCTGGACAAATCGGACAGTCAGGTCGGCAGCCTCGTCGCCACTGGGCTCAACATCCCGTTCGAGAACTTCAGCCACACCGACTTTGGCCAGGAACGGCAGGGCTCCAACCTGAGCATCGCCGTTGATCCGATGAATAGCTCGCGGGTCTACGTAGCCTGGGCCGACAAGAGCGGCACGACCTATTCGCTGCACGTGCGCAAATCAGCCGACCGGGGCGTCACGTGGTCCGGCGACATCCGCACCGTAGCCAATGCGACCAACCCGGCGCTCGCCGTCAACAATGCCGGTCTGCTCGGCTTCCTCTATCAGGAGGTGCAGGGAGCGGGCGGCCCGCTCGCCAGCCAGCGCTGGGTCACTCATTTCGAGCGGACCACCACCGATTTCGCCGCCATCGACGACAAGATCCTCGCCACGGTGCCGGCCAGCACGCCAGCGGCGCAGTTCCTGCCATACGTGGGCGACTATATTCACCTGCTTGCCATCGAGGACGACTTCTACGGCGTCTTTTCCGCCAATAACGCTCCCAACCAGGCGAATTTCCCGAACGATGTGAGCTACCAGCGGAACGCGAATTTCGCGACCAACCAGTTGCTGGCCGTGAACAATACAACGCCCGTCGCGCCGTCCATCGATCCGTTCTTCTTCCACAGCACCGGGCAGCTGGGCGCTCCATCGGCCGTCTCCTGGGGATCGGAACGGCTGGACGTCTTCGTCCTCGGCGCCGACCATGCGATGTACCACAAGTGGTGGGACGGCCGCGCCTGGGGGCCCTCCGTCACCGACTACGAATACATGGCCGGGAACGTCGTCCGCACGCCGGTGCCCGTGTCGTGGGCGCCCGACCGGCTCGACGTCTTCGTGCTCAACACCGACTACGCACTGTGCCACAAGTGGTGGGACGGCCGCGCGTGGGGGCCCTCGGTCACCGACTACGAATTCATGGGCGGCAAGATCGTCGGCCAGCCGACCGTGGTCTCGTGGGCGCCCGACCGGCTGGACGTGTTCGTCCTCGCCACGGACCGCTCGCTGTGCCACAAGTGGTGGGACGGTCACGCGTGGGGGCCGTCGGTCACCGGCTACGAGGGCCTCGGCGGTGTCATCCTCGGCAACCCAGCCGCGGTGTCATGGGGGCCGGACCGGCTGGACGTGTTCGTCCTCGCCACGGACCGCTCGGTGTGCCACAAGTGGTGGGACGGTCACGCGTGGGGGCCGTCGGTCACCGGATATGAGGGCCTCGGTGGCACCGCGCTCGGCTCACCGAAGGTGGTTTCCTGGGGTGGCGACCGGCTCGACGTCTTCATCGTGGGCACCGACCGCAGGCTGTATCACAAGTGGTGGGACGGCGCCGCCTGGGGACCTTCAATAACCGGGTACGAGTTCATGGGCGGACCGATCATTGGCGAGCCCACCATCGTCTCCTGGGGCGGCGACCGGCTCGACGTCTTCGCCGTCGGAATGGACCGTTCGCTGCTCCACAAGTGGTGGGACGGCCGCGCATGGGGACCCTCGGTCACCGACTTCGAGAACCTCGGCGGCATCGTCCTCGGCACGCCCACCGTTGTCTCCTGGGGCGGCGACCGGCTCGACGTATTCGTGGCGGGCACGGACCGTGCGCTGTACCACAAGTGGTGGGACGGCCGCGCATGGGGACCCTCGGTCACCGGCTACGAGTACATGGGCGGCATGCTCGATTTCTAAGCCCTACCTAGCAACGAGAGAGTTCGGCAGGAGGGTGCCAGCGTGCGGCAGCCGTTCGGGATATGGATTGACGGTTTTCCCGAACGGCTGCCGCGGCCTGTCACGGGTCCCTGCGCCGGCCGCTCACCAGCGGCTGCACCGCCGTCCCTGGCCGTAGCCGCCCGGCCAGCCTGACCGCGAGTAGCGAGACGAGCCGGACCGCCAGTAGCGGCGCATGCGCCGGCGAAACAGGCCGGCGACGACAATCCCAGCGAGGCAAGCCAGCAGCCAGAACACCAGGATCACCTTGAGGAACGCGACCAGCAGCCAGCCGCCGCTCGGCGCAACCACGACCACGAGCAGCGCCAGCAGAACCAGGGGCAGCAGCCGCGGTCCCCGCCGCCGGAACATCCACCTCGGCCCGCCCCACGGCCCGGCCTGCTCCGTCCGCGGCGGCGGCTGACCCTCGCGCGGCGCCGCCGGGTCGGGCTCTGGAAGGTCGGCCATGACGCCGTGCAGGTCGCCGAACGTCTTGGCGTTCAGCGTTGCGCTTACCCGCTCGTCCAGCTCTTCGCGGGTGAGCCTGCCCTCCGCGAAGTGGTGTTGCAGCCGGGCCGTGACCCTGTCCCTGTCGGCGTCAGAGATCCGGATGCGATCGTCCATTTCGTCTGCCCCGCCTTCTATTCGTCCTGCTCACCGGCCGCGTCGTCGGCGAGGATCTGGTACAGCCTGCGCCGGGTCCGCTCAAGCAGCCGTTCTGCGGTGTGAATCTGTTCGGGCGTGCCGGCGTGCGCCATCTGCACGATTCCGGCGCCGAGCCGCGCGGCCTGGGCGAACAGGCCAGGCACTTCCCCGTGCTGTTGCTCTCTCATCGACTCCCAGGCGCCCCGCGCCATCTCCGGATTGTCCGCGACATACTGGTGACCGGCGTCGGTCAGGCTGAACGTGCGCTTGCCGCCGGACTCCTCACCTGCGATCAGGCCCTCGTCAGCGAGCTGTTGCAGCGCGGGGTACACCGCGCCCGGGCTCGGCCGCCACGCGCCGTCGCTACGCTCTTCGATCTCGGACATGATCTGGTACCCGGTGCGCGGGCCTTCGCGAAGCAGGGCCAGAATGGCGGCGCGCACGTCACCACGGCCGGCCTTCGGCCGCTGCCGCTGTCCGGGCCCGCCGTGCGGGCCATACGGGCCATGGGGACCCGGCGGGCCAGGCCACCAGCGGCCCCACGCCCCGAAGCCGCCGGGCCATTGCCGCGCCCCCGCCGTCTTGCCACCGCCCGAGTCCGACGGCCCGCTGCGTTTGCCAGGGCCCACGCCGCTCGCCATATCGCGCAGCGTGCTTTGCGCCTGACCGAGCATCTCGCCGACGCACCTGATGAAATCCGACACGTGAGGGTCGAAGCCCTCGGCCCCGGAACCTGCCGTCACCATCCCGCACTCCCACCTAGATCTCTCACGAAAGATCCCGATATATCGCTACCTTACGACGCAGTTGGCCCGATGACAAGATATAGCTCGATCGAAATTTCTGTCCGCCTCCCCGCTGCGCTTCGGCCCGTCCGGCTGTGCTCCCCGGCCTGCCTTGCCGCGCTGCCCGGCCTGCCCTGGTCCGCGGCCTGCCCTGCTCCCCGGCCCGTCCTGCTGCCGGGCCCCCGCGCTGCTCGGTCGGCCCAGCTGCGCTGCCCGCCCTGCAGCAGCACGGTGTCGCTGCCCCGCGCAGCGGGCGTATGGCCAACTTTGTATCCC
>WNGE01000343.1_pt1 | contig 83367 bp, 62 predicted proteins | sample 5400651 | NCBI WGS metagenome assembly WNGE01 (sample SAMN13153370, study PRJNA577476) | soil metagenome | isolation source: 60 cm soil or saprolite under grassland replicate 2 | place: USA:California | collected 2016-06-15 | reverse complement strand
CGCATCGCATACATTCATGAGAGCGGGAAGTTTCTTGGCAACTCGTCCGTCACCCGTATCGATCAACTCGGGGAATCTCTGCGGGCTCCATCGATCCCATTCGCGGTCGTTCCTGAATTCCGGTACCTTCACGCAGGGTCGTGGAGGGCAAGGAGTCATCGGATTTCCGTGGGAAGCCCAGGGCCGTCCCTACGCTTCGCCAGTTTCAAGCAACGTTCAATGAATGGGTCGGAGTAGTCGACTTCCCGCTCCGCTCCCTCATCCTTGCTGTATTGCTCGATGACGGGCACTTTGTCGATCGGCTTGAGCTTGAGGTGGGCGTAGCGCAGCGCCTTCCGCAGAGTCGCCATGTAACGGTTCACCGTGGTCTTCGAGACCGGTGTGCGTTTTCCGCTCCGCCTACGGCCGGCATGTTTGAGCGCCCAGAGCTTGAACGCTTCGATCTTAGGCTCGTCGATCTGGTCTAACCGCAACTCGGCCCAGGGGGCCATAGTCCAGCAACTTCCTATAGTTTTCCTGATAGAACTTGACCGTTCCCTGGTGCCCGTCCTTGGCTACTTCACGCCGGTTTTTGCTTCCGGTTGATCGGCAGTATACGTCGCCTTTGTACGTGTTCGGTCCAGAGGAATACCTGGAGTGGATTGAGAATGCAGCGGAGCCCTTGCGATCCGCTTCCATCTTAGCGCGCAACGCGGGCATCTGCCGCAACGAGATGCTGAAGCTGATGAAGGATTGCGTCGAGACTTGGCCGGAGGCGGTGGAAGGGAAAATTTACGGCTCGCTGATGATCAAGAGGGGATTGAAGCGGCGAGCCCGGAAACGCGAACTCCAGATCAACCGCGAAATGAAGGAGATCCTCGAAAAGCTGATCGCGGCCTCGCAGTCGAAATACGTCTTCACCAGCCCCATCGACCCCACCAAGCCGCTGGGGCCCTGGGTGCTCGAGGATCAAATGGCGCAGCTACGGAAGAAGATTGACACTCATCCCGATGCTGGCATTCACACCTTGCGGCACACGTTTTTGACCGAGGCCGGCCAGTACACCGACCCCTTTACCTTGCAGTATGTGGCCGGACACGATAGCATTAAAACGACTATGCGCTACGTGCATCCGCAGGCCAACACGGTACAGAAGTTGTTCGTGCGGCTGGCCGAGGTCGAGCGAGCCAAGAAGCAGCCGCGGGCGACGCCGCGGAAGAAAGTAACCGGTACACAAACCGGTACACAAGACGTGGCTCGAAACGTTCACTATCTCTAAGGTATTGAAAACAATAAGTGTTTAACCTGCGGAAGTGGTGGAACTGGCAGACACACCATCTTGAGGGGGTGGCGCCGAAAGGCGTGGGGGTTCAAATCCCCCCTTCCGCACCAGTAACAAGGGCTCAAAATTTAGTGTGAAACTTGCCGTCGACGGACACTCCTCCCAGTTGATCGCGAGACACGCTCGCCGACCAACGCTTGTTAATCCGATACTCCCCTTGAACGACCTCACTCCCAGGCTGAGACACGTCCGTCGAGAAGGTAAAGAGCAAGTTTTTCGAAACCCGCTGCTGGATGGCGACGCGTGCCGACGGATTCTGATTGTTTCCACCAAGCAGCGGATCGATCTGCAGGCTCGAAATTCCCGCTAATTTCTGTACGCTGCTGCTCAGTTCGCTGGCGGCTCCCGAAGCAACTATCGCATCCGTACTCTGACTGGTAGCGTTCGCTTCCTGCGTGGTCTTGCCGCGCGCAATCAGATTGATGATATCCGCAGTAGGCAGCGGCGGATCGGATACATACGAGGTTGTCAGCTTGTCCAACGGGCCACGCATGGTGAGCGTAAGGTTATACTGCTGCACAGTTGTAGTTGCTGAGACGTTCATTACAGGGTGAGTCTCGTTGGGATCGTCAAATGTGATCAAGCCGCGTTGCAACTCATAACGCACATTCCGGTAGAAAAGCTCGCCTGACGTAAGATTGGTTCTGCCCGTGATGACCGGGTCGGCGGCTGTTCCACCCACTTGAAGATTCGCGCTCCCCCCGATGCTGACCTGAGAACTGGTGGCCCTTAGACTCTCTTTCGACTGCACATTGATCGCCAGCTTCACGGTGTCCGCAATTCCCGGCTGGGACGGGATTGTGGTTCCGGTGCTGAACTGATCGGCAAACTTCGCGAGATCGAACTCTGAAGCAAAGGTCAAGCTGTCGATCAGGACTCGCCCATTCAGCATCGAAGCCTCCGTTGTGCCGCTGAAAGCAAGATTGGTGTCAAGCGACGCCCTCAATCCTTCCGGATAGCGCAAACGTATCGATTGCCCTTGCACAGCGATGTTGAATTGTGGGCTGGGCCGATACACGATTGAACCTCCGATTGAGACTTGTCCGCCGCCCATCTGTCCTGTCATCTTCGAAATCTGTACCCGATTGCTGTCGATGTCGAGGTTGCCGTTCAACTTCTCCACGCCGAGCGGAGCCCGGCTCGTCGCCAAGGAGACATCCTGCACACGCATCTGTCCCTGGACTGTCGGCTTCCCCGCCGTCCCCGAAGTGCGAACATCGATCGCCAGAAGGCCCGAACTCTGTACATCCGGTGCCACGATGCGCAGCACCCGAACGTCTACCGATCCTTGTGCGGTGAGGTTCGGCGAGGCATTTCCGCCTAGCGGCATGCTTCCTTTTAGGTGGAGGGACGTACCGGTGCCCCGAATCTCTACGGGCTGCAGCGTCACGACAGAATGGGAATAGTCCGCTCGGGCCGGCCCCGCAATTCCGATCTCCAGCGATTGGTAGTTCGCCCTTAGAGTTGGAATCGATACATGAGCCTCGAGTTGGGACTTATCCTGCAGCGGCCCCTTGACGGTTGCGTGCAATTCGGCCTGACCTTGGAAGCCTTCCGGCGCACCCTTCGCGTACCTGGCCATCAACCGATCCAGCGGAATGGCGCCGGTATCGATGGCGGCTTCGGTGTAATAACCGCCACTCAGATTAACCCGTCCATGCGCCCTCACCGAGGCCTGAGCAACGTTCGAATCTAAATTGAGGTCCGCATGATGATCGGCAACCCGAAGGTCCGCTTTCAACGCACCAATGGATTTCTGCTGCAGCTCGAGCTGGGGTAGCTGCACGGCCGCCGTGAGTTGAGGATTGTCCAACGTTCCTTCCCCGTTCACCGAGGCCGTCACCGTTCCGGTTAACTGGAGATTCCTCGCCTGCAGAGTCCCAAGCTTCTGCAGCACGACAGCAGGCGCATCGAGCCCAACTTTATACGCCTTCGTTTTCGGAGTATAGGAAACATTCGCTTTCAGTGCGCCCGCCGCGGCTGTCAGATGCAAGGTGGAAACAATTGAGCCATTTGCGGCATTGAATTTCAGCGCCAGGTTTTGAATCGTCTCATCATAAGCGCGCGCATTCACAATTTCCGCCGACCCCGAACCCATGGGATCCAGCTGAGACCCCTGCACCGACATCTTCGCCGACAATTCCCCAGAGAAAGGATAATGTTGGTTCGCTAGTCGCTGTAGATCGCCTACTTGCATCCGCTGCACTGACAGGTTCGCCCTGATTGGATTCGAGGGCTGATATGACCAGTTCGTCAGCCCAATCGTCGCATCGAACGAAGCCTGCCCCCTGTGGGCATTGACCAAAACAGCGTTCTGAATTGCGAATTGCGAAGGATTCGCCCGCAGGTTGAGTCTGGCCATAGTCCATTCCGTGCCTTGAACCCGCAAATTTTGTGCACTCATCTGTCCCGCGATTTCCGGTTTGCGGGTGGACCCACGAACGGTTGCATTCAGTACCGCAGCTCCAGAGATCGTCGTCGGTGGACTTGCACCGGCCGAACCGGCGAGGGCGACAAGCTGGTGCAGGTCCTTTGCCGACAACTGAATTTGCAGGTTTGAATGATCGCTGACCTCCCCCTGCGCGGTCAGAGTGGCCGATGGGATTCGCAGAGCGGTATCTCTGAAGGTGAGCGATTGGCGGGAACCATCGTAGGTACCGTGAATCACCCCATCGACGGCAACTTCGCGTCCGGTGGGATTTGCGGCGCTGCTCGCCGCCGCCCGTACCGTCAAATCTGCGCGCGCCCGGACATGGCTGAGGTCGCCCTTCCAGAACGCCTCAGCACTGCCGCTCAATGCGCCCGAAATGGCAGTGCCTTTCAACTCCGGCCGGTGGAGGGCGTGTTGCGCAGCACGCAGCGAGAGGCCATGCAATGACGCCGTGACGCGCGAACTGGGAGTTGCATCGAGATGTTGAATCTCCACGCCACTCGCGATCGTTCCTCCGAACGCCTGCATGCTGATATCGCGCATCCGAAAGATCCCATTCGCCAATTGATATCGGCCTTTCAGCTTCCGCAATTCAATCGTGCTTCCCGATGCAGCCGCACTCAGTGCTTCGCTGGCAATTTGCCCCGTGGTTGAAACCCTCCGCAACAGCGGCCCTTCCCCTGCAGACTGGTAATGCAGTGTACCGGTGAGGAGTACGTCCCCAGCCGGTCTGGAGGAGGGCGACATGCCCGTGAAGTCCTGCGCATGAATTCGCACCTCATAGTCGCCGTCGGCTACGGGGTTGGAGTAGCCCGACACACCCGCATGAACCACCATCTCCGACGCTCCCAGGTTCAGTACCACAGACTCCAGCCTGAACCGGTCCGGGGTAACATTGAACTTCACATTGAGCTTGTGTGGCAGCGTTCCGTATTCGGCGTAGTGCAAGCGTCCATCAACATAGGAAAGCGTGCCGCTGTATCTTTTTTCCGAGGGGTCGAAGCGAATGTCGGTTCCAAGGTTATACAAGTCAGCTTCCAAGGGCGTCTTCTTATCGTTGTAGTTAATCTCTCCATTGGTCAGCCGCAGGTGTCCGATCCCGAGATCGAATATGTTCGTCGGACTCTGACTCTGACTCGGCGGCGCTTGCGGAAGGTTGTTCTTCCCTGCACGGTCGGTCTCCAGATGCACCACGGGATGCTCGATTACAAGCTCCCGGAGAGCTACCTTCCGATGCAGCACCGATTGAATCTTCAAACTGACCGTCAGCTTGTCGACCTGAAGCAACGGTGGCTGGTTCGCTTTCTCGGTCCCATGCACGGTGATGTTGTAGAGATGTGCGGTCAGTGCCGAAAGACTGAAATCAAGCCCCCGAATCTCGGTTCGTCCCCCCGTGGAAGCGTGTGCCTCTTCGGTGATCTTGCGCAGAGCATAGTTTTGGAAATGGCTGGTTTGCAGGAACAGCAGGCCCCCAATGAACGCGATCAGAATCAGTGCCGCAATTCCCGCCAACAGCCAACCGATGATGGGCTTCCGCTTCATGGCTTCTCCTAAAAAGCCTGGCCGACGGTGATGTAATACTGCGTCGGGTTGATCCCTCGCACCGGATTCAGGTTATGTCCAATATCAAACCGGATGGGACCAATCGGGGTCGAGTAACGCAAACCAAAACCCACGGTATTGGTATAGTTGTTGAGAAAATTGCCGAAATTGACCGCGCTGTAGACGTTGCCTCCGTCATAAAAAACCACTCCCCCCAAGTTGTTCATAATCCGGAGGGGAAAACGCACCTCGGAATTCAAGATGAACAATTCCCTTCCCCCCACAGGCACCGTCACGTTCACGCATGCCGGCTGTGCTTTCAAAACATTGCAGAACGGAACCACCCGCTGCGGCCCCGCCTCATTGATCGGGAAGCTGCGCAAAGATGTTCCGCCTCCTGAGAAGAACAACTGGCTGGTGGGCACGAAGCTTTGCGCAAAGGATTTCGCCATCCCAATCCGGATGCTGTTGGCGAACACGATGGAATGAACTGGCTTGTAGTATGCGTATTGTGCGAATAGCTTGGCGAAGGTCGCGCTTGAGCCCAATGCGGCCGGCGTGAGGGACAGATTCAGGGTCGAGTACATGCCGTGGTGCGCGTCCAGCGGCTTGTCCCGGGTATCCCGGATGAGACTTCCCGAAAGCGTGGACAATCGAACATGCCGATCGCGATCGAGCACAAGGTCGGGTACGAGCAAATGCGAAAGAGTGGTCCGGTTAAAGTCATAGCGAAGTTGCAGCCGCGTGTTTTTCTTTTGGCTGATCTGTCGCTCTACCTGAAACGAGAGATCTCCGAGGCCGGCGGTGAAAAGCGGATTCTCGCTGGTGCGTTCGACGGAAAAGCTGGACAGCGAACTCCACCGCGAACCGGCAAAGAATGGCTGCGAATAGGTCAATAAAACCCGCTGATCAAGCCGGGACATGAGGAGAGAAGCGCTCGCAGTCTCGCCCAGTCCGCGCAGATTACGGCGGTTGAACTCAACCAGGCCCCGCGGACTGGCGAACGTCGCCTGGCTTGGCGCAATCCGGTTTCCGCCCAAACCGACGGGCGGCCCTCCTCCCGGAAGCGCAACCGTCCCACCGGGAACGTTCCCGCCGCGGTGCGAGACTTCGAACCCGAATCCATACGTGATTTCGTTGCGCTTCGCCTCGTGCACTTTGACCAGCGCGTCCTCCTCGCTCTGGTCCGTGATGGGCTTTCGCGGACCCACGCTCGACCAGTCAAAGACATTCAGGTCATACAGCCGGCTCTCGGCTTTGAGCATTTCTCCCCGCCGCATCGGGGTCTCTGCCGGCAGTTGCGCTGTCTTACGGATCAGGGATAGCCGTGTGAGCTTCTGCCCCAGATAGACCACATCGCTGATGCGAACCAACTGACGCTCCGTTATGGCATACGCCACACTCACCCGATGCGGATCGGCCTCGCTACGGTCAACCGATACCTTGACCTCGGCATTCAAATACCCGCGGTTCAGATAAGTTGCCGAAATGCCGTTCCGATCCTCCGCCAGCTTGCGCGACGAAAAAGGCGTCCCCGGGAGCAGTTGGAAGCCCTTCGGAGCGGCCAGTTGCCGATAAGGGATGTTCTGGTTTCCGGTAATCTGAAGGTCGGCAACCAGGGTTTGCGGGCCTTCTTCAATATCGAACGCAAGGTCGATTTTCGGCTCCCGATCGATGACCCGTGAAGTTACTTTGACGTCCTCATATCCTCGATCCCGGTAAAGGGCCTCGATGTTGTCCGCACTCTGCTTCAGCAGTTTCTGGCTAAGGCTGCCGCGCGACCAGATGTGTGACTTCTTTACCGTCACCTGGGCCAAGAGCTCCTTCTCGGAGAGCTCGTGGATTCCACCAAACAGAATGTGATCGACCTTGTGCTTCTTTCCACGGTCAATCTCATACACCACGAGAATCTGGTCTGGCTGACGTTCAAACTTCGTATTGACCTTAACGTCGTAGAATCCCTTCTTCTGGAAATAGTCGATCAGGTTGCGCTGTCCCTCATCCACCAGGTCCCGATCAATCGTTCCTTCCGAATAAATCGGAATGAGCTTCTTCATCTGCCGTCCTGCCAGAAAAGGAACGGTCGTAAGCCGCGCCCCGGTCGTACGCACCGTAACCACGGGCCCAACCTCAACCTGGAATGAGACGTCGACGCGATTGCCGTCGGGGTGATACTGCGGCGCGTTCTCCTCAATGTGGCTCGCCAAGCGGCGCTCGCGTACCAGCGTTTTTTTCATCAAGTTCGTCGCCGCGCTGATTCTCTCACCTGTGTATGCCTTGCCGGGCTTCAGAAGCCCTCCCGCGAGCCGCGCGCGAAGCGACCGCACCGCCCGCAGCAACCGTGTGCTTTCCGGATTGGCAGGCCCCTCCACCTTTACCGATCCGATTCGAGCCTGCTTCCCCATCTCCACCACAAAGTTCACGTTCACGAGCCGATGGGTATCGTCAATCTGAGGTTCGGCGTGCACCTTCGACAGGAAATATCCATTCTTGTGAAGGAATTCCCGAAGTGCGCTCTCAGCGACTGAAATGCGAGCGGGATCGTAGGGATCTTCGTCTGCAAGATTGACTACTTGTTGCAGCCGCGTGTAGGAGAAGCGTTTTTCGACGCCCGGAAACTCCACTACGCCCAAGTACCATGCCGGCTCCAGGACGAAGTTGAGCCGGAGTCCCTGAATTTCTGGCACCAGATTGACCTGGACCTTTTCGAAGCCGCCCTTTTGCTGCAGCGCGGCCGCACTCTCCTCAACCTTCTGCTGCGAATAGGGTTCGCCTGCCTTTTGGGTGATGACGGATCGCAGCGGTGCAAGGTCGCGATGCGGATTCGCGAGCAGGGACACCGCACTGACGTTTTGCCCCTCATACGCAGCCTGCGGACCCGGAGGAGCAAGTTGCGCCAGTGCTGCGCCCGCCATGAAGAATACGAACAGAAAGCTTGACCGCATATATTGACCGCATAGGGAAACGGCAAACCCGCGTTATAGAACACTGATGCGCAGACTGACCACGAGTGCCTGCCTCTCACCGGCATATCGCTCGCCAAGCCCGGTTCTCTGATGCTCATGGACTGCACGGAGGTTGTCGGCCCGGATACAGAGCCGTTGCACTAGGGCTTCGGCGAGGCTGAATTGCGAATCCGGGCGGTGGTGGTTCCCTCCGGATAGACCAGGATCTCTACGCCGCCGCCGCCGGCCGCCTCGTCTGATTTTCCCAGGCCAATCGTCTTGATCCGCGTGTCTTCCAGCTTGAAGTTCTTCACCAGATAGTCACGGACCACCATCGCGCGAGCTTCGGTCAGCAGGCGGTCCTTCTGGGTATCCCCCTTCATGTCCGTGTAGGCCGCGACCACGGCTACACCGAACCGATTGTTTTGCAAAAAATCTCCCGCGTCATTCAGCGTCTTGTCGTTCTTGAGCTTGGCCGTGTCCGGCTTGTCGAAAATCTTCTTTGCTTCGTAGTCAAACTTCTTCTCCGCCGGCTGGTCGGGCAATTGCGGGATTTCGTTCTTGGTCAAGTCGGCTGCGCTTTCGTACCCTCGTTCTTTGAAAAAGCCGCGCAGGAAAAAATTGTGCTTGAGGGCCTCCATGTCTTCCTTGAACGCATTCGTGCCGGCGTTCACATTTTGATAGATCTTTTTGTCGTTGAGCAACGCCCCGATTGATCCCTGACCCTGATTGATTTTGGTAGTGATCGAGTTGAGATTGCCCGCTGTGCCATTGATGTTATCGATGGCGCCCTTCGTCGTATCAAGCACGTCCTTCGTCTTATTGAGCAGATCCGAAAGCTGCAGGGGAGGCTCTCCGCGAATCGTCTCGCCATCTTTCACTTTGGGCGCCTGCTCCGACCCGAACGAAACTTCGACAAACTTGTCGCCTACCAGACCTTCCGAACGAATGGTCGCTACGGAATCACTCTTGATCACGTTGCGCGTGCCCTTGGCCAGTTCCATGATCACTCGCACTTTTTCGGCCGGTCGCGCCGGCAGTTGAATCTGCTTGACGGCGCCTTCGTGAATGCCGCCGACTCGCACCTCAGCGCCGCCGTTGAGACCAGCCACATTGTCGAATTCCGCGTTGAGCCGGTATGTCGAACTGAACAGGAACTGTTTTGTCCCGATCCAAAACACTCCTGCGCCAAACATAAGCAGCGCGACAACCATGAACACTCCCAATCGAAAGATCCTGGACATATCATCACCCCGAGCCATAACGGAAAAACCGCGCGACAAACTCGTCGCCGCTGCTCTGCAATTCGTCGAAGCTTCCCTGCGCCACGATGTTCCCTTCGTGGAGCAGAACCATACGGTCGCAATAAGCCTTGGAACCGTGGACATCGTGTGTAACCACGATGGCGCTCATCGGGCGTTTTCGTTTCAAATCGACAATCAGATCCCCGATTTCCACGGCAGTGATTGGGTCCAGCCCGGCCGTAGGCTCATCAAAGAGGAGGATTTCTGGATCCAACGCCAGCGCGCGTGCCAACCCCACCCGCTTCTGCATGCCCCCTGAGATCTCGGACGGCATTTTTTGCCGGTCCCGGTCCATCCCAACGTCCGCGAGCAGCTCATGCACCCGCTGGTTTCGTTCCTCGGGGGACATTTTGGTATGCCGGCTCAACGGAAACGCGACATTGTCCTGGACTGTAAGGGAGTCGTACAAAGCGGCCTGCTGGAACAAGAAACCAATTCTCTTTCTCACCTCGTTAAGTGCTTCCTCCTCGAGTTTGGTGATCTCCCGGCCGGCCAGTTGGATCGAACCCGCGTCTGCCCTCTGGAGCCCGATGATCAGCTTCAGTAACACGCTCTTTCCCCCTCCACTGCGTCCCACGACGGCCACGGTCTCACCCCGTGCCACCTCCAGTGTGATCCCGTTGAGGACCCTCTGCGCACCGAATGCCTTTCGCAGGTCCCCTATTCTGATCGGAAACTCGCTCTCATTTTGTTGCATGGGCCATTATCCCCAGATGGTCAGAATCAGCCGGACCAACACCACGTCGGCTAGGATGACGAACAGGGACGAGAGCACGACTGAACTGGTGGCGGCTCGTCCCACTCCTTCCGTACCTCCTCGAGTGCGCATTCCCTGAAAACAGGACACGATTCCAATCGTCAACCCGAATATTGCCGTCTTGAGGATGGGCGGAATGTAGTCACCGAACGCCATGCTCTTGAAACCATTTTCCAGAAAAAGCCGAAGTGAAACAGGGTCAGCAAGCGTATTGGCCACCCAGCCCATGATGATTCCGCAGAAATTGGCGGCCACCGTCAGAAGGGGAAGCATCAAGGTGCAAGCCGCGACGCGGGTGGCCACCAGAAACTTATAGGGGTCAACCGCGGAAGCCTCCATTGCCTCGACCTGCTCGGTGACTTTCATCGATCCCAGCTCGGCGCCAATGCCCGCGCCGACGCGGCCGCTCACAATCAAGCCGGTGATAATGGGTCCGGTCTCCTTGATGATGGAGAACACAATCACGGCTGGAAGAAAAGACTTGGCTCCGAATCGAACCAAACTGGCGCGCATCTGCAACGACATCACCACCCCGGTTGCCGCCCCCGCGAGCGACACCAACGGGAGCGACAACGACCCGATGGCATCACATTGCCGGAGAAGCTCTCCGAATTCGTACGGAGGTGTGAGAGCGGCTCCAATCAGCCTGAAGCAGAACAGGCCCAGTTCTCCAAACCATTCAAAAACGGGAATGAGGAAATTCCTTGCGCTGGGTACCCGATCTCGGAAGCGTCCCCCAGCCATGGCTCCGGAAGCCGTGGCTGCGAGAACGAATATGGGGAGATGAAGCATGGGCAACGCTCCGGGCCATCGGTCGAGTTCTTTGCCTGCCTTTCCCGAGATTGGACTCCAGCCGCGCTGGATCGGTTGTCTCTCCTCGTTTCACGAGGGAAAAAGACCGTAGGCCCGGAGGCCATCGAAATCCGGAACCTCAAGCGCGGATGGCTCGAGTGGACACGTAAACGCTCCTTGCTGCTGAGGGTTGGTCAGGCACGGCCCTCGATATGAGCATCCAGCCGGTCGACTCTTGCACCCTCTGGCGAATCGCACACCAGGAGAGGGCCTTGACCTTGAGGATGTCGGATGCAACACTATTGAGGTGGAGAGTGCGGCGCGTCAAGTGCGCGAGCGGAGCGCGGGCCGGCTTGGTCGGGTGTTCTTCCACCTGCGCGTCGTGCAATCAACGTACAATGAAAGCGGGGGTGGGGCTCATTTGGGGTTTTGCGCATGTGGGTAACCGTCCTGATCACGATCGTTCACGTAATGGTTTGCTTGTTCCTGATTGCAGTGGTGCTGCTGCAGAGCGGCAAGAGCGGCGATCTGGCGGCGGCTTTCGGCGGCCAGGGCAGCCAGACGGCTTTCGGCCCGCGCGGCGCAGCGACCGCTCTCTCGAGGGCAACCACCTATTCGGCGGTCATCTTCATGATCACCTCGATCACCCTGTCCATCTACGCCTCCCGCAGGACCGGGCCGAATTCGGTGCTCTCCGGCGTGAAGACAACCCAGACGAAGTCCCAGCCTGCGACTCCAGCCAAGCAACCCGCCACTCCGCCGGCGACGCCGCAGCAGAAGTAGGCCAAACTTACTGATGGAGAGCCGGGCGTCCCCGCCCGGCTGAACGGGCGAGGCGCCCGTTCCTCCACTGGATGAATCGTTGCCCCGGCCACGGTATCCAAAATCAACAACTTACGGATTTATATCATTTAGTTATAATTACTAGACCCTTCGGAAGATCGCTGCACCCTCTGCTGGGGGGTCCAGCCGTCGCCTAGAATACCCCGTAGACGCGCCAGGAAGCCCGTAGCCGCGTTTGCGCGTCCCCGATGGTCGAAGGGGCCATCCGGGCGCCGATCGTCGCTCTAATCGCCTCCTATACGATTTTCTATTGCTGCTGGCTATTACCGCTGCAGGAAAGGATTTTCCTCCCGCTCTTCCCCAATCGTCGTCTTCGGACCATGGCCCGGAATGACGACCGTCTCGTCGGGCAGAGCGAGTACGCGTCCATGCAGCGACTTCAGAATCTTCTCGAACGATCCCCCTGGGAGATCGGTACGTCCAATGCTGCGGGCGAACAGGGTGTCGCCGGCGATCAGCAACTTCTCCGCGGGGAAATACAGGCAGACGCTTCCCTCGGTATGGCCGGGAGTGTGCAGGACGCTCGCGGCCAGGCTTCCGGTCCGCAGGCTCTGGTCGTCGTCGAGGCTGGAGTCGATCTCCACTTTCCCGGGCGTGGCCATGCCGAGCCAGGCCGCCTGCACATCGAGCATCTTCAGCAGCGCATAGTCGTTCTGATTCAGCAGGATGGGAGCGCCCGTCTGCGCCCGCAGTTTCATCGCTCCGCCGACGTGATCGATGTGGGCATGGGTGATGACGATCTGCTTCACCTGCAGCTTGTGCCGGCGGACGATGGCGAGGACGTCTTCAATGTCATCGCCGGGATCGATGACCATCGCTTCGCGCGTGGTCTCATCGCCAATGACGGAACAATTGCATTGCAGTGGGCCGACGGGCAGGATCTCGTGGATCATCGGCTCTATTGTAAAGCGGGAGAAGTCAGAAGGCGGTAGTTAGATGCAGAAGCAAACTGACAGCCAGTTTGCGGCAGCGGGTATCGCAGGCAAATCTCAATCTCCGGATGGCCGGCTGCACCTTCGGAATTCCGCTCAGCAAGCCGTCGTCCCTTCCCGCTACCTCCCCGCGCAAGCTGCCCGATGACGGAGCGTGGTTGGTTCCGGCATGCCAGCCCTCAAGGGTGTGGAGTCGATGTTGAATTGCCTTACCAGCCTTTGCAAATCCAGCGCTAGCTTCGACAAATCCTGGCAAGCCTTGGCAGACTGCTGAGCCCCGCCCGCGGATTCCTTCACCAGCTTCGCGATTTGATCCATGTTGCGGTTTACGTCCTGGGTCGCGCTGGATTGCTCGCGGCCGCTGGTCGCGATCTGGGTAATCATTTCCCCAACTTCCTCGGACATCTGAATGATTTGCCGCAGTGAATCGCCTGCACGAGCCGTGGTCGTTACTCCTTCTTCCACTTGCTGGCTGCCAATATTCATGCCCTGGACGACGGTCCTGGTCTCATTCTGAATGGCCTCGATCATCTGCGCGATTTCCTTGGTCGCAACCGTGGTATTTTGAGCCAGCTTGCGAACCTCATCGGCGACCACGGCGAAGCCCCGGCCATGTTCTCCGGCGCGCGCCGCCTCGATGGCTGCATTCAGCGCCAGCAGGTTGGTCTGGTCGGCAATATCGCTAATGACCCGGGCGACATTCGCGATCTGGTTGGAACTCTTGGCAAGTTCCCTCATTTTCGTTTCTGTGCCGTTCACCGCTTCGACAATGGCGCGCATTTTAGTCAGGGTCTGTTCCACGATGGCGCCGCCCCCGCGGGCCGTTGCCGCCGCCCGGCCCGAAGCCTCTGCCGCCCGGTTGCAGTTTTCCGACACTTGCACTGCCGTGCGGGACATTTGCTGCACGGAGGTGGCGATGTGCGCCGCCTGCTCCGTCTGACTTTCGTTGGTCTGGGCCTGCGACGCGGTCGAGGCCGAGAGTTGCTCGCTCGCGACGGCCACTTGCTCTGCGTGCTGGGCTACTTCGGAAACAACTTGCTGCAGCTTATTAAGGAAATTGTTGAACCAACTTGCCAGCTCCCCCAGTTCGTCGCCGGACGCTACGACTAGGCGCTTGGTAAGGTCACCGTCCCCCTCGGCGATCTCTCGCACCATGTTGATGAGCCGCTGGAGAGACGTTGAGACCGCACGGACCAAGGCCAGGCCGAACAGGCACAGCAGAAGCGTGCTCAATCCAACCAAAAGATAGACGACAATCTCCAGGTGGCGAGTGTGTGCGGCTGCCGCTTCCGCCCTGCGGTCCAGGTTTTGTCTCATCTTGTCCTGGTACTTGGAATTCGCGCCAAGTAACCTCTCGAAAGCCGGGCTCGACTTCTCGATGATTGCTTGGTGCGACTCTGCGTTATGAGCATGCAACAGCAGGTCAGTCACTTCTTCGTTGGCGTGCAAGAGTTGCTCGAAAGCCGTGGAAATACTGGCGTCGTCTTGCGCAACCTCCCGGATTTTCGCCCGGGCCTGCGTCACCATAGATTCGTTCTTGTGCATAAGCGTTTCAATCGCGTCGGGATCGCTCTCCTGCACCATCCTCTGGGTAACGCCTTGCACTTTCACCAGCAGGTCAAGCATTTCGAAGGAGGCTTGGCTCTGCGCACGCGCCGTCGCCGCCAAACCACTGGAATCAGCAGAAGACACTCGCAGCAGGTATGACAGTCCCAGGCTCGCACCCAGAGTAATCACACCCGATGCGGCCAGGACGAGCGTCAATTTGCGGGTTATGCTCACATTCTTCATAACTCAGGTTTCCCATTTTCACGGCGCTATCAACGAAGCTTGTCGGTCCGCAATCCGACGACGACCGATCCGATCGGCTTGCCATTGTCGAGCACCGGAAAGCCCACCTGGATCATCTGCAACCCAGTTGAGTCGTCCTGCTTCACCGGACCGATCCACATTTTCCCGGTCATCGGCACTTCGTGCTTTGGCATCCCCTTGTGTGTCCAGTGTTCGGTCTTGGCGTCGAACCCCACCTTGCCGCCGTCGGCTCCCGAAACGAAAATCTTGGCGACCACGTCGTCGCGCTTGGTCTTGAGAAACTCGGAAAGCGCCGTCTTACCCACCGACCGCACGAAGGGATCGAAAAGCGAGAGGCTGTGCCATTGGTCGTTTGTCATGGCCCTGGCCTCGGGTGTAGGCGGAGTCGAGTTGTAGATCTTCACCGCACTGACAACCTGCGGGTCGTTGCTGAGCGGCTCAAACTGTTTGATCTTGGCGTCCAACTTTGATTTGAGTTCGGGCGGCGCTTGTGCAAAGCCAGCGGTCGAGATGAGAACCGCCAGCATGGCGGTGGCCGCTGCTTTCTTCGCTGTAGTCATGATTATCCTCTTCTCGTTTTCTATTTGCGGGGCGCGCTGAGTTCTTGTTTCCGGCAACTCCCCTTATCAATATCGGGGGTTTCCGCCGGAACCATTACTGTTTTGTGAAGATGCCGCGAGGCTGGATGGCAAGGCAGAGCCGTGGGTGCATTAGAAAACTCTAAAGAAAACGAAGCAGCTGCGGGAAAAGTGCCGCGCAAAGGCAAACCAGTGAGAGCCTAAAGGCCAGGACCGCGGGTGGATCACGGGCCATCCGGACGTTATCCCACCCGATGCAGCTAATAAGTGCGGGGCTTTCCGCCCAGCCCCACGGCCATCGTCGACAAACCCCTTGGCCGGCGGTGCGCTTCTGCGACCTTGACTTCTTACTCCCCTACGAAGCCGTCGCGATCTGTCCCGTCCGATTCTGGTCGGAGCGGAAACGCAGCAACGCCGCGATGTTTCCGGCGCGGTCCAGTTCCGCGTGATCCTTGAGATAGAACAGTTCAATATCCCGTCGGATGGCGATGGGAATGATGGCATCGCTCACGTCGGCCAGTTCCCGCGTAGGCTTTCCGCAGGCCACGCACGTCGGGATCATGTGGGCGTCGAGATGGCCGCAATTGGAGCACGCCACGGCATGCGCGGAATAGTTTTCGTTAAGGAAGAGGGACTGCACTTCCCCGGTTTCCAGCGCCTGCAGTACCCGCCGGAGGCCGGTGACGCCGCGTCCGTTTGCCTTGGCGAGGTTGAGAGCTTCGCTGGCTTTCGTGCGGCCCCGCTCCACGATCCAGCTATTGAGAACGGAATTTGCGCGGTCACGAATCTCTTCGTACGAAACGCTGGCGACGTCGGCCGAGAAGCGCCCAATCACCCGCTTGAAGTGCTGCAGGGCTTCTTCGGCCACACGGCGCTCGGCGTGTCCGCCTTCGTAGCCGTGGTAGCCATAGCTGGCACCGCTGCGGGAAAGCATGTGGACAATGGCCTGGTTCTCGCGCAGATCGTCGAGCCGCAGATCAAAGAAACGAGCGCGCTGGCGATCAACCAGGGCGACCGAGAGGTCGGGTTGCGCTCCCAGCAGCGCGGCTAAAGGCTTCAACTGAAATTGCGATTGCAGATAAATGCGGGTCGTCCCCAGACGCGGCGGTAAATCGAACTCTTTCCACAGGTTATGAGCTGAACAGGCAAAGACTGCTTTCCCTCGAGCGTGGCCGTGCAGATTTGTGGCCACCTCGAGCACGCGGTCCAGGTCCGCATGGAGTGGTCCGTTCTTGCCTTGCGCGACGGCGCTTTTCAGCGCTTGCTTGACTACGTCTTTGGCGACAATCGCTTCGCGGCGGTGGGAACGGTCCTGCGGAGGATCGGGCTGGAAGTAGAAACTGAGCGCGCATGCGCCCTCGGTCTCGTCCGCTTGGAAAGCGGCCAACGCACGAATTTCATCCCGGGTCATCATCTTTGATATCTCCCTGAGTGCTGAGATGTTTACTTAACTTTGGCGAGGAGCTCTTTGGGAAACTCGTTGGCTATAGAAGGCGCGTTGCGCACCTGCTCGCGCGCCCGTTGCACGGACTCGCGTACAGCCTCCGGATGCCGGCCAGTAATGACGGCAATTTCGTTGAGGGAAAAACCTTCGATCCCGTACAGAAGAAAGGCTTCGCGGTCGGTGCGGTCGGCCCCGCCGAGCGCCGCTTGCACGAGCGCAATCATTTCATCGGAGTACGTAGTCTGTTCGGGAGTGGCCACGCGGCGGTCGGGAATGACGCTTTCACGGGTCCAGCCCTCGTCGGCCTGGTGGAATTGCAGCGCGGGCTCGTCGCTGGCCAGCACGTTCTGCTTGCGACGGCTGTCTTCCAGGTGGACGGGGGACTCCAGTTCGTGGAGGCGGGCGATCATCTCGTCCATGGCCTGCATGGCGAGGCGGTACAGCCATGGCTCCAGGGCGAGTTTCTCCGGGCGTTCGCCGTCGCCGAGGGCGCGGGCGATGACTTCGTCCACCACCTCGTCGGTGGTAATGCCGTCGTCGGGAAGTTCGTCATCCGCATGACGGAAGTAGAGTTCGCGGTCGACAAACCGGACCAGACGGGAAAGATTGGCGTTGACATAGGAGCCGATGTCATCCGCCGAGACGGTCGGTGGCAAAACCGCGGCCAGAGTCTTCTCGAACGGAACGCCAGGCTCTGGCGATGCCTGCGGGCCACTGCGCCAACGGCGCCACTTGTGACTGGAACGTAGGAGTTCCTTGTGACGGATGAGTTGCTGCATCAGCTCGTCAAAGGCAGTTTTGATGGCGGCAGCGGGCGTGGGAGCCTTCTGCTGCGCCGCCAACTGTCCCGAGGGCAAGCGCAAATTGAGGGACACAAATGTCCCTTCGCGCGGAGAATTCTGTTCGAGAATGCCCTTCAGATGCACCAGTTCGGGCCGGAAGACCTGAAGTCGCTTGCGCAGCTTTTCGATCTGGTGGTTGATTTCTTTTTCGATGTCGGGAGTTTTCTGGACCTTATAGGTGACGTGGACGTTCATTTCTAGCCTCGAACGCGGGAGAAGCTTCCTCTGAAGCTGCGGTCCTAACAACTTCATTGTACACCCGATGGGAAGGGGACAATTCCAACAAACCACAAGGGGCCGGAGTCACACGAAGGCGAAATTCGAGGATTCCTTCTCGCACCTCCGTGTCTCTTCTAGTGCAACTGAGGAAACCGTCTGGCAATCTCCCCTTATGAAGCCGGCGGGGCGCCGGTGCTACCTTCTATTTCAGATCTACCTTCTATTTCAGATACACGGAGTCCTTTTTCAATTCTGGCGGGATCGTAACCGGGAAGGGTGGAAATTCCTGGGAGACTCCCTTGAACAATGCGACCGTCTGCTCGGAGCGCCGAGTGCCGTCGTGGACCGCGAACTTGTGGACAGTCGTGGGAGAAGAGTGCTCCCACAATGAAACTCCGGCGTAGGCGCCGTCCTTGCGCAGGATGCAGTAGGTCATGTCCATGAACTTGAGTCGATTCATGTCGTTGTTGTAGTTGCGGACGATGCGCTTGAGGGCGTCCATGCCGGCTTCCTGGGGTGACATACCCCGCCGCATGTTCTCGACAATGGTGTGCGCGCCCGCCACCTTGATGTTCTCTTCCCCGCTGCCGGTGGCGCCGGCCGAGCCCACATCCTGGTCGGTGTAGCAGCCCGCCCCGATGATGGGAGAATCGCCGCAGCGCCCGGGGAGCTTGAAGGAGAGTCCGCTGGTTGTAGTGCAGCCGGACATTTCGCCCTTGTCATTGAGGGCGGAGCAGTGGATGGTGCCAGTGGGCGGAAACAGAACGCGGTGGACCGCCGCCCGGCGGAATTCAGGCTCAATGCCGAGCTGCGCTGCATGCTCCTCCAGTTTGTGGATTCGTTCTTCCCAACGCCGGGATTGCGGGGCGGTCAGCGGCGGCTTCCAATCTGGACTCGCCAATCCCGGTCCCCACCAGTCGTTGGTGGACTGGGCTTCTTTCCAGAGCAGCCAGACTTTGCGCGAGCGATCGGTCAGCAGGTTCTCGCGCGGGAATCCCACGGCCACGGCGAATCGCTCCGCACCCTCGCCGACCAGCATCACGTGGCCGGTGTGTTCCATGACGGCCTTGGCCACCAGGGAAACATTCTTGATGTTGCGGACGCCGCCCACCGATCCCGCGCGGCGGGTGGGGCCATGCATGCAGCAGGCATCGAGTTCGACCACGCCCTCTTCGTTGGGAAGGCCGCCCAGTCCAACGCTGTCGTCGAACGGGTCGTCTTCCGGGCCCTTCGCCACTCGGAGGGCGGCGTCGAGGGTATCGCCGCCGTTCTTCAGGAAGAGGAAGGCATCGTCGAGATAATTGAGGCCATTGTTCGAGCAGACGATGATCGGCCGCTTGCCTGGGCGCGAGCCTTGGTCCCTATCCTGTGCGTTTAAGCCGGTGGCCAGCGATGTGGCTACGACAGACTCCAGAAATCCACGACGGGTGATCGACATGAGCGCTCCACCAGGAAACGGCGAGAAAGGATACCACGGCGCCGCGCAAAGCGAGGCTCTGCGTGGAGCAAGGCTTGCGGAGCATGGTTCACACCTTCGCCGGCCTCGAGATTGGAAAGCAATCCGGGACTTCCGGCATCGACAATTATCTGTTTCGCAGCGCTGAAGCGTTGGGCTAAGCTGGATCACCCCTCCGGGGTTGAGTTCAAGTTTGGCGAGCGCAGAGTCGGTTTCCAGACAAAAAAAACTCCTGGCCTGCCAATCTCGTCTCTGGGTTCGGACTGATCATGCCCAAGAAGAAGGCTACTGCGGCGAAGCCGGCAACGAACGCGAAGACGTTCCGTTCCGAGACCAAGAACCAACCGCTGACCGGCAGAAGCCACGAGCCGAGGGGCGGCCTCCGCCACTACACCATCCTGGACTATCGTCTCGAGAAGCCGAACTTCACCTTGCGGCAGGTTCGCGCTGGAGACGGCGTTCGCTATGACGTTTCGGGCGGGGACCTGGCTGCGCCCGCTCCGCCCATTCGCGAGTCGAAGTACCTCTCCCCGAAACAGCTGCTCGAAATCTACCGCTGGATGCTGCTCAACCGGCGGATGGAAGCGGCGCTCGAAAATCTCTACAAGCAGGGAAAGGTGGTGGGCGGCGTTTATTTTGGGCTGGGGCAGGAAGCTTGCTCGTGCGCGTCGGCCTATGCGCTGAAGGCGGAGGAGTGGTTGGGGCCGATGATCCGGAACCAGGGGTCGCTGCTGGTGCGGGGATTTGCGCCGCGCGACATCATGATGCAGTACATGGCGAAGGCCGGGTCGCCGACCAAGGGGCGGGACGCTTCGTCGCATTTGGGGGATATCGAGAAACGCAACGTGGTGGCGCCGATTTCCACTTTGGGCGATTTGATTCCGGTGCTCGCCGGAGTGGCGTTGGGCGCGCGGCTGCAGGGAAAAAATATTGCCGCGATGACTTACATCGGCGACGGCGGGCAGTCTACGGGCGTGACGTATGAGGGGTTGAATTTTGCGGCCGTCCAGAAGCTGGGGCTGGTGCTCATGGTCGAGAATAATTTGTGGGGGTATTCGACTCCAGCCGACATGCAGTTCTGCGTGAAAGACCTGGCAGAGCGGGCGATTGCTTACGGCATTCCGGGAGTGATTGTCGATGGAACGGACGCGTGCCAGGTGTATGACGCGTGTCATGAAGCGTGCGAGCGGGCGCGGCGGGGAGAGGGGCCGACGCTGATTGAAGCGAAGATGATGCGGATGAAGGGGCACGCCATTCATGATGCGGCGGAATATGTGCCCAAGCCGCTGTTCGAGTATTGGAAGCGACGGGATCCGATTGCGCGGCTGGAAGACTACTTGTTAAAGAAGAAGTGGCTGACGGCGGAGGAGAACGCGATGCTGATTGCGGATGTGGAGCGGCAGTTGGAGGAGGATCGGGAGCTTGCCGTGAAATCTCCGATGCCCGAACCGGAGTCGGCGGCGGGCGGAGTGTACTGCGAGGCGGGGTGTCACGAGATCAGGCCGAAGTACGCGACGCCGAAGGTGCACGGCGGCAGATCGGTTGGCCCGAAGGCCGCGGTGCATTGGAAGTGAGAAGTCTACTCCTCCGTCATCCCGCCTTAGCAACGGCCGCGTTGTCAAGATACACGGTGCACATCGCCCGGCTTCACCACGGGCTGCCAGCGCCCAAAGCCGCGCTCCTTGCATCTAATGTGTATGAGGCACTCGTAAATTATGAGCAACGTATTCAAGACCGCCTTCCTGCTGACCGCCATGACCCTGCTGCTGATGCTGGCAGGCCGGGCTTTCGGAGGCCAGCGCGGCATGCTGATGGCGCTCATCTTCGCCGCCATCATGAATTTCGTATCTTATTTCTTCTCCGATAAGATCGCGCTCGCCATGTATCGCGCGCAGCCCATCACCAGGGAGGATCTGCCGCGCGTATACAACATCGTCGAACGCCTGGCGCAGAAAGTTGGCCTGCCGACGCCCAAGGTGTACCTGATTCCAAACGATTCGCCCAACGCCTTTGCCACCGGACGAAACCCCAACCACGCCTCCGTCGCCGTCACGCAAGGCATTCTCGGCCTCCTCACCGACGAAGAACTCGAGGGCGTAATCGCCCATGAACTCGGCCACGTGCGCAACCGCGACATTCTCATCAGTTCCATCGCCGCAACCCTCGCGGGCGCGATCACGTTCCTCGCCCACATCGCCCGTTGGGGCATGATTTTCGGAGGCTACGGAGGCGACCGCGACGACCGCCGTGGAGGCGGCCTCGGCGCGCTGCTCATGATCTTCCTGGCCCCGTTTGCGGCCATGCTGATTCAGTTGGCCGTCTCCCGCTCACGCGAGTACGGAGCCGACGACACCGGAGCACACTGGACCGGCAATCCTTACGCCCTGGCCAGCGCGCTGGCCAAGATCGACAGCTATTCGCGCCGCCTGCCGCTGGTGGCCAGTCCATCCACCGCGCATCTGTTCATCATTCAGCCGTTCCTGGGAGGCATGAGCTTTGGCAATCTGTTCTCAACCCACCCGCCAACAGCGAAACGAATCGAGCGGTTGACGGGAAGGCCAGCGGAATTCCAGCAGTAAGCTCTCAGCTCTCGACTCTCAGCTCTCAGGAAACCCGACGCTATCCGCTGTGTTCCGCTTACCCACTTTCCTGACGTGCAAGGGTTTTTCCTGAGAGCCGAGAGCTGACAGCTGAGAGCTACTCTGTGACGGCAGTAACCTCGCCCCCACCCGCGCCCATAGTAGAATCCACATCAATGGCTCCCGAGACCTTGGTAGCAACGGCCCGGCGCGCCGCGGAACTGGAAAACAGTTTGCGGCGCGTGATCCGCGGCAAAGACGACGTTCTTCGCCTGGCGCTGGTCTCGATCTTCGCCAAAGGCCACTTGCTGATCGAAGGCGTCCCCGGGGTCGGCAAGACCACGCTCGGCCAGGCGCTCGCGCGGGCTATCGACTGCAGCTTTCAACGCGTGCAGTTCACCAGCGACATGCTGCCGTCCGACTTGCTCGGCATTTCGATTTACTCCGCCGTCGAACAGAAATTCGAATTCAAGCGTGGCCCGGTCTTCGCCAACGTCCTGCTGGCCGATGAAATCAACCGCACCACGCCGAAAACGCAATCGGCCCTGCTCGAAGCCATGAACGAAGGCCAAGTCACGGTCGACGCACATTCCTACCCGCTGCCGCAGCCGTTCTTGGTCATCGCCACTCAGAATCCGATCGAGCATCACGGCACCTATCCGTTGCCCGAATCTCAGCTCGACCGCTTCCTGATGCGCGTCCGCATGGGATATCCCGAAGGCAATGCCGAGCGCGAAATCCTGCGCGCCGAAGCCGGTACCGCCCAACTGGAACACCTGCGCCCGGTGCTCAGCGCCGCCGAGGTAGTCGAAATCCAGCAGGCTGTAACGCGAGTCCACGTGGACGACTCGCTCATCACCTACGCGCTGAACATCGTTCGCAAAACCCGCGAGTCCGAAAACCTTTCCTTAGGCGTCTCACCCCGAGGCTCGCAGATGTTCTATCGCGCCGCCCAAGCCATGGCCTTTCTCGACGGCCGCGACTACTGCACGCCCGAAGACTTCAAGCCGCTGGCCGTAGCCGTCTTTGCCCACCGAGTGGTGGTGAGTTCGATGTACACATCCACGCTGACCGAGAACTTTTTCTAGGCTGCAGGCTCGACAGCCGCGACATGGTCGCCACCATCATGCCGGAGAGGAACTGCATCGTCGCCACGTCGTGCTGGTCAAACGCGTTCGGCCTCGACGAAAGCACTTCAAACACGCCCAGCGTCCGCCGGTAATGCCGCAGCGGCGCCACCAGGATCGACCGCACCCCCAGGCGCCGGCAACTCAACCAGTCCACCCGCGGATTGGCCTCAGCATCGTTGCACAGCAGCACTTCTCCCGAGCGCACGCAATCGGCTGACAGCCCCGTGTCCGTCTGCAGTCGCACTCCGAGATCGGGAGCCGTCCGTCCCGTGCGGGCGCGGCAAACAATCTCGCCCCCCTTGCGCAGTGCGATCGCCGCTCCCGTGGCGCCCGTCATGGCCTGCGCCTTTTCCGCAATAATGCTGATGCCCGGTTCCAGGTTCAGTTCTCCAGGATGAATCTCCGCGTGCTGCAATGACGCGGAACGCACGCGCAGATGATGCCGGCTGGAAAACGAAGTTGCCGCGGGCAACTCGACGCTGTATCCGTTCTCCACCTCAGTCTGCGGCACGGTATGCAGCAGCGACCGCACCAGCCGATCGAGCTCCGCATCTTCAATCAGGTGCGCCGTCTGCTGCCCGCGCAGAGATCCCCCCAGCACGCGCGAAAGACTGAGCACCGCGAGGCTGCCGCATGCCAGGCAGCGCGGCGTGTTGTTCTCGCTGATGAGTTCACACTGAGCGCAAAATACCGCCATCTGCAAAGGCAAAAAGTGTGCGTCCGCGGCAGCGAGTGATCCCGGCATGTTCGGTGTGTTTCCCTTCGCAAGAGTTGGGGAACCCTGAAGGTAATCTCCTTAGCCCTTCCGAGTAAATGACACAGTTGGTTCCTGTAGCGCCGCCGTCCCGGCGGCTGTAGCGGAGGCGTCTCGCCCCCGCCCCAAACGAGACCAATGGCTGCACGCTCTATAATTGCGGGCATGTCATTTCTCCGCTTCCTGATGCTGCTCTCATTAGTTGTCTGGCTCGGCGGCCTGATTTTTCTCGCGTTCGTCGAGGCGCCCACCGCCTTCTCCCCCGGACTTCTCCCCACGCGCCATGTGGCTGGCTCGATCGTCGGCCGATCGCTCGATGTTCTCCACTATATGGCCATTGTTTCAGGCGTAGTCTTCCTCATCACGTCCATGACGTACAGCCAGATAACCGCCGGCATCGCCCGCCCCCTCGCCGGACGCCACCTTCTCATCGCGCTCATGCTGCTGCTCACCGTGATCTCACAGTTCGCGATCTCGCCCAGGATGCACGCCCTTCGAGCCGAAGCCGGAGTCATCGACAACCTCGCGCTCGACAGCCCGCTCCGCGTGGAGTTCAACCGCTTGCACGTGTGGTCGGAGAAATTTGAGGAAGGAGTGCTGCTGTTCGGACTGATCGCCCTCTACATGACCGCGCAATCGCTGCGCTGACGGGTCAGACTCTCAACCAACCCTCTCTGGCCTAACAGTCTCCCAACCAACCCTCTCCAGGATTGTCATCCCGAGCGGAGCGAGGGATCTGCAGTTTGCCCATGGGGGATGGACTCGCGGCCCGGTTCTTATCGCGCCGTCTTGTCAGTCCTCGTCGCGTTTCCCAGGACGCCATCCAAATATGCCAGATACTCCGCAATCAGGTGATAGCTATCGTAGTAATCCTTCATCTTGATCGCGTCCAACCGATCACGCGATGAGTGCAGAATCGGCCAAGTTCCCCCGGTGACCGAATGCAGCGTGATGCGCGGAATGTGGTAGTGCGCAAAGGACTCCGAATCCGCCGTGCCGAGACTCTCCACGTTCATCGCCGAAACGGGAAGCTTGCTCGCAGCCGCCACCGATGCCAGCGCGTCCAGCAGCGGCTTGTCGGCGTGCGTCGCCCAGACCTCCGTTGGCCCCAGCCCCAACGAATCCAGGTTCACCATCGCTTCAATCCGTGTGCGCTGTTCGGGCGTGAGATGGTCCGCGTAATACGCCGACCCCACCAGCCCTTTTTCCTCCGCCGTGAAGCCCACAAAAATGAACGTATGGCGCCGCGGCTGCCCACTCAGGCTGTACAACAAACTCGGCAGCAGCGAAGCTCCCGTCCAGTTATCCACTACCCCGGCGCCAAAGTTGTCCACATGATCGGTGTGCGCGCCGACCACGATCGCTTCCTCCGTCTCCCCCGGCAGTACGCAGATCACGTTGGGGGGCAGTTTGCGCTCCAGCGCTTGCTCGGAGAGATTCGAGTCCGTGCATCCCGACTCGCCGAACCACTTCCGGATCAGAGCCTCCCGCTCACTGTTCTTCCGCGAGAATGATTTCAGATGCCCCTCGATCACCGAGCGCTCCGCCAGACGAAAGCGGGCCTGTGCGAATGCACAAACAGCGCAAGCCGCGCATGTGATCAGCGCGGTCAGCACCCGTCGCAACCGTTGCCCGCCCCCGCTAACTCCCCAACGCGTCACAGGTCCGAGGCTAGCATACCGTGTTTCTTCGCGCATCCCGCCGCGCGAACTCCGCGCGATGATTTATTCTGGTGTCTACCTAAGACCTAAGACCTAGCACCTGAGACCTGATCCATGAAAACCGGCATCATCGGCCTGCCCCAGGTAGGCAAGACATCCTTGTTCCGTATCCTGACGAAGGCCAATCTCTCCGAGCACGCCTTCTCGAACCCGCGCGAAGCGCACGTCGGCGTCGCCAAGGTTCCTGACCAGCGCCTCGACAAACTCGCCGCGCTCTATAAGCCTAAGAAGCTCACGCACGCGTCGGTCGAATACGTTGACGTGGGCGCCATCGGACAGGAAGCGCTCAAAGAGACGGCTTACCTCGGCCATCTTCGGCAAGTCGACGCGCTCATTCACGTGCTTCGCGCCTTCGAAAACGACGCCATTCCACACGTCGGGCCCATCGATCCGCTGCGCGACATCAAGAACGTCGAGTTCGATCTCATGGTCAGCGACCTCGGCCAAATCGAAAAACGGATCGAGCGTCTGGAAAAAGATCTGAAGAAGATGAAGACGCCTGAGCTGGAAAAAGAAAACGAGCTGCTGATTAAAGCCAAAGCGCATCTGGAAACCGAAAAGCCGCTGCGCGAAATGGAAATGACCGCGGAAGACAAAAAACGCATCCGCGGCTTCATGTTCCTGAGCGAAAAGCCGATGCTCTACGTGCTCAATATCGGCGAAAGCACCGAGTTGGGCAAGGACCTAGAAGCGGCCGTCGAGAAACACAAGCTGACCGAAGTCTCCAAACGCCCCAATGCCGGGGCGAGCGCGATTTGCGGCAAAGTGGAAGCCGAACTTGCGGAGATGAGCGACGAAGACGCGGCCGAATTCCTAAACAGCTATGGACTGACCGAGAGCGGCCTTTCGCGCCTGATCCGCACGAGCTATCATCTGCTGGGACTGATCTCGTTCTTCACGGCCGGAGAAGACGAATGCCGCGCCTGGACGATCCCGGTAAATACGCGGGCGGTGAACGGAGCGGGCGCCATTCACTCCGATCTGGAAAAACATTTCATCCGGGCTGAAACCATTCGCTGGGACCAGCTACTGGAAGCGGGATCCGAAGCAAACGCCCGCGCAAAAGGAACGCTACGACTGGAAGGCAAAGACTACATCGTGCAGGATGGGGATGTGATGCACATCAGACATAGCGGGTAAAAGTTTTGGGGATTCCAAGTCGGATGGCTTTCTTTTGGATTGCAAGTTGTAATTGAATTCTAATCCTTGAGATCTGGCCGCCTGAAGATAAAACCTATCACGCGATAAAACCCACCCGTGAAGAAGAATCGAATGCAAAGCCCCAACACAACACTGAAAGCAATAACCGCCAAAACCCATCCTTCACGACGATACACCCACTGGGCGGCAAGAGATGCTCCCAGAGTGACGAATACAAAATATAGGAGTTCGATGAGCGTCACGAACTTTCCTCCTATCTTTCAATGCGCGTGCAAAAAACGATCCAGGACAAACATGCTGGCCGCACCCACAAAGACCAGCACCGCCATGCGCACACCCGTTTCCTTATTCACCTCTGGAATCAAGTCCGACGCGGCCACGTAAATTGTCACGCCAGCCGATAGCGGCAAGCCGAATCCCACCTCATGCCGGAACACGGCCATCGTCATCACTCCCGCCACCGTAGCCGCGCCCAGCAGCACTGACGCGCCCCACGCGAACCCGCGGCTCCGTCCGCTCGCCAGCATCACGGACGCAATCGTGAATCCCTCCGGAATTTTGTGCATGAACACGGCCAGAAAGATGATCCACCCCAGCCACTCCGACACGATGAACCCCGAGGCGATCGCGATCCCGTCGAAGAACGTGTGGATCAGCAATCCAATCAGCACCGAGAAGCTCTTGTGCGAGTGGACGAACTCGTCGGCGTGCGTTTCTTCTCCAAAGTGAAAGTGCGGTGTGACCGTGTGCTCGAAGAAATGAATCAGCAGATATCCGAGCAGGATGAGAAACCCGGCTCGGGGGCCGCGCAACTCGATGCTCGCCGGAACCATCTCGACCAGCGAAGTCGCCAGCATGAAGCCCGCGCCCAGCGCGACAAAATACCGCAGGTACGACCGATCCCAGTGCTTCTGCACAATGATCGCGCCGCCAAAAACGTTGGCGCCCGCCGCCGTCAGCCCCAGCAGCACACTGGTCAGAATCGGAGACATGAGGGAGAAGAATAACAGGAAATTCGCTGCGAGCTACGAGCTTCGATCCGGCTGCTAAGATTCCACCATGCAGATGTGGCTGCACATCATCGGCTGGCTGGCCTGCGCTGTCTATTCCACCATCCCCGCATTCTGGCTGATGATTCATCCCTTCGCCGAGCGCTGGCGAGGCCGCCGCCGCTCGCCCTACCAGGTGCTGGTGCCGCTCTGGATCGCGATGTGGACCGTGATGGCCCTCATCACTCGCCCGTGGCATCGCGTTACGATCTACCAGACGATCTGGCCGTGGGCGCCCGCGATGTTACTGTTAGCCGCCGGCATCTTCTTGTACTCGAAGTCCGCCAAAAACTTCACCGCCGAACAGCTCGGGGGCCTGCCGGAAGTCCACGGCGCCAACCGCGATCAAAGGCTGGTCACCGATGGCATCCGATCCCGCGTCCGCCATCCTGTGTATTTGGCGCACCTCTGCGAAATGCTTGCATGGAGTATAGGCACGGGCCTCGCCGTGTGTTGGGGACTGACAGCGTTTGCGATCCTCACGGGAACCATGATGATCCACATGGAGGATGCGGAACTGGAACAGCGATTCGGCGATTCCTTCCGAGCCTACCGCCGCAACGTGCCTGCCGTCCTGCCACGAGTTTCCCAGACGCGCCAGCTATAATCCGCTGTGGCTGACGACTGATGGCTGACGGCTGCTCCTCATGCGCTTCGAACTCTTCGTAGCCACTCGATATTTGCGAGCCAAGCGCCGCCAGGCTTTCATCGGCATCATCACCGCTATCTCCATCGCCGGAGTCGCCGCGGGCGTAGCCTCCCTCATCGTCGCCCTGGCCATCAACAATGGATTCCGCCAGGATCTTCAGCAGCGCCTTCTGGGCTCGACCGCCCATGTAAGTCTGTTGCGCGTCGAAAGCGACGGCATTCGCGATTGGCGCCCGCTGCTTCAGAAGCTATCGGTGCAGCCGCACGTGGTGGCTGTAGCCCCGGCGATCTACGAGCAGGTCCTGATCTCCCGCGGCCCGCGCGCGCGAGGTGCCGTGCTCAAAGGCATGCTTCCGCAATACGAAAGAAAAGTCAGCGACTTGCTGAAGACCGTCAGCGTGGGCTCAGCCCAAGCGCTAGACGAATCTACGACCGTAGCGCCGGCGCCCCCGCCGGCTGTCCGCGCGGGGGTCGCGCCCGCCGCCGGGGCGGACGAAAGTGGCGCTGCCACACGAGCAAAGTCAAATTCAAAGGCGGCGGACAAGAGTGTCCGCCCCACACAAGCACAATCTCCCGACGACCTCGCCTCCGTCCACGAGCGCCAAGCCGCCATGCCGCCCATCGTCCTCGGCAAAGACATGGCGGAACAGATCGGAGCCACGGTCGGATCGATCGTGCTGGTCACCAGTCCGCAAGGCGAACTCACTCCGTTCGGCATGGTGCCAAAATACATTCGCTTCCGGGTCGCCGGCATCTTCAACTCCGGCTTCTTCGACTACGACTCCTCCTGGGCCTTCACACGCCTCTCCGACGCGCAGCAACTCTTCGGCCTCGGCGACCTCGTCTCCGTTCTCGAATTCAAGCTCGACGACATCTACCAGGCCAACCCGGTCGCCCGCCAACTCGAACAGGCCGCCGATCTTAGTTCAGGAAGCCACGGCTTCATGGCCACCAGTTGGAGCGACCAGAACAAAGCTCTGTTCCGCGCTCTCCGCCTGGAGCGTGTCGTCACCTTCATCACCATCGGCCTGATCGTCTTCGTGGCCGCGCTCAACATCCTGATCTCGCTCATCATGATGGTGATGGAGAAAACCAAAGACATCGCTGTCCTGATGTCGCTCGGCACCAAGCGCGCCCAGATTCGCCGCATCTTCATCGCGCAAGGCGTGCTGATCGGCGTCCTCGGCACCGCCATCGGCCTCGTCCTCGGCTACGCCCTATCCTGGGCCGGAGGCCACTACCACTTCATCTCCCTCTCGCCCGAGGTTTATTCGATTGACTACGTCCCCTTCGCCCCCCGCGCGATGGACGGCGTGATCGTGGCGCTGGTGTCGATTGGGATTTCGTTCGTGGCGACGATCTATCCGTCGTGGTCGGCGGCGCGGATTCTCCCGGCCGAAGCGCTCAGGTATGAGTAGGAGGAAGCGTTTGTCAGCTGCGTATTGCACGGCGTTGGATCACAATCGGTCTCCATATTCCTTAACGGCAACGGCAAGTGCCCGGTCAAGCCACCGCCCAAACGCGTCTTCGATTGCACTCACTGAGGTCTTATACGTAAATACGAACGGCTCGACTGAGCATAAAGAGAATCTTTCGGACACAGACTCTCGGTCTTCGGAGCCTTCGTAAGACTCTAACTTTGAAAAAGCAGTTGCCTCCATGATGCCTGTCAGATCTCGACCAACATGATGGAACGAAACTACAAAGATCAATCGCTCCCTGTTTACCCGAATCGAACCTCTGATGAAGTAATGATCCTCATCAAAATTTGCGAATTTGCCAGCCTCCTTGGCGGATTGCACGACTTCAAACTTATACCAGTGGGCGTTTTCACGATCTGGACCACCGTCGCGGATCGAGATCCTTGGTTCCGCGACGTCGCTAAGGACCCAGTCAATTTCAGCGAACGCTTCCTCGAGTGCGGTACGAGCCTTCGCCCTTAGCTCGAGAGCGACCGAGTTCACTTGGCGAAGTTCGGCCAGTTTCTGGATTCGCCGTTTACCAAACTTGTCGGCGAGACTTCCAATGACAGCCGAGGTCAAACTTTTTTGGTGCGAAATCTCCGCGTCAGCGTCGACGCTGAGGGCCTGCAGGATTGCATTGCGTTCTAACCGGGCAAACATCTCCGCAAGCGCAGAGAGGCGCATCTCATCGGCAAGTTCGAGAGCGTTGATGTACTCGACCCTAAGATCGCGATCCACAACAAGTGGTAGTAGATCAGAGCGGAGAAGGATCAAGGTTGTTAGTGCACGAGCTACCCTGCCATTGCCGTCTTGGTACGGATGAATTTGGGTGAAGCGGTGGTGAAACCAAGCGGCGACGATGATAGGATCGTCGTCCCCGTATTCGGACAGCCATCTAAGGAGATTTTCCACCTCCGAGTCAACGTGAATCGGTGGACAATATTCATGCATCGTCCCATCTGGGCGCCTCGGGTTGTTGGGTTGCTCTTTGAACCTCCCTTTCAGAAGTGGGATTTCATGCCGATTTCCAAATTGATCAACGGCCGCCGTTGTGTCCTGATGTCGAGTCAGAATTGTATGAAGTTCGTGGAGTATGCCCTTAGTGAGTACTCGACTCTTTGCAACGCAGTCCATGACGAGTTGAATCGCCGCTTCCTGGTCACGAAGGAGATCAATGAGTCGTGAAGGTTCGATGTTAGTGCTAGAGTGCGAGACCAGATCCTCGGCGAAGCCATGGGCGACGAGTGCTTCTGTCGTGCCACGGTCCAAATCGTATAAACGCTCCAGGATGCCAGTCTCTATGCTCAAGCGACGGACCAAGCGTCGATTAAATTCCGCCAACTGCGCTTGACTAGACTCTTGGAGGCGACTTTTCGATGCTCGCCAACTCTCATAGAGAGGGTGCATCGCAGCGAGATCGATCTTTCTTTCGTCGTCGGAGAGTGGTTCGACGGGCTTCCAGTTATAGTCAGCCATATTTCCTAAAATAAGTGTAGTTCGATCCGGTAACCTTGTCATTGACGCGTCCTCCCGGCCTGGCAATCGTGCTCCGACATCTCGGTAGGCAGTTGGTGGAGTGGGATCCGCAACTCCCCGCTACCTGGCAAAACTGCAGGTCCCTCCCCTTCGGCTCGCTCAGGGTCGAGATGACACTCAAGGCGGGGACATTCTCTTCGATCTGACGTTCTGTTCGCCAGAATTCTGGGCGAACGAGCACGAAGGTAACGTACGTTCTGTAAGACTTTTGTATTATCTCCCCCACCTCACAGACCTCGCCGCCGCTTGCCGCTAGTCTGGCAGCATGAGTAGTGTTTCTGAAACGCCAGCCCACCTCAAAGGCACGCGTGCGCGCGTGTTGCTCACTTCGGTCTTCGGTCCCTACGCGCAGGACGATGAATTCGGCAGCCGCGCCATCAATCCCATGGAGCTTTACCACAACCAGGTCACCCGCGCGCAGGGTGGATTCTCGTTGCGCATGTTTCATCGGTCGTGGGGGATCATGATGATCCAGCAGAACATCTCTGCGCCCTGCACGCTGCTTGATTTCCCTACCCGCGACGATTTTGCCCGCGAACTGAAGGCTAACCACTACGACATCGTCGGAATTTCTTCGATCATCGTGAACTTCAGCAAAGTGCGCGAGATGTGCCGCATGGTGCGGGAACTCTCGCCTGACTCGGTCATCGTCATCGGCGGCCACGTTGCCGCCACTCCCGGCCTTGAGCACATGATCGACGCGGACCACATCGTGCGCGGCGAAGGCATCGCGTGGATGCGGCAATATCTAGGCGAGGACGTCACGGCCCCCATCCGCCACCCGGAAATCGTCTCTGGCCTGAAGACCCGCATCATGGGCATCAACCTCCCGGAAAACAAAGGAGGCACGGCCGCCACCATCATTCCGTCGGTCGGCTGCCCCATGGGCTGCAACTTCTGCACTACCTCGGCCTTCTTCGGCGGCAAAGGCAAGTTCATCAACTTCTATGAGACTGGTGACCAGCTCTACGACGTCATGTGCCAGGCCGAGTCCTCGCTCGGGGTGCAGACTTTCTTCGTCATGGACGAAAATTTCCTCCTGCATCGCGAGCGCGCCATGCAACTGCTCGCCCGCATGAAGGCCGGCAAAAAAGCCTGGGGCATGGCCGTGTTCGCCTCCGCCAACGCCATCCGCAAATATAAGGTTGAGGAACTGGTCGAACTCGGAGTCAATTGGATCTGGATGGGACTCGAATCTCCGCGCTCGAACTACAGCAAGCTGCGCGGCACTGACTCCCGCGAACTGACGCGCACACTGCGCGAGCATGGTATCCGCGTGCAAGGGTCGACCATCATTGGACTCGAACACCACACGCCCGACAACATCCGCGAAGAAATCGAGTACGCCGTCGACCACGGCACCGACTTCCACCAGTTCATGCTCTACACGCCGGTCCCGGGCACCCCGCTCTACCAGGAAATGTTTGAACAGGGACGCATGCTCGAAGGCATCGAGTTCGCCGACATTCACGGCCAGGACAAATTCAACTTCCGCCACGCCGCCATCTCGCGCGACGATTCCAAGCGCTTCCTCGACTGGGCCTTCTGGCGCGACTTCGAGCGCAACGGCCCCAGCCTCTACCGCATGTGCCAAACTATGCTTCAGGGATGGCAGCGCTACAAGAACTATCCCGATCTCCGCGTCCGCGAACGCTTCGCACGCGAGAACGTAAAACTGCGCACCGCCTACAGCGCCGCCTTGTGGGCATCGGAAAAATACTTCCGCAAAGTGAACCGCGAAGTCAGCGAGCAGATTCACGAACTCCGCCGCCAGATCGCCCAGGAATTCGGAACCGTGTCGCGGCTCGCCGCCAACCTCATCGGTCCCGTCCTGCTCTGGACCACCCGCCGCGAAGAACGCCGCGTAGCCGCCGGCAAAACCTACGAACCCCCTACGTTCGTCGAGCGGCGCAACTGGCTGCCCGTTGCCGAACACTCCTGACGCGCCAGGAGCGGGTGTCCCCTAAGATTCCAAAATTCAAATATCCAGGCTCCTTCTCGCGGTCTAGCGCCGTCCATGGAGAAAGTGCCCCATTCCACGTCCCTGTGACGACGGTCACATGCCATTTGTTCATCACAGATACAGTCTTCCGCCAGTTGGCTCCCAAAATTGGAATTGCGTTCTACCGGTCCTCCTCTCACGGTCTAATGAATTTGAGGCCCGGTTGCAACGGCTGTCTCCCTCGTCGGACTATTTTGCGATGGGGAGATGATGCAACCCCGTTGGTGACGCACGCCGCGGCACTCTTTGAGACGGAAGAAGGGTGGTTTGCATCTAAGACAACGAAGGCTCGCTACTGCGGGTCGAAAGCTTCAAGAAAGGGTTTCGCTCAGGCGAAATCAGGCCTTCGCTCTTTGAGAATCTGTCTTTGCCGGTGCGCAAACGGGAGATGCTCGCCATCGTCAGACAAGCCGATGCCGGAAAAGAGCACTTTATTGCATATTGTCCGACGCGCTTGATCGCCCTTCGAGCGATGCTGGGCCCTGGCGGCTGTGCGCCGTGAGCCTGACTCGACTCCCCTTTTGATGGCTGCTCACAAGGCGGCCTGATTGGCAGTCGATGATCTTTCTCACACAAACTAGTAGAGTCAGGGATTGTTCTCGTAATGCACTCCAAGTATCTTCGTGGGCGAGGTGAGGCATTTCCCAGGTATCTCGAGAGAACTCCTCCCGTGGCCCCAACGGGACTAGAACCGAAGCGAGACGTTCAGGGGCGGAGAATGCATAGAGGAAAAGGAACCGGATCCGCTTTCACCGCGAGTGGAACTGCTATCATCCGTGGGAGTCCTGAGGCGGAGGAGGCGGTTTGCATCCAACGGAACAAAACCCGCTGTTGCGGGTTGAAAGTTTAAGCAAGGTGTTTCGCTCAGGCGAAACCGATCTTTTGCTCTTTGAAAATCTGTCTTTCCAGGTACGCAAAGGGGAGATGCTGGCGATTGTCGGGCAATCCGGCGCGGGGAAGAGCACTTTATTGCATATTCTCGGCGCTCTTGATCATCCCTCGAGCGGTGCCGTATACTGCGCCAATTCCCGGGTGCATTCACTTTCTGAAGATGCAGCTGCCGAGTTCCGCAACCGCGAAGTCGGGTATGTCTGGCAGTTCCATTACCTGCTGCCGGAATTCACCGCACTCGAGAACGTCGCCATGCCGCTCTTGACGCGCGGCCAGATTCGCTCTGAGGCGGAACGCGAGGCCTCCGGCTGGCTGCGTCAAGTGGGACTGGAGCCGCGCGCCCATCACCGATCAGGCGAGCTTTCTGGCGGGGAACAGCAGCGTCTGGCCTTGGCCCGGGCGCTGATCACCAAGCCGCAACTGCTTTTGGCAGACGAGCCTACGGGTGACCTCGACACCAGCACTGCGGAAGTCGTTTTTGAATTGGTGGCCCGTCTGCACCGTGAGCACCAGCTGACCTCTTTAATCGCAACCCACAATCTGGGGTTTGCACGTCGGTGCCACAGGGTATTACGTCTGCATCGGGGCACAATAGAAGAGGTGGCGCCGGAGTCGCTTCCGGCGTGAGGAAAGGCAGAAGTGGGACGCCGGCGGGCGTCGGCGAAGACACAAAACCGAAGTACCCGGTTGTAGGCTTAGCGGGTACTCCACAGCTGATATCGTTTGGGTTGTTAGGCGATATAAATGCATAATGAAGGGTTGGGCCAGGAGTTCGGAGGCGGGGGCCCGGTGAACCGATGGGTTGTCCGCGAGAGTCAAGGGGAGTTGGATTATGTTCGAACGCTATACTGAGAAAGCCAGACGCGTAATCTTTTTTGCGCGGTACGAGGCCAGCCAGTTCGGCTCTCCCTATATCGAGACCGAACACCTGCTGCTCGGTTTGCTGCGCGAAGACAAGGCCTTGACCAACCGTTTCCTGCGCTCCCATGCGTCGGTGGAATCGATCCGCAAACAGATCGAAGGCCACACCACCATCCGCGAAAAAGTTTCCACCTCGGTCGATCTGCCCCTGAGCAACGAATGCAAGCGCGTGCTTGCCTACGCCGCGGAAGAAGCCGAGCGCCTGTCGCACAAACACATTGGAACCGAACACCTGCTGCTCGGACTGCTGCGCGAAGAAAAATGTTTTGCCGCCGAGATTCTGCACGAGCGCGGACTGCGGCTTTCGACCATCCGCGAAGAACTGGCCCGCACCAGCCAGGAGAAAGCCCAGCCACAGCGTGGCCAGCGCGAGTCTTCCCTGCTGGCGGAATTTTCCCGCGACCTCACGCAGGCCGCCATGGATAGCCAGCTCGATCCGCTCGTCGGCCGCGAAGGCGAAGTCGAGCGCGTCGTCCAGATTCTCTGCCGGCGCACGAAAAACAATCCCGTGCTGATCGGCGAGCCCGGCGTCGGCAAGACCGCCATCGTCGAAGGCCTCGCGCAGCGCATTGCCGACGGCGAAGTGCCGTCGTTCCTGGCTGACAAGCGCATCCTGGCGCTCGACCTTTCTTTGATCGTCGCCGGAACGAAATATCGCGGCCAGTTTGAAGAGCGCCTGAAGACCATCATGAAGGAACTGATGGAGTCGCAGAACTCCATCATCTTCATCGACGAACTGCACACGCTCGTCGGCGCCGGATCGGCCGAAGGCTCGCTCGATGCCGCCAACATCCTGAAGCCTGCCCTTTCCCGCGGCGAGATCCAGTGCATCGGCGCCACCACGCCGGGCGAGTATCGCAAGTCCATCGAAAAAGATCGCTCGCTCGAACGCCGCTTCCAGGCCGTAAAAGTTCCGCCGCCGAACGAAGTCGACGCCATCAAGATTCTGTTTGGCATCAAAGAGCGCTACGAGAAGTTTCACGCCGTGACCTACACCGACGACGCCATCACCTTCTCCGTCTCGCACTCCAATCGTTACATTCCAGACCGCTTCCTGCCGGACAAAGCGATTGACCTGATCGACGAAGCGGGCGCGCGCGTGAAGCTGCGCCAGACTTCGCTGCCCGAAGAGTTGACCGAAGTCCAGAAGCGCATCAAGTTCATCGTTCACCGTATGGAGAACGCCATCGCGAACCACGAGTTCGAGAAGGCGCGCTTCTACTCGGACGAAGAACGCAAGGAGCGCGAGAACCTGCGCGCTCTTCGCGAAAAATACCACCTCGATGAATCCTCCACCGGCGTAGTCGGTCGGGAGGACATCGAGGATGTGGTATCGCGCTGGACCGGCGTCCCCATCACCTCGATCAAGGAAGAAGAAACGCAGAAGCTGCTGCGCATTGAAGAGGAGCTGCACAAGCGCATCATCTCGCAAGACAAAGCCATCAGCGCCCTGGCCCGCGCCATCCGCCGCTCGCGTGCCGGATTGAAGAGCCCAAACCGCCCGATCGGCTCGTTCCTGTTCCTCGGTCCCACGGGCGTGGGCAAAACCGAAGTCGCGCGCACCCTGGCGCAATTCATGTTTGGCAGCGAGAAGGCTCTCGTCCGCTTCGACATGTCGGAATTCATGGAGAAGCACTCGGTCTCCAAGTTGATCGGCTCGCCTCCCGGATACGTGGGCTACGAAGAAGGCGGCCAGCTGACTGAGCGTGTCAAGCGCGCCCCATATTCCGTCGTGTTGCTCGACGAGATTGAGAAGGCGCACCCGGATGTGTTCAACATCCTGTTGCAGGTGTTCGAAGACGGCCAGTTAACCGACGGCCTAGGCAACACGGTTGACTTCAAGAACACCATCCTGATCATGACCTCGAACATCGGCGCCCGCCACCTGATGAAGCGCGAAGGGCTGGGCTTCCAGTCCTCGAAGGACGAGATGGTTTCAGAGAAGGTCGAAGACCTGGTGAAGGGCGAGGTCAAGCGCACCTTCAATCCGGAATTCCTGAACCGCGTGGATGAAATCATCCTGTTCATGGCGCTCAGCGAGCAGGACCTGATCCAGATTCTCGAACTCATGGTCACCCAGTTGAACCAGAACCTGGCGCAGCGCTCGATCACCGTCACGGTGGCCGACGAAGCCAAGAAATGGATCCTGGCCCAGACGCTCGGCGACCGCAGCTACGGAGCGCGGCCGCTGCGGCGCGCGCTGCAGAAGTACATCGAAGATCCGCTGTCGGAGGCCCTGATCCAGGGCACGATCACGACCAGGCCTGCGTTCATCGAGGTCTTCCTCGAAGACAACAAGCTGTACTACCGCCCGGTGGACACGGAGAAGGCCGAGGGCGTGTTGCTGTACGAAAGTTAGTTCTCAGTCGTCAGAAAAGCCGTCAGCAAAAGCTGGCGGCTTTTGTTCTTGCCCCGTGTTGAACACGGGCAGCCTGTGTGGGAACGGGCGCCCTCGCCCGTCCAGGCCGCGCGCTCGGCAGGGTGTCAACCGGCAGACTAAGGCCCGACGCGCGGTCGCGGACAAGAGTGTCCGCGCCACACTCTGACTGGCCTGTGGGCACGGCAATCATTCTTCCAGCCGATATAATTGGATTGTCTTGAAACGCGCCGTCGTCCTTATCCTTGCTGTGCACACGCTCTTTCCGCCCTGCCTTTACGCCCAACAGAAAGCGGCCGCGGGCCGGACCATCGTCGTTATTCCCTTCGAGAATACTTCTCCGACACCCGGCCTCGAATGGCTGAGCGAAGCCTTTCCCGAGGCTTTCCACGAGCAACTCCATTCTCCCGTTCTGTATGTGGCCAGCCGCGACGAGCGGCTCCGCGCCTACGATCGCCAGGGTATCCCGGCAAATCTGCACCCCTCGCGCGCGACCCTGTATCGTCTGGCCGAGCAGATGGATGTCGACTATGCGGTGCTCGGATCCTACAGGTATGACGGGACGCGTTTAACTGCCACCGCCCAGTTGCTCGATATGCGCGCGCAAAGACTCCTGCCGGCTTCGACCGAATCCGGGCCGCTCACCGATCTCGGCAACCTGCAATCCGCGCTCGCCTGGGATCTGCTTCATTTGGTGCGCGCCGATCTCTCCCTGCCCAAAGAGAAATACATAGGCAGCGTTTCTCCCATGCGTTTGGACGCCCTTGAGAATTACATCCGCGGCATGCTCAGCACCACCATGGAAGAAAGAGTGCAGCACTACAAGGAGGCCGTCCGCGTCAATCCCGCATATTCCGAAGCTTGGCTCGAGTTAGGCAAGGCCTACCTCGCCCAGCGCACCTACGATCTTGCCATCTCCGCCCTCAGCCAGATCCCGCCTCTTTCCGTGCACGCGCGCGCGGCAAGTTTCTATCTTGGTCTCGCCGCCTTCTATCATGGAGACTTCGCCAGAGCCGAAAACGCCTTTGAGTTCGTGGCCGCCCGCTTGCCCCTGGCCGAGGTCTACAACAACCTCGGAGTCGTCGCCGCTCGTCGCGGGCGCAGAAACTCTGCCGAATATTTCGAGAAAGCCATCCGCAACGATCCCAGCGACCCGGACTACCACTTCAATCTCGGCATTAGTCTCAGCTTAGCCGGCGACCGCAGCGGTGCGGCCCGCGAGGTGCGTAAAACACTCGACCAGAGTCCGAATAACGTCGAGGCCAAGGCTCTGCTCGATTCCGTCACGTCTCCGGTGGCCGGGGTATTGCCCAGCGCGTCCGTCTCCAAAACGTCGGCGCTGCGCATCAAGCGCAACTACGACGAAGACACCTTCCGCCAGATGACCGTGCAGATCCAAAGCTGGGCGGAACAGCAATTCGCCCGCTCCGATCCCCGTTCCCACGCGCGCTATCACGTCGAGTTAGGCCGCGAGTTGCTGGCCCACGGATTTACCGCCGAAGCAGAGAGCGAGTTTAACCATGCCGCCACCGTCGATTCCGCCAGCACCGCGCCCCTCACCGCACTGGCCGAGGTTTCCATTGCCCGCGGTGACGCCCGCGAAGCCCGAACTCGGGCTGAGGACTCTCTGCGCCTTCGCGAGTCCGCCGAAGCCTACCTGGTTCTAGCCGGGATCGATTTGAGCGAAAATAGAGCTGACGCGGCCGCCCAGAATGTGAATCGGGCCGTCCGACTGGAACCCGGCAATCTTGCGGCCCAGAGTCTGAAGCGCGCCATAGCAGCTAAGCTCGTGGAGAAAGCGCCATGAAACCAGTTCTCAGTTCTCGGTTCTCAGTTCTCGGTTTGCGGCTCTCAGTTCTTAGAGGCAAGCTCGCGTCGCACTTGTGGCTTGGCGTGTTTGCGGTTTTTCTTCTGACTGGGTCGAGTGTTGCCGATGTCTTGAAGGTCGTGGTCAACGACGCCATCCAGCCCGTGACCGCCGAGTATATTGCCCGCGCCCTTGAGGCAGCGGCTGCCAATCACGATCAGGCCGTTCTGATCGAGATGAACACCCCCGGCGGACTGGTGGATTCGACGCGCGAGATCATCGAAAAAATCGTGGCTTCCCCCGTTCCCGTCATCATCTACGTGACACCCAGTGGCAGCCGTGCCGCCTCAGCCGGTTTCTTCATCCTGGAATCGGCTGACATCGCCGCCATGGCCCCCGGCACGAACACGGGCGCGGCGCATCCTGTCACCATCGGTGGCGGCAAGATCGACGATGTCATGAAGCAGAAGATGGAGAACGATGCCGCCGCGTTGATGCGCTCGGTCGTCGCCAAGCGCGGCCGCAACGTCGAAGTCGCCGAGAGCACCGTGCGCGAATCGAAGTCCTTCACCGACCAGGAGGCGCTCGACAAGAAACTGATCGAGTACATCGCCACCAGTGAACAGGACCTTCTCCATCAGTTAAGCGGGAAAAGCTTTAAGCGCTTTAACGGCACAATAGTCACGCTCAAGCTCGCGGACGAGCCGGTGCGCGACTACCGCATGACCCTCAAGCAGCGCATCCTCACCTACATCATGGACCCGAACGTGGCGTTCATCCTGCTGGCCATCGGAGCACTCGCCCTTTACGCGGAATTCAACCATCCCGGAGCGGTCATCCCCGGCACGGTCGGCGTTGTGTTCATCCTGCTGGCCGCCTTTGCCCTGAATCTGCTGCCAGTCCGCTTCGCCGCGGTCGTTCTGATCGCGGGCGCATTTGTGCTCTTTGCGCTGGAGGCCAAGTTCGTCTCTCATGGAATCCTGACCATCGGCGGGATCTCGCTGCTCGTGATCGGCGGCCTGCTCCTGGTCGACGCCCCGATTCCGGAAATGCGCGTCCGTGTCGTTACCGCCCTTGCCGTAAGCATTCCGCTCGGCATCATTACCGCGTTTCTGATGAGCATAGCGGTACGCGCCCGCCGCAATAAGATCGTCACCGGCGAGCAAGGGCTAGTCGGAGAGATCGGCATTGCGCAAACCGCGCTGTCACCTGCGGGAAAGATCTTCGTCCACGGAGAACTCTGGGATGCCGTTTCCTCCGTCGAAATCCCCGCGGGAGAACGCGTCGTCGTCCTCCAAGTCAACGGACTCGTTCTCCGTGTCGATCCGGTGGCTGTGGGCAAGCCCGTGATGGCGTGAAGAGAACGGTAGCGCCGGCACCTTGCCGGCTGTCCCGAAAGCTTGCCCTGAGCTTGTCGAAGGGGCGTCCCGCCTTCGGTGGGGCGGGCAAATTCCGTGGAGAGGGGACCAGCCGCGTCGGTCCCAGCCCCTGCCCGAATCACCTTTGCTAACGCTCCTCGTCACATCCCTCTTCGCCCACATGCGCTACAATCCGCTCAGACTCTCAAGCAGACGTTCCCGGAGGCTCACACATGGAACTAGGGTTCCCCGTAGTCACTGTTGCCATCGTCATCTTCGTCATCTACTTCCTAAGTTCCATCAAGATCCTGGCCGAATATGAGCGCGGCGTGATTTTCCGCCTCGGGCGCCTGCTGGGGACGGCGAAAGGCCCGGGCGTCATCCTGGTCTTCGCTCCGGTTGACCGCATGGTGCGCGTCTCGCTCCGCCAGGAAGCCCTCGAAGTCCCGCCCCAGGACATCATTACCCGCGATAACGTCACCCTGAAGGTCAACGCCGTCATCTTCCTGCGGGTCATCGATCCCAACAAGGCGGTGGTCGAAGTCTCCAACTATGTTTACCAGACCTCGCAGTTCGCCCAGACGACCCTGCGCTCCGTTCTCGGCGAGGTCGAACTCGACGAACTGCTCGCCCATCGCGAGAAAATCAACCTCCGCTTGCAAAGCATTCTCGACACGCACACCGCGCCCTGGGGCGTAAAGGTCGCCAACGTGGAAGTGAAGCAGGTGGATATGCCCGAGTCCATGCTGCGCGCGATGGCCAAGCAAGCCGAGGCCGAGCGCGAAAAGCGATCCAAGATCATCCATGCCGAAGGCGAGTTCTCGGCCGCCCAGCGCCTGGTCGATGCTGCGCACCTGCTGGCCACCGAACCTGTCAGCGTGCAGTTGCGCTACCTGCAAACGCTTACCGAAATCGGGGTCGAGAAGAACACCACCGTCGTCTTCCCCGTGCCGGTCGATTTCTTTTCCGGAATCGGGAAGTTGCTGGCTGGCCCGCCCGCCAAGCCGGCAGGGGGCTAAGACGCAAGCTCACATATGCCTACGGTAGAGCAGGACACAGAAATCACTCTCGGCACCGGCCGCATGTTGGCTTTGTTTTTCGGCCTCGTACTGATCTGTGCCGTCTTTTTCGCAATCGGTTTCTCCCTCGGGAAGAAGAGCACAACCGTCGGCGCCGCCAATGTGCCGGCAACTTCCAAGGAAACTCCCGCAGCGATTATCCGTCCGTCCGCGGCCAAGAATACCCAAACGCCCGCGGAAGACTTGAGCTTCTACAAAACCGTGGGACAGAAGGCCGCCGATACCGGACTCACCCCTCCAGCCTCACAACCATCACCAACCGCCACGCCCGCCGCCGAACCACCGAAAGCCGATCCTGGCGCCGCGCCACCCACGCCTGCCAGCGGCAGCTACTACGTTCAGGTTGCTGCCGTAAGCCGCCGGGAGGACGCCGACGCCCTGGTTGAAGCCCTGAAGAAGAAGCAGTACCCCGCCCTCGCCGGCAACAACAGTCCGGCCGACAAGTTCTATCACGTGCAGGTCGGCCCGTACGCCGACATCAAAGAAGCCGAAGCCATGCGAGCTCGCCTGGTCAGCGATGGCTACAATCCGATTGTCAAGAAATAGCTTCTGGCTGCTAGCTACTGGCTGCTAGCTTGAGCTTCTCAGCTCCCGGTCTTCGCGTCAGAGATACGAATTCTAAACGACTGTGATGGCGGCAGCGACGTTGTTCCTTCTTTAGCGGTCTCCAAGGACTTGGACGTTTGCCAGAAGCTAGCGGCTAGCAGGCAGACGCCGACAGCGATCTGCTAATCTTCCTCATCATGCTTGAAACCGCCACGAACCTCGACCGCTTCCTCCACGCGATCGCCGATCCCACTCGCCGCCGAATTCTGGAGGCTCTCAAGGAAAAGGGCGGAAACTCGCTCGGCAAAGACACCGGCCTGTGCGCTTTCGACATCGAGCAACGCGTGAAGCTGGCTCAGCCGACCGTTTCCCATCACATGCGGATTTTGGCGAAGGCCAACCTGGTGGTGGTCAACCGGGAAGGACACTGGCGCTGGTACCGGCGCAACCAGCGCTTGCTTCTGGAGATGATGCGGAACTTGAAGAAACAGCTATAACTGTCAGATACACAACCTACATGCCAGCGCTAGCCGTGGCGGCTTTTTCTTCCGCCTGGGCTGACTCTTTTTGCAGCAGGCCGCGCACCCGAGCGATCAGATCCGCTACCTCAAACGGTTTTGCGAGCGACGGAACACCCGCCTCCTGCAAGAAACTTCGAGTCTGGGGATCGGTGACACTGGCAAACGTCAGCAGGAGTTTCTTCTCCATGCCGGCGCAATTGACAGCCATCCACGCGTACATTTCCTGTACGCCGCACCCGCCCGGCATGCGCCCATTCATTACGATCACATCAAAAGAACCGCTCCGGAGCCGCTGCTTGGTGTCATCCACGTTCATCGAGGTGGTTACCTCAACGCCCGCGCCCACCAGCACATCGCGTTCAAACTCCAGCACCGCTTCCTCGTCTTCCACCAGCAACACGCGTCCGGTCAGCATGGCTTCCCGCCGCGAAGACGGAACCGACTCCGGCGCCGCCGGTTTCTCGCTCGCGCGTAGTCGGACTTCGATCGTCGCGCCGCCCTCCTCCCGGTTGCGCGCAACAATCTCGCCGCCGTGTTCCTTTACGATGCCATAGCAGATGCTCAGTCCCAGACCGGTTCCCTTTCCCACAGATTTCGTGGTGTAGAACGGATCAAAGATGCGGGTGGGATCCTTGATCCCGGGACCGCTGTCATCGAACACTACGCAAACCAAGTTGTCCTTCCGCAAGGCGCGTACCTTAAGAACACCGCTGCCGCTGCCCTCGAGCATCGCATCCAACGCGTTATTGATGATGTTCAGGAAGACCTGCTCCAACTGGTGAGGATCCGCCACCACGGACGGCAGTTCCTCGGGAACGTCGCGCTCCAGCGTGATGTTATTCACTTTCAAGTCGTATTCCCGCAGGGTGAGCGTTTCCTCCAGCACCTTGCGCAGGTCCACCTCCTCTTTCTGAGGTTTGCGCTGGCGCGAAAACGAAAGCAGGTTCTGCACCACCCGGTGTGTCCGCTGTGCCTGCTTGTAGAGCTTGCGCACATAATCCGCCGACCGGCGGTCAAGCCCCGCCCCTTCCAGCAGTTGCGCATAGCCCAGAATCGCGGTCAGGGGGTTGTTCAATTCGTGCGCCACGCCGGCAATCAACTGTCCCACGGCCGACATTTTCTCGCTTTGCAGCAATTGCTCTTGCGTCCGCCGCAAGTCTTCGTAGGCCCGGCAGGTTTCCTCGTACAGTTGCACTTTTTCGATGGTGGTGGCCAGTTGCCGGCTGACTGCCACCAGTAAGTTCTCGTCATTGCTGGAGTAGTGCCGGTTTTCCTTGCTGGCGATTCCCATGATGCCGATCGGCTTGTCCTTGCCCCACAGCAGGACCCAGATCCAATAGGGCAGGCGGTCCGCGCACGCAAATTCAACCACCGCCGGCGGCAAGTGCGGCAGGAAATCCTGCGTCACCACTTCCGCCCGCGATCGCATCACCAGATCGCCGAAGCCTTCCGGAAAGTTCACCTCCGACATTTTGACTCGCGCCTCACTGCGCGGCCCCCAGCCCGCCCGCCGCCGGTACGTCCCCTCCGCTCCAGTCGCAAGATACACCGAGCCGGTTTCCGCCCCAAACAGCGAAATCACCTGGCGCAACGTCAGGTTCAGAATTTCATCCAGATCGAACGACTGGGTCGCGATCACCGCCATCGCATTCAGCGCATTCAATTCGCGATTGCGCCGGCGCATCTCGTCTTCCGAACGCCTCTTTTCCGTAATGTCGAGAACAAATCCCTGATAGCGCTCGATGCCGCCACCCGCATCGCGGGTCGCAAAACAACTTTGCGCCACCGTCAGCAAGGTCGCGTCTTTGCGGCGTATCGCGACTTCAAAATTTCGCACGTAGTTGTGCGCTTCCAGTTCCTTGCGGAACGCCTCCCCCTCCTCCGCCACCGCATACAGCACGCCCCCCAGATCGAGCGCCATCAATTCATCGCGGCTGCTGTAGCCGAGCATGGTTACGAAAGCATCGTTGCAGTCCAGCAACTTTCCATCCAGCCGGGCCACGAACACACCTTCCTGTGCCTGCTCGAACAGCATGCGGTACTTCTGTTCGGCCGCGTGGTGTTCGGTCGTATCCCGGACCACGTGAATCGTGCCCCGCTGCTGGCTTCCCTGCTCCGCATACGACGACGTCGAGACTACCGACTGGCCTCCAAAACATGGGTCCTGCCCTTCGCTCAGACCTGCCCCACGTTCACAATACGGACATCCCATCCAACCCTGCTGGTGCGGCAGAACGGCAGCGCACAGGTTGCCCAAAACGTCCGCGGGCGCGCGTCCCAGCCGCTGCAGCAAAGCCTGATTGGTTTTGAGGATATGAAAATCCGCGTCATGCGCCAGAATCGGATCTGGAATGGAATCGAAGGTGTTCATCCACTGCCGCTGCGAGCGCAACACCTGCTCCAGCAGCCGCAGGTTTTCCGCCGCAATGCCCAGCCTCTGTGCCGCCGTTTCCAAAAATTCCAGCTCTTCCAGGCAGTGGCGCGGGCTTCCGGAGCACCCCAAAGCGAGCATCCCGATCACCGATTTCTTGCCCTGCACCGGCAGCATCACCAAGTGGCCCATGCCCTGCTTTCGGATCTGGATTCGCAGTTCCTCTGGCACCTCAGAGGGCATCAGCACAGTTGCCTGGTTGGTCTCGAAGACTCGCGCCAGGGTCTCGTCCATTCCAGTCAGTCCGATGGTTCGCAGAATATCTGACGACAACCCCTCCTGCTGCGTCGGCGTCAGCTGACCCGCTTCCATCAGCCAGAACCATGCCGCCTTCGCCCCCATAACCTTCTTCAGCTTTTCGAGTGCCGCTTGCACCATGGGCGCGTGGTTTTGCGTCCGCGAGATCGTAACCGTCAATTCATTCAGGACTTCGAGCCGGCGTGTCCGCACCCGTGAGTCGTCGAGCGCCAGCACAATGAGGCTGGCTCCGAACAGCGCCTCGGCCAGCAGGTAACCTTCATTGAGAATGTGATTAGTAAACGGAGGCCAGTTCAGATTCAGGGTCAACAGTCCGGCGCTGAACAGCAACGGACCAAATCCCATGCGTCCCCGCCGGTGGCGCATCAGTTCCAGGGCTGCCCCGACCGCAATCAGCCGGCACGCCAGTTCCAGCCCGATCCCAAGCGCCCGAGAATTCCCAAAGTACAGCGGTCGCAGACCCGCATAAACGGCCAATACCACGGATCCCACCGCCACCGCAGTCAACATTCGCCGCGCCTGCGCCGACATCAGAGCTGCCGCGGCAAACAACCCCACCGCGAGTACAAAATCCGCTTGCGCGAAAGCGGCCATCGACTTCGACGCACCTGGCAGTTCGCTGGCCCGCGCTGCCCACAGGAACACCCCGTACGCAATCCAGCCCAGCCCCCAGGCCAGCAGGTAACGTTCCCGGAAGGAACGGAAAAACAGCAGGCTGACCACCACTACGATCAGGGCAGCCGTCTCTCTCGCCGTCAACCACGGGATGGTCAGGGCACCAACCGAATTCCCAAATCGCCAGGCCAGATTCATAGACAGGCGCACGAATGCCTTAGTTCCTTACATACCACGCGCCGCCCCCAGCGGGGCCGGATTTCCACCTCGAATTGGTTACTTTCGGAATATGAATTGCGCGCCTAGAATGGCCGATATGTTCTAATCAGTCCTATGCCTCCTGACCGTATTCTCGTGGTGGACGACGAAGAGACGATCCGAGAAATCGTTTGTTCCCATCTCAGCAGCGCTCAGTTCCAGACCCGGCAAGCCTCCAGTGGCATCGAAGCCCTGGCCCTGCTCGACTCCGGCGAAGAATTCGATCTCGTGCTTTCCGACTTGATGATGGCGGAAATGGACGGTACCGCCCTGCTCGAGCGCACCAAGGAGCGCTTCCCTTCCATGCCGGTCGTGATGGTCACCGCCGTCCACGATATCTCGGTGGCGCTGCAAGCCTTGCGCGATGGGGCATACGATTACCTTCTGAAACCCTTCGAGCGTGAGCAACTCCTTAACACCGTGCGCCGGGCGCTCGAAACGCGGCGCCTCAAGCGCGAAAACGACGCTTATCGCACCAATCTCGAGGCTCTGGTGGCGGCCCGCACCCAGCAATGGAAAGAGGCGCTCGCCGACCTGGAGCGCTCCTACGATCGCACCCTAGAAGCTCTCGGCGAGGCTCTCGACCTCAAGGACGCGGAGACCCAAGGCCACTCCCGTCGCGTTACCGCTTTCACCATCGCCATCGCGCGAAAAATGGGCCTGCCGAAAGAACAGATCAGCGTCATCGCTCGCGGCGCGTTTTTGCACGATATCGGCAAGATGGCCATCCCGGACAATATCCTGAATAAACCCGGCAAGCTGAACGAGGAAGAAGTCGCCAAAATGAAGGAACACTCCTACCTTGGCTACAACATTCTGCACAAAATCCCTTTCCTCGCCGAAGCCGCCGAAATCGTCTACGCTCACCAAGAGCGCTTCGACGGAACCGGTTATCCTCGCGGCCTCAAGGACGATGAAATCCCGCTCGGAGCAAGGATTTTCTCGATTGCCGACACCCTCGACGCGATGCGCTCCGACCGCCCCTACCGCGCCGCCCAGTCTTTTCGAGCCGCTCGCGAGGAGATCAAACTCTGGTCGGGACGGCAGTTCGATCCATCCATCGTGGCCGTGTTCCTCGAAATACCCGAAAATGTCTTCGAAGATCTCCGAAAAGATGTCGACGCCCAGCTCCTGCGGTTCCCTCAGCATTTGACAGCCGGAAAAACCTCTCGCTAGCGGGCCGGACCGGTTTCGCCCCATCCACTGCCAACTCTTCCTCCCGCCCGGGCATCGTTTTCCACGCCCTCTCTCATCCAATCTTTATAGCGATCAACCCAGCCGGGATTTCCTGAAGGCCTCTGTGCGTTTTGCGGAAACTTCCGGTTGCTGTTGGGAGGATCGGAATACTCAAAGGGAGTGACTATGTCCGCGCTTTCCTCTTGCTTAGGGATGTCTCTTTTGCTGGCAGCCAGTTCACTGTTCGCTCAGTCGCTCGATCCCGCAATCGCGCCGATGGCCCCGCCCAACGCAATCCCCGAGGGCGCCACCTTCCTGGTCCGGCTCGAAGACAAGCTCGACACCAGCAAGCTCCAGCCGGGCAAACATTTCAAAGCCAAGCTGGCCGAAGACCTAACCGCGGCCGACGGCAACGTCATTCCGCGCGGGAAGAAAATTAAGGGCCACGTCAGTTCGGTGGAGCAGGGTCTTCACGCCCGGATTCTTCTGAGTTTTGACGAGATCGAAACCAACCACGGATGGGTGCCGCTGATCGCCACCGTCACCGGAGTGCCCGGAGAACATGGCGTCAAAACATCCGATTCCGAAGGTGAAATCGAACGCAAGGGCATGAGTAAGAAGCATACGATTGAAGCGGTCGCAGTCGGCGCTGCTGTAGGCACGGTCGCCGGCGCCTCCGCCGGCGGCGGCAAAGGAGCCGGGATCGGCGCCGGTGCTGGTGCGGGCGTCGGCGCCTTAGCCGGATTGCTCGCCGACCGCAACCTCAGGCTCGATAAAGGCACGGCGCTTGAGGTGCGGCTCGACCGTGCGCTGCAGATACCTTCTCACTGACCGATTCTCCGTGGAGACGCGGCTTGCCGCGTTTAACAAGAACCGCCAACCGCCGGGGGGCCGTTCCGCGCGCCCCTTCTTTCCTTTTCTTGACGCGCGCAAACCCTCGTGGGCAAACTCTCCTTTCATGCAACCCGGTGCCCTTGCCGCGTTCCCTAAGTAAGGGTATATAACGAAGGTTCCCGGAGACGCCCAATGAAAATCACTCTTCTGGTTCTTGCCGCTGGCCTGATGCTAACCGCGCTCGCCGGCGCTCAAAGTCCCACCCTGACCGCCATTCCGAACACCGTGTATGTCGGCGCCGACGGCAAATTTGAGACCGCCCCCGATACCGCCCTCATCCAATTCAACATCTCGGCCCAAGCCGACACTGCCAAAGAAGCCTACGAACGGGCATCCCGGGATGCCGATGCGACCCGGCAAGTCCTGCGCTCCAACGGCATCGATCCCAAAGCGGCCGAGATCGGCTTTTTTTCGCTCAACCCCATCTACGACCCGAAGAATCCCAAGCGGAAAATCGTCGCCTACCAGGTCACGACCAGCGTCAGCCTGAAGCTCAAAGATTTTTCGAAGGTCGGCCCCGTCACCCAACAACTGGCCGACGCCAGCGCCAGTGAAAGCCAATCGCTGAGCTACACCCTCGACTCCACCGAGGAAGCCAAGGCGAAAGCCGTCGCCGATGCCTATCAGCGCGCCCGGGCTTCCGCACAGTCTCTCGCCACGGCCAGCGGACGTGCGCTTGGGGAACTCTCCTACGCTTCGGTCGACACCTTCGAGAACATCCGCGTCGTCGCGCCCATGCAACGGCGCGCGATGCCGATGGCCATGGCAGGCGCAACCCCGGCTCCAACCGAAGAGTTCACGCCCCAGAACGTCACCGTGACCGCCCACGTGAATGCCATGTTTGTGCTGAAGTGATACCGCCAGCGCCATCACGGAAGCCGCGCTCGATTGAAAACGATTCAGTAGTAGATTCCGTGTGCGCAAAAAAGCGGGTGAGCACCGCCCACCCGCCCGATCTTACGCATGACTTACCTGTCGGTAGTCGCTCCTTTACCTCGGCAGCCGGCTCCCATCCAGCGGCACGTCCCGCTGAATCTCCATCTCGATCGACGTCCCGGGCTCCAGCCGCACGTCACTGCCCCGGGTCAGCATCGCCACCGCCAGCCCAGCCACTCCGCCAGCACCCGCGCCGATTCCCGCTCCTTTTCCGCCCGCGCTGAGCCCACCAATAATCGCCCCTGTCGTCGCCGTGCCAGCCACCGTCTTGGCTTTTTTCCCCGTGTCGCGATCCTGCTGGACCGTGCCTTCCGAGCCCTTCACCGTCGACTTTTCCGCTCCGGGCACATTCTCCACCGAGCCGGGCAGCATTACCGTGTAGCCGCTCGGATAAATCATCGACGTGAAATGAATCAGAATTTCCGCCCGGCCTTTCACGCGGCCCCCGCGCTTCAAGTGGCTGATCTTGCCCTGCACGTAGGTGCCCGACGGAATCACAATCCGGTCATTCAAGGCAAAAGGAAACGTGGTCTCCGCGTACACTGGATCTCCCTCTTTCGCCGTTTTGGTTGAAATCGTCTGCTTCAGCGCGAGCGGAACCCGAGTTCCTGCCGGAATCGTCACCGCCTCAGAGCGAACCGAGCCCGCAGCCGCCCCAGCCGCGGAGGAGGAAGTCTGCGCCGCCACGCAACCGGCCAGCAGCATGCAAAGCACAAGGCTTTTCATCGTACTTATACCTCGTAAAGGAAATTGGAGACAGCGCCTGTAATCTCTGATGCACACATTCGCCTGGCAGGTTAGCTCTCCGAGACAACGATCAAAAACAGCTCCCATTAAAGGCTAGTCATCACTGGATTGGCCGCTGCTGGCGACTGGCTACTGGCTGATGCCCCCTCCACTGCTCCTTCGAGCCCGGTTTTCCAACACATTCCCCATGAACTGCGACTGCAGCTTCTGCGCACACCCTTCTCCGCAAACATGCAGCGCTCCTTCGCGCACCGCCAGTTCCTCGTCCCACGGCGCTAGGTGGACCACTGGAAGCTGATGGTCCTCAAACGAAGTCCACATCACCCACCAGCGGTCACTGACTCCCTTCAGCACACCGCAATTGGGACCGGCACAACGGAAAAACGGATTCGGAGTAAAAGGAAGCGTATCGGGCATAGTAAACCTCTGGAACGTCAAAATTGTAGCTGAGGAGTACTTGCTGGTCACCAACCGATGGGGCGCAGGCGCGATTCTAAGATCTTGTTGAAAAATACAAGGAGTTATCATCCCGAGCGGAGCGAGGGATCTGCAGTCTGCGTGGAGCCGCACGAAAAAGCGGACAGCCTACTTGTACAGCAGATATTTCTCGCGCAGAGCGACAAACTTCTGCAACCGCTCCTGCCATCCTTCCGCAATCCGCCGCGGATCCTGTCCCGCTGCCAGCGCCTCAAATGCCGCTTGATTCACCAGCAACTCCGCCATGCGATCCAGCTTGAAGTCGTTGGGATAAAGTTGGTGAAGTGCGGCGGCCAATTCGATCCCCAGTTCCGGACCCTCGAGAGTGTTGCGATCCAAGACCAGAATGTTTACCCCGTCGCAAAGCTTCCCAGCGAAATTACTCGACGAAGGCGTGAACGTAATCGGTACAAACCGCACGCTCGGGATCCCGCGCCCGTTCAAGTAAGCCGCCAGTTCCCTGCTCTTCATCCAGGGCGCGCCCAGCACTTCAAACGGAGTATCTGTCCCGCGGCCTACGGAAACATTCGTGCCCTCGATCAGCCCGACCCCGGGATAGAGCGTTGCCTCCGTCAAGCTCCGCATATTCGGCGACAGATTCACCCACGCGAGGCCGGTCGAATCAAACCAATCCCCCCGCTGCCATCCCTCCATCGGCACAATTTCGAGGTGCGCACCAAGATGCCGCTCCCCGTTGAACATTTTCGCTAATTCGCCCAGCGTCATCCCATGCCGCACCGGGACAGGAAACAAGTTCACGAAACTCTCACGCCCCTCGTCGGACACCGGGCCCTGCACAAACGATCCCGTAACCGGATTCGGCCGATCCAGAATCACCAGCCCAATCCCGGTCTTGGCTGCCGCTTCCAGGAAGTATCCAGTCGTCGTTTCGTAGGTGTAGAAGCGCGCGCCGACGTCCGCCAGGTCAATCACCACCGCATCCAGCCGCTTCAGCACATCCAGGGGCGGACGCCGCGCCGCATCGCTCGCTCCATATACGCTATAAACTGTGATGCCCGTGGCCGCGTCCTTCGCATTCTTGATGTCCGTGGTGTCGAGCGTCCCGGTCACCCCATGCTCGGGACTGAAAATCGCGTCCAGCGAAAGCCCCGGCACCCTCGCCAGCACATCGATGGTCCGCCGTCCTTCCGAATCTACTCCGGTCTGATCGGTCAACAACCCGATACGACGCGGCACGCTGCCCTTGGCCGGATGCAACACCCGAAATTTCGTTTCCTCCAGCACATCGATTCCCGTCTTCACCGTCCCATTGCGGACTGCCAGCTTGCGCGCCGCGCTTTGCATTTCGTTATAGCCGGTCGCAGAAGCCAGCCGCATCTTCTCCGCCTCACTTGGATCGAGTGCCAGCGCCGCGGCAACCGCCGTAGCGATCTTCGTCCGCAGCGAAACTGCGCTCCCTCTCTCTTTCCCAGGCACTGCGTTCATATGCACCGCGTTCGTCAGCAGAACGATATACGTTTTCGTCGCCGGATCAATCCACAGCGAAGTCCCCGTGAACCCGGTATGCCCATAACCGCCCACCGGCAATAACTCCCCACGGTTCGTAGAAAACGGAGAATCGATGTCCCACCCAAACCCGCGCACCGCCGTGGCCGTCGCTGGCTGTTGCGGCGAAGTCATCTTGGCAACCGTCGCCGGAGTCAGCACGCCCCGCCCGCCATCGAGCAAAGCCTGCGCAAACCGCGCCAGGTCGTCCGCGGTCGAAAACATCCCCGCATGTCCCGCCACTCCGCCCATGCGCCGCGCCGTCGGATCATGCACCACCCCGCGCAACAAACGGTGATTCTCATCCTCCTCAGTCGGCGCGATGCGCGCCAGCCAGGAAGCTGGAGGTAAGAAGCGGGTTTCCGTCATCCCGAGCGGCGCGAACACATGTTTCGCCGTGTAGTCATCCAGCGACTCGCCCGAAAGCCGCTCCACCAGCGCACCCAGCACGACGAAATTAATGTCGCTGTAAACAAACGCCGACCCCGGAGCCCGGTCGGGTGCCACCTCAAACGCCGTGCGATACGCCGTCTCCTTGCCTTCCCACCGCTTCGCCAGATCGAGATCCTCCGCCAGCCCCGAATAATGCACCAGCAACTGCCGGATCGTGATGTCCTGCTTCCCGTTCTGCCCAAACTCCGCCAGATACTTCGCCACCGGATCGCTCATCCGGAACTTGCCTTGCTCCCAAAGCTGCATGATCGCGGCCGTGGTCGCCACGACCTTCGTCAGCGACGCGCAATCAAACACCGTATCAAGCGTCATCGCCTCCCGCCGAGGCACAATTGCCCGGTTCCCATATGCCTTGCGATACACCACCTGCCCATCATGCCCGACGATGACGACCGCCCCCGGAATCTGTTGCTGGGCGATGGCGTCGTTGATGATGGAGTCGAGAGTGGTTAGCCGAGAGTCGAGCGAAGCCTGACCCATCGCCACTGCAGAACCGAGCAGAACAAGCAGCAGAATTGTCGATGTGCATTTCACGCTTGCTGTGACTCTACACGACCACCGAGAAATGCCTCAAGCCTGCGCATCTGCGATGCTCGTGGAGGGACGGCCGCCCTCGGCTGTCCAGCGGAGCGAACTCCGCAGCGTCGGCGAACTAACCGCAATATGCGCTCGCTCCGTTTGCCTCCACCCCCCGCCTTTGCTATAAACCGATCAGGCGAGACCGCCCTTGACCGCAACCCAGAATCCGCCCGCCGGCTTCTCCTTCCTCGTGCGCAACTCCGCCGCGCAAGACGATCACTTCCGAGCCGCCTTTACCCTCCTGGAAAATGCCATCGCCGCCTGCGTCTTCCCCGCCTGTTCCCTCGCCGTCACGCTCCGCGGAGAACTCATCGTCCACAAAGCCCTCGGCCATTTCACCTACGACCCCGCATCACCCGCCGTCGCCGCCGACAGCATCTTCGATCTGGCCTCGGTCTCGAAAGCGATCGCGACCACCACCCTGGCCATGATCCTTTACGAACGCGGCCTCCTCGACCTCGAAGCCCCGGTCACCGCCATCGTCCCCGAATTCGCGGGAGACGATCCACGCCGCCGCGAGGTAACGCTGCGCCAACTGCTGGCCCATTCCTCCGGCCTGCCCGCCTACGAGAAGCTCTACCTGCGCGCCAAGACTCGTGACGAACTTCTCCAAGCCGCCTTCTCTACCGAACTGACCGCAGCCCCCGGCATGCGGGTCGAATACAGTGACATCGGATTCATCATCCTCGGCGTGGCGCTCGAGCGCCTGGCGGACGAGTCCCTCGACGCCTTCTGCCAGCGAGAAGTCTTCGGCCCCCTAGCCATGTCGCACACCACGTACACTCCTCCCAAGTCCTGGCGCGAACGCATTCCGCCCACCGCCAACGAGTGTGGCCCGGACACTCCTGTCCGGGTGTCTGCAGCACCAGTCCCGTGTGCCTCGGACAGTCCTGTCTGCCCGGCCGCCACCGGCTCCGCCACAACGTCAGCCCCAAGCACCTTCCGGGGAAGAGTAATCGAAGGCGAAGTCCAGGACGAAAACGCCAGCGTTTTAGGCGGCGTTGCTGGTCACGCCGGCGTCTTCTCGACCGCCGCCGACGTCGCCCTCTTCGCCCACACCCTGCTCAACGGCGGATATCCCATCCTCCGCCCTGACACCGTCAAACTCTTCACGCGCCGCGAGTCCACCCCCGCAAGCAGCTCCCGCACGCTAGGCTGGGACACGCCCTCCGCACCGTCGCAATCCGGCAAATATTTTTCGCCGCGCTCCTTCGGCCACCTCGGCTACACCGGAACCTCGCTGTGGATCGACCCCGACCGCCACCTTTCGATAACCTTGTTGACGAACCGCACCTGGCCCGACTGCCGGAACCAGGCCATCAAGCGGGTGCGCCCCGCGTTTCACGACGCAGTGATTGAATCATTGACGGGACTTGGAAATGCTTCTTAATCACGTGACGTTTTGTCATCCTGAGCACTCTTTTTGTCATCCTGAGCGAAGCGAAGGATCTGCTTTCTTCGCGCTCGCCACAACCGTGACTGTCTCCCGCCCCCGACGACTCTTCGCAAAAACTCCGGAGCCACGTGCGTGAAGCGCAATGAAAGCAACCTCCGCCACCTCGCCACCGAACAACCGAACACGGCCTCCGCCGGCCTCGACCGCAAGTCCGCGCTCGAAATCGCCCGCCTCATCAACGCCGCAGACGCCAAGGTCGCCCCGGCCGTAAAGCGCGCTCTGCCGCAGATCGCCCAGGCCATCGACCTCATCGCCGCCGCGCTCTCCAATGGCGGGCGCCTCCTCTACGTCGGCACCGGCACCAGCGGACGCATCGCCGCGCTCGACGCCACCGAATGCCCGCCCACATTCGACACCCATCCAAAGCTGGTCCAGTTCATCATCGCCGGCGGACCGAAAGCTCTGGGCGCCGCCGTCGAGGCCGACGAGGATTCCCGCGAACTGGGACGAAAGGAAATCGCGAACAGAAAGCCGCGGAAGATCGACGTTGTCGTGGGCGTCGCCGCCAGCGGACGTACTCCCTTTACCGTCGCGGCCCTTGAGTACGCCCGCTCTCGGGGCACAAAGACCGTGGCCCTCGCTTGCAACCGGAACTCCGAACTGGAAAAGGCCGCCGACGTCGCCATCGTTGCCGAAGTCGGCCCCGAGGTCGTTGCCGGGTCCACCCGCATGAAGGCGGGCACGGCGCAAAAGATGATCCTGAACATGCTCACCACCGGCGCCATGGCCCGCCTCGGGTATGTTTATGGCAACCTGATGGTCAATGTGCACCTGAAGAACGAGAAGCTCGCCGCGCGCGGCGTGGCCATCCTCGAAAAAGCCGCGGATCTCGACCGCCGTGATGCCCGCAAGCTTCTAGCCGTTGCCGGAAACCGCGTGCCCGTGGCGCTGGTCATGGCGAAGGCGGGAGTGAACGCAGTCCAAGCCGTCCGCGCTCTGAAGAAGTCCGGAGGCCACGTCCGCAAAGCGATCGACGCGGCCAGCAGACCGTAGCGCCGGCGCCCTCGCCGGCAGTCGCGAGGGCACCGTGCCCTCCCGATTTAACCTCGTGCATTGCGATCTCCCGTTAAAATGGAATTTCACCAGGGACTCACGTTGCTATGGATAAGCTCGTAATCCGAGGCGGCAACCCTCTGCTCGGCACGGTCCGCATCAGCGGCGCAAAAAACGCCGCGCTGCCCTGCATGGCCGCCGCCCTGCTCACTGACGAACCCGTCATCCTCGAAAACATCCCGCAAGTCCGCGACATCGAAACCACCCGCAAACTCCTCGCCGCCATGGGCGCAGAAGTCGAGCTCGGCTACGGACGCGCCCACCACCGCACCACCATCTGCGCGAAACAACTGGCCGCGCCCGAAGCGTCCTACGAACTGGTCAAGACCATGCGTGCCTCCACGCTCGTCCTTGGCCCCCTCGTCGCCCGTTGCGGGCGCGCCCGCGTCTCCCTCCCCGGCGGATGCGCCATCGGCGCCCGCCCCATCGACCTCCACATCAAAGGCCTGGAGCGCCTCGGAGCAAACATCACGCAAGAACACGGCTACGTCGAGGCCACCACCACCGATCGTCTCAAGGGCGCCGAAATTGTTTTCGACAAAATCACCGTCACCGGCACCGAAGACCTGCTCATGGCCGCCACCCTAGCCGAGGGCGAAACCGTCATGCAAAACTGCGCGCGGGAACCCGAGGTCGCCGACCTGGCCGCGCTGCTCAACGCTATGGGAGCAAAAATCCAAGGCACCGGCACCTCCACCATCCACGTGAAAGGCGTCAGCAAACTCCACGGCGCCAAGCACCGCATCATCCCCGACCGCATCTCGGCCGGCACCTTCATCATCGCTGGCGCGCTCACCGGCGGAGACCTTAACGTCACCCATTGCGATCCAAACCACCTCACCGCCATCCTGCAGAAGCTCGCCGAAACCGGCGTGAAGACCGCCGTCAAGGCCGACTCCGTCCGCGTCATGGGCGATCAGGGGCTCACCGCCGCGGACCTGGACACCGAAGAATATCCCGGCTTCCCCACCGACATGCAGGCGCAATACATGGCGCTGGCCACGCAGGCCGAAGGCACTTCCGTTGTCGTGGAAAATATTTTCGAGAATCGCTTCATGCACGCGCAGGAACTCGTCCGCATGGGCGCCAACATCAAGATCGAAGGGCGCCGCGCTATCGTCCGCGGCAAAACGCCGCTCAGCGCCGCTGCCGTTCTCGCCTCGGACCTGCGGGCCTCGGCCTCGCTCGTCCTCGCCGCCCTCGTCGCCGACGGCGAAACCATCATCGACCGCGTTTACCATCTCGACCGCGGCTACGAACATATCGAAGAAAAACTGAAGGGCGTCGGCGCCGAGATCCGCCGCGTGGGCGATATTTTCCCCAAGCGCCGCGCGCAGAGTATATAACGGCTGAGTACTAAGGTAACTAGGCGGGCAGGTTCTGAATGACTTTGCGTCTCGTTCACATTCTGCGCCGCGAGCGGGCATCCCTTTCGGGGACTTCATCCGGACAAAAGGTCCACCGCGCTCCAGACTGGCCAAAGTAACGTAACTCTCACTCCGCGCACGTTACTCAGGTTACCGGGGCTTACGATTTACTTCCCTGGTTCACACTCCCCTTTGTGCGACCATGAGTCTCATGGGATCTTTGGCCTGGGCAGTTCCGCAAACCCCGGCTTCGAGCATGTAGGGCCGCGAGCATTCTACCCATGAGCCTTTAATGTCTGCTCAATCGGCAGCATCGTTGCAAAGAAAATCCGCCGTCGACTCGCCCACCGAACGATATTTTTCGTGGGGCCGTTACCCGAAGGCTGTCCATCGGCACGTCCACCGGCCCGCATGGAACGACCAACTGCCGGAGATTCTCGAGACGGCCGCGCCCGGTTCCCTGCTCCCCTATGGCCTCGGCCGCAGCTACGGCGACTCTTGCCTTAACGCCGGGCGGGAACTCGTCCTTTGCCGCCGCCTCAATCGCATCCTCGCCTTCGATGCCGACACTGGCATGGTTCGCTGCGAGAGCGGCGTCACTCTTTCCGACATCGTTGAGCTCTTTCTCCCCAAAGGTTGGTTTCTTCCTGTCACCCCCAGCACGCGCTTCGTCACGGTCGGCGGCGCCATCGCAAATGACGTTTACGGCAAGAACCAGCACCGCGCCGGAACCTTCGGGGCGCACATCCGCCAACTCAGCCTGCACCGCTCCAATGACGGCATCGTCTTTTGCAGCCCGGAAGAAAATCCCCGTATGTTCGAAGCCACCGTCGGAGGCCTCGGTTTAACCGGTGTGATTGCCTGGGCCGACATTCAACTCAAACGCGTCGCTGGGCCCTGGATCGATGCCAGCATCGTTCCCTTTCATACCCTGCAGTCGTTTCTCGACCTCAACTGCGATAGCGATGGCCGCTTTGAATATACCGTCGCATGGTTTGACTGCTTCTCCGGCAGAAACACCCGCGGCATCTTTTTCCGTGGCAATCATTCGGAACTGGGGGGAAAGAACTTCAGTCTGAAGCACGGCCCGAAATTGCCTTTCGCTCTGCCCGCCTGGGCGCTCAACCGCTACACCGTCAAAGCGTTCAACAGCGTCTACTACTACGTTCACTCCGCCCAAAAAGCCGCGTCCATCGTTTCCTGGGACTCGTTCTTCTACCCGCTCGATTCCATCCGCCAATGGAACCTGCTCTACGGCAAGCGCGGCTTTCTGCAATATCAATGCGTCATCCCGGAAAGTAATCTCGAAGCCCTGGAGGAGATACTCGATCGCATCGCCCGCTCCGGCATGGGCTCATTCTTGGGGGTCCTCAAGCAATTCGGCTCCGCTCCGCCCGCCGGCATGCTTTCATTCCCTCGCCCCGGACTCACCCTGGCCCTCGACTTCGCCATGCGCGGCGAATCCACGCTCCAACTCCTGCGTTCCCTCGATGAAGTCGTCCGGCAAAGCGGCGGCGCTCTTTACCCCGCGAAAGACGCGCGCATGAGCCCGGCACTTTTCGAAGCGTCGTTTCCGCACTGGCGCAATTTCCTTCCCTGCATCGACCCGAAGATGTCCTCATCCTTCTGGCGCCGAGTCAGGGAGGCTCCATGACCATCATCATGCGCTCCTCGACTCCGCACACCATTCGCATGCGGAGAATCGTCATCCTCGGGGCGACTTCCGGCATCGCACTCGAATTCCAGCGGCAACTTGCCCGTCATGGACGCGAGTTGCTGCTCGTCGCCCGCTCCCCGCAGCGCCTCGCAGCATTGCAATCGGACCTGTTGGCAAGGGGCGCTAAGGACGTTCTAACGGTCGCAGCCGATCTGGCCCGCATCCAGCATCACGCCGGAATCTTCGATTTTGTCCGCCGTTCCTTCCCCAAGTTCGACACCGTCCTCCTCGCCTATGGCGCCATGGAAAACCAGAAAGACTCGGAAGCTTCGGTGGACGTGTTACTCGACGAATTGCATGTCAACTTCGTCAGTGCCGCCGCCCTTCTCACCCTCTTCGCCGCCGACCTGGAGCAGCGCCGCACCGGATGCCTCGCCGCCATCACCTCAGTCGCCGGAGACTGTGGCCGGCGCTCCAACTATGTGTTCGGCTCCGCCAAGGGCGGACTCGCGCTCTTCCTGCAGGGACTCCGAAGCCGCGTTCATCCCGCTGGCGTCAAAGTCATCACCATCAAGCCCGGCCCGGTTCTGACTTCCATGACCGACCACCTGGAAAACTCCGCCCGCTTCGCCCAACCCGAGCGAGTCGCGCGCGATATCATCCGCGCCTTAGAGCGCCGCTCGCCCGACATCCTCTACACCCCATGGTTCTGGCGCCCCATCATGACCGCAGTCCGCCACATCCCCGAACCCCTCCTCAAACGCTTAGACTTATAAGAGTGGCGCGGACCCTCCTGTCCGTGTCTCCGCAGCGCCAGTCCGTGGCGCGGGCATTCTCGCCCGGTGGCGAGATGGAGCCCACCCATCGCCCCCATCCTTTCAGAACCGTCACTGCAATCTGTTAGGAGCTGTCACCGCAGTCGCCACCGGAACCAAGACATTTTCTCCGGCGTCCTGGTTGACGAGCAAAGCGGCAGGATCCTGCTCCTTTAGTGCGAAAACCGCCCGCTGGTGGCGGCCCAATTGACAAGCGCATCATCGAGGCGTATTTAATTTGAACTCAGATGTAGCGTCAGCTAAAACTCGGCTCCCTCAACGATGGGCTGGCGTCAGATGTGATTGTCCCGCGCTAGCGGGCCCTTTCAGTGCTTCCAGGAGATACCACTTATGCGTCGCAAAACAATCGAGTACCTCCGCTTCGTTTTCGCTGCCTGCATCGCATTCGCCCTGATCGCCGTCTCGGCCTTCGCCCAGGGCGCCAATGCAGGACGTTCGCTCCCTAAGGCCGAACTGCTTGGTCCCGAGAACCTCTCCAAGGAAATCACGGTCACTCTCTGGCTCAAGCAGCACAACCAAGCTGCCTTCGACGAACTGGTCCGCCAGATGTATGACAAGAACTCCCCGAACTTCCACCACTTTCTAACCATGACGCAGTACCAAGCCAGGTTTGCGCCCACTGCCAAGGAAGCAGCGATGGTCCGCGACTTCCTCGCGGGCCGCAATTTAAGAGTCACCTCGATAGACAAGAGTAACCACTACGTCATAGCCCGAGGACGTATTGCGGACATGCAAACGGCCTTCAACACTCAGATCAACCGGGTTATGCTCAACGGAGCAGTGCACCGCATGAACGCTTCGGAAGCGGCCGTGGTGGGACCTGCGGCTCCGCTCGTGGCCGCAGTACAGGGGTTAAGCGATCTTGGATATCGATCGGATGCCGCCCCAGCCTTCGATCCTGAGACCCGCACACCGTATGCGGGAGTCCGGCCTTCGGCCATAGGCTCGGATGGGCTTTTCTTCAGCGCAGACTGCCTTCGGTCGCCCCAGACGATCACCTTCACCACCGGGGGAGGCTTTCCTACCGCCACCTACACCGGCAACCGCTATGGCGCGGACATCACCAGCGGAATTCCCAATCTCCCACCCTGCGGCTACGATGCGGCTGAAATGCAAACAGCCTACAGGCTCAATCCTCTCTATCAGAGCGGTTTGAACGGTAGGGGCCAGACCATCGTGATCGTCGATGCCTTTGGTTCCAACACCATCCGGAGCGACGCGAACCTGTTCTCGTCGTTGAACGGCCTGCCAGCGCTCACGTCTTCGAATTTCCACATCTTCAAACCCAATGGCGTCGCGACCTGCACCAGAACGAACGGGTGTATCGCGGGAAACTGGCAGTTTGAAACCACCCTGGACGTTGAATGGGCACATGCGATTGCCCCGGGCGCCAATATCGCTCTCGTGCTGGGTGCGGATAACTCATTTACCAACCTCGATATTGCCAACCTGTTTGCCATCGAGAATGGGCTCGGCAACGTCATCTCCAATAGTTTTGGGATTCCAGAGATCGCGCTGGTCGTATTTCTGCCGTCGGAACTAGTCGTCGAGAACGGCATTTCCCAGATCGCTGCAGCTTTAGGGATTTCCCTAAACGTTTCGAGCGGAGACTCCGGCGATAACCTCGCACTCGATAGGGCTGCCTTCGGCATCGACTCGGTTTCGACGCCAGCAAACGATTCGCCGTTTACGACAGTGATTGGCGGCACCAGTACGTTCTTGAATGCCCACCACTTCATCAAATTGCAGACGGGCTGGGGCCTCAACTTTGTACGTATCGCCGAGCCCACTCCTAACCCGCCCACCATTCCACCTCTGTTTTTTGGCTTCCAATTTGGATCCGGCGGAGGAACGAGCGTGGTTTTCGCCAAACCTGCCTACCAAAGCGGGTTGAGCGGTGATTTCCGCCAGGTGCCGGATATCTCCATGAACGCGGACCCGGAGACCGGAAACGAGATCATCGTCACGCCCGACAGTATTCCCGGTCACCAAAAATTTGTGGAAGTGTTCGGTGGCACCAGTCTCTCGTGTCCCATGTTTTCCGCCCTTTGGGCAATCGCCAACCAGGCGGCCGGAGGAGGACCGGTGGGGGAGGCCGCGCCCATCCTCTATCAACTGCCCCTCGGTGCCATCATCGACGTGAAGGCGGTTTCTTCCGGGTTCAACGTCACCGGAGTCATTAACAACCCGCCCAACCCTCCACAGAAGCTATCACCGGCTTTTCTGGCACAGCCGTTGGAAAACACAACACGATTTGTGAGCGCCTTGTTCCAAAGCCCCGCTTCGACTCGCTGGGATGTTTTCACCTTTGGGACAGACTCGTCCCTCACCACCGGCACCGGCTGGGATAACGTGACTGGCTTGGGCACGCCCAATGGCTCGCAATTCATTCAGGGAGTGGTTGCAGCAGTCCAGTAAGATTTGCGGCTCTCTGCAGGCTGCGGACCTTGACACAAGCCCCGAAGGGGCGACCGAGCTTAGCCCACCGCTTCAGCGGCGGGAAGACTGGGAGAGATTAGGCAAGTCCCGGAGGGACGACTGAACTCTCAGTTGGCGGGTACGCAAGACGGACTGTTTCCGCAGCCCGTTTGACGCGCGTATGTCGTCTGGGGTGGGTTGCCGAACGGCGACCCACCTTTCTTGATCTTAGCCGCAGGCGCGGACCAACATGGCCGGCCTTTGATGGCTAAGAAAAGGCAACGGCTCCGGCCACACCCTCAAGGTGGTAACCTAAAGCCCTTCACCAGAAACCAGCAACTGCTCCTACCGTCTCCCTCCGCGTCCCCCTCCATGGTGTCCGCCTCCGTGCCCGCCGCCCGGCCCGCGTCCGCTGCGACCACCCCGCCGGTGCCGATTGCGATCGCCGCCACGTCCCTCGCGTGCGCCTTCGGGCCGTGCTGCTGGAGCGCCCGCCTCCGCCGGCGCATGTTCCGAATCCACGCGGTTGAAGTTCGGCTCCTCGTCATCGTTGAACTCCGCGCCCCCTTCGATCACAGCCGTCGGCGAGCCTTGTGCCACTGCGGGTGCGGAAGCCGGTACTCCCTCCACCTCCGGAGGTGGGGGCGCGCCCCCCATCTTTGCGCGTTGTTCTTTCAGAATCGCCTTGCGCGACAGCTTGATCCGGTTGCCCTCGACCGCCAGCACCTTCACCAGCACCTGGTCGCCTTCCTTTAACTCATCGCGCACATCTTTAATCCGATGCTCCGCAACTTCGCTGATGTGCAGCAACCCATCCAGGCCCGGCAGAATCTCGACGAACGCTCCGAAATCCGCCAGCCGGCTTACCTTCCCCAGATAAGTCTTCCCGACCTCAGCCGAGGCCGTCAGGTCGCGAATAATCTGCAGCGCCTTATTCGCCGACACTTCATCGTTTGAAGCCACGTTCACCTTGCCCGTATCTTCAACGTCGATCTTCACGCCCGTCTGCTCGATGATGCTCCGGATCATCTTCCCGCCCGGCCCAATCACGTCGCGGATCTTGTCCACCGGAATCTGCAAGGTGTAAATCCGAGGCGCGTAAGCCGAGACCTTCACCCGTGCCTCGTTCAGCACCTCGTTCATCTTTTCCAGAATGAACAACCGCCCACGCTGTGCCTGCGCCAAAGCCTCCCGCATGATCTGCGGCGTGATCCCGGCCACCTTGATATCCATCTGCAGCGCCGTGATGCCGTCTTTGGTTCCGGCAACTTTGAAATCCATGTCGCCGTAGTGATCTTCCGCGCCCGCAATGTCGGTCAGGATGGCGTACGCGTCGCCTTCCTTCACCAACCCCATCGCCACCCCCGCCACCGGAGCCTTCAACGGCACGCCCGCATCCATCAGCGAGAGCGAAGCCCCGCACACGGTAGCCATCGAAGAGGACCCGTTCGACTCCAGAATGTCGGCCACCACGCGCATCGCATACGGCCACTTCTCTTCCGAAGGAAGCACCGCCGAAAGCGCCCGCTCCGCCAAAGCGCCGTGCCCAATCTCGCGCCGCCCCGCTCCCCGCAAAAATGCCACTTCCCCCACCGAAAACGGCGGAAAATTGTAATGCAGCATGAAGCGTTTTTTGGCTTCGCCTTCGAAGACTTCGAGGCGTTGCATATCGTCGCTGGTGCCGAGAGTGGTAGTGACCAGGGCCTGAGTTTCGCCGCGGGTGAAAATTGCGCTGCCATGGGTACGGGGCAGAATTCCGGCTTCGATCCAGATGGGACGGATTTGGTCGAAGGCTCGTCCGTCGGGACGGTGCTTGTCATGGATCACCTGGTCGCGGAAAATTCTTTCGCGCAGGATCTCGTAGTACTTTTCGAGTTTGGCTTTGCCTTCGACGTCCTCGGCGGGAAGCGCGGCCAGCAGTTCTTTCTCGAACATACGAACCAGTTCGTAGCTTTCCGATTTCGGATGCTTCTGGGTGTCCAGGCAATCGGCCAGGCGCGCGCCGATCTTCGCTTGCAGATTTTTGTAGTACGCCTGGTCGAATTCGGGCGGAGTCACTTGGCGCTTGGGCTTTCCAACTTTCGCGCGCAGATCGTTGATGGCGGCGCAGATTTTCTTGATCTCGGCGTGCGCGAATTCAATCGCATCGACCACCGTCTCTTCTTTCACTTCTTTCGCGCCCGACTCGATCATCACGATGGCTTCCGCGGTTCCGACCACCATGATGTTGACCAGGCTCTCGCGCATTTCGGAATAGGTGGGGTTGGCGATGAAGCGCCCCTCCACCAGCCCGACGCGCACCGCGCCAATCGGTCCCAGGAATGGAATGTCAGACAGCGTCAGCGCCGCCGAGGCCCCGTTGATCGCAACCACATCCGGATCATTCTCAGTGTCAGCCGAGAGCACCAAGGCAATCACCTGCGTCTCGCACTTGAATCCTTCCTGGAACATCGGACGAACCGGCCGGTCGATCTGGCGGCTGGTCAGAATTTCGCGCTCGCTCGGACGCCCTTCGCGCTTGATGAAGCCGCCCGGGATGCGTCCGCCGGCGTAGGTGTACTCCCGGTAGTCCACGGTGAGCGGGAAGAAGTCGATGCCCTCGCGGGGATCGGGATTGGCGACGGCGGTGGCGAGCACCACATTTTCGCCCAGGCGTACCACGGCGGAGCCGTGCGCTTGCTTGGCAAGTTTTCCGGTTTCAAATAGAAGGTTTTTCCCGCCAGTGAGTTCGACGGAAACTTGGGTGGGTTCGGGCTTCATAAGTCATCCTTTATGTAGGCAGGAGGCCAGGCGCGCGGTCACGGAGTTCGCACGGATAGGCGGGTGCCAGTGGTTCGCGGTTGGGAAACGCACGTAAATAGAGGCTCTCGGAGTCAAAGACCGGCTTCCCACGGAACCGGTCGCGCCTTATTTGCGGATGCCCAGCTTGGAAATCACGGTTTTATACCGTTCCGAGTCGTACTTCTTCAGGTAGTCCAGCAAACGACGCCGCTTGCTGACCAGCATGAGAAGTCCGCGCCGCGAGCCATGGTCTTTCTGGTGCGTTTTGAAGTGCTCCGTTAATTGGCCGATGCGCTCGCTCAACAGCGCGATCTGAACTTCGGGGCTACCGGTATCGGTGGCGTGCGTGCGGTACGTGTCAATCACGGATTGCTTTTGCAGTCTGGCTAGCACTAACCTGTTGCGCTCCTGTCTCGTCTCATTTTGGTAACGGGCTTGAGAATAACATGTTGCGGATGAGGGTGGCAAGGCGCGGGGCGGAACATATTTCTTGCCACTCGGCTGCCGCCGGCTCCGGGATACCGTTCCGCCGAAGGAGCGCCCCCTGGCACAGGCCACTGAAGAAACACCATGGAACAGCCGATAGAACGATGGGGATCAGCCGAGAACGGGCACAAGGGAAACCTCCAGCAAAACGGCTGATCGAGGGCCGTTTTGCGCTTGGAAGATTGGATTGGAAAAGGGCCATGAAGCTGGGAGTTCGTACCAAGTTATCGCTCGCGTTTAGCCTGATTATCGGGTTACTTCTCGTGATTGGGATTGTGGGATTCCGGATTACCGCATCGCTTTCCGCGAAATTCGACGACCTCTACACTGACAATGTCCAGGCGGCGGTACAACTGGCGAACGCCGAACAGGCCATGTGGCAACTCCGTTACGGAGTGGCCCAATTCATCGTCCTTGACGGCGACGCTCGGCAAAAAATCCCGCAGGCGGACGGGAAATGGCATAAGCAGATCGAAGACAATATGGAGGCCTATGCTGCTGGATCGCGCACTGCGGAAGAGAAACAAGCTCTGTTGGCGTGGAATGCCGTCTTCACAAAATACGTCGAAGCGCGCCCCCATTGGTTCGAGCTGCAGGGCTCAGGCAAGGTTCAGGAAGCAGCCGAGTGGCGTTCCAAGACAATCCTTCCTTTTGGGGCGGAAGCGGTGAGCACTCTGGGGCGGCTCATCGAACTGCAGCGAGATATTGGCCGAAGCAAACGCGACCGGACCCTGGCACTCGCCAGGAATATGCGTCAGTTGCTGGTGGGTATCAGCGCCTTTTCTTTGTTGATGGCCATTGCCGTCTCCAGCCTAATAGGTCGTTCCGTCGTCACATCTATCAAGCTGATTTTGGAGCGGGTCAAGGATATAGTCCAAGGGGAAGGCGACCTGACGAAGCGGATCGAAGTCACCTCGGAGGATGAGATTGGAGAACTGGCAACATCATTCAATACTTTTCTGGATAAGTTACACAGCATCATTTCCCAAGTGGCGGTCACCGGCGAGCACCTGGCCACGGCCAGCGAAGAGATTGCCTCCCAGGCCACGCAGATGGCGATGGGCAGCGAAACCGAGAGAGAGCAGGTGGAGCAAGTCGCCACCGCCATGCAGGGAATGTCGGCGGTCGGGGATGAAGTCTCCGAGAACTCCAACAAAGCAGCCGACTCTGCGCGGGAGGCTTCCGAGACCGCTCGCCAAGGCGGAGCCGTTGTCGAAGACACTCTGACGCGCATGCGCGCCATCGCCGAGTCGGTTCGAGAGACCGCGCAGAGAGTGCAGGAACTGGGCAGCCGTTCTGAGCAGATCGGCAAGATCGTGGGCGTGATTGACGAAATCGCCGACCAAACCAACCTGCTGGCGCTGAACGCCGCCATCGAAGCCGCGCGCGCCGGCGAACAAGGCCGCGGCTTCGCGGTAGTCGCCGACGAAGTCCGCAAGCTGGCCGAGCGCACGACCACAGCGACGAAGGAAATCGCCGAGATGATCGGGGCTGCGCAAACCGAGACGCTGGCGGCGGTCGAGAAGATGAGGCTTGGCACCGAGCAGGTGGAGAAAGGCGTCGCGGTCACTGGCCGAGCCGGCGCCTCGCTGAAGCAGATCATCGGCCAGGCAGAACAGGTCGGCGAGCGGGTGATGCACATCGCCACTGCGGCCCGGCAGCAGTCCTCGGCCGCCGACCAGGTCAGCGCCAACATGGAGCGGATCAGCAAGCTTGTGGCGGAGTCCACCGATGGGGCGCAGCGGTCGGCCAAGGCTTGCGAGCAGTTATCCAGCTTGGCCTTTGAGCTGCAAAAGCTGGTTTCACGTTTCAAGCTGCGGACAGACAACGCCGGACAGCGAACCCTTAGCCGGTCATCGTCAACCCCGGAAACCGAAGCTCGACCTCAACCGCGCACCCGCCCCGCTGGCTTCGCCATCGAGATTGGCTAAGACGTGCTAAGTCTGAATTTGAGCCGTCCCATTGCGGGCGGCTCTTACGTCGGAATGACAAGCATGCCCAGATTCCTCCCTTCGGTCGGAATGACAAGAATTGTCGGAATGACAAGAACAGGGACGGGGCTTGGAACGACAAAAGAAATCAGGGAAATGGTCCAGAAACTTTCGACCATGATTTTCCGGCAACGAAAGACCTTCGACAACGAAAGACCTTGTCAGTCTGAATACTCTGTCATTCCAACCGGAGGGAGGAATCTGCTTTCATCGGCGGGATGGAGGTGCCCCAGTCAGCCGCCAAGTCCTCCCAGGTAGGAGTCGATCTCTCAATCAGTCATTCTCGCAGCAGGTGCCAGGCTTCGCGGTAGGCGCCGTAGAGGCCGGGGCCTCGAGGGCACAAGCGGATGGCTTGTGTCTCGATTCTTACTTTATACTTTTAGTATAGCACATTTGACAGGGGTATTCCGAAGAGCTAAGGAAGAATATTTTGGGTGTGGAATGAGGGGTTAGGGGGAAAAAGAGGAATTTGGGGGCTTGACCGAAAATCGGGCAAAAGGGATTCGCGAGCGGGAAGTGGGAGGTCAGCTAACGTCGGTAATCGATCTCGTCAATAGCTTACGATCAAGCATTGGTTGTAAGCTGCCGATAAATTGCCCGCTTGTCCACCTGAAAGTTAAGGAGAACCTAAACGTGCAGCTGCCTCTGCCCGACAACGAAGTGTCCAGGCTCGAGAACCTCAGACGCTATCGGATCCTCGACACGCCTCCAGAACAGGCTTTCGACGATCTGACCCGTCTGACTGCATACGTCTGTGGCGCTCCCATCGCCTTGATCGGCTTCATGGACCTGGACCGGCAGTGGTTCAAATCGCGAATCGGCTGGGACGTGTCGGAAGTTCCCCGCGAAATGTCATTCTGCGCGCATACCATTCTCCAGCGCGAAGTGCTCATCGTATCCGACACCTTAGAGGATCACCGCCGATTGGAAACCTGTCCTTTGGCAACCCATGGCGGCGTTCGCTTTTATGCGGGGGCTCCGTTGATGTCCAATGAGGGGTATGCCCTCGGGACGCTTTGTGTAATGGACTCCATTCCGCGTGGACTGACAGAAGGCCAGACCGAGGCGCTGCGCAAGTTAGCGCGCCAGGTGATGACGCAACTCGAATCACGCAGGCTGGTCTCGCGCGCACTCCAGGAAAATCCTGGGGAAATCTCGAAGGGCACAAGCGCTGAGGGAGCGTTGCGCGAGTCAGTGGCGTTCTATCGAACCGTAACCGAGAACGCGTCCGATGCCATCATCGTGATCGACGAAGAGAGCAAGATCCTGTTTGTCAACCGCGCGACCGAGAGAATTTTCGGCTATGCCAAAGACGAGATGCTGGGACAGCCGCTGACCATGCTGATGCCCGACTATCTACGCCAAGTTCATCGGCACGCCCTCAAGAAATATCTCGAGACTGGCAAGAGACACATCTCCTGGGAAGGCGTCGAGGTGCCCGGGCTGCACAAGAGCGGCAAAGAAATTTTCCTCGAGATCTCCTTCGGCGAAGATGCGAGCGATGGCAAGCGTATCTTCGCCGGAATATGCCGGAACATCACCGGGCGCAATCGGGCTGAACATGAACGCCACCTGGCGGCCATTGTCGAGTCATCCGGTGACGCCATCATCAGTCGGGATCTGGACGGCATCATCACCAGTTGGAACCAGGCGGCGGAGGGGATCTTCGGATACGCCGCCCAGGAAGCGATCGGCCAACCCGTATCCATACTCGCTCCTCCTGAGCGCTCGGGTGAAATCCCCCGGATCACGGAAAAACTCAAACGTGGCGAGCGCGTCGACCACTACGAAACCGTCCGTGTGGCCAAGAACGGACAATACTTGCAGATCTCGCTCAGCGTGTCGCCGATCCGGGATGAGCAGGGGAACATGGTGGGCGCCTCGGCGATCGAGCGGGATATAACGGAGCGTAAGCAAGCGCAAGAAGCACTCCGCCAGAGTGAAGAGCGCCTGCAAGGCATTATCAGCTCGGCGATGGATGCCATCATTACCGTCGATAGCAGTCAACGCGTCGTTGTGTTTAACAAAGCGGCAGAACAGATTTTCCGCTGTGCGGCGGCGGCGGCGGTCGGCCAGCCGATCGAAAAGTTTATCCCGCAAAGATTCCGCGAAAATCATCGACAGCATATTGATGGCTTCGCGCGGACCGGCGAGACCCGCCGGTCGATCTATTCGCCGGCAACTCTGTTTGCTCTCCGTGCCGACGGAGAAGAGTTTCCGATTGAGGCGACCATCTCTCAGGTGGAAACTGGCGGCGAGCGCTTCTTCACCGTCATTCTACGCGATATCAGTGCGCGCGTCCGGCTCGAAGCGGAACTGCGGCAGGCGCAAAAGATCGAGGCGATTGGCCAATTAGCGGGAGGCGTCGCCCACGAGTTTAACAACTTCCTGGGCGTCATCCTGGGTTACAGCGAACTCCTTTCGGCAGAAGCCGGGGATAACGAAAGAGTGCGGCGAAGCTTGGCCGAGATCAACACCGCGACCCAACATGCCGCTGCCCTCACCCGCCATCTGCTCGCCTTCAGCCGCAAGCAGCTCGTGGAGCCGCAAGTGCTGGACCTGAACCAGGCCATCTGGGAGGCTCACAAACTGATCCGCCGTTTAGTGCCGGCCAATATTGATGTCGCACCTGTGCTGGCGCCCACCCTCGGGTGGGTCAAGATCGACCCGGGCCAGGTCCAGCAGGTTCTCATCAATCTCATGGTGAATGCGCGCGACGCCCTGCCGGAGGGCGGAAAGGTGGTCATTGAGACCAGCGACGTTGAACTTGACGAAGCATATGTCAGCCAGCACCTCGGTCTCCAGCCCGGTCCCTACGTCATGTTGTCCGTAAGCGACACCGGATGTGGAATGGACGCCGAGACGCTCACGCATATTTTCGAACCCTTCTTTACCACCAAGCAACCCGGGAAGGGTACGGGGCTTGGTCTTTCGACGATTTACGGGATCGTCAAACAGAACGCAGGCCACATTGCCGTAGAGAGCGTCGTCGGACGAGGCTCGAGCTTCCGCATCTACTTGCCTCGGGTTCAAGCCCCGGGTGAGGAAACCAGAGGCACGGCGCCTCGCCGGTTAGAGCAAACCGGGAGGGCGACTGTACTCGTCGTAGAGGACGAAGCGGCCCTGCGGCGTTTGCTCTGCCTATCCCTCGAAAGACGCGGGTACAAGGTGTTGACGGCCGTCGATGGGGCGGACGCCATTGAGATCTTCGGGCAGCATCCCGGTGAGATTGATTTGGTGGTCAGCGATCTCATGATGCCCCGGGTCGACGGTTTTGAACTCAAACGACGAATTGCGGCGCTGAGTCCGGCGATGAGGTTCCTTTTCATGTCTGGCTACTCCGAGGAGGTCGTCGAGCAACGGCAAAGGGCATTGCAAGGCTGCGCTTTCTTGGAAAAGCCTTTTCTGCCCGACGATCTCGCGAATAAGGTGCGCGATGTGCTCCGGGGAGAAGTTGCCGCCTGAATTCCGATCCCCTGAGGGTAGCCGGCGGCGTTTGTACCAAATATATTTGTAACCTGCGGTCTGCTTGGGAATCTTACGAAGCAGCGTCACCATTTAAATTCATCATCAGGAGACATCAACGAATGAAGGTCAATCGGGTTGTGACCGCGGTACTCGCGATGCTGTTGGTGGCAGGACTGGCGGCGGTGCCAGCGCTGGCTGCCGGCAAGAGTCAGACTCTGACCGGACAGGTCAGCGACGCGATGTGCGGAGCAAAACATCAGATGCCGGGCGATGCTGCCGGATGCACTCGGGCCTGCATAAAGCACGGCTCCAAGTATGCGTTGGTGGTGGGAGACAAGGTATATACCCTCGAGACTTCCGATAAGGCAACGCTGGACAAACTGAACGACCTGGCCGGGGCGTCCGCGAAAGTGACCGGAGATGTGGAAGGAGACACGATTGCGGTGAAGGCAGTGGCGAAGTAAATAAGGTCGCGGGTCTTAGTTCTCAGGTCTCAGAAAATCGAAAACCCGGTGGCTTTCGCCGCCGGGTTTCCTTTTGGCGTTCCAAAAAAATGGTTGATCGCTAATCCTGTTTCTGGTCGTCCCTCCGCTTCAGGGTTGGGCGATCGTCGTCGTTGGTCTTGTCGGTGCTGCCGGTCTTGTCGGTGGTAGAGGTGCGACGCAGGCTGGGCCGGGTGCCTTCCTTGTCGTTCAGCACCTTGTGACGGTTCTCGATGACGGCCAGACGCGCTTTCACATCGTCAAACTCGGAGGTGGAGACGACATACTGCGCGCGTGCCGGGAGAATCCTGCCGATTTCTTCCTGCGACTTCTCGATGCGGTCCGGCGTCTGCGGGTGCGAAGCGAACGCCTTGGCCAGCGTTCCCGGCTTCTTCTTCTCTTTGGCTTCCAGCTTTTCGAAGAAACTGACAAACGCCTGCGGATCGTATCCGCTCTTATACATATACTGTAAACCGAGGTAGTCAGCTTCCGCTTCAAAGTTCCGCTGGAACTTCATGAAAGTAAGAGGGATGCCGAAGCCCGCGGCCTCATAAACGGCGTAGCCGACGCCTCCGCCAACGAAGATCAGCGGAATGGTGCCGAGCCGCGCCCACTGCGCGCGCGTCATCTGACGGGAGTAGTGGTGGGCGGCGACGTGGGCGATTTCGTGGGCCATCACGCCGGCGAGCTCGGCCTCTTCGTCGGCCGCCAAGATCAGGCCGGAGTTGACGTAGAAGAATCCGCCGGGCAGGGCAAAGGCGTTGACCTCGTCGGAGTCGATCACCTTGATGGTGAAGGGCACCTGGGCGTCGGAATTGCGCACTAGGTTCTGGCCGATGCGGTTCACGTACTCGTTGATGATGGGGTCCTGAACCAGCTTGGCGCTGGCCTCAACCTGCTGGGCATATTCGCGCCCGAGCTTGATCTCGGATTCGAGCGAATACCAATTGCCCATGCCGCGTCCACCGATCTTGCGGTTGCCGATCGCGTCCACATCCTTCTCACTGCCGTCGTGTTTGACTTTGCTGTCGTCGGGCTGCTGGATGGGCTGTGAGGTTTTCGGAGCACTGGCGTCAGAGGTAGGCTCCTGCTGGGAAGGCTGGTCTGTGGGGTCTTTCGTTGTCGGACCCGGGGGCTGGGGCTGGGTCTGAGTCGGAATTTGCGTCTGAGTCGGAGTCGGATTTGGCGTCTGGGTCTGATTCTGAGCCAGCGCGGCGGGAACGACGAAGGCCAACAAGGTCAGCGAGATCAACCAATTGCGGAACGACATGTGAAATTCCCCTATCCGGAAGCGGCAGAATTAAGTCGATTATACGCCGCATGGCAAGTGCCAGCGACACAGAACCCTGTTTGATTGGACGCAAGAAGCAGGCCGAAGGTTACTTGGAAATCTGGGACATCCTCGTAGCGCCAGCACCTTGCCGGCTGTCGCCAGGGCAACTTGCCCTCGCCCGTGGGGGAGTGCGAGATGAAGGCTCCTTTTGTGCGGGGGTCATCCCGCGGTGTACGATGGCGCGTTTCTGAAACGGAGGAGCTGTGTGCTGAATCGTCGGGGATTTCTTTCGTCGTCGCTGGCTGTGAGCGCCGGATTGGCTTTTCACGGCAGCCTGTGGGCGCAACTGGAAGCGCTGCCGTCGAAGCTGCCGGAGCGGTCGCTCTACGACTCGAATGAAGACGCGTACTGGCGCGAGCTGCGCAAGCAGTTTCTGATTCCGACCGATGAAGTGTACCTGAACAACGGCACGGTGGGATCGAGTCCGGCTCCGGTGTTGCGGGCGGTGTTCGAAGGATACGAGGCGTGCGAGAAGTTGAACGAGGCCGATCCCGAGGACTATCCGATCTGGGGATACGCGTCGTGGAACCAGTTTCGCGATCCGCTGGCGGCGTTTGTGGGCTGTGGCCGGAACGAGATCGCGCTTCTACGCAATGCTACCGAGGCGAACAGCTACATCGCGAATGGGGTGGACCTGAAGGCTGGGGATGAAGTGCTGATGACGGATCAGGAGCATCCCGGCGGCGAGGATCCGTGGCAGTTGCGGGCCAAGCGCTATGGGATCGTGGTGAAGAAGGTGGCGTTGCCGAAGCCGGTGGCGAATCCGGCGCAGGTGCTGAATCTGTTCAGCGATGCAATCACACCGCGGACGCGCGTTTTGTTCTTCAGTCACATCAGTACATTTTCCGGAGTGGTGCTGCCGGCGAAGGAACTGTGTGCGCTGGCCCGGAGCAAGGGGATTCTCTCGGCAGTCGATGGCGCACACGTTCCGGGAATGATGCGGCTGAACCTGCACGAACTGGGCTGCGATATGTACTCGTCGAGTCCGCACAAGTGGCTGCAGGCGCCCAAGGGTTCAGGATTTCTGTTTGTCCGCGATGAAGTGATTGACCGGGTCTGGAACACGATTGCCACCGAAGGCTGGGATGACGTGAAGATCCGGGCCGAAAGATTCCAGCGAATCGGCAGTTCGAATGTCCCGGCGCTGTGGGGGTTGCGAGCGTCGATTCAACTGGCCAACGAAATTGGCATGGACCGGATCGAGCGCCGGCACCGCCAGTTGTGCGACTACATTCTGGCCGCCATGCTCAAGCGCGGCGCGGTGTCGTGGACCTCGCCGGATGCGTCGCTGCGCTGCGCGATCACGACGGTGAACGTCCCGCCGTTGCCGCGGATGGAGTTGGAAAAGTGGCTGTGGCAGGAAAAGAAAATCCGCATCCGGGGCGCGGAACCGCATAAGCTGCGGTTATCAACGCCGTACTACATCTCGCGTGCGGATATTGACCGGTACCTGGAAGCGTTCGACGAGTTCAGGAAGAAGGGATAGAACCCGTGGAATTCCAACCCTCGTGCACAAAACGCGCAAGGGTCTGGCACTCTCAGTCATTAGGAAACCAAAAGACGGGCCACCGCCTAACGTGAAAAGGCTCTTTTTTTCGAGAGCAATTGATGGCCCGCCGATGTAGGACGAACTGCTGTCACTCTTTACGGTGGGAAGTGACGTTGACTCCCGCCGTGACCAGAAGTCTAGAGTTGACAGTCATTCTTGAGGTGAACCGTATGAACACGAAAGATTTACGTCTCTTTAGCCCCACAACCTATGCACTTGAGAGGATATTCTTTTGGGCGCAGTATCTATCGCCTGCCAATCTCCTTCTCGGCACCAGAGTCTCGTCGCAACGACAGTTCACTTCCCTTGAATCGAGGCGAATCCAAACGATCTGGAGAGGTCGTCGAATTGAGGCATACGTGCTTTGCTGGCTCAGAACAGAACTGTCGGTTGCCATTGTGATCCCCAAACTCCGCGGAGCCTGGATGTTGCTCTTGGTTCTTCCTGGCTTTCGTGTTCTTGAAATCTTTCAGGCCGCAGTGAATTTAAATGTGTTCGACCGCCTGAGAATTGTGACCGGGGTACACTACATCGCAAGCATCGCGAGAACCCTTCTACTGAGTCTGTGGAACTTTTTCGAGCTGATGCTTTGCTTCGGCATCATCTACTCCTCCTCCATTGCACAATTCCGGGCCTGCGTGTCGCCCCCTGATGCGTACTATTTCAGCGTGGTGACCCAGTTGACTATTGGGTACGGCGACATCCAGCCACTCGGCCTGACCCGGGCCTTTGCTGCAACGCAGGGGCTGTTGGGCTTCGTCTTTGGGCTGTTTGTTCTGTCCCGTCTAATATCCTTCTTGCCCCGAACAGAGCCTGTGCTCGGTGACGATTACCAAAGACAGAACGGAAACTGACAGTTCCCGTTTTCTGAGAGCCGCGTTTCCTGGAGAGAGCTGCCGATCCACTCGCGGAGTTGGCGTGGGTTTTCGGCCCAGGTGTGTCCGAAGATGCGGACTTCGCCTGCAGGTTGCTGCAATTCGATCGGGGAGCCCACGAGGGTATTTTAGCTCAGGCACCTGGGCAAGACTTCGATTACCTCTTTCAACGCCAGCCAAAAGCGGAAACCACAGAGGGCACTAAGGTTCACGAAGGAAATCCTTGCGGACCAGAGCGGGTTCGCGATTGCTGCCGGCGGACCTATCCGAGGGCGGGGCGCCGGCGCGACAGTCGGGTAGCACACCTTTGTGGTTTTGGGAGCCCTTGTTATTCGCCCGGTTTGGTCACCCGTCTCATCGGCATCGGCACATCGCCTTTTGCGTTGCGCCATAGGATTGCATTTAGTTTTTTCGCGTCGGCGGCGTCGGGGCGGGAGAAATCCATTTGCGAGGATTCTTTCGCGCCGGGCGCTTTCGTTTCGTTTACTTGATAGAGGAGGCCGCTGCGTAGGTTCTTGTCATCGGCCTGGTAGGGCGGCTGCGTTCCCGGACCTGAGAACAGCGCCACCATGAGTGGGGCGTGCGCGTCGAACAGGTTCATCGGGGGAAGGCCGAGCAGAGATTCCATGGTGTGGATCATGCTGACGGTTGTATAGAAATGATGGTCCACGAAGGGGTGCCCGTTGCGGGGCGAATACTTGCTGATGACGAAGGCGATGGAGCGATGTGCATCGACGTGGTCGGCGCCGTCTTGCGCGTCGTCCTCAAGGACGAAAGTAGCGGTATCGTCCCAGTAGGGGCTGTGGGAGACGGCATCGACTACGCGGCCTAGCGCGAGATCGTTGTCGGCCACTGAGGCTTGCGGCGTGGGCTTGCCGGGGCGCGTGCCTCCGGTGTGGTCATCGGGGAGATAGAGCAGGATGAACTGCGGGAGTTCTTTCCCAGTTCCCCTGGCTTTCACGAACTCGTCGAACTCGCGCAGGAATTCGTCGGCGCGGAGTTGGTCGGGGTAATCGGTTTCGAAATCTGGAAAGAGCGGGTCATAGTGATCGCGCAGCGCGGCTTTGGTGGGACGCATGCGCTTCATCTGAGGAATCGCCCAAGGCCACGGACTCGGCCCGCCGCGCGGGTTGCCGACGTTCGGCGGGAGAGGCTCTCCTTTCTTGATTTCGGCTACGGTACAGGTCGCCGACGCGGGAGAAGGTGTGCCCTCCTTCGGCGACTTTGCCTTTTCGCTCCTGCACCACACGGCGGCGATGAATTCGCCATAGATACGATAGCTGAGGCCGCGACGCGCGAGGTTGTCCCAGAGGAATCCGGTTGCGGGGTCATCCACGTCGGGAATCCCCTGCTCCAGCGGATATTCATCGGCCACCGAGCCGCCGGAATCGTAGGTGCGCTCTTTGCTGCGGTAGCCGATGGGCCAGGTCTTCTCGTTGTAGTCGGAGGTGGTCGAGGCGGTAGACCAGAGGTGGCCGTCGCCGGAAACTTCTCCGCTGTCGTAGAAGTTGTCGAGTACGCCGAACTGCAGCGCTAGCTTGTGCTCGTTGGGTGTGATGTCAGCACCGTACATGGTGAGGGAGGGATCGCCGTCGCCCACGGGCAGGTCGCCGAGGATCTGATCGTAGGTGCGGTTTTCCTTCAGGACATAGATCACGTGGCGGATGGGATTGTTGCCGCCCGGGAACGTGAATTTGCCAGGATCGGCGTGGAGGAGATTGTCTTCTTCGACCTGGCGGGTGAAGGCCGGAAGATTCTTATCGATGTCAGCGAGGCTGAGGCGCTGGATGGAGCCTCCTATCAGGGTGGGAATGTAGGGATGTTCTTTCCTTTTGCGCTCGCCTTTCAGTGTGCCTTGCATGTTGTTGGGGCCGCTGCTTTCTCCTTTGGCGGTGGCGATGAGGAGGTCGTTGCCGGCGATGGCGAGCGCGCTGGGGTACCACTCGGTGGGGATGAAACTGGCAGCCGGGATGTGATCGACCAAACCGGAGTGAAAATCGCTTGAAACGTTGAACGCCGCGATGGCGTCTAGCGAGGCGGCGGCCGCGAACAAACGCTTGCCGTCGAGCGAGAGTGCGATGGCTTGTGGGACGAAGCCACCGTGATAATCGACAAGATTGATATAGTAAAGCTTGAAGGCTGCGCTGTTACTTAGATCAGTGCTTCTCAGATCGATGTTCTTGTGATCGTTGTCCTTTAGACCAACCGCGACGACGGCGTCAGCATTACTCAAAGCGACGTATAGCATGTCCTCATTCGGACTCAGCAACATCGCTGTGGGATGAGAACCGGGGTCGATAGCGGAGCCCTCCCTAAGCAATTCAATCCGGCGTGTGATGTTACCGCTTTCAAGATTCAGTTCAGCAACGGAGGCCTCGTTCCACAGACTGACCCACGCTCTGGTTCCGGCTTTGTTGGCGATCACGGTGTACGGATATGCGCTCGGAATGCAGCGGCTGCGACTAAGGTCGTATGACTTTTCAATCTTTCCGGAGGTGACGTCGAGAAGCACAACATTATCGGAGAGATTGTTGGCGACGAGCAGGCGGTCGCCTTTGGAGCCGGGCAGGACCGCGATTCCCGCGGGATATGGGAGCGCGGTTCCGGCGGGAGTTTTGCGAACGCCGTATGCGACTTCTTTACCTTTGGCGATAGGCTGGGGCGCGATTTTGACGAAGCGTTTGGGAGTGACTTGACCGGCCGCGAATTCATACACCGCGATGCCGTTGCCCGTGCTTTTTGGCTTCTCGCCCGTGGGATCGGTGATCGAGCCCATCGAGGCGTAGAGATGCTTGCCATCGCTTGAGAATGCGAGGCCGATGAAGTAGCTCTGGTGGGTCGTCTCTTCGTCGGTGAGGCGGTCGTCGGGAAAGTCGTGGAGCTGATTGTTGCTGAGATCGAGAATGGCGATCGACTGGCGCGCGCCGGCTTCCTGCGTGCCATATCCCTGATTGAGCAGCGCGGCATAGCGGCCATCCGGACTGAGGGCGATGGTCGCGGGAAAGCTGTTGGTGCGGGCGAGGTAGCCGGGGACGGGGAGCGTCAGGGTTTTGCTGGTCGGAAGATTGATACGGCGCGAACGATCGGCGGCGCGTGCGACCACAAACACAACCAAAAACGAGGAAAGAGCGAGGAGGGAGGCAGCGGAGACAGCGGCAATTCTTTTCACGAGCGGAGGCCTCGGGAGGGTTGTACCATCCGCGGCGTGGCGGAGGCAACCCGTGAGAGCCCCATCCAGGTTTCTTAGGAGGCGCTTGTCTCTGTGCTGACTTTCCCAGAAACACGTTTGGGTTTCCGAATGAAGTGATCAATGTCGTGTACGAAATGGTGAAGGAACAGCATCGCTTCCTCATCCTCTGGGCCCATCATCTCATGCATAAATGAACCTCGTCCCGTCATCTCAAGAGTGTTCATAAGGGTTCTGCGTGCGCGGTCTATCGCGCGTGGGTTGCCGCCCTCGATCGCATGGTACAAATGAACCCCGAGCTCATACAGCCAAGGGAAGTCGTCGCGCAACATGCTGAACACCATTAGAATGGGAATGCCGCCTGCGTCCGGCGATTCCCTCCACATCGGGTGATGCAGAAGTTCATCTAGCATCATCGGATGGAGCCGCCTGCGTCTCTTCATACGCCGGGGATCGTTTCCGAGCTGGCCGGCAACGCGCTCGGGAACGTCGCGGACCAGGACCTTGATCTCCTCAAAAAACTTTGCAACCGACGTCTCATCACTGCGGGCTGGTGATTGTGCGGGTTCCTTCTTTCGGCTTTTTAGAAGCGCAGCAACCGATTCTCGGAACGACTGGACTTGGAGCCGAACAGCTTCTTCCCTCGGCGCAGCTTGTGGATGGCGACGGATCAGTTGGAGAACGAGCCCTGTAATCGCATCCTCTTCGTCAGGGGAGTTCTGAAACTGTGCGAAGGGCCCGGTCGCAGCCTCATCCAGAGTCACACCGAGAGCGATCCCGAATACTCGATCATTCGCACTCAGCTTACCCTTCGCGACCCCAGCTTTCGTAGAGGATCCACGGCCGATTGATGCTGTGAAATGTTAAGAGGGCGACGACATCTGTCGCATCGTCGAGTTTCTGCATAATGGCTCTGTACCACTCCTGCCCATACTCGATGCCAGCGTTACCTTTGCGATCCGATGACCGGAACGACTTGAGGATACCGCCACTCGCATCGGTCAACAAATTACCGAAAGCTTCTGCAAGGTCTGCATCTCGACTGTCGTGGCTAACAAATACGAGCGGATTTTCCGTTGTTGGACGTTTAGGTTCGGGCGGAAGCTGAACCTCGGATGGCGACGATGACTTCTTGCGTGGCGGCATGAGTTGTAACTCCAGTCCGCTTAATTAGACGACTGCCACTATAGCACTTCTTACGGGCTGTTAGCTGCAGTGGGTCCGGAGGTTCAGTAAAAAGACAACGCTTTCATGGGATAGTGTTTCCGGTTGCGCGTCCACAACTCCGCGCGATTGAGCACCGCAGCAGCAGCAATCAGGGCATCACTTATTTGGAGGCCGTGACTCTTGCGATATTGACGGAGATAATCGCCGGCTTGGCGGCCAGTCTCATAGTCGATCGGGACGCAAAGAAGAGTGCCAAAGAGCTTCGCAGTTGCCTCATGCTCGCGCGCTAACGCTCCAGCCCACAGTTCCGCGGAGCTTACCGGCGAGCACAGGATTGCGCTTCCTGATTCTGCTAGTTGCGTCCATCTGAATAAGATATCGTGATTTCGCTCGCGAGAAACCTCGATAAGAACGTCGGAATCAACCAGAACCGTCACCGCTTCCCAAGCCTCTCAAGCCGATTATCCCGCCGCAGGCTGCGGACGTATTCTTCGGTAGAGTCTGGCAAATCTTTACGATCCTTCCTGATTCCCACGAAGGCAAGCATCGCCTCGCGTCGCTCATCCAAATTGCCGAGATAGCGTTCTCGTGCGGCTTGGCGCACTAAAGCGGAAATGGTCGTTCCCTGGCTCCGGGCTCGCGTGTGCAGGGCGTTCCACAAATCGTCGTCCAGATATAATTGGGTGCGTCGCATGATGTATAGTATACATCGTGCGTCTTCAATTTTCCAACTACTTTGTCCCCACCAGGTGCACTTCGGACACCGGCGGTCCCGTTTGCGATTTCTTCACGCCCATCAGCTCCACTGCTTTGGCGGCGATGTGCTCGGCGGAGACTTCGAACTCCTTGATTAACTCCCAGGGAGCGCCGGAGTCTCCGAAGCGGTCTTTCACTCCGATGGCGCCGGTGATGATGGGCATGCCGTAGAGTGCGGGTGACTGCGTGATTGCGCTTGCGACCGGCCATGCGAGTGCGCCGATCTGGTGCTCTTCAGCGGTTATGACGACGCTGGTGTCGCGGGCGGCGCGGACGATGGCTTCGGTGTCGAGCGGTTTGAGGGTGTGCAGGTTGAGGAGGCGGGTTTCGTAGCCGAAATCCTGCTTCAGGATCCAGGCGGCGCGCATGGCTTCGGGAACCATGGGGCCGCAGGCGATGATGGTGAGGTCTTCGCATTCGTCGCTGTATTCGGATTCGAGTTTGGTCTCGAAGGCTTCGATGAAGTTGGCGGCCTCTCTGCGCAGGCGAATCACGTTGGCCTTGCCGAAAACGAAGGGCGTTTTCTCGTCGGTGACGATGGGCGTGGCTTCGCGCGCGAAGCGGATGTACTTCGGGCCCACGTGCTTGAGCAGGAGGTAGTCAGTAGCTTTGCGGGTTTCGACGATGTCGCAGGGGACGACCACGTTCATATTGGGCAGTCCGCACATGGCGAACAGGTCTTCGAGCGCCTGGTGGGTGGCGCCGTCGGGGCCGACGCTGACGCCGCCGTGGGCTCCGGCAATCAGCACATTGAAGTTGCCATAGCAGATCGACGTGCGGATCTGGTCGAGATTACGGGCAGCGGCAAAGGTCGCGTAGGTGCCGAACACGGGCAGCTTCCCTTCTTTCGCCAGTCCGGCGGCGACCGAGGTGGCGGACTGCTCGGCGATGCCCAGGCTGAGCCAGCGCGCTTTGCGCTCGGGCTTACCGGCGTAGAACTCGCTGATCGTGATGGAGCCGGAAATGTCGAGTCCTAAGCAGACCACGCGCGGATCGTCGCCGTTCGCCGCCAGCGACTGGCCGAAGCCGAGGCGCGTTGGCTTCATTTGGACTTTCATGTTTTCGGTGGCGTTCCACCAATAATTACGGTGGAACTTGGGCATCTTGGCATCGAGTTTGCGCTCGACCTCGTCTTGATATTGCCGGGCGTGCGCGAAGAGTTGCTCGACGGGAATCTGGCCGTCGAGTCCGAGTTCCTTCAACCCTTTGTTTAACTCTTCGACGTTGGGCACCTTGCCGTGCCATCCCGCGACGTCCTCCATGAAGCTGACGCCTTTGCCCTTGACGGTGTCGGCGATGATGACGGTGGGCTTGCCGCATCCGGCCTTCGCTTTGTCGAGGGCATCGACCACTTGCTTCATGTCGTGCCCGTCGATGGTGAGGACTTCCCAACCGAAACTGCGATATTTCTCCTCGAGCGGCTCGACGTTCATCACGTCTTTCACCCAGCCGTCGATCTGGAGGCGGTTGCGGTCCACGATGCCGACCAGGTTGTCGAGCTTGAAGTGGCCCGCTTCCATCGCGGCTTCCCAGATCTGGCCTTCCTGCTGCTCGCCGTCGCCCATGATGCAGAAGACGCGGTGATTCTGCTGGTTCAGTTTTCCGGCGAGCGCGATGCCGACAGCGATGCTCAGGCCCTGGCCCAGCGATCCGGTGGAGACTTCAACGCCGGGCAGCTTGAGCCAGTGCGGATGTCCCTGATAGGGCGAATAGAGTTTGCGCAGGAGCGCGACGTCTTCCTTCGGGCAGAAACCGGCGAAGGCGAGGCCCAGGTAGAGGCTCGGGGCCTTGTGGCCAGTGGACCAGATGATGCGATCGCGGCCGGGCCAGTTCGGATTCTGGGGATCGTGGTCGGCGACCCGAAGGTAGAGCGCGGCGGCAATGTCCATAATGGAGAGCGTTCCGCCGGCATGCCCGGACGTGGCTGCGCACAAGGCGGCGAGGTTGTAGCCGCGCATCAGGTTAGCCTGCTGTTTCAGTTCGTCAATGCTGTAGGAACGCAGAACTTCGCCGGTGGTCGAATTCAGAATAGACATGGGGTTGCTCCTTCGCGGGCGCCGGGCATTTGGCAAGACGAGAAGCGGCGCATAGGCTTGCAGGTTGAGCGTAGCTGGCCATGTCGCAGGGTGCAGTGAGGAAGGTCACAGGAGGGGGTGACGTGGGGTACGAAAGCCGGCGCGCTGGGCGGGATGTCGCGAGTTGGGCGGTGTAGTTCCCACCCGTCGAAAACCGCGACGGGTGGGGCAGCCTTAGTTTGGCGATGCCAGTAAGAATTGTGCATTCCGCGGCAGGTTCGGCCCCTTCCGTTCGCGCCCCGGCCTCGCTATAGTGTCAGGGGCCAACCCGCAAAATGGACTTCGATCAACTCGAAATCTTTCTGGAGGTGGCGCGCCTCGCCAGCTTCTCGCGCGCCGCCCAGAAACGCTTTCGCACGCAACCCGCCATCTCATCGCAGATCCGCGCGCTGGAAGAAGAAGTGGGTGCGCGCTTGCTGGACCGTTCGGGCGGGAAAGTTTCAGTCACCGCGGCGGGAAAATTGTTTTTCAAGTACGCGGAGGAGACCCTCGAGCGCCGCAAGATCATCCTCACCGAGATTGCCGAGACCGAGCGCGTGCCGCGCGGCGAGATCGTGGTGGGCGCGAACGAAGGCACGTGCCTGCACATCCTGCCCGAAGTGTTCGCGCAATTCAAACGCGACTATCCCAACGTTTCGGTCAGCATCAAGCGCGCGGACTACGGGAGGATTCTCGAGTCGATCCTGGAGAACGCGGTGGACTTCGGGGTGGTGTCGCTGCCGGTGAACGACAACCGTCTGCAGGCGGAAATGATTCATTGCGACGAACTGGTGGTCATCACCCCGCCTGGGCATCCGCTGGCGGCGAAGAAGAGCGTTACGGTGGCCGAGGTGGCTCGCTTCCCACTCGTGGTCCCGAACCTGGGACACACGCGCGATGCGCTCGACACGCTGTTCTACGATCGCAACCTGAAGCCGCGATTCGCGATGGAACTGGATTCGAGCGAACTGCTGAAGCGCTTTGTGGCGGCGGATGTAGGCGTGGGATTCATTGCCCGGTCGAACATCGAAGAAGACATCCGCGCGAAGGCGCTGGCGGCGATCGCGCTGGCGGACGCCCAGATTCGGCGTGACCTGGCGCTCGTGTTCAGGAAGGACAAGTCGTTGAGCCGGGCGGCGAAGGCGTTCATGGAGATTGCGATGAAGCAAAGGAACTTTGCGGCGGCTACGGCTTCGAAACGCGCGCGATGAACAAGAAATTGAATTTCATTTTCGCGATTCTGGCGCTCTGGTTGTCGATGGCTGCGCCTCAAACTACCGCCCGCGGCGGAACAGCGTCCCCGCAGAAATCCCCCGGCAACAGCAAGGCCTCCTCGACCGCCACTTACAAGCTGGTGGCA
>WNGE01000141.1_pt1 | contig 83798 bp, 75 predicted proteins | sample 5400651 | NCBI WGS metagenome assembly WNGE01 (sample SAMN13153370, study PRJNA577476) | soil metagenome | isolation source: 60 cm soil or saprolite under grassland replicate 2 | place: USA:California | collected 2016-06-15 | reverse complement strand
GGTATGATGCACGTGATGGCCTGTTCTATGGATTAAGTGTGGCAACTCAATCCTTTCGTGAGCGGGCCATCTTTTTATGCTGCCACACCGCCGGACAGGATAAACTTCACATAACGTCCCTGTCCCCTGAATAACCCTCAGGGTTTGAATAACCCTCGGGTGCATCTTTTCTTGATTATTGCGATTATTGCGGCTCTGAGCCCCGGCCGCTGAGTACCCGAGGCCCGTGCGCGCTTACCGAGAGGTCTGCATGCCTTACTCGCCGCTTACTGTATCGCCCAGCTAATCTCAAGCCTTGAGCAGGCGGACAGGCAGTCGCTTGAGGCCGCCAACGAAGTTCGTATAGGCGTACTTCGGCTTGCCGGTCAGCTCGATGCCGTTGATCCGCGGCAGCAACTCCTCAAGCATGATGCCCATCTCCAGCTTCGCGACGTGCATACCCACACAGGCGTGCGGGCCGGCACCGAAGGAGATGTGCTTCACCGGGCGCTCGACGTTGAACACGTCGGGATGTTCGAAAACCTCCTCGTCGCGGCTGCCCGACGCGTAAAGCAGCATCAGCCGGTCACCGGCTCGGATGCGGCGGCCACGGAGCTCCGTGTCAGCGCTCGCGCTGCGCATGAAGTGCTTGACCGGTGATGACCAGCGGACGCTCTCCTCGACGGCCTTGGGGATGAGAGCCGGGTCAGCCTTGATCTTGGTAAGCTGCTCGGGCCACCGGGTTATTGCGTAGGCGAAGGCTGCGAGTGAGGTCGACGTTGTGTCGTGGCCGGCGGTGGCAATCGCGACGTACCAGCCGTTGGCGAAGCTGTCCCTGATCAGTTCACTGTCGACCTGGGCGTTCGCAATCTGCGAGAGCAGGTCGTCGGTCGGCTGGACGCGGCGTTCCGCGGTCTTGGTGCCGAAGTAGTCGTAGAAACTCTGGGCCGTTTCGATCCACAGCCGGGCAGCCTCGTCGGGTGAAGGCGCCTCCCGCTGCACGTCCGGATCATGGACACCGAAGAACTCCTGAGTCAGCTTGAGCATGATCGGCTCATCTTCCGAGGGAACTCCGAAAAGGGTCATGATGACGTGCAGCGGATAGGCGAAGGCGAAGTCCTTGAGGAAATCGAACTCTCCGTCGATGGCCAGTACCTTGTCTACCGCCCCGCGGGCCATGTCGCGGATCTGGGGTTCGTATTTCTTCACCGCGCGTGGCAGGAAGGACCGGTCGACCACGCCGCGGTACGTCGTGTGCTCGGGCGGGTCCATGAAGGGGACGGCGTCCATGATCCTGGTGGTACCTCCGGTCAGGCTGCGGGTGAAGTTGTCGCTGGCCTGATCGTTGAGGATGGCGTTGTTCATGCCGGCGGGGAAGAGCTCGGGGTTTCGCTCGATGGCCATGAGATCGGCGTGCTTAGTGACCAGCCAGATCGGGTCGAAGCCCTCGAGCTTGGCCAACCCGAGCGGGTTGTTGGCGCGCAGCTAGGCATAGGCTGGAAAGACGGTGTTCTCCTCGTCGGTGTAGGAGCCCGGCAGCACTGCTGCGCGGGCAATCTCGTCGCGAATCAGGTACTCCTGCCCGGTGGCTGCCTGTTGCGTCATTACTCGATTTCCTTTCGGGCCGGACGGTTGGCTATTGGTCGGTGTCGTGGACCAGGACGACCTTGACCGCCTGCCCGCTGTGCTGCATCGCGATCCCGTCATTGATCTTGGGAAACGGCATCGTGGTGATCAGCTCGTCGACCGGGAACTTGCCTGCCTGATAAAGCTCGATGAGCTGAGGGATGAAGACGTCCGGGTCGCTGTCGCCCTCGACGATGGCCTTCACCGTGAGCGCGAGCACCAGGCTTTGGATCAGCGGCAGGGACAGCACCGCATCCGGGTCGGAGGGCACGCCCACCATGCCCAGGGTCCCCTGGTTGCCGAGGCACTGGACCGCCTCGGCGAGTACCCCGGCGTGGCCGGTGGTGTCGAGGGCGAAGTTGACGCCCTGGGGCAACAGGCCACGGACCTGCTCGGAGACAGCCCCCGCGGCGGGATCGATGGTGTGCGTGGCACCCAGCCGAACGGCGAGTTCCCGCCGCGCCGCGATGGGCTCCACCACGATGATGTGACCGCAGCCTTGGACCACGGCGCCGAGTACGGCCGACAGGCCCACGGATCCGCCGCCGAGGATCAGCACCGAGGATCCGGCCGGCGCGGCGAAACTGCGCATTACGGCGCCCGCGCCGGTCTGTACGCCGCAGCCGAGCGGAGCGACCAGGTGCAGCGGGATGTCGGAGCTGACCTTGACGACGTTCCGCTCGCCGGTGATCGCGTGCGTGGCGAACGAGGACTGGCCGAAAAAGCTGCTGCCAACGGGGCCTTGCGTGTTGCTGATGGGCGATGAGCCGTCGCTGGTACGCACGCCGGCGTAGTTCAGTTCCATGAACCGGTGGCAGTATGCGGGCACGTCGGACGCGCACGCCGGGCAGGAGCCGCAGCTGGCGAAGCTCACGCCCACGCGGTCGCCCGGCGCGACCTTCGTCACGCCCTCGCCGACCTCGACGACGACGCCGGCTCCCTCGTGCCCGAGCACGCCCGGCAGCGGGAAGGGCAGCGCGCCATCACGCGTCGCCAGGTCGGTGTGGCAGATGCCAACCGCGCTGATCTGGACCAGAACCTCACCCGGCCTCGGTGCGTCAAGGCGGACCTTCTCCAGGCCGAAGTCGCCACCGACTTCTCGCAGAACCGCTGCCGTGACTTCCATCAGAATTCTCCTTCGGTGCGGGCCCACACTGCGGCAGGACCTGGGGCAACGGGCTGCGGGCCAGCGGAACGTTACTGTGGCGGGCTGGCGTCCAGCTCGCTGCTCTGCGGTTGCAGCGCGTCGCCGTGGGCGGCGCGGACTGCGGCTGGGACGGCGGCGGGCTTGTGCCGCCGCAGGATCGCGATCACCAGCAGCACCACCCCGATCACGACCAGAGCGACCGGCACGATCACCTTCATCAGGGTGAGCAGCTCACCGGTGGTCTTGGCCTTGTTGGCCAGGTAAGTCGTGCTGGCCGGGGTGAGGTGGAAGTCGAGCGCGAGCACCGGGATCAGGCTCAGGGTCTGTGATCCGGCGGTCACGTTGACGACGACCTGCTCGGAGATCGTCTCGGTGATCGGGATGCCGGTCTGGCTGTCGACCGCGGCGGCGATGGTGGTGGTTCCGGTATAGCTGAGCGGGATCGGGTTGGGCAGGGCGGCGAGGACGGCCGGGGTGAACTTGGCGCGCTCGGCGGCCGGCAGCAGCGGCGCGAGGCCGGCGATCAGCTTCTTCGGCAGCGCCGGCGGGAGCATTTTCAGCAGTCCTGGGTCCTTCACCGCACCAGTGGACGTGATCTTGTACCCGTTGACCGACCGTCCGTCGCGGGTGGCGTGTCCGGTGTAGGAGATCGGGACGATGTTGCGGGTGGTTGAGTCGTAGAAGCGGTAGGAGCTGTTCGCCGCGGGCCCGATCGGGAACATCGAGCTCAGCGCTCCGGCCGAGGGGTCGACTGAGACGCCCGCGGGCGGGGTGACCCCTTCCAGGGTGGTGCGGTTCAGGGCGTAGGTGTGGTCGCTGGGCAGCGTCTGGCTTCCGGCGTGAATGGTCAGGTCGTCGGAGACGATCGCGGTGTCACCCTGGATGCTGGTCACCTTGAGCTGCCGGTCGACGGTTATCGGGACGTTGGTCGCGATGACGTTCTTGGTGTCGCCGGCCTGCAGCGCGCTGCTGTTGAGCAGGGTGGCCCGGCCGCTGTAAGTGACGCCCAGGTTGGTGCTGCCGGGCAGCTTGGTGGCGACCGGGACGACAACGAAGCGGACCAGCACCCCCAGCACGATCAGGACGACGCCGATGCCGGCCAAAATGATGGACGAACGACGAACGGGCATTTCAGCCTCCTCGGACTCAGAGCACACACTCTGCCGGACCGCGAGTCGGCAGGAATCATCCGTGCGGGGGAATTCCGAGGCTCTTACGGGGGATTTCGAGGCTCTCGGCCCGACAGTGCGGGGATGCAGGGCGCGGATGTCGTCCCTGTGAGCCGCAAGACCGCCCAGCACCATACCTGCAGCGCAGGGCGTTCGGTGAAGGCATGGCCGACCGTCTCCACTGCCGTGCGAGTGGCGGCCTCATCATCAGCAAAATTGACCAGCAGGATTTCGGACGGACAAAAACGCGTGTCCCCCTCTCCCTTTCGGGCGACGAATGTATCCCTAATGGTGATTTTCCTCGGCTTCGTCGCTGCTGAGAAACTCGCTGATGTGGTGAGCACGCCAAAATTCGAAGTAGAAGAACTCGAAACCGATCTTATGGTCGCCGGGCGCGATGTCCTCGCCGATGGCGTCGTCGCGCTGCGGCTCGAGGACCCCACCGGACGGCCGCTCCCCGGGTGGACCCCGGGCGCGCACATCGACCTGATCCTCAATACGTCGTTGGTACGCCAGTACTCGCTGTGCGGGAGCCCGGCGGACACTGGCACTTGGCGCATCGCGGTCCTGCGCGATCCGCAGAGCCGCGGGGGTTCGGATTTCGTCCACGATAAGCTTCATGTGGGCTCCTCGGTGCGGGTCCGTGGCCCGCGGAATCACTTTCCGCTGGTGAGCGCGCCGCGCTATCAGTTCATCGCCGGCGGGATCGGGATCACGCCGATGCTGCCGATGATCGAGGCAGCCGAGGCCGCGGGCGCCGGGTGGCGCCTGGCCTACGGCGGGCGCAAGCGAGCCTCGATGAGCTTCCTCGAGGACCTGGCGGCCTACGGCGAGCGCGTCACGATCTGGCCGCAGGACGAGCAGGGATTGCTCGACCTGCAGGGCATCCTGAGCAGTGCGCGCGAAGACACCCTGGTCTACTGCTGCGGGCCCGAGGCCCTGTTGAGCGCGGTCGAAGGCGCATGTGCATCCTGGCCGGCCGGTGCGCTGCACGTGGAGCGATTCGCCGCCAGGCCCGGGGCGGACCAGCCCACGTCGGGAGCCCTCGAAAGCTTCGAGGTGGTCTGCCAGCGCTCGGGTCTCACGGTGACCGTCCCGGCCAGCCGATCGGTGTTCGAGGTGCTCGAGGACGCCGGAGTCAGCGTGCTGGGTTCCTGCCTGGAGGGAATCTGCGGCACGTGCGAAGCAGCGGTCATCGAAGGGACGCCCGACCATCGCGACTCGGTGTTGAGCGAGGAGGAGCAGGCGTGCAACGACGCCATGATGCTGTGTGTCTCGCGGTCGCTCTCAAGTCGATTGGTGCTCGACCTATGAATCCGAACTACCCACTGGACTGCTGGTACGTCGCCGCCACCAGCGACGAGGTCGGATCCGGCCTTCTGGGCCGCAAGCTGCTGGACCGCCCGGTCGTGCTGTACCGGCTGGAGTCGGGCGAGGTCGTCGCGCTCGAGGACCGCTGCGCTCACCGCGCCTACCCGCTGTCCAAGGGCCGCCTGGACGGCGACCTGCTGGTGTGCGGCTATCACGGCCTCAGATACGACACGGCCGGCGCGTGCGTGGGCGTGCCCTCGCAGCCGAACGTGCCATACGGGGTATGCGTGCGCGCATACCCGGTCCGCGACGAGCCGCCATTCATCTGGATCTGGCTCGGCCAGCCGGGCAGATCGAGCCTGCACTCGCCGCCCAAGCTGCCCTGGCTGTCCGGCGAGGGGTGGTCCTCGTCGGGTGAGATGGTGTGCCTGGCGGCCAACTACATGCTCGTGCACGAGCACTACCTCGATCTCACGCACATCCCGGAGGTACACCCGGAGGAGACACCGCCCGGACTCGAGGAGCTGCCGGCGCTCGATCACGTGTCCGTGTCCGAGACGTCGGTCACCTACACCCGGACTCTGCCGCCCGCGGAACTGGCCGACTGGGAAGCCGAGGCGACCGGCCTGCCGCGGGATCGGGAGTACAAGCGCCGCCATCACGGCACGTTCCTCTCACCGGCGATACTCGCAGAAGGATGGCAGATCGACGGCGGTGACGGACAGCCCTACGAGCAGGCGCGCATCCACGCGGTGACGCCCGAGTCCCCCACCCGCACCCACTTGTTCTCCTGGTTCGCACACAACTTCGCACTCGACCGCGCGCTCATCGGCCGGCACCTTCACGCGGTGATGGCGAAGGTCATGCGGGAGGACGTGGCCGTGCTCGAGGCGATCGAAGCGACCGCGGGCTATGAGGGCTCGGCAGCCGGGATCCACCTCACCGCCGACGCCGGCGTGCTGCAAGTGCGTCGCATCGTGGCGCGGATGCTCGCGACCGAGACAGGCGGAACGGCGACGGAGGCAGACCGCGCCCGGTAGCGACAGGCTCAGCGCATCTTCCACACGGCTTCGCGCTTCTCCCGGAAGGCAGCCACGCCCTCCACGATGTCCTCGGTGGTGAACGCCAGCGCGAGCTGTGCGCGCAGCGCCTCCAGCGCGTCGGGAAGGCTCATGTCCCGCGTGGCATCGATGGCGTTCTTGCCCAGGCGCATGAGCAGCGGTGATTTCCTCGCCACCTTGTGCGCCCATTCACGAACCGCCTCGTCGAAGCTCTCGGCCGGGACGACGGCGTTGACAATGTTCAGTCGTTGCGCCTCTGCCGCGTCGATCGGCTCCCCGAGCATCATCAGCTCGTTGGCCTTCATCCGGCCGATGTTGCGGTAGATCAGCGCGGAGATCATGAACGGGAACACGCCCACATTGATCTCCGGGCACCCGAAGCGGACGCCTTCACGGGCGATGACGAGGTCACAGGCAAGGGCGAGGCCGAAGGCGCCGGCCAGCACGTCGCCGTTCGCGGCGCAGATCACCGGCTTGCCCAGGCCCCCGATGAGCTTGTACAGCCGCGGGAAGCGATCCAGTCCGGCGTACTTGCCGATCGGCGGGGCATCGCTGGCGAATGCCTTCAGGTCTCCTCCGGCGGAGAACACCCGGTCGTGTGAAGAGGTGAGCACCACGACCCGGACGGCGTCATCGGCACGGGCTCGCTCGAACGCGTCGAGGAGATCGTCGAGAAGCTCGTCGCTCAGGGCGTTGCGAGACTCCGGGGCGTCAAGGGTCACGAAAGCGGCTCCCTGGTCGTCCACCTCGTAGCGCACGCGGCCTGTCATGGGTTCTCTTTCCTGGGCGGGATGTTTCGCGGCCGGCGTTCAAGGATCTCGAGAACGACCTTGCCGAAGCCGGCGCCGGTCTCGAGATGGGCGTGTGCGGCGGCGGCTTCATCCAGGGGGAACGTCCGGTCGATGACGGGGGGAGGAACGTCGTAGGCGTCGAGCAAGGCGAGCAGGCCGGCGAAGTCACGGGTACTCCCCATGGTGGTGCCGAGCAGGTCGAACTGGCCGAAGTAGAAGCGCCGCACGTCGATGTTTGCGTGCTCGGCGCGGGAGGCGCCCAGGACCACGAGCCGGCCGCCTGGCAGGAGCGCGCCGATCGACTGCTGCCAGGTCCCGACCGAGTCCAGGACGACGTCGAAGCCCCGCCCGCCGGGTGACAGTTTCCGCGCCGCCTGCGGCCACGACGGGTCGCCGTAGAGGACCCCCGCGGCGGCTCCCAGCTCCTGGGACCGGCTCACCTTGTCCGGCGAGGACGAGGTGACCACGACGGTGCACCCCACCGCTGCGCCGAGCGAGACGGCCATCGTGGCGACACCACCGCCGGCCCCGAGGACCAGCAGTGACTCGCCCGGTGCGAGCCGGGCACGGGAGAACAGGGCCCGGTAGGTCGTCAGACCCACCAGCGGCAGCGCGGCCGCCTCCGGCCACGACAGCCGGGCCGGCTTGGGCACGACACACTCGCGGGGGACGCGCACCATCTCGGCGTAGGTACCCGGGCGACGGTCACCGAGGATCTCCCAGGAAGGACCTGGCGCCGACTCGTCGTCGCCCCACCACAGTGACGGCACGACGAGGACGTCCTCCCCGGTATCCACGTCGGTCCCCGCGCCGTCCGCCCCTGGTACGTGGGGCAGTGGGGACTGGTACCTGCCCTGGCGCACGAGGACGTCGTGCCAGTTGAGGGCCGCGGCGCGCAGCCGCACCACCGCCCAGCCCGGGTCCGCCACGGGGTCCGGCTGCTCGGCCGGCACGAGGCACTGCGGGCCGCCGTACTCCTTCATCACGATCGCGCGCACGTAGGCCTCCTCAGCCGGCCGGCGCGAACTCGGCCTGGAGCAGGCGACGCACCTCGGCGGCCAGGTCGATGCCGTCGTGGACGGAGCCGGCGACCGTGACAATCGTCAGGTGCTCGGCGCCCGCCTCGACGAAGGGCACAAGCTTCTCCGCGACCTGGTCGGGCGTCCCCGCGGCCGTGACGTGCTGGAACTTCTCTGGCGGCTGGTTGTACAGCGCCTGCATCCGCCGGCCGAGCAGCGCGCGGGCGCGGTCCCCGTCAGGGCCCAGGCCGCACCACATGCTCAGCCCGAACCACGACGGTGCCGGACGCCCGGACTCGGCCGTGGCGTCGCGGATACGCTCCACGGTCTCACCGAACCGGCGAGCCGAGCAGAAGATGCCCAGCCAGCCATCACCGTACGCGGCGGTGCGCCGGACGGCGGCGTCGCCCGAGCCGCCGATGACCAGCGGGACCCGCGGGTCCGGCGGGGGCAGGATGCGGGCGGCGCTGAGCGAGAAGAACTGTCCCCGGTGGTCGACGGCCTCGCCGGTGGCCAGTTTGCGAAGTACCTGGAGCGTCTCGTCCAGCCTGCGGCCTCGCGTCGCGGGGTCCACGCCGGCGTTCGAGATCTCGCTGCGGTCCTCGCCGCCGACACCGACTCCGAATATCAGCCGGGCGGGCGCTATCTGGGAGATGGTCGCGAGCTGTCTCGCCGTCACCATAGGGTGTCGCAGCCCCGCGAGGTAGACACCGATGAGCACGTTGAGGGTGTCGTTGGCGGCGAGGATCGACGTTGCCGACACCAGGCCGTCGAAGCCCGTGCCGCCCTGGAAGCTGATGTGGTCACCGGTGGTGACGTGGTCCAGGCCGGCACCGGCGATGTGGTCGAGGATCCGCCGCCGCGCCGCCGGGTCAGGGATGAGCAGAGCCTCGTTGACCGCCACCCCCAGCTTCGGAGTCACGGACGCCGTCACCGTGGCCGTCACAGCGCTGCCACCTTGCCCATCATCGCCGTGGCGATGATCCGCTTCTGGATACCGGCGGTCCCGTCGGCGATCAGGTAGCTCGCCACGTCGCGGTACCTCTGCTGGAGAGGCATCTCGGTCGAGTACCCGAGATTTCCGAACGTGACGATCGCCGTCTCGATCGCGTCCTTGGCCACGATCGGCGGCCACCACTTGGACATCGCGGCGAAGTGCGTGTGCTTCTGACCGGCCTGCCGCGCCCACAGCGAGCGGTAGCACAGCCAGCGGGCTGCCTCCATGTACGTCGCGTGCTCCGCAAGGGGAAAGGAGACACCCTGGAAGGCAGCCAAGGGCCGGTCGAAGGCCTCGCGCTGGGCGGCCCACGTGCATGCTTCGTCGATGCTCGCCTGGGCCGCGCCGAGGCACAGCAGGCCGAGCGCCGGCCGGCTGAAATCGAAGTGGTCCATGGCACTCGCGAAGCCGCGGCCCGGCTCCCCCACGATGTGGTCCTCCGGCACGAAGACATCGTCGAAGGACAGCTGGCCCCAGCACAGCGGGAGGCATCCCATGCCCGGCGTGTGCGTGCGGGTGACGCCCTCGGCGTCAAGCGGGACGGCGAAGCAGCTGACGCCCCGGTACCCCTCTGACCCAGGTTCCCGGGCGTAGACCAACGCCACCGACGCCGCCGTAGCGAGGGTGATCGCAATCTTCTCGCCGCGGATCCGCCAGCCGCCGAGGACTCTCCGCGCCTCGGTACACAGGCGGGAGACGTCGGAACCGCACGAGGGCTCGGTGACGGCGATCGCCGCGACGACGTCGCCGGCGATCAGCTGAGGCAGCCACTCGTCGACGACGGCGTCCTGCCCGTTTTCCGCGAGCTGAGAGGCGACGAGGCCGGAGAGCACCGGAGCGGACGCTACGTTCACATCACCGTACGCCAGAATCTCCGTGGCCAGCCCGAGCGTCATCGGGTCAGGTGCCCCGGTCCCGCCGTACTTCTCGGGAAGCCCGATGCCGAGAACGCCGAGGCCAGCCAGCTGACGGTGCGCCTCCCAGCAGAACTCCGGGCGCGCCGCGCGCTCGATATAGTAGGGCGCGAGCTCAGCGACGGCGAACCTGCGCAGCTGGACGCGGAATTCTTCCTGCTCCGGGCTGAAGGCGAATGACAGCATTCCGGCCTCCTTTACAAATGGACAGACCAAATGATATCTGGTTCGCGGACGAGCCGGAAGTCCAGCAGGACCTTCGTCTCTCAGGAGAGCCTTCCTGGGCCGACTCGATGGGGAGAACTCCTGCGGAGAGCCGGTCCCGGAGGACGAACTTCTGAACCTTGCCTGGCGCGTCCCCGGGCACGAGGTCGGCGATCTTCACCTCGAGGTCCGGCAGGGGCTGCCCCACGGTCTCCGCCTGGTCCTGCGGTGAGTCGGTCAGCTTTGTCTGGCTGATCACCCCGTGCATCTCGGTCTGCCCGAAGAGGATGGTGGTCCCGCAACCGACGGTCTTGACAGTGCGGCGGATCAGCGTGGCCGGCACCGCGCGATGTCCAAGTGGTATGGCTCGCTGGTCGCGAGCACCGCAGTCACGGACTGCCTGCTGCTGCACGGCCACCACGGCTACGCGAAGGAGTTCGGTCTCGAGTGGCGCCTCCGCGATGTCATGGCCGTCGAGATCGCTGACGGTACCGCCCAGGTGCAGAAGATCGTCATCGCCCGGGAACGCTTTGGGCGGGGTTTCCTCCCCTACCGGACACGTCCGGCGCTGACCAGTGAGTCTCGTGAACCCGCGGGCGGCGCACCTCAGGTTCGGTGGCCCTCGGCGACCGACGCGTTCCAGAGCTCGACATCAATCGGCTGGTGCTTGCCTGTACCGATGCTGCAGGTCTTGCAGTCGCGACCGGAGGGCAAGCTGCCGTCGTGGGTGTGTTCGCGCTCGATCGCCTGGCCGACGACCGTCGTCGCGCCCCGCAGCGACTCGAGCGCAATTAGAGCGGCGCCGTAGGCCCCGGAGATCTGCGGTTGGGCAGGCACGTGGACATGTGTGCGCAGCGCGTCAGAGAGGAATTTCACTGCTGCCCTGCTATGGGCCACGCCGCCGGTCATCACGACGGGAGTGGCCTTGCCGACCTGCGAGATCAGGCCGAGGGTGCGAGTGGCCACCGAGCGGTGCACCGACGCTGCGATGTCTTCGGGGGCGGCACCTTCCGCCAGCAGCGAGATGATCTCGGTCTCGGCGAACGTGGCGCACATGCTGCTCACCTCGAGGTCGTTCGTCCCCGCGAGCGCGAGATCGTCCAGCTCCTCGAGCGAATGGTCGAGGGCGCGCGCGAGCACGTCGAAGAACCGTCCCGTGCCGCTGGCGCACCGGTCGTTCATCGCGAAGTTGTCGACCAGTCCTTCGGAGTCGATGGTGATCGCTTTGCTGTCCTGGCCGCCGATGTCGATGACGAGGGCTGTTCCCGGACACATCGCTGCGACGCCGCGGGCGTGGCAGGTTATCTCGGTAAACGTCCGGTCCACGTCCGGCACTAGCCGACGGCCGTACCCGGTTGCGACGACCCGGTCGAGTCCCGCACGCCCCAGATTGGCCTCCTCGAGGACGGCGGCGATGGCCGCAGTTACCCCACGTCGGCTCACCGCTCCCATTTGGACGACTTTATGGGCCACGATCGCGCCGGACTCATCGACGATGACAGCCTTGCCCGTCGTAGACCCTAGGTCGACGCCCATCGTGTGAACTGTCATGCCACTACCACCGCCCGGCTTTGGCGCGCCGGACGTCGATGTTCTCGAGCATGGCCACCAGTCGGCTCTCGAGGACTTCGTCCTTGTAGAACGAGGCATCGGCGACGTCGCCCTCGAAAAACATCGCGGGCAACCCGAGGTGCTCGCGAGCCGATCTGGCCAGCAGAGTCTGCGGGTTGGTGAAGGCTCGGCAGGTGCGCGTCGAGTGAAACACCATGCCGTCGATGTCGAACCTCTCGCAATCACGCAGGGTGAGGTAATTGAGTGTCTTGAGGCTATGGTTGATCGGGCAAATCAGGTAGTGCTGGGCCATCCCGCGCAGAGGGTTCTCGGCATCGATGATCTGCGGCTCCTGCCAGAAGGAGGAGTGGGTGTACCGACCAGCAATGACTGCGGCGTCGTACTCAGCGAAGCGCTTGGCGAGCCAACCGAGTTTGTTCCAGTTCATGATGCCGTCGAAGTAGAGCCGGTAGCGCTCGTTCTCGAGGGCTGGCACGCCGTTCGCGACTCGGGCAGCGATCTCGTCGCGAACCGAGCCGAAGTAGTTCACCAGGTCTTGGTTTCCCGGCAGGAAGTTGATGTGGGCGATGCTGGCGATCCAGTCCCAGTACGTTGCCGGGGTGGGCTTGTTCGTGCACAGTTCCATACCCTCGAGTCGCAGCTCGGAGGCCCGCTTGATGTAGGACATGCTCTCGGACAGGGCGTCCCAGTCGAAGGGTCGGCCCGTTTGACCCTCGATGAAGGCGATGAGCTCACCCAACTGGGCGACCACGTAATCGGTGGCCTCCTCCCACTCTTGCCCCTGCATATAGCCGGAGTCGGCGTGGTTGCCCCAGAGGAACGGGATGGACACGTTGAAGATGGGCACGTTCTTGCCAAAGACCCGGTAGGACATCTCGTCCCATTGCTGGCCGGTGCTGCAGCCGGAGTAGGCGTTGACGAAGAAGTCAGGGTGGGGCAGCCGGCCGGCGAGCTCCGCCTGGTCAAGGGCATCGACCGCACCGGTTTCGGAGCCCGGGGCCGGGCCCCCGCCCTGACTCAGCACGGCGCATCCGAGGTGGGTGCGCGAATAGGAGCACAGCTCGTTGATGTAGCCGTACTCGGCGCCGGCCAGCTGGGCCGGTCCCTCGAGGTGCAGGGCGGCCAGTCGCGCCGAGAACGCCTCGCCGTGGCACCACTCGAGTCCCGCGGCCTGGAAGATCGGGTTGAGAGCGGAACCGTTGTACCAGACGACCTTCTTACCGCGCTCAGGTGCGGTGAAGATGTTGTCCCAATAGTCGGCGATCATCTTGCCGCCGCTGCGGTTTGCTGCCATCCGCGTGACAGTGCTGCCGGTGGTCGTGCTCGTCATGTTCCTCGATCTTCCTCGGCTGTGAACGGGCTAGTGTCAGCCGGCCACGCGGGCCGGCCGCCGAGAGATGCGCTCGACAAGCGCCTCGACGCGGGTGCGGATGGACTCCATCGGAAGGCCCTCGTGCTCGGTCTCGATGAGCAGATAGGGGATTTCGCGCTCGTCCATCATCTTGCGCAGCTCCGGGTAGAGCAGCATGTGCGGCTCGCAGAACTTGGCCATGAGGACGATGACCCCGTCTGCGCCGCTCGCATTGACCTCGTTGCTCAGGTAGGTGTCCCAGTCTGCGTCGTGCTGGACCCGGGTGGGGCACGGGACGTTGACGTTGCGGTCGAAGTACCACTCGGTCAGGGCGTCGATCGGATCCAGATCCTCGCGAACGTCCGTCGTGACGTATCGGCGACCGTGGTAGAGGTCATCATCGACCACTTCGGCACCGCACTCCTCGATCAGGTCGAGCAACTCCTGCTTCGGTGCGTGGCAGAAATGTCCGGACAGGTGCAGCTTGACCGTCCCGGTCGCGGCTTGCGTTCCGAGTCCGTGCTCGAGCAACTCCTTGAGGAGAGCGACGTGCTCGGCCTTCTCCATGATCATGCTTGACTTGACGAGATCCTGAATCTGCTTGGCCGGCAAGTGAAGTCGCCCGTCCCGTCGTGCGTCGAACACTTTGCGCAGCAGGCTGCGGTCCTCGTTGTAAAGCCGAATGCTGTTCCTCAGGCGGTCCTGGTCGATCGGTGCGCCGGCGCTGCGCTCGACCTCTCTTACGATGCGTCCCATCTCGCCACGGACCTTGCCGTTGGTCGAGGACTCGCTCATGGATGCGATGAACTGGCCGAAGTAGATCGGGATCTCGGGCTGCGCATAGCGCATTACGTCGGCGGCCCCGAGGAGCTGGACGCAGTGGTCGGCGACGAAGTAGGCGTCGTAGTGCGCGAGCTTGCCCTTGATCGCCTGATCGGCCAGGTTGCGCGTGTAGCCGCAGTAGAACTCGGCGAGGATGACCCGCCCCTCCGAGTCCGGCTCGCTGTTCTCCTGGATGACGACCGGAAGGAAGCCCGCTGCGTGGAGTAGTTCCTCGGGGAAGTTCATCGGGAGGACGCCTGCGACCTTGCGTCCAGGATGGGACTGCTTCCAGGCGAGCGCGTAGGCATCTGGATCGGCGGCTACCTCGGCCATCCGGGCCAGAGGCGAAACGGTTGGCGTCACCGGCATGTTCCTCATTCGTTTGGTCTTACCATTATAAACACTGGCCAACTAAGATGCAAGGTTGCCGGGTCGTCCACCGGCCGCGATCGTCGCGCACCGAACCCTACGCAGGTCCGCCGTTGGCGTCGAGGTCCACTGCGCGGCCCTGTGCTGTCAGCGTCGATGCGTCCGCCCGGATCTGGGAGCAGAAGTCGACCGAGATCTCGGCCGGTCACGGCCCAGTGTTCGGCATGCCGGTTGGCGAGGACCGAGCCTCTGAGGACGACACATCGCTTCTGGCACGCCCGGGACGTTATCGATACCCGACTGCTGGGCCGAGGGTTCGGACGCCGCCGCCATGGTTCATCACCTTCAAATGAAGAAAGGATCTTAGGTCTGACCATTGCAAGTATAATAGCAAAAGCCTAGACTCCGGATAGCGCGTATCCCGGGCGACGAACACCAGCGGAGGTGTCAGGAGTGAACGTGAGCCCAGAGTCCGGCCCGTTGACCGAGTCGTACTGGCCATCCGAAGAGGGCGACGCTGTTCGTGACGCCACCTTGGGGGAACTACTGCGCGAGGCGGCGGCAGCAGTGCCGGACCGGCTGGCGCTCGTCGACGGCGTGGAGGACCAGTCGGCACGGCAAGAATGGACCTACGCCAAGTTCCTGCAGGATGCCGAGCGTGCTGCGCGGGCCCTGCTCAAGCGCTTCCAGCCCGGCGACCGCGTGGCGATCTGGGCTCCCAACAGCGTGCACTGGGTCATCCTTCAGCAGGGCATCAGCCTAGCCGGAATGATCTTGGTGGCGGCCAACCCCGCGTACCGCAGCCGTGAGCTCGAACACATCCTCAGCAACTCCGATGCCGCCGGCCTGTTCTATGTCGACTCCTACCGGGGCCTCGACCTGGCGGCCGTCGTTGACGAGCTCAGCCCACGGCTACCTGCACTGACTGACGTCGTGCGTTTCTCCGAATGGCATCAGTTCCTCCAGTCCGGTGATCCCGACCAGCAGCTGCCGACGGTTTCACCCCTTGATCCCATCCAGATCCAGTACACGTCCGGCACGACGGGATTCCCCAAGGGTGCCTTGCTTCACCACAAGGGCCTAGTCAACGAGGCGCATTTCGTCGCGCTCAGAGCCGGCATGTCGGACGGTGGCGTGAACATCAACGCCATGCCGATGTATCACATCGGCGGGGGAGCGGTCACCTCGTTCGGCACGCTGTCAATGCACGGCACGTTCGTGATCATGCCCGGGTTCGACGCGGGTCTCATGTTGGAGCTGTTCCAGACATACCGAGGGACGCACTCGCTGGTGGTCCCCACGATGTTGGTGGCCCTGCTGGATCACCCCGATCGCGAGGCCCGCGATCTGTCGAGTTTGCAGACGATCATGTCGGGAGCTTCGGCAGTGCCAGCCGCTCTCGTGCATCGCACGATCGAGTTGCTCGGCTGCGGCTTCAGCATCCTGTTCGGTCAGACGGAGATGCATGGCGTGATCAGTCAGACCGGGGTGACCGATTCGTCATCGGATCAGTCCGAAACGGTCGGTCGCCCGCTGGAGCAGCTCGAGGTCAAGATCGCCGATGACATCACTGGGATTCCGGTGCCGGTCGGCCAGCAGGGTGAGATCTGCTGTCGCGGGTACCAGAACATGCTGGGCTACTACAAGATGCCCGAGGCAACGGCCAGCACGATCGACGCTGATGGCTGGCTGCACATGGGTGACATCGGCACGATGGACGAGCGTGGGTACCTGCGAGTGACCGGCCGGTTGAAGGACATGATCATCCGCGGTGGCTTGAACATCTATCCGCGCGAGATCGAGGAGTTGCTCTTCACGCACCCCGCGGTAGCCGACGCCGCAGTAGTCGGAGTCCCCGATGAACGATGGGGGGAGCAGGTCGTTGCCGTCGTCGAGTTGCGGGGCGATGCGCCTGCGACCACGGCTGACGAGTTGTACCAGTTCTGTCGCGACCGGATGTCTGCGCACAAGGCTCCGGCACAGTGGGTCTTCGTCGACCGGATGCCAACGACGCCGACCGGCAAGATACAGAAGTTCGTGCTGCGCGAACAGCTCGCTTCCGGAGAGCTGTCCGAGGGCCTCGTTCTGACCAGCTCCGCCAGCCGTACCAAGACCAGTTGAGCGACGAAACCAGAGGAGCCCGAACGGTGCCGATCAGCAACCGCTACACCGCGCTGGTGGGCATCGAGCATCCCATCGTGCAGGAGGGGCTCGGGCCTTTCACCACAGCAAGGCTAGCCGCGGCGGTCTCGTCCGCGGGCGGCTTGGGCACGGTGTCGATGCCGGGAATGCCCGTGGACATCGACGCTGGAGCGCGGCTGTTCATCCAGCACATCGAGCAGTGTGCTTCGCTCACCGACAAGGTCTTCGCGGTCAACATCCCGGTAGGTGTCGACGCCCACGGCGACGTTCTCCCGTTCACCGACGTCTACATCCGGGCCGTCCTCGCTGCCCGGGAACGTGACAGCGGTTTGGCGGCACAGCTTCGGGTGCTCACCACGTCCGCCGGCTTTCCCGGAAGATACATCCAGCTGATCAAGGACGCGGGAATGATCCATCAACACAAGGTGGGCTCAACACGTCAGGCGGTGAAGTCGGCCGAAGCGGGGACAGATGTCATCATCGCGGCGGGATTCGAGATGGGTGGCCACGCCCCGAGCAAAGCGGTACACACCTACGTGCTCGTGCCGAGCATCACCGAAGCAGTGGATGTCCCAGTGCTACTGACAGGCGGCGCTCGTGACGGTCGCGGGCTTGCTGCTGCGTTGGCCATGGGGGCAGAAGGTGTGGCAATGGGAACTCGCTTCATCACGACCTACGACAACACTGATTGGCATCCGGCCTACATCCGAGCACTGCTGGACGCCGAGGAAGGCGATGACGTCGCCTTCCCAGGTGTGTACGGCCCGTGCCGCGGCCTGCGCAATGCGGCGTCGGAAGCCGCCCTCGCCGAGGGTGGCCTGGGTCGGGAAGGCGTGGGCGTGGGCGGTGTGCTCGACGTCGTCGAGCACACCCGCTGGAAGATGGAGTCGATGAACCGCGCTCAGACAGAGGGTGATGTCGAGAACAGCTTGGTCATGACCGGACAGGTGGCTTCCGCAATTCACGATTTGGTGCATATTGTCGAGTTCGTGCCCGCCATGGCCCAAGAAGCCGCTGACATCCTGCGCCGACTGGGTGCGGCTGTCTCGTGAGGCACCCGGACGTCGCGCCCCGAGAGGCGTTCCGTTCTGGCTGCGGGCGAAGGATGCGATCGATGTCGCCGGAGCTCAGGCGATCGAGATCCCGCCGTTGACGCTGATGACCTGGCCCGTGATGCGGCTGGCGTGGTGCGACGCCAGGAACAGGATCGTGTTCGCGAGATCTTCCGGCTCAGTCAGGCCCAGGTGTGCTGCAGACACGATCCGGTCGAAGATCTTCTTGCTGAAGCTCGAGTCCTCCATGACGCGGTCGTACGACCCGGTGTTGACGATAAGCGAAGGCGTGACGATGTTGACCCGGATTCCGTAGCGCTTGACCTCGAGGGCCAGCGTCTTGGAGAAGGTGACGATCGCGGCCATCGCACCCCCCAGCGCCGTCTCCCCGGGCGTCGGCACCCTTGCGGCATCGGACGCGACGTTGACGATGACGCCGGTCTCCTGTCGGCGCATGATCGGGACGGCCGCCCGGCATGTGTGCATCGGACCGGCAGCCTGCGAGACCAAGACCGTGACAAGCTCTTCCGGAGCGAGATCGACGAACAATGTGGGCCTATACGGCGAGACAGTCGAGTTGACGAGCACATCCAGCCGGCCCATGGCGGTGGCGGCCCGCTCGACTGCCTCCATCGCTTGACCAGGGTCGTTCGTGTCGGCTGAGATGAAGTCGACGCGAGCCTCCGGGTCCTTGCGCATGATCTGCTCCAGCGCGGACGCACCCCGTTCCTCGTTGCGTCCCAGGAGGGTCACGTGCGCTGCTCCGGCTCGCGCGAAGGACGACGCGGAACTGAGACCCACGCCGGAGGTACCACCCGCGATCAGGACGCAGACACCGGAGAAGTCCGTCGGAGTTGATTCGATGATGTTCACAGTTCCTCCTTGCCTGGCTTATACGGCCACGGTGTTGATTACGCCCCGGGTTCCGCGCGAGCTCAGGCAAAGTCCGGCGGGCGCTTGGTGATGAAGGCCGGGTGCCTTTTGCCGCCTCATCGTCGGCCGCCTGCCTGTCCGCTGTCAAACTATATTATAGGTCAGACCAAATCGTTCATCGCGCGGCTCGACCTCGCCGCATCGTCGTCGAGCTGAGCGGTGTCGTGACCAGCGTCGACCATGCTCACCGGGCGATCTCGCGGCTCGCGAGGTCGGCGATCTCCGCGACGTAGCGCCGCACCTCGCGAAGTTCGTCGGCGAAGGCCTTCCGGCGTTTGCTGAGGCCTGGATCGTCGGACCTGAGGAGGCCGCGGTGTCGGGCCAGCTGCAGCGCCGTCCGGAACATCTCGGCCGAGACGGACTCCTCGCTGGCCAGCCGGCGCTGGAGCGCCCACTGCCGGCCCACGCGCAGGCACCCGGCGAGGAACTGCTGCTCGTCGAGCTCCTCGGAGGCGTCGGCCGCGGCCAGTTGCTCGGCAACCACCCAGTATGCGTCGAGGAAGGGGCGCAATACCAGGTGCGCCACGTGCGGCCGGAGGCGTTCCAGCCACCGCTGCGCGTCGTCCGGGCTTACCTCGGCGCCCACCTCGCCGCCGTCTGGGTCGATCAGCGCCAGCTCCGCTTGCAGCTCGACAGCGAAGTCGCGCCGCCGGGCAAAGAAGAAGTCGAACTTCAGCAGGTCCCGCAGCCGCAGTGCCTCATCCCACGCGTTGTGCCCGGACCCGTCCCGGCGCCGCACGACGGCCACCAGCGTGAGCTCGGCGATCGCCCGCACCACCAGCACGTGGATCGCGCTGTTGCGGTACACGGCGGCCACCAAGTGCTGGTCGGCGCCGATCCCCCAGACCGTCTCGGTGCCGCCGGAGTAGCAGGTGAGCACTCCGGAGGCCACGAGCTCCTGCAGCGCCCGGCGCACGGTGGAGCGGTCGGTGAGGTTGGCCGCGCCGGCCACCGGCCAGCCGCGGCGCCGCAGGTAGTCGGCCAGCGGCGCGACGGTGGCCAGCACCTCGGCCATGGTCAGTGCCCGGTCGGCGGCGAGCAGCGCCACGCACACGGCCGCGGTGGGTGTCACGGGCGTCGCCCGGTTGATCCGGTGCGAGACCTCCAGCGCGACCCGCTCGACGGCACGCGTCTCCGCCGGGTCGTCGATGCGCAGCTCGGCAAGCCGCTCCCGTAGTCGTAGCGGCTGCCCGAGGTCGACGTACACCCGGCCGAGACGGTGGTGCATTCCCCGGGCGTAGCCGAGGAGCCACCGCAGGTTCTCGGGCTGTTTGCCCAGCCCCCTGGCCTCGGAGACCATCAGCGAGACCTCGTGCGCCGGCAGCTGGTCGTAGACGATCGACACCGGCACGGCCAGGGCTTCTGGCGCATCGACCGCCTCCACCGCGTCCACCACGTAGCGCAGCAGACCGTACCGGGGCGGGCGGAGCTTGCCGGTGCGGGACCGGCCGCCCTCGATCGACCAGACGAGGTTCGCCCGGTTCGCCACGAGCAGGCCGATGTACGCCCGCAGGGCCAGCCGGTACACCGGTGCGTCGCTCGTGGACCGGCGGATGTGCACCATGCCGGTGCGCCGGGCCACCGTGCCGAGCGGGAAGAAGTTCAGGTTCGCTCCGGCCAGCCCGTAGGGGGGCGAGATGCCGGAGGAGACCAGCGCGGGCGGCAGCACCCACTCGTCGAGGTAGGAGCGGTGCGAGATCAGGAAGATCAGGGAGTGCTTGCGGTCCAGCTCGCGCAGCCCGGCGAGCGCTTCCTCGTCGAGCAAGGTGTCGTAGCCGCGCCGCATCCACCGGCCGAACCGCTGCCACTGGGCGATCACGGCCTCGTCGTGCATGGCCGACATCTCCCGGAGGGCGCCGGCCGCCTCGGCCAGCACATCCTCCTCGGATCGGCCGAGTCGTTCGGCGAGGTCGCGCACCTGGCTCCGGAAGGCCGGTGCCCGGAGCAGGTGGGCGACCTCGGCGGAATCCGGCGGCAGCGGTTCCGCCGAAGCCCTGGGCAGGCCGACGCGGTGCAGCAGGCCGCGCGCGCCGGTCCGGTGGAGGACGCCCGCACCGAACCCGTCCACGGCGTGGTGGGTACCGCTCATGACGTCCCTGCCGCGTCGATCGGCGTCTGCCGCGCTGTAGGCCAGTCCTCGAGGGTGTCGACGTAGAGCTGCTGGACGTTCGCCACGGCCGCGTCGAGGTCTTCTCGTGTCCAGCCGTCCGTGGGGATCGGCGGGTGCACGATCACGTCGATGGTGCCGCTCTGCGCGATCTTGGCGTCCCGCCACATGATCTCGCCGGCGTTGCGGATGACGATCGGCACGATGGGCACGCCGGCCTGCATCGCCAGGTGGAAGCCGCCCTTCTTGAACGGGCCGACCGTCGGGGTCATCGACCGGGTGCCCTCCGGCGAGATCACGACCGACGTGCCGGCGCGCAACCTGTCCAGGGCGGGCTGCAGTGCCGCAATGGCCTTGGCGCGGTCTGCGCGGTCAAGAAATGCGACATCGGCCATCCGGAACAGCTGCCCGATCACCGGGACCTGCGCGATCTCCTTCTTGGCCACGAAGGTGAACCCGTCGCGCAGCAGCCTGCTGGTGACGACCAGGTCGATGAGCGCGCTCTGGTGGTTGATGAAGAACACCGCGGGACGGTGTGACCACAGGTGATGCTGTCCGACGGCGTCGATCTTGATGTCGCCGACGGCGCCGACGAGGTCGCCGAACACGGAGGTGGCCACGTCGACGCCCCGTCGCCGGTTGCGGTTCAGCAGGCCCATGGTCAGGCCCGTTCCGCTTGCCGCCAGCAGGCTGCCGTACATGGCCGCGGTGCGGAGAGCCGGTGTCGGGTCCAGCCGACGTGACCGCCTACTGAACTTCAGTACCGGCCAGCCACGGGCGGAGGCCACCTCGGCCAGTCGCTTCTGCGGGTTGACCGGATGGGGGTGGCCGACGGCCTGCAAGAAAGGCACGTCCTCATCGCCGTTGGCGTAACCGTGGCTGGCGGCCAGGTCGATTCCGTGCCCAGCGGCGAACGCTTGCACCGCGGCGATCTTGCCGGGACCCCACAGTGTCCGGCCGGCCAGCCGGCCGGTGAGGATACCGTCCTCGGTTTCCAGCTCGGTGCAGAGCAGGTTCTCGACCCCGAGCCGCCTCGCCAGCGGACCGGCCTGGAACCGGGTGGCCGAGGTGGCGATCACCACCGTATGGCCACGCCGCTGGTGCGCCTTGATCAACCGCCACGCGTCGTGGAACAGCGTGCCAGCAATGCCCTGGACGAACAGCCGCTCTCCCAGCTCGACCATGTCGTCGTCGGAACGGCCTGCCCACCCTCGGGTGCCGCGCTCCACCAGCTGGGCGAACTGGTCCTCGCTGAGGGGCCCGCGCAGGCCGGCGAGCACCGTGTGCGCAGCCTCGGCAGGTCCGATCTCGAAGTTGCGCAGCCGGTGTGAGTAGAGCGCCGCTGCCGAGTAGCCGTCGATCAGCGTGCCGTCGAAGTCGAAGAAGGCGGCGATCCGCGGGCCGGACTGGCCGGTCCGGATCTCCTCAAGCAACGTGTCGAGCGTAGTCATGGACTGCCCTCCAGCATGGTGCAGGCCCCGGCTCTGGGTAGCCCTGGGGTGGTCGGTCACTGCGTCGGAGCCACGACGGGCACCGCGTCACTACTGACGGTTTGTAGACGGAATCAGCCTAGCGCAATTTGGTCTATCCATTCAAGCATTTGTGCTCTAGGCTAGTGCCCAGGGCGCCAGGCGGCGACGCCCTGGACTGTTCAGGGAGGTGAGTTGAGGGATGGACCGTAGGCAACCTCGAGTAGCCGTGCTGGGTGGCGGCTCCTGGGGGACGACGGTGGCGTCGATCGTGGCCAGGAGCGCCCCTACGGTGCTTTGGGCCCGCTCGCCGGAGGTCGCCGAGGAGATCGACAGCCGGGGCCGGAACACCCGCTACCTGGGCGACATCCCGCTGACGGACGGCCTGCGCGCGACCGACTCGCTGGAGCAGGCCGTGCAGGACGCCGACGTACTGGTCATGGGTGTCCCCTCGCACGGCTTCCGGGGAGTCCTCGAACAGGTTGTGTCCCACGTGCGTCCGTGGATCCCGGTCGTCAGCCTGGTCAAGGGGCTGGAACAGGTCACCGACCGCCGGATGACCGAGATCGTGGCGGAGGTGCTGCCGGGGCACCCGGCCGGCGTGCTCGCGGGGCCCAACATCGCCAAGGAGGTCATGGCCGGCTACGCCGCGGCCGCCACGATCGCGATGCCGGACCAGAACCTGGCGGCCCGGTTGGCCGACCTGTTCCGCACCGCCCGGTTCCGGATCTACTCCACGACCGACGTGGTGGGCGTGGAGATCGCCGGCGCGCTGAAGAACGTCTTCGCGATCGGGGCCGGGATGGCCGACGGGGCCGGGGCCGGCTACAACACCAAGGCGATGGTGATCACCCGGGCAGTACGGGAGATGCGCCGTCTCGGTGAGGCGCTCGGCGGTGACCCGCTGACCTTTTCTGGTCTCGCCGGCACGGGTGACCTCATCGTGACCTGCACCAGCCCGCTGAGCCGCAACCGGCACGTCGGCGAGGAGCTGGGCCGGGGCAAGCCCATCGGTGACGTACTTGCCGGGATGAAGCAGGTCGCGGAGGGTGTCAAGGCCGCCCCGGTGGTCATGAAGCTGGCGGCCGAGGCCGGCGTGGACATGTCGATCGCCCAAGAGGTGGACAACGTGCTATGGCACGGCGCCACCGTCCAGGATGCCTACCGCGGCCTGCTCAGGGTCGCGCCCGGACACGAACTCCACGGGGAGGGCTGGTGAAGGACCGACGCTCGGACTCACCGCTGATCTGGCTGCTCGCCAGGGCCGCTCTGCTCGCGGCGGTGTGGGCGGCTGCCGTCGCCCTGTTGCGCCGCCGTCGACGCCCGGCGCCGGAGACGGTGCTGGAGGCCATTCCGGTGACGCCCTCGTACGCCGGCGGCTCCGGAACGCCGCTGGTGCTCCTGCACGGCGTCGGCGGCACCTGGCGGGTGTGGCGCCCGGTGCTGCCGCTGCTGGAGCGCTGGCACGCGGTGTTCGCACCGACCCTGCCCGGCCACTGCGGAGCGGAGCGGCGCGCTGCGGGCGTGGCCCCGTCCATCCACGCGCTCGCCGACGGGGTCGTCGAACAGCTCGATCGAGCCGGGATCGACCGGGCGCACATCGTCGGCAACTCGCTCGGCGGGTGGATCGCCCTGGAGCTGGCCCGCCGCGGACGGGCCCGGTCGGTCGTCGTGTTCGGCCCGGCCGGCGCGTGGCGATCGGCGGCGCGCATGACCGCCGTCGCCACCGGGATGCGGCTGTCGTTCGTCCTGCTGGCCAGGCAGGCCGACCGCGCGGATGCGATCGCCCGCCGACCGTGGGCGCGGCGACTGCTGCTCGCGACGCAGGTCGAACACCCCGGCCGCGTAGACCCGGCCGAGTTCGCGGCCTCGATCCGGGCGATGAAGGACTCCCCCGTGGTCGCCCCGCTGCTGCGGGTGATCACGAAACAGCCGCTGGAATACCTGCCCGCGGACCCGGACTGCCCGATCCGGGTGGTCTGGGCGGAGCGAGACCGGATCATCCCGTTCGAGCGCAACGGCCTGCCGCTGCTGGAACGCGTCCCGGGCGCCGAGGTCGTCCGGCTGGCCGGCGTGGGCCACGTCCCGATGTCCGACGACCCGGAGCAGGTCGCCCGCCTCATCCTGGAGGTCACCGATGCCGTTGACCGCGCCCATCAGGACGATCGCGAGGTGTCACTGATGAGGCCCGACACCCGGCCGAGCGAGGCGAGCTGAATGGCAGCCCAGGATCCGAACGGTGCCGCGTGGGGTGGCCCGGCGGACATGAGCGCCTGGGAGGCGCTCATGTGGCGGGCCGAGGCCGACCCCCGTACCCGGTCGACAGGGGTGCTGCTGGAGGTCCTCGACAGGGATCCGGACTGGGATCGGCTGGTCGCCGCGCACGACCGCGTCAGCCAGCAGATCCCCCGGCTGCGCGAGCGAGCCGTCGAACCGCTGCTGCCCCTGTTTCCGCCTGCCTGGTCACCCGATCCGCACTTCGACCTCGGCTACCACCTTCAGCGGGTGCGGCTGCCCGGGCCAGGCACGATGCGCCAACTGCTCGACCTGGCCCAGGGGATCCTGGCGCGACCGCTGGACAAGGCGCGACCGCCGTGGGAGGCCCTGCTGGTCGAGGGCCTCCAGGACGGCCGGGCCGGCTACCTGCTCAAGGTCCACCACAGCCTGTCTGACGGCCTGGGCCTGGTGCAGCTGCTAACGCTCGCGCACAGCCGCACCCTTGAGCCCGGCGAGCGCCAGCTCGCACCGCCGCCTGCGCCGCGGCCGCTGCTGACCCCGGCAGGCCTGCTGGCCAATCGCCTGCGCCAACGGGTCTCCGATGCCCCGTCCGCGTGGATCAGGCGCGGCGACGACTCCCTCAAGCTCATCGGTCGCACGGTGCGCCACCCCGGCGCTGTCGTCGGCGACACGATCCGGTTCGGTCGCTCGTTGCGCCGCGTCCTCACGCCACCGCCGGCCGAACGGTCGCCGCTGCTGCGCGGCGGCAGCGGCTTCGGCTACCGGTTCGTCGTGCACGACGTGCCGTTGAGCGACCTGAAGGCCGCCGGAAGGGCAGCCGGTGGCTCGGTGAACGACGCCTTCCTGGCCGGCGTGCTCGGGGCTTTCCGGCGTTACCACGAGCACCACGGTATCCCGATCGACCTGATGCCGATCGGGATACCGGTCTCGCTGCGCACCGGCGACGACCCGATGGGAGGCAACCGGTTCGCGGGAGCGAGATTCGCCGCCCCGGTCGGGGAAGCCGATCCACGCGCCCGCATCGAGATCATCCGCGAATTCGTCCTAACCGCCCGGGCCGAACCCGCGATCGGGTTCCTCGACCTCGTCGCGCCAGCGCTGAGCCGGCTCCCGACAGCGGCGATCATCGAGCTCGCCGCCGGTATGACGAACGTGTCCGACGTCCAGGCGTCCAACATTCCCGGGATGGGACATCCGGTGTACCTGGCCGGAGCCCGGGTGACTGGCCTGTACCCGCTCGGCCCGCGTCCTGGGGTGGCCGCCATGATCGCGATGATCTCCTATGACGGCGCCTGCTGCATCGGCCTGAACGTCGACCCGGACGTGATCAGCGACCTCGAAGTCTTCGAAACCTGCCTGCGAGAAGGATTCGATGAAGTACTCGACCTGCGCAAGGAACAGTAGGCCCTGGCAGGCGATCGGGAGATGGCTGCCCGTGCGGGCAGAGGACCAACCAGGAGAATCAGATGGAACCATCGACACGTTTCACTTACCCGGCGCAGGCCGGCGTCGATATCGTCGGCTACCGGTGGGACCCGGCCGGCACGCCGCGCGGCGCAGTGCAACTCACCCACGGCATGGGTGAGCATGTGCGGCGCTACGGCGCCCTCGCGCGCGCCCTCACCGACCGCGGCCTGGTGGTCTACGGCCAGGACCACCGAGGTCACGGCGTCACGGCGCGGTCCGAGGAGGAGCTCGGCCAGCTGGGGCCGGACGGCTGGACCCGGTTGGTCGACGACGTCGACCTGCTCGTGTCCCTGATCCGCGACGAGCAGCCCGGTCTGCCGCTGGTGCTGCTCGGGCACAGCATGGGCTCGTTCGCTGTTCAGCAGTACCTGCTCAAGCACAGTGACCGAGTCGACGCCGTGGTGCTGACCGGGACCGCCGCGCTGGATCAGCTCGAGCCCGCCCTCGACCTCGACAAGCCCATCGACCTCGCCGCGTTCAACGCCGCCTTCGAGCCGGCGCGGACCGAGTTCGACTGGCTGTCCCGGGACGAGGCGATCGTCGATGCCTACATCGCCGACCCTCGGTGCGGGTTCGGGATCGACGTCGACGCTGGCAAGGACATGTTCGCCGGCGCCCGCCGGATGGCCGACCCAGGCCAGGTGACGGCCATCCGTCCCGACCTCCCGCTCTATATCGCCGCGGGTGAGTTGGACCCGGTCAACGCCAACCTCGCCCTGCTGCACGTCCTCGTCGACCGCTACCGCGCCGCCGGGCTGACCGACGTCACCGTGCGCACCTACCCCGGCGCCCGGCACGAGATCCTCAACGAGACCAACCGCGACGAGGTGGTGGCCGGCATTCTCGACTGGATCGACCAGGTACTCAGCAAGCCGTGACGGTGCTGGTGCTGCGGTGCCCGGCGATGAGCATCCCGCTTCCTGACCACCCTCCAGGAGGCCGCAGCCAGTTCCCGCCGATCGGTGACCACGGGTTCCTCTCGGACTTGTGCGAGAAGCTGCTGTCGTACGCCAGCCCGCTGCAGCTCTACGCCGAGGAGATCGACCCGCGCACCGGCCGGCAGCTAGGCAACTTCCCGCAGGCGTTCACCCACCTCCCGCTCATCACCGCGGTCACCGCGGTCATCAGAGCCGAGCGCGCGCAGCCCCGGTGAGCTATCTCATGTCTTGGGCTGGCCGGTGGAGGCGAGGATGCCCTGCCATAACTGACCGTCGGTGTTCCGTCAGTGGTTCGTCCCGCCGGCCAGGCGGATCGGCCCGGCTAAGCCAGAGCGCTCATGGCATCATCCGCCGCTGTAGTCGCGGAGGCGCTGGGCGTAGGAGACGCTGAACTCAGCGTACCGCTCGCGAAGCACCTCCCCCGGCCAGTCCGCGGGCAGCAGTTCCGCGGGGAGATAGGGGTCGATCAGCAGATGCCGGATCACCTTGGCCGTGGCCACGAACCCGGCTGTCAGGCCGTCGGCATCGTCGAGTTCGGCGCAGAGTCGCCGTGCTTCGCGGGCCCAGCCGGGCAGATCCCACAGCTGACTGACCAACGCGAGCGGGTCCGGATAGCGGCTCACGAAGAAGGTGCACTGTTCGGTGACGGTGCGGTCGTGCTGGCGGAGCAGGTTGTCCGGACGGATCCACACGCCTTCGCGAAGCTCGGCCAGGCGGAGCCCGATCATGCTCTTGCGCAAGGCAACCCGCTCGGCGAGCGGCCTCACCGGCGCCGTGACGACAGCCATTTCCCAGCTCTCGTCCCAATCTTTCGATCGGGGCGAGCGGGCCTCGTCCTGTTGTTCCTGGCGCCGGAGAAGCCGCTCGGTGAGGCGGTACACGCCGTTGTCCGCGATGACGTCGCCCTCGGTGACCATCCGGGTGAGCGCTACCCGGGTCGTTCGCTCGGCGATGCCGAACAGCGACCCGACCTTCACCAGCGCGCTGACGGGAAGAGCCGGCGGGTGATAACCGAGGAGCGTGCTGAGCGCGACGGAGCGGGCGGTAAGCGGCCTGATGGCCGGTAGATGACGATCCTGCACCGCAGCGAACCTACACCCTCAGATCTGGTCGGCAGATGGGTAGTGACGACACCATCCTCTCAATGATACATTTATACATCGTTCGATGCGAAAATGTATCACATCAACGACGACGCCCCCAGGGACTCTCTGATGACCGCCAGCCGGTCCAGCACGAAGCAGCGAGGAAGCCAGATGCCCAAGGTGCTCTACGAGAAGCGCGGCGAGATCGCGTACATCACTCTCAACCGGCCGGACAAGCGCAACGCCATCGACACCGAGACCGACGACCTGCTGTTCGAGGCGTGGAGCGACTTCCGCGCCGACCCGGACGTGCGCCTCGCCATCCTGACCGGCGCAGGAGACCAGGCGTTCTGCGCCGGCGCCGACCTGTCCTCGCACGTGGACGGCTGGCTGGAGGGTGGCCCGGGTCTCGGTCGCGGCCTCCTGGAGCGCGGCTTCGCCGGTGGCATCACCCGTGGGCTGCACCGCACGTCCAAGCCGATCATCGCCGCGCTCAACGGGTGGGTCATCGGCGGAGGCATCGAGTTGGCCCTCGCGTGCGACATCCGGGTCGCGGCCGACGACATCCAGTTCGGCTTCTACCACATGCGGCGCGGCATGCATTTCGGTGACGGCGGGATCGTACGGCTGGTCAACACCTGCGGGGTGGGCATCGCCATGGAACTCGAGTTGATGGGCGAGCCGATCACCGCCCAGCGGGCTAAGGAGTGCCACCTGGTCAACCGCGTCGTCCCGAGGCAGGAGTTGATGTCGACCGTCGAGGACATCGCGGCCAAGATCCTGCGCAACCCCCGGGTGGCGGTCGAGTCGGCCAAGGAGACGATCCTCGAAGTCGTCGGCCGGCCGGTGGATGACCAGCTACGCCTGGAGTGCCTGTACAGCTACTCCACGATGGGCAACCCCGAAATCGGCGAGCGTAAGGAGGCGTTCCTGGGACACCGGGACACGACGGGCTCGGGGCCACGCCCATGAAGGCCAACCGCGTTCGCTTCGGCGTGAACCTGATGCCCCAGCTGTGGGCCGGCGGGCCGGTCAGGTCCGGCGCGGCCCTGATGACCCATCGCTCTCGCCTGCTTCGCCGTATGGCCGACGGGGGAATCGACCACGTGATGGTGGGCGACCACGTGATGTTCCACGGCGGGGTCGGCAACGACGGTCTCACTGATGCAGCGTCGGTGGTGACCGCCACCGACGAACTCGGCGTCTACCTCGCAGTCTACCTGCTGGTTCTGCGGCACCCCCTGCTCGTGGCCCGCCAGATCCTGACGGTGGCGCAGTTCGCGCCGGGGCGGCTCGCGCTCGGCCTGGGCATCGGTGGTGACGACCGGCGGGAAGTCGTCGCGAGCGGGGTGGATCCCGCGACACGCGGACGCCGGATGGACGAGTCGCTCGGCCTCCTACGTCGCCTGCTGGCCGGCGAGACCGTCACCCACGAGGGCGAATACTTCTCATTGGACCGGGCCCGGCTTCGCCCCGTACCGGAACAGCCGATCCCCCTGGTGGTCGGCGGCCGATCCAGGGCCGCGCTGCGACGGGCAGGCCGGCTGGGTGACGGCTGGCTCGGGATCTGGACGTCGGCCGCGCACTGCGCCGAGGCCATCGCCACCGTCGAGGAGCAGGCCGCGGGCACAGGCCGCGGCGATGTCGACTGGAAGCACGGCATGACGTTCTGGTGCGGGTTCGGATCCGACCGGGCGGAGGCGCGCGGGCGGGTCGCCCCCGCCATGGAGGGCCTCTACCGCACCCCGTTCGGCAAATTCGAGTCCTACGTCCCGCACGGCACGGCGGACGACGTCGCCGAGTTCGTCGCGCCCTTTATCGAGGCCGGCTGCACGACGCTCAACTTCATCCCGCTCACGGGCAACGATGAGGCGGGCATCGACGCGGTCGCGGAAGTCCGCGCACTTCTACGGAAGTGAACGGCCCCAAGGAGGCATCATGAACCCGATCTCAGACCAGCGACGCCGGTCCTCCGAGTTCCGGGCCGCCGGCCATTGGGGGGATGACACCCTGGTTACCCTCATCGACCGATGGGCAGACGCCGATCCAGGTCATCCCTACCTCTGCGACGGGGCCGGGGAACTGACCTACGGCGAGTTCCGGGCGCAGGCCTGGAACCTGGCCGCAGCCCTGGCGGAACGCGGCGTCAAGCCGGGTGACCGGGTGGCGGTCCAGCTTCCGAACTGGAACGAGTTCTTCCTGATCTACGCTGCCTGCGCGCGGCTGGGTGCGGTCATGATCCCCGTCGTCGTGGTCTACCGCGCCGGCGAGGTCGGGTTCATCGTGGAGAACTCAGGCGCGGTCGCCCTGATCACCTGTGGCGAGTTCCGGCGCTTCGACCACGCGGCGATGGCCCGCGAAGTGGCCGCGTCCTCGAGCAGCCTGCTGTTCCGTGTGGTCGTCCGAGGCGAGCCAACCGACGGAGCGCTATCGTTCGCGGAGCTTCTCGGCGCCGACTGCGATCCGGGCGTTCTGCCCGGCCTCCCCTCGGCCGACGATCCGCACCTGATTCTCTACACCTCGGGTACCGAGTCCCGGCCGAAAGGCTGCCTGCACACGTGGAACTCCAGCTCGTTCCTGCCCAAGCACGCGGTCAAAGCCTTGAAGATGGACCGAACGGACGTGATGTTCATGCCCGCGCCGGTCACCCATGCCCTGGGTCTGACCTTGGGGGTCATGGCCCCGACGTTGGCCGGCGCCTCGGCGCACGTGCTGGACGCGTTCGACCCCGTGACCGCCCTGCAGCGCATCGGAAAGTACCGGTGTACCGGTACGGCGAGTCCCGCGCCGTTCATCCGGATGTTGCTCGACGCGTACGACCCCACGGCGCACGACGTCACGCGATTGCGCTTTTGGCTCACCGCCGGCGCTCCCATCCCGGCCGCCTTGGTTGACGAGGCCACGAACACGTTCGGCGGCTGTCGCGTGGTCAGCGCCTACGGCTCCAGCGAGGTCATGATGGCCACCGTCTGCCGGCCGGAGGATCCGGTGGAGCGGGTGGCCAGCTCCGACGGCCGGCCGGTTCCCGGCGTCGAGATCCGGATCGTCGGTGAGGACGGTCGGCCGGCCGCGATCGGTGCGGCCGGCGAGATCCGGTACCGCGGTCCGGGGCGACTGCTCGAGTACTGGCGCCGACCGGATCTCACCGCGCAGGCCACCGACGATGAAGGCTGGTGGTGCACCGGGGATGTCGGCCGGCTCGACGAGGACGGATACCTCCGGGTCACCGGGCGGATCAAGGACATCATCATCCGTGGCGGGTTCAACATCAGCGCGCGGGAGGTGGAGGAGGCCCTGCTGGCCCACCCCAAGATCGCGAACGTTGCCGTCGTCGGCATTCCGGACCCCGTGACCGGCGAGCGGGCGTGCGCGGCGATCGTGACGAGAGGCCCGATCGACATCACCCTCGCCGAACTGCGGGACCACTTGACCAACCAGAGCAAGCTGGCCATCTGGAAGGTTCCGGAGCGAGTCGAGTTCCTCTCCGAGATGCCGGTGACCGCCACCGGCAAGATCCAGAAATTCGTGTTGCGAGAAAAGTTCCGGACCACCGGGTGATGGTCAAGATGTCGGGACCCATGAACTTCTCAACCAGCCCGGAACAGGACGCGCTGGTCGACATCGCTCGCCGCTTCGGCCAGCAGCACCTCGCGCCGTTCTACCAACAGCGAGAGCGCGAGGGAGCCTTCGACCGGCCGACCCTGCGCGAAATGGGCAGGCTGGGGTTCTTCGGGGTGGAACTGCCGGCCGCGTACGGCGGCCTCGGGCTCGACTGCGTCACAGCGGGACTCGTCCTCGAGGCGCTCAGTGCCGCCGACTACAACATCGGGCAGCTCATGGTCGCCGTCTCGCTCGCCGGGAGCATGCTGGCGAAGCACGGCGACGCGCACGTGGTCAAGCCGTGGCTTAAGAGCATGCTGGCGGGCGAGATGATCCCGGCGATCGCGCTTACCGAGCCCGGCGGCGGCTCCGATGCCGCTAACCTCGCCGTGCGCGCGCGGCGGGACGGCGACAACTACGTTCTCGACGGCGAGAAAACATCCACGAGTTTCGCGACTCAGGCGGGCATCGCGGTGGTGTGGGCGCGGACCGGCCCCCCGGGGAGCGGCGCCTACGGGATCAGCGCCTTTCTCGTGCCGCTGGACCTGCCCGGCATCACGACAACCGAGTTCGAGGATCTCGGCGGGCGGTGCGCAGGACGCGGATCGTTGTACCTCGACGGGGTACGGGTACCCGCATCTCACCTGCTCGGTGCGGAGAACCGTGGCTTCGTGCAGGTGATGCAGGGCTTCGACTACAGCCGGGCGCTCATCGGCTTGCAGTGTCTGGCGGTCGCACGCCAGTCGCTCGACGAGACATGGGCATCGGCCGCGGAACGCGAGAGCTTCGGCAAGCCGCTCACGGCGTATCAGGGCGTCACGTTCCCGCTGGCCGAGGCCGAGACGCACATCCACGCCTGCCGCCTGATGTGCCTGCACACCCTGTGGCTCAAGGATCAAGGACTCCCGCACACGGCCGAGGCCGCGATGTGCAAATGGTGGGGACCCAAACTCGCCTTCGAGGTCGTGCAGAACTGCCTGCTGATCAATGGCCACGGCGCCTACACGACCGAGATGCCGTACGAGCAGCGCCTGCGTGACGTGCTCGGACTGCAGATCGGAGACGGGACGGCACAGATCATGAAGCTCGTCATCGCCCGCCGCAAAGCTGGACGAAAAGGGGTAGCGATATGACACGGCACGTCAGGCAGGCCGCGCCCGGGCGGACGCGCTCTCGAAGACCGGATCGCTGGCGATCAGTTCTCGGGCACCTCAATCGAGGTCCGGTCCTCGACCTCCATGACCGCCTCGGCGTACGAGTGAACGTGGCGGCTCATCCGCCGCCCGGCCGCGTCGGGGTCCTTGGCCCGGATGGCCTTGGTGACCGCGCGGTGGGCTCGCAGGGTGGTCCGGCGCACTTCGTCGTCGACGAAGCCCTGGTTGTCGGTGGAGGCATAGAGGCCTCGGGACAGGGCCCGCATGAAGCCCGTCAGCAGCTCGTTGCGGCCGGCGACGGCGACCGCCACGTGCCAGTCCACGTTGGCCTGTAGGAACTCGGCGAGCGTGCCGGCGTCGGCCATGGCTGCGTTCGCCGCTTCGAGGCGCCCGAGGTCCTCGTCGGTGCGGTGCTTCGCGGCGAGCTGAGCGCAGAACGGCTCGATCGCCTCGCGGGTCTCGAGCAGCGCCGGGATCCTGATCCGCCGGGCCCGGATCAACAGGTCCACCGAGTCGGCCATCGAGTCCTGGCCGGGCCGGGATACGTATGCCCCGCCGGCTCGTCCGGTCTTGACCCGGACGAGTCCCTGCACCTCCAGGATCCGCAGCGCTTCGCGGACGGTGGCGCGGCTCATCCGGGTCTGGTTGACGAGCTCGCGCTCGGGCGGCAGCGCCGTACCTTCAGGGAAGTCCCCGCGGAGGATCCGTTCGCGCAGGTCGTCGGCCAGTACGTCGGGCGCCTTGGGGACCTGCAGGGGCGTCAGCTGGACGGCGCGCCTGCGCGGCCCGGATTCCGAGATCGCTGGCTCAGCGGCCATGAGGTGCCTCCGCAGTCGGGTATTTGGTCATACCCAAGTTAGCATTCGCCGACCGCAACGACGTCATCGAGCGGGGAGGTGGCGCCACGGGCTCGCTCGACTATATGGCCTAACCATTAACACATGGCTTAAGATGGGCCTGAGACCGAGGCAATCGCGGGTGAGGAGCAAGTGATGAAGAGCCTGGACACCGAGTACGAGACCCTCGCGCTCGACGAGGCAGCGCCCGGCGTCGTGGTCGTCACCCTGAACCGGCCCGACCGGTACAACGCGATGACGAACACGATGTTCGACGAGCTCGAGCGGCTGGCACTCGACCTCGATCATGAGCACGGCTGCCGGGTCGTCGTGCTCACCGGGGCGGGCAAGGCGTTCTGCTCGGGCTACGACCTGGCCGACGCCGACGAGCTGGCGAGCCTCGGCGCGCTGGGAATGCTGGACCAGCAGGAACGGGCCGCCCGGGCACTGTTCGCGGTCCGGGGCATGCGGGTTCCGGTGATCGCCGCGGTCAACGGAGCCGCTGCCGGGGGAGGACTGTCGCTGGCGCTCGCCGCGGACATCCGGTTCGCGTCGACCAGCGCGAAGTTCAACGCCGCGTTCGTCCGGATCGGCCTGTCGGCTGGCGATCTCGGCGCGTCCTGGCTGCTCACCCGGCTGATCGGGCCGGCCCATGCCAGCGAGATCTGCTTCACGGGCCGGATGGTGGCGGCCGACGAGGCGCTGACGATCGGGCTGGTCAACCGGGTCAGCGAACCGGACCGGCTGCTCGGCGACGTGCTGGCCCTCGCCGAGGCGATCGTCGCGAACTCGCCCGGCGGTGTGCAGCTCTCCAAGCGGGCGTTGCAGGCGAACCTGGAGATCTCGTCGTACGCCGCGGCGCTGGAACTGGAGAACCGCGGTCAGGCGCTGCTCACCCGGAGCGCGGACATGCCGGAGGCGCTGGCCGCGTTCAAGGAGAAGCGGCCCGCAGTCTTCACCGGAGCCTGACCGCGATGACGTCGACCATGACCGCAACTACGGACTTCCCCGACCTGCAGACGCTGGCCTTCGAGGTGGCCGAGGCGGGCATCGGCGTGCTCCGGGTCAACCGCCCGGAGCGGATGAACTCCCAGACCGTGCGGATGTTCACCGAGTACGGCCTGGCCGCGGGCGCGCTGCGCGACAGCCGGCTGCGTGCGCTCATCCTCACCGGGGCGGGCGAGCGCGCGTTCTGCGCCGGCTTCGACCTCGACGAGCTTGACGTGATCACCCGGATGGGGGTTCGCGAGTTCCTCGAGTTCCAGGAGACCGCGACCGGCGGCATCCAGGCGATCCGGCACCTGCCCTTCCCGGTCATCGCCGCGGTCCACGGGGCGGCCATCGGTGGCGGCCTGGCCCTCGCGCTGGCGGCCGACATCCGCCTGGTCTCGCCCACGGCAAAGTTCAGTGCCGCGTTCCTGAAGGTCGGGCTGTCGATGGGCGAGCTGGGCACGTCGTACAACCTCAGCCGTCTGATCGGCCCCGGAAGGGCGGCCGAGATCGGCTACTCCGCGCGCATCGTGGGCGCGGAGGAGGCCGTCGCGATCGGGCTGGCCAACCACGTCGTTCCCGCCGACCGCCTGTACGACGAGGCCGTCGCGCTGGCGAGGCTGATCGCCGCGAACTCGCCCGGGGGGGTCCGGATGTCCAAGCGCGCGATCCAGCGCAACCAGGAGATCACGTCGTATGCCGCGGCGCTGGAGCTGGAGAACCGTGGCCAGGCGTTGCTCACCCGGACCGCGGACATGCCCGAGGCGCTGGCCGCGTTCAAGGAGAAGCGCGCGCCCCGCTTCACCGGGAGGTGAGCAGGCACCGATGCGCTGGGACTGGACGCCGGAAACGAGGGCGAAGCTGGCCACCTTCCTCGAGGTGCGCGGGCTGACGCGGGGAGACGTCACGACCCGGCCGATCGGCGACGGGCATTCCAACCTGACTTTTCTCGTCTCCGACGGCTCGCGCCGGGTTGTCGTCCGTCGTCCGCCGCCTCCGCCGACCCCGCCGGGCGCCCACGACATGCTGCGCGAGGCACGTCTCATCGGGGCGCTGGCGTGCACGGCGGTGCCGGTCCCGCGGCTGCTCGCGACCGCCAGTGCCGGCGAGGTCATCGACGTGCCGTTCTACGTCATGAGCTTCGCCGCCGGCCCGGTGGTCACGACCGGCACGCCGCCGCCCCTGGACTCGCCCGCGCTCCGGCGGCGGATCGGCCAGGCCCTTGTCGACACGCTCGCGGACCTGCACGCCGTGGACTGGCGGTCCGCGGGACTCGCTGGCCTCGGGCGTCCGGAGGGCTTCAATGAGCGCCACCGCCGCCGGATCGGCGGTCTGGTGGCGGACGACGACGAGAAGCCGCCGCCGCATTTCGCGGAGATCGACGCCTGGCTGGCCGCGCACGTGCCCGCCGAGTCGGGGGCGTCGATCGTCCACAACGACTACCGGATCGGCAACGTCGTCCTGTCCGCCGATCGGCCCGGCGAGATCGCCGCCGTCCTCGACTGGGAGCTGGCGACGCTCGGCGATCCGCTCCTCGACGTCGGCTACTTCCTCGCCTCGGTGCCGGAGCCGGGCGGCCCGCTGACGCCCACCGAGGAGCTCGGCGTCGCGATGCTGGAGAGCGGCTACCCGACCCGCAAGGAGCTCGCCGATCGGTATGCCGAACGGACGGGAGCCAGCCTCGCCAATCTCGACTGGTACACCGCGCTGGCGCTGTGGAAGCTCGCGGCGCTCTATGAGTACGGACGGCGCCGGGCCGTTCGCGGCGTGGGGGATCCCTACTACGCCGACCCGGCGCTGGTGCTGTCGTTCCTGGAGGCCGCCCACCGCGCTGCCGGGCTGCTGCCTCCGCGCGGACGACGCCAGGAGGGTTGATGGAGAGCTTCCACGACGAGCTGGTGGGGCCGGGCGTCACGGACCTTCCGGAGCGGTTCTTCGACCGGTTCGTGTTCAACCTGCACCGGACGGATGCGACCACGCCGTCGATCATCTTCGGCCTCGGGATCTACCCGGTACGCGATACCGTCGACGGGTTCGCGATCCTCACCACCGGGACCGAGCAGCGCAACGTCCGTTTCGCCACCGAGCTAAGCGCCACCGACGCCTCCAGCTGCGGTCCGCTGTCCTGGCAGGTCGTCGAGCCGATGACGACCTGGCACGTGGCCCTCGGCCCGAACCCGGCCGGCCTGGAGTTCGACCTGACCTGGCGGGCCCGCACGCCTGGCTGGTACGGCGACGTGACCGTCACCAACCGGGACGGCGGGACCACGTCGTTCGAGCACCTCTTCCAATCCGGGTGGTACGACGGGATACTCGCCATCGACGGGGTCGAGGAGCGGATCGGTGGCTGGTACGGCCAGCGCGACCGGTCCCGCGGCGTACGCACGATGAGCGGCGGGCAGGCCCTGCACATCTGGTACCAGGCGCAGTTCCCGGACCGCTCGGTCGGCTTCCTGCTCGTCGAGGACCGCGCGGGCGGCCGACTGCTGCTCGAGGGCGCGGTGATGCACACGGACGGCGGTCTGGACCCGGTCGTCGATGTACGTCATGACCTGAAGTTCGACCGTCTCGACCTGAGGGCCGGCACCGTCGAGGTGACCACCGAGGCCGGCAGGGTGTACACGATCGAGACCGATGCGTCCGCCGGCGGCGCGCTGATGGCCGGCGGCGGGTATGGCGGGCGTCACGGCAAGGCCCTCGGGCGTGACCACCTCGAGTCGGACGTGTACCCGCTCGACGGCACGGTCACGCAGCTCACGCTGGGCTCCTCACTGACCGACCGGCTGGCGACGTTCGACTGGGACGGCACCCGCGGGATCGGTATCTTCGAGTTCGCGCTGACGCGGAGCAGGTCGTACTCTTACCGGCCGACGCTCACCGGGTGAGCGGTTTCAGACCGAGCGCTGGGCCTTGCTCGCGGCAGTGGCGGCCAGGCTCTTCTGCTTGATCTGCTGCCAGTCCGCGTCCGTCAGCGAGGTGAGTCCCGCGAAGGTGCCGGGACCGGCGAGCATCTGGCCGCCGTCCATCGCGATCGTCTGACCGGTCAGGTAGTCGCACGCGTCCGACAGCAGGAACATCATCAGGTTGGCCAGCTCGTCGATCGTACCCGCCCGGCCGGCGGGCACCTGGTCGGCCTGCGTGGCACCGACGGAGCTGGTCTCGGTCGGGTTGAGCATCTCCCAGGCGTAGTCGGTGGGGATCGGTCCCGGCGCCACCGCGTTCACCCGGATGCCGTACTTCGCCCACTCGACCGCCAGCGACATCGTCATCGAGTGCACCGCCGCCTTCGCCATCGCGGACGGCACCACGTACGCAGACCCGGTCCACACCCAGGTGGTGAGCGTGGACAGCACGCTGCCGGGAAGTCTGTCGCGGATCCACCGCTTGCCTGCCGCCAGCGTCGTGTGGAACGACCCGTTCATGACGGTGCCGGTGATGGCCTCGAAAGCGCGCGGGCTGAGCCCCTGGGTCTGGGCGATGAAGTTCGCCGCGGCGTTGTTCACGACGCCGGTAAGCGGGCCGTGCCCGGACCAGATCGACTCCATCGTCTCGTCGACCTGGTCGAACCGGCGCACGTCGACGGTGTGCACGTGCACACTGCCGGGGCGAGCCGCTGATGCTTCCTCCGCGGCCTCCTTCAGCACGGCCGCCCGGCGACCCCACAGGTGTACTACGGCACCGTGGTCGACTAGGTGCCGGGCGACCCCGCGGCCGAGCCCGGAGCCGCCGCCGGTGATCAGGATGCGCTTGTCATCGAGCAGCCCACTGGAGAAGGCCTGCACGTCAGTTCCCGCGGTAGGCGGAGAAGTCGGGGCTGCGCTTCTCGTTGAACGCGGTGATCCCTTCCCTGGCCTCGGCGGTCTCGCTGAACATCTTGAGGCTGGAGTAGGCCATCTGGCCGATGCCGGCGAAGTGCTCGGTGTCGGCGTTGAACGACTGCTTGAGCACCTTGAGGGCGGTGGGAGAGAGCTTCAGGATCTCGTCCGCCCAGGCCCGGACTTCCTTGCGAAGCTGGTCCGCCGGCACCACCTTGTTGGCCAGGCCCCACTCGAAGGCCTGCTGAGCCGAGTACTTGCGACAGAGGAACCAGATCTCGCGAGCCCGCTTCTCGCCCACGGCCCGGGCCATCAGGCCGGTGCCGAAACCGGCGTCGAACGAGCCGACCCGCGGACCGTTCTGACCGAACGTCGCGTTGTCGGCGGCGATGGTCAGGTCACACAGCAGGTGCAGGACGTGGCCCCCGCCGATGGCGAACCCGTTGACCGCCGCGATCACCGGCTTGGGAACGTCGCGGATCACGCCGTGCAGCGAATCGACCTCGAACAGCCCGCTCTCCGAAGGCCCGTAGTCGCCCGTCTCCATCCGCTGCTTCTGGTCGCCGCCGGTGCAGAACGCCTTGTCGCCCGCGCCGGTGAGGGCAATGACGCCGACCTCGGCGCTGGCCCAGGCCCGCTTGAACGCCGACACGAGCTCGTCGACGGTGCGCGCGCGGAAGGAGTTGTAGCGCTCCGGGCGGTTGATGGTGATCCAGGCCAGGCCGTCCTGGACCTCATAGGTCACGTCGGTGAACTCATGCATCGGCATTTCGCCCTTTCGCGTTGGCTGACGCCCGGCACGGCCGCCGCTAGACCGCGGAGCAGCGTGGTCGTCGTATTAGGCCTAACCATTTGACTCTAGCGGCTTGAGCGGTCGTTATCAAGGAGAGGAACTGCGGCTCGGACCCTAATGATCTTTTGGTCTAACCTATAGTATAGTTTGAGATCAGATCGAAGAGGTGAGGTGACGGGTGGATCTCTCGGATACGCCGGAGGAGGCGCGGTTCCGCCAGGACCTGCGCACCTGGCTGCAGAAGAGCCTTCCCGAGCTGCCCTGGCCTGAGCCCGCGGACCTGGTCGAGAGGGCGCCGCTCTGGCGGCGGTGGCAGGCGATGCTCTTCGAGGCCGGGTATGCCGGGCTGACCTGGCCCCGCGAGTACGGCGGGCAGGGGCTGGACGAGCGGATGCGGGCGATCTTCGGCGAGGAGTGCGATCTGGCCGGAGCGCCGGAGCGGCTCAACACCATCGGGGAGGACTTCGCCGGCCCGACCATCGTCCACTTCGGCTCGCAGGCCCAGAAGGAGCGCTTCCTACGGCCGATTCTCACCGGCGAGGAGATCTGGTGCCAGCTCTTCTCCGAGCCCGACTCCGGGTCAGACCTCGCCTCGCTGCGTACGAAGGCGACGAAGGTCGAGGGTGGCTGGCGGATCCAGGGCCAGAAGATCTGGACCAGCCGGGCCCAGCTCGCGGCCCACGCGATCCTGCTGGCGCGCACGGGCGGCGGACCCCGCCACAAGGGCATCACCTACTTCCTGCTGCCGATGGACAGCGAGGGCGTGACGGTCCGGCCGCTCTTGCACATGCTCGGCGAGGCGGAGTTCAACGAGGTCTTCCTCGACGATGTGTTCCTGCCCGACGACGCCGTCGTCGGGCAGGTCGACGGGGGCTGGGCCGTGGCCATGGGCACCCTGGCCTTCGAGCGGGTCGCCATCGCGACCGGCAGGGTGAACACCACCAAGGCCCTCGACGACCTCGTCGCCGAGATCCGGCTCATGACGGATGACGCGGGCCGCCCGCTCGGCGCCGACCCGCACGTCCGGCAGCGGGTGGCCGACCTGTGGGCGCGGGCCCTGGTGCACCACACCGTCAGCCAGCGGGTGATCTCCGGCGCGGCCGCCGCCGGGCCGCCCGACCCGGTCACCTCGATCGGCAAGCTGTACTTCTGCCCGCTGGTCGAGGATCTTGCCGACTTCCGCCTCTCGCTCGAACCGCTCGCCGGCCAGTTCGGGCTCGACGACACCTCCCAGGAGGCTGCCCGCGCCCGCCGGTGGCTCCGCCTGGCCAACCAGGCACGCGGCACGGCGATCGCCGGCGGCTCGACGTTCATCCAGCGCAACATCGTCGCCGAACGCGTTCTCGGCATGCCGAGGTGATGACATGACCTACACTTGGCGCCCGTCTCGGGACTACCTGGACCACGCCAACGTGGCCCGGCTGATGCGCACGCTCGGCGTCACCACCGCGGACGAGCTGCGGGCCCGGTCGGTGGCGGACATCGGCGCGTTCTGGGATGCAGTCGTGCACGATCTCGGCATCGAGTTCCGCACGCCGTACTCGCAGGTGGTGGACCTCGCCCGCGGCATCGAGTACCCCGAGTGGTTCACCGGCGGCACGATCAACATCGTCGATGCGGCCCTGCGGCGCTGGAAGGACGCTACGCCCGGCGCGACGGCGATCGTCCACGAGGCCGAGGATGGGACCGTGCGGCGGCACACGTTCGCCGAGCTTGATGACCAGGTCACCCGGGTCCGGGCGGGACTGCGCGCCCGGGGCATCGGCAAGGGCGACGCCGTGGCGATCTACCTGCCGATGACGCCGGAGGCGGTGGTCGCGACGTACGCCGTGGCGAGCATCGGGGCGATGGTGGTCCCGCTGTTCTCCGGGTTCGCCCCGGCCGCGATCGCCTCGCGGATCCAGGACGCGGACGCCAAGGCGGTCATCACCGCGGACGGTACGACGCGCCGGCGTCGTACCTTTCTGCTGAAGCCGCAGCTGGACGAGGCGCTGAAGGCGTGCCCCGGCGTGGAGCTCGTCGCCGTGGTGGCCAACGCCTGCGAGACCGCCACGCTCGAGCCCGGCCGCGAGGTCGGGTGGGCAGAGCTGCTAGCGGCGAACCCGGACCCGGAGGTCGAGCCGACCTCGGCGTCGGACGTGCTGCTGCTCGCTTACACGTCCGGGACGACCGGCCGGCCGAAGGGCGCGGTGCACACGCATGCCGGCTTCCTGGTCAAGGTGGCCAGCGAAGTGGCGTACGGCTTCGAGATGGCGCCCGGCCGGACGTTCTGCTGGATCACCGACATGGGCTGGATCATGGGGCCGCTGTCGATCTTCGGCGCGCATGCCTGCGGCGGCACCCTGCTGCTCTACGAAGGGTCCCCGGACGTCCCGGACACCAGCCGGCTCTGGGACCTCGTCGAGCGGCACCGCGTGTCGATGCTCGGCGTCTCGCCTACGCTGATCCGGACGTTGCGGGCCGCCGGCACCCGTCCGGCCGGCGACCTGTCGTCAGTCCGGGTGCTGGGATCGACGGGCGAGCCCTGGGACCCGGAGTCCTACGACTGGCTGGCCCGGGACGTCTTCGGCGGCAGGGTCCCGGTAGTCAACTTCTCCGGCGGCACCGAGGTGGGCGGCTCGTTCCTGTGCCCCTACCCGGTGGAGGAGATCCATAGCTGCTCCCTGGGCGGTCCGGCGCTGGGCATGGACGTCGACGTGGTCGACGACGACGGCCGGCCGCTGCGCGGCAGCGTCGGCGAGCTCGTCTGCCGGCAGCCCTGGCCGTCGATGACGCGCGGGGTCTGGAAGGACGACGAGCGGTACCGCGAGGCCTACTGGTCGACGTACCCCGGCCTGTGGCGGCACGGGGACTACGCCCTGGCCGACGAGTCCGGCTGGTTCGTCCTCGGCCGCTCCGATGACGTGATGAACGTGGCCGGCAAACGCATCGCCCCGGCGGAGATCGAGTCGGTGCTCGCTACCGACGCCGCCGTGGCCGAATCCGCGGTCGTCGGGATCCCGGACGCGACGAAGGGCGAGGCGGTCTGGGCCTTCTGGGTACGACGATCCGGTGCGGCGGACGCTGACGGCGACGAGGACGACGGGTTGGTGTCGGCGCGGCTCACCGCGCTGGTGGCCGCCCAGGTGGGCAAGCCGTTCGCACCTGCGCGCGTGGTTCGCGTCGCGCAGCTGCCGAAAACCAGGTCGGCCAAGATCCTGCGCCGGGCGGTCCGTGCCGCCGTGCTCGACACCGATCCCGGCGATCTGTCCGGGGCCGAGAACCCCGAGGCCGTCGAGGACATCCGGTCCCAGGTCAAGGAGCTGCGCTGATGCGGTGGCAGTTGTCCGAGGAGCAGGACGCCTACCGGCAGTCCTTCGGCGCCTGGCTCGCCGACGTGGCGCCCCGCGAAGTGGTGCGCCGATGGCTCGATGGCGGCGACTGGGCGCAGTTCGCCGAGCGGCTGGTCCGCGACGGATGGGCCGGCGTCGGCGTGCCGGAAGCATTCGGCGGTCAGGGCGGCGGGCTCGTCGAGCTGGCCCTCACGGCCGAGCTGCTCGCCGGCGCGAGCGCTCCGTCCGCGACGTGGCTGGCGACCGCGCTCGCCGTACCCGCGCTCGGCTCCGGGACGGGCGTCGCCGCCTTCGAGGGTGAGCACGCGGCGTTGCTGTCCCCGGCCGACGCGATCCCGGGTGCGGGGCCCCGCCTGACGATCGACGGCGAGGGGCGTCTGCACGGGGCCGTCCCGCGCGTGCTCGCCGGTGACCTGGCGGCGCGGTTCGTGGCGGTGGTCGACGGCCCGGGCGGCTCGCCGTGCCTGCGTCTGGTGCCGGCGGGTGCCGGAGTGCGGGCGCAGACCCGCCGGCTGCTCGACCGGAGCCGGTCGGTGGCCGACGTCGTGATCGAGGGCGCGCCGTCCGGGCCACTCGATGTCAATGCCCGGGAGTTCCTGGCGGGCTGCGCCGCGCGCGCCGCCGTACTGGTGGCCGCGGACTCACTGGGAGCGATGGCGCGGATGCTCGACCTAGCCGTCGAGTACAGCAAGCAGCGCCACCAGTTCGGCGTGCCGATCGGCTCGTTCCAGGCCGTCAAGCACGCCGCCGCGACGATCCTGGTCGAGGTCGAGGCCGCCCGGTCGGCGGTGTACTTCGCCGCGGCGTCGGTCGACGCCGGTGGCCCGCAGTCGGCGCTGCACGCGGCCGCCGTGAAGGCGCAAGTCACGGCGGCCGGCGCGCGGGTGGCCGACAGCGCGCTGACCTTGCACGGCGCGATCGGCTACACCTGGGAGCACGACCTGCACCTGTGCTACAAGCGGGCCAAGCTCGACGAGTACCTGTACGGCGGCCCGGAGGCGTGGAACGAGCGCATCGCCGACGGACTCAGGCTGGTGCCCGCCTAGTTTTTGGTCAGTCCATTTGCTATTGTCGTACCAATGAGGCGAGAAAGGGGTGCCCCCGGTGGACTTTGAGCTCTCCGAGGACCAGGCGACGATCCGCCGGGCGGTCGCCGAGCTGGCCGCCAAGTTCGACGACCAGTACTGGCTGGAAAAGGACGCGGCGCACGAGTTCCCCACCGAGTTCTACCAGGCCTTTGCCGACGGCGGCTGGCTCGGGATCACCATTCCTGAGGAGTACGGCGGGCACGGTTTCGGCATCACCGAGGCGGCGCTGTTGCTGGAGGAGGTGTCGGCTTCCGGCGCCGGGATGAACGGCGCGAGCTCGATGCACCTGTCGATCTTCGGCATGCACCCGGTGATCGTGCACGGGTCGGAGGAGATGAAGCGGGAGAACCTGCCGCGCATCGTCAACGGCGATCTGCACGTGTGCTTCGGCGTCACCGAGCCCGGCGCGGGGCTGGACACCACGCGGATCACGACGTTCGCCAGGCGGGACGGCTCGGACTATGTCGTGAACGGCCGCAAGGTGTGGATCTCCAAGGCGATGGAGTCGGAGAAGGTCCTGCTGCTCACCCGGACGACCAGGTTCGAGGACGTCGCGAAGAAGACGGACGGGCTGACCCTCTTCCTCACCGACCTCGACCGGGACCACGTCGACATCCGGCCGATCAGGAAGATGGGCCGCAACGCGGTCAGCTCGAACGAGCTGTTTATCGACGACCTGCGCGTGCCCGAGGCGCACCGCGTCGGTGAGGAGGGCCAGGGCTTCAGGTACATCCTGGACGGCCTCAACCCGGAGCGGATGCTGGTCGCGGCGGAAGCGCTAGGCCTGGGCCGGGCCGCGCTGCGCCGCGCGGTGCGCTACGGCAACGAGCGGGTGGTTTTCGGCCGGCCGATCGGCATGAACCAGGGGCTGCAGTTCCCGCTCGCCGACTCGCTGGCCCGGCTCGACGCCGCCGAGCTCGCGCTGCGCAAGGCCACCTGGCTCTACGACAACGGCAAGCCGTGCGCCAGGGAGGCGAACACCGCGAAGTACCTGTGCGCCGACGCCGGCTTCGAGGCGGCGGACCGGGCGCTGCAGACGTTCGGGGGGATGGGGTATTCCGAGGAGTACCACGTCGCGCGGTACTTCCGTGAGGCCCGGCTGCTGAGGATCGCCCCGCTCAGCCAGGAGATGGTCCTCAACTTCCTCGGTGAGCACGTGCTCGGGCTGCCCAGGAGCTACTGATGTTCTCACTTGCCGGGCGCTCCGCGCTCGTGACCGGCGCCGGCCAGGGCATCGGCGGGGCGGTCGCCAGAGCGCTGGCCGCGGCCGGCGCGGCCGTGCTGGTGACCGACATGGATAAGGACGCGGCGGCCGCGGCGGCCGCCGAGATCGTGTCCGCCGGCGGCCGGGCCGAGTCCGCTGTTCTCGACGTGCGCGACGCCGGGCAGGCGGCCCGGGCGGCCGGGCAGGCCGCCGAACTGACCGGGGGCACCCTTCACGTCGTGGTGAACAACGCCGGGGTGATCGCGCCGGCGATGTTCGCGAAGATGACGGCCGAGCAGTTCCAGTTCGTTCTCGACGTCCATGTCGGAGGCACGTTCACCGTCAGCCAGGCCGCACTGCCATTCCTGGCCGTGGACGGCACCGGCCGCATCATCAACGTCACCTCGGCCGCCGGGCTGGTGGGCACCATCGGCCAGGTCAACTACGGCGCGGCCAAGGCCGCCGTAGTCGGACTCACGAAATCGCTGGCTAAGGAGCTGGCGAAGAAGCAGATCACCGTGAACGCGGTCGCTCCGCTGGCGGCGACGGCGATGACCGAGAACATCCGCACCAACGAGAAGCTGGCCTCCAAGACGCTCGCCCGGATCCCGCTCGGCCGGTGGGCCCACCCCGACGAGATCGCCGCCACCTTCGTCTTCTTCGCATCGGACGCGGCGTCGTACATCACCGGTCAGGTCCTGCCGGTCGACGGAGGGACGGTCATCTGATGCCGAGGGGAAGCCCGATGACCCGCTCGGGTCGGGAGGCGCTGATCGTCGAGGCGCTGCGGACCCCGATGGGCAAATCGCACCCGGAGCGCGGCTGGTACCGGGATGTGCACCCCAACGAGATGCTGGGCTCCGTCTACACCGCGCTCCTCGCGCACACCGGCCTCGCCGCCGGGGCGGTCGAGGACATCGTCATCGGGTGCACCGCGCCGTTCGGCGAGCAGTCGCGCAACGTCGCCCGCAACGCCTGGCTGCAGGCCGGCTACCCGGCCGAGGTGCCGGCCACCGTGCTCGACCGCCGCTGCGGCTCGGCCCAGACCGCGGTGGAGATGGCGGCCGCGCTCGTCGCCTCGGGGACGCACGACGTCGTCCTGGCCGGCGGCGTGGAGCACATGGGCCACGTGCCGATGAGCTCACCGGCGAAGATCTCCGACCTGTACGGCGACCCGTGGCCGCCCGCGCTGCGCGAGCGGTACGACTTCGTGCCGCAGGGCGAGAGCGCGGAGCTCATCGCCGAACGGTGGGACATCGGCCGGGCGGAGATGGACGCGTTCGCCGTGCGGTCGCACCGGCTGGCGGCGGAGGCGACGGCCGCGGGGAGGTTCGAGCGGGAGATGATCCCGCTCGAGCTGGACGGGGAGAAGCGGACCAGCGACCAGGCGATCCGCCCCGGCACGTCGATGGAGAGCCTGGCGGGGCTCAGGACCGTCTTCCGGGAGAGGAACGGGCGGATCACGGCGGGCAGCTCGTCCCCGATCTCCGACGGCGCCGCCGGGGTGCTGGTCGCCTCCCGCGAGGGCGCCGAGCGGTACGGCCTTTACCCGCGGGCCCGCATCCTCGACCAGACCACGGTCGGGGTCGACCCGATCATCATGCTCACCGGCCCCATCCCCGCCACGCGCAAGCTGCTGGACCGCAACCGGATGACGATCGACGACATCGACCTGGTGGAGATCAACGAGGCGTTCAGCTCGGTGGTACTGGCCTGGGAACGTGAGCTGAAGCCCGACATGGGCCGGGTCAACGTCAACGGCGGTGCCATCGCCCTCGGGCATCCGGTGGGTGCCACCGGAGCCCGGCTATTCGGGACCCTGCTGGCCGAGATGGAGCGCCGCGACGCCGAGATCGGGCTGGTCACCATGTGCTGCGGCGGCGGGCTCGGCACGGCCACCCTGGTACAGCGGATCGGCACATGATCGACCTCGGCAGGTACATCTCCGCCGGCGACGGCGTGTGGTGGGGACAGGGCGGCGCCGAGCCGGAGCCGCTGGTCAACACGCTGCTCGAGCAGGCCGACCGCATCGGACCCGTCCGCGCCTTCTGCGGGCTCACCTGGAACGAGCGGCTGTCCTGCGACCTGCCCGACTCGCTGCCGGACTCCCTCACCGTGCTCTCCTATGGCGGGCTCGGCGAACTGCGCCGGCTGAGCCGGCACGGCCTGCTCGACGTCGTGCCCTGCCACTACTCCGCGATCCCCCGGATGTTCGAGCGAGGCCAGCTCCCATCCGACGTCGGGCTGCTGCAGGTGTCCCCGCCCGACGGCGACGGGCTGGTCTCGCTCGGCATCGGCGTGGAATACGTCGCGGACGCGCTGAGGCACACCCGCACCCTGATCGCCGAGATCAACCAGCGGATGCCGCGCACCAGGGGCAGTGCCGGGCTGCCGCTGTCGGGCTTCGCCGCCGTGATCGAGACCGACCGGCCGCTGCGGGAAGCGCCCGCCCGCGCGCCCGACGCTGTGGACCGGGTCATCGCCGACCGCGTGGCCGGCCTGATCGAGGACGGTGACACGCTGCAGGTGGGCGTCGGCTCGCTGCCCAGCGCGGTCCTCGAGTCCCTCGCCGGGCACACCGACCTGGGCTTCCACACCGGGATGATCACCGACGGCGTGACGGCCCTGGTCGAGAAAGGCGTGGTCACCGGCGCGCGTAAGGAGATCGACCAGGGGCTGGTCATCACCGGCGCCGCCCTGGGCAGCACGTCGCTGTACAACCGGCTGCGCGAATTCCCGGTCGAGTTCCGGCCCGCCAGCTACACCCATGCGCCAGCCGTGCTGTCGCAGCTCAAGGCGCTGGTGTCGATCAACTCGGCGATCGAGGTGGACCTGCTCGGCCAGGTCGGCGCCGAACTGCGGCGCGGGGTGCACATCGGCGCCGTCGGCGGCCAGGTGGACTTCAGCCGGGCGGCATCGCTGACGGGCGCCCGTTCGATCATCGCACTGCGCTCCGAATCCGGCGGCGAGTCGACGATCAATCCCACGCTGCATGGCGGGGTCGTCACGACCGCGCGGGTCGACGTCGACGCAGTGGTCACCGAGCACGGCGTCGCGCTGCTGACCGGGTGCACCGTCGCGGAGCGGGCCCGCCGGCTCATCGCTGTGGCGGCGCCGCATCATCGAGAGGGGCTCGAGCGGAGCCTCGTGGACCGGGAGGTCGTGTCGTGACTGACGATAATCGCAGCGAGGGTGAGAGCAGGCGGGTGCGCATCCGGGAGGTCGGGCCCCGCGACGGCTTCCAGAACGAACCGGAAACGATCCCCACTGCGGACAAGATCCGGCTGATCGACGCTCTGGGCCGCGCCGGCTTCAAACGGATCGAGGTCGCGAGCTTCGTCCGGCCCGATGTCATCCCGCAGCTGTCCGACGGCGTGGAGGTGCTCCGCGGCATCGACCTGCCGGACGACGTCGCCCGGATGGTGCTGGTGCCGAACAGCCGGGGTCTCGATAACGCGCTCGCGGTGCGTGACCTGTTCGAGGAGGTGGCGCTCTTCGTCAGCGCGTCCCAGACGCACAACCAGCGCAACATCAACCGGACGGTCGAGGAGACCATGGCCGACGTCAAGGTGATGGGCAAGCGCATCGTCGCCGAGAACCTCACCTTCTGCGCGGTGATCGCCACCTCGTTCGGCTGCCCGTACGAGGGCAAGGTCCCGATGGGCCGGGTCCTCGACATCGCTGAGCAGTTCGCCGAGGCCGGCGCCACCGAGATCGGCTTCGGTGACACGACCGGCATGTGCAACCCGGCGTACGCGTCACGGTTCTTCACCGCGGCCATCCAGCGTCTGCCCGGGGTCGAGGTCACGGCGCACTTCCACAACACCCGCGGGCAGGGTCTGGCCAACGCGTACGCCGCGCTCGAGGCGGGCTGCACCAGCTTCGAGTCCAGCTTCGGCGAGCTCGGAGGCTGCCCGGTGCCGGCCGGCTCGACCGGCAACATCGCCACAGAGGACCTGATGAGCATGTTCCACGAGATGGGCGTCGAGACCGGACTCGACCTCGAGGCCGTCATCGGGGCCGCACGCGAGGCGCAGGCGGTGCTCGGCCGCAAGCTCACCAGCCATTCCCTCATCGCCGGGCCGGTGCACTGGCACCCGGCCGTCGGCTGATCCGCACCACTACACCGGAGGACACCTCATGAGCAACCGCGTCGCCATGGTCACCGGGGGTGCCCAGGGCATCGGCAAGGGCATCGCCGCGGCACTGGCCGCAGAGGGGTTCAGGGTCGCCGTGGCGGACCTGAACCTCACCGCCGCCGAGCAGACCGCCAAGGAGATCACCGCCGCTGGAGGCACCGCCATCGCGGTCGAGATCGACGTGACCCAGACCGCCGCGGTCGAATCGGCCGTCAAAGCGATCGAGGCCACGCTCGGCCCGGTCGAGGTCGTGGTGAACAACGCCGGCTGGGACGACTTCATGCCGTTCGTGAAGACCACCGAGGAGTTCTGGGACAAGATCCTCGACATCAACTTCAAGGGTGCTCTGCGGGTCATCAAGGCCGTCGTGCCAGGCATGATGGACCGCGGCTTCGGGCGTGTCATCAACATCGGGTCGGACGCCGGCAGGGTGGGCTCGTCGCTGGAGGCGGTGTACTCCGGCGCGAAGGGCGGCATCATCGCGTTCACCAAGACCCTGGCCCGCGAGGTGGCCGCCCGGGGCGTCACCGCCAACACGGTGTGCCCGGGCCCCACCGACACGCCGGCCCTGCGGAGCTTCGCGGCGGGGTCCGGCGACGCGGAGAAGGTGATCGCCGGGATGGCCCGTGCGATTCCGATGAGGCGGCTCGGCACTCCCGAAGACATCGGCCCGGCTGTCGCCTTCCTCGCCTCCGACGGCGCCGGCTTCGTCACGGGCCAGACGCTGTCGGTCAGCGGCGGCCTGACGATGGCCTGAGCCGTGCCGATCGGAGGAGCACCATGACCGCACCCACGCAGGTCGTTACGTGGCGCCGCGAGAGCCCCGGGGTCTGGGTCGTGACGCTGGACCGGCCGCCGGCCAACGCCCTCGGCGTGCCGATCCTGGAGGGACTGCACGCCGCCATCGACGCCGCCGAGCGGGTCGGCGACGTCAAGGCCATGATCGTGACCTCGGCCCTGGACGGCTTCTTCGCCGCGGGGGCCGACATCAAGTACATGTCCTCCATCGACGCAAAGTCCTTCATGGCCTACGGCGACAAGATGCGCGCCGTCAACGACCGGCTGGCCGGAGCTGGATGGGTCTCGATCGCCGCGGTGGACGGCCTGGCGCTCGGCGGCGGGCTGGAGCTCGCGATGGCGTGCACGATGCGGGTGAGCGGCCCCCGGGGGAGGTTCGGCCTGCCCGAGGTCAAGCTGGGTCTGATCCCGGGAGCCGGCGGCACCCAGCGACTGCCCCGGCTGGTGGGACGGGCCCGGGCCCTGGACATCATGCTGACCGCCCGTCAGGTCATGGCGGACGAGGCGCTGGCCGTCGGCCTGGTCGACCGGCTCGCCGACGGCGATGTCGTCAAGGAGGCGCTCGCCTTGGCGGCCGAACTGGTGACCTCCTCGCTGCCGGCGCAGCTGGCGGTCGTCCGGGCGGTCAATGCCGCCTTCGAGCTGCCGCCGGACGAGGGGCTCCGCTACGAGGCGCTGCTGGAGCAGGGACTGTTCGCGGACGGCGAGGCGGCGGAAGGCATCCGCGCCTTCATCGCCAAGCGCGCGCCGGACTTCGCCCGCGAAATCACGCCGCGGCTAGTTCAGGATGTACATGCTCCAGGACGGCGACCGTAGCGAATCTGGGGGTGGGTGATGGCGGGTAACGGGGCTCTGGATGCCCGTGAGCGTGGCGCGGTGCTCGATCGGCTGGCGGCCGAGCGGTTCGACGTGCTGGTCATCGGCGGCGGCGTCACGGGGGCGGGGGCGGCCCTGGATGCCGCGTCGCGGGGCCTGCGGGTGGCCCTGGTGGAGGCCCGCGACCTGGCCTCAGGGACCTCGGGCCGGTCTAGCAAGCTGATCCACGGCGGGCTGCGGTACCTGGAGCAGTTCGATTTCAAGCTGGTCTACGAAGCGCTGCGGGAGCGTGACCTGCTCGTATCGAAGCTGGCCCCGCACCTGGTCAGGCCGGTCTCGTTCCTGTATCCGCTGCGCAAGAAGGTGGTCGAGCGCCCGTATGTGGGGGCGGGCCTGGTGCTGTACGACGCGATGGAGGGCACTCGCAGGCCGGTGCCGCGCCACCGGCACCTGACCGCCCGTGGCGCGCGAAAGCGAGCCCCAGCCCTGTCGCCCAGCAGGCTCGCAGGAGGCATGCTCTACTACGACGCGCAGGTTGATGACGCCAGGTACACGCTGACCGTGGCGCGCACGGCCGCGGCGCACGGCGCGGTCATCGCGACCTGGGCCAGCGCGGTCGGGCTACTGCGCGCCCCGGACGAGGGGCGGGTGACCGGCGCCCGGGTCCGCGACGAGGAGTCCGGCCGCTCGCTGGAAGTGACGGCCGAGGCGGTGGTGGTCTGCGCCGGGGTGTGGACCGACCTGGTGCACGAGCTGGCCGGCGTGCGGGCCGGCTACCTGGTCCGGATGTCCAAGGGAGCGCACATCGTGGTGCCTCGCGCGGCGGTGGACGCGGACACCGGGATGATCCTGCGGACTGGCAGGAGCGTGCTGTTCTTCATCCCGTGGGGCCAGCACTGGATCGTCGGCACCACCGATACCGACTTCTCCGGTGACCGCGCCGAGCCCGTGGCGACCGAGGAGGACATCGAGTACATCCTGGCCACGGCGAACCAGGTGCTGACCCGGCCGTTGACCCGTGCCGACGTCATCGCGGTCTACGCGGGCCTGCGGCCGCTGGTGGATCCGAGCGGTGGTAACGGCGCCAAGCCCACCACCAGGCTGTCCCGGAAGCACGTGGTCGACGTGCCGCTCCCCGGCCTGGCCAGCATCGCGGGCGGCAAGTTCACCACCTACCGGCTGATGGCGCGGGACGTGATCGACGCCGCCGTGGCGGACTTCGACCGCGAGGTGCCCGGGTCTGTGACCGACCAGGTGCCGCTGCTCGGCGCGAACGGGCTGGCCGCGATGCAGCCCGCGGCGGGCCGGCTGGCCGAGGACTACGGGGTGACCCACGCGGCGGTGGAACACCTCCTCGGCCGCTACGGGACGCTCGCGGCCGAGGTGCTAGGCCTGATCCGCGCCGACGCCGCACTGGCCCGCCCGCTGGCTGAGGGCCACCCGTACCTGCGCGCGGAGGTCGCCTACGCGGTCACTCACGAGAACGCCCTGCACGTGGAGGACGTGCTCATGCGGCGGACGCGGCTGTTCATCGAGTCCGGCGACGCGGGCGCCGTGGCGGCGGCCGAGGTGAGCGCGATCATGGGCCGGCTGCTCGGCTGGAGCCGGCGACGGCGCGCGGCCGAGACGCGCCGCTACCTCGACCTGGTCCGAGCCGGGCAGCCGGTGCTCGCTATCGATCCTGGCCCGGTGCCCGACCGGGCCCTGGCCGGGTGAGATGAACTCCCAGGGTTCCACGCGGTGGCGGTGCCGGCCGCTGGCACCACGGCCCGTTCCGCCAAAAAATCGTACGGCGGACCGGGAACCGGCCAGAACCGAGACCTATGGTGCTCATCCTGGCGGGAGGTCAGGCGGGATCGTTGGCCTCGTCCAGGTAGATGGTCTTGAGCAGCTGGAAGGGCTGTAGGCCTTCGGGGCCTAGTTCGCGGCCCATCCCGCTGGCCTTGACGCCGCCGAACGGCGCGAAGGGGTCGTTGACATACCCGTTGACGCCGATCGTGCCCGTGCGGACCTTTCTCGCGAACGCGGCGCCGCGCGCTGGATCAGCGGTCCACACCGATCCGCCCAGCCCGTATTCGCTGTCGTTGGCGATCGCGACGGCCTCGCGCTCGTCGGCGTACGGGATCACGGCGAGCACCGGCCCGAAGATCTCCTCCTGCGCGATCGTCGCCTTCGGGTCTACGCCGGCGAAGATCGTCGGCTCGACGAACCATCCCCGGTCGAATCCCTCCGGGCGCCTGCCCCCGGTCGTGATGCGGGCGCCGTCGGCCTTGCCCTTGGCGATGTACGACTCGACGCGGTCCCGCTGCCGCTCCGAGACCAGCGGGCCGATCTTGGTGGCCGGGTCGAGCGGGTCGCCGATCGTCAGCGACCGCGCGAGGGCCGTGATGGTCTCGACGACGGTGTCGTACCGGCTCCGCGGGGCCAGGACGCGGGTACACAGCCAGCAGATCTGCCCGTTGTTGAGCAGGGTGGTGCCGAAGAACGGCTCGAGGCTGGCCGTCAGGTCGGCGTCGTCCAGGATGATCGCCGCTGACTTGCCGCCCAGCTCCAGCGTCACCGGCCGCAGCAGCCGGCCGCAGGTCTCGGCGATGGCGCGGCCGGCCGCGGTGGAACCGGTGAACGACACCTTGTCCACTCCCGGGTGCGCGACCAGGTAGGCGCCGACTTCCCGGCCGGCCGGGACGACGTTGAGCACGCCCGGCGGCAGCCCGGCCTCCAGCGCGGCCTCCGCCATGAGGAATGCGTCCAGCACGGTCTCCGGCGCCGGCTTGAGCACGACGGTGTTGCCGGCCGCGAGCGCCGGGCCGAGCTTGAGGAACGAGATGGCCTGGGGGACGTTCCACGGAACGATCGCCGCGACCACGCCGATCGGCTCGCGCCGGATCAGCGACTTCTTACCCAGCATCCCGGCGCGCACTTCCTCCTGGCCCGCCGCGACCAAGCCGGCATAGTAACGCAGCAGCAGCGCCGGGAAGCCTGCCTCGAAGTTCTGCGCCAGCCACAGCGGCATGCCGTTCTGGACCGACACCCGGCGCGCGGTCTCGGCGCCCCGCGCCTCCAGCGCGGCCGCGAACCGTTCCAGCACGTCCCCTCGCCGTGCCGGTGACCAGGTCGCCCAGCCCTCAGGGTCGTCGAACGCCTTCCTGGCCGCACCGACTGCGGCGTCGATGTCGCGTTCGGTGGCGGCTGGCACGCTGCCGAGATGCTCTTCGGTGGCCGCTTCGGTGACGCGGATCCGTTCGGCCGACGCCGGGGCAGCCCACCGCCCGTCGATGTAGAGGCGGCCGTACTCGATGGTGGTCATGTTCGTTCCTTCGCTCGCGGGCCCGGGTCAGCTGTGGACCAGGACGACTTTGACGGCCTCGCCGCGGGCCTGGGCGGCAACGGCGTCGTTGATCTTGGCGAACGGGATCATCGTGATGATCTTGTCGAAGGGGAACGCGCCCGCCTGGTACATCTCGATGAGCCGGGGGATGAAGACGTCCGGGTTGCTGTCGCCCTCGACGATCCCCTTGAACGACAGGCCCCTGACCTGCATCTCGATGAGGCCTACCGACAGCGTGGCCGTGGGGTCGGCGGGGACGCCGACCATGCCGAACTGGCCCTGCTGGGCGAGGCAGGAGATGACGGCCGCGATGACCGGGCCGGCCGCCGTGGTGTCAATCGCGTACTTGACCCCCTCCGGGCGGACCGCGCGCACCTGCTCGGCGATGTCGCCGTCGGCCGGGTCGATAGCGTGGGTAGCGCCCAGGGAGAGCGCGAGTTCCCGGCGCGCGGCCGCGGGTTCGGCGACGATGATGGTGGCCAGGCCGCGGGCGGCCGCGGCCATCACCGCCGAGAGCCCGACCGAACCGGCCCCGGTGACCAGCAGCGAGGAGCCGGGCGGGCAGTTCAGCGAGTTGAGCACGGCGCCGGCGCCGGTCTGGATGCCGCATCCGAGCGGCCCGGCAAGCTCCAGCGGCAGGCTGCCGGGGATCTTGACGACATTGGCCTCGTGCGCCAGGGCGTGGGTGGCGAATGAGGACTGGCCGAAGAAGTTGCCGCCGACGTCGGCCGGACCGTCGCGCAGGGTGGCCGTCCCGCGGCTGCCCACACCGGCGAAGTTCAGCTCCATGAAGCGCACGCAGTACGACGGGGACCCGGCCGTGCACTCGGAACAGGCGCCGCAGCTGTTGAACGTGGCGCCGACCCGGTCCCCGGGCGCGACCTTGGTGACGCCCGGGCCGACGGACTTCACGACGCCGCTGCCCTCGTGGCCGAGCACCGCCGGGAACGGGAAGGGCAGGTGACCATGCTGGACGGCGAGATCGGTGTGGCACACTCCCACTCCGGCGACCTCGATGAGGACCTCGCCCGGTCCCGGATCGGCGAGGTCCAGCGTCTTGAGGGTGAACTCCGAACCGATCTGTTCGAGGACGGCGGCGGTAACTTTCACGGGCGTTCCTTTCAATCACAGCGCGGGGCGTCGCTCACGCCAGTTCCACGCGCATCGGGAGCCGTCGCAGGCCGCCGACGAAGTTGGTCTGCACGACCTTACGGTCGCCGGTGATCTCGAGGGAGACGAGCCGGGGCAGCAGTTCTTCCAGCATCACGCGCAGTTCCTGCTTGGCCAGGTGCTGCCCGATGCACATGTGCGGGCCGTAGCCGAAGGCGATCTGCCGGTTGGGCTTGCGGTCGAGGCGGAACTCGCCGGGTGCCTCGAAGACGTCGGCGTCGCGGTTCGCGGACTGATAGAGCAGCATCAGCCGGTCCCCCTCGGCGATCTGCTGCCCGCGCAGCAGGTAGTCCTGGCTGGCCTGCCGGACGAAGTGCTTGACCGGCGAGACCCAGCGCAGCCCCTCGTCGACGAGACCGGGGATGAGCGAGGGATCGGCCTTGACCCGGGCGAACTGGCCGGGATGCTGGGCCAGCGCCTCGAGGATGCCGGCCAGCGTGCTGGAGGTGGTGTCGTGCCCGGCGGTGGCGATCGCGATGAACCAGCCATACGCGACCTCCTTGGGGTACAGCTCACCGTCGGGGCGGCGCGCGTTGGCGATGATCGAGGCGAGGTCGTCGCGCGGCTCGCCGCGCCGGGCCTCGACGAGGGCGTCGAAGTAGGCGTAGAAGTCCCTGATCGCGGCCGACCACTGCTGGGCCGCGGCTTCCGGGCTGAGCGGCGTGACGTCGGCACGCTGTGCCTCGGGGTCGGTTGTGCCGAAGAATTCCTGGGTGAGGGCCATCATGCGCGGCTCGTCCTCGGCGGGAGTCCCGAACAAGGTCATGATCACGTGCAACGGGTAGGAGAGGGCGAAGTCCCCGACGATGTCCAGGTCGTTCGGGCCCGGATGCAGCCGTGTCGCGATCGCCTCCCGGGCCAGCTCCCGGATGCGGTCCTCCCACTTCTTCAGGGAGGCGGCCCGGAACCACTCGGCCGCGATATTCCTGACCATCGTGTGCTCGGGCGGGTCCAGGTACGTCACGGTCTCGAGGATCCGCAGGCTCCCGCCTGTCAGCGACATGGTGAACGCGTCACCGGCCTGGTTCTGCAGGATCGGGTTGTGCGAGCCGGGCTTTGCCCCGCCGCCGCTGGGGAAGACCGCGGGCTGCTTCTCGATCTCCATGATGTCCGCGTGCTTGGCGACGAGCCAGAGCGGGTCATAGCCCTCGACGTGGACCTTCGCCAGCGGCGCGTTCTCGCGGAGCCACTGGTACGCCGCGAAAAGCGGCTCGTCTTCACGATGCCCTTCCGGCAGCACCACCTGGCGGGCGATGTGGTCAGGGACGCTGACACTCGGAGTTGACTCGGTGACGGTCATGCGAGGCTCCCTGCATGGTCGCGTAAGGGAATTTGCCCTGGTCAGCTGGCTGCTGCGGAACGTCACGGACCATCGTGTCAATCAGGTCGCGCTGTCACATCTCCCGAAGGGGAGATTTTCTTACCCCCGCCGGGCTTTTAGCCTCTCCGGGTGGGCGCGGGGAGCAGGTGCCAGCGGAAGGTCTGGGGGCAGCATGCCGTGGTTGCGATACCAGGCAGCTTCGTCGGCGATGGTTTGCGCGAGGGAGCGGAAGGTGACGCCGAGTTCACGTTCGGCTCGCTGCGAGGAGAGGTGCTGGCGGTTGCTTTCGAGCAGGACACGGGTGCCGGCGCGGGTGGCCGCGGGCTCGCGGCGGCGCGGCCACGCGGCAAGCTCGAGGCCGGCTGAGCCGGCCATGGCCAGGGCGGCGGGCACTGCGCGTGGCGGTTGGGCGCCCGCCGCGGCGGCGATCTGGGCGGTGATGGCTGGCAGGGGCTGCCGGGGGCCGGCCATCTGGAAAAGTTCGCCGGCTTGCTGCGCGAGGCCGGGCACGACCCGGTTATCCTCCGCGGCGGGATGGGCGCCAAGAGCCGCGCCGCGGCGCTGGCCCGCCTGCAGCCGCAGCCCGGCGGGCCGCCGCTCCTGGCCGTGGCCACCGGCCCGTACGTCGGCGAAGGATTCGACTGCCCCGCCCTGGACACCTTGTTCCTCGCCGCTCCGGTCGCCAATAAGGGCAGCCTGACCCAGTACGTAGGCCGGATCCTGCGCTCGCATGTGAACAAGACCACCGCTGAAGTCCACGATTACCTCGATGAGCGGACCGGCGTCCTCGCCGCCATGCTCGCCAAACGCGCGCCCGGCTACGCCGGTCTCGGCTTCACCGACCCGCTCGCAGTCACCCCAAGCGCCAGCACGGACAGCTAACACCGCGCCTATCACTCAGCGTCATACTGTAAATCGGCAAAACCTCAGTGCCGTCCTGGGCACCGCGATAGTGCCTTACGTCACGGTGCGCGGGTCTGGGCGCTGTCGCGGGTCGCGGTGGACTGCTCGCAACGGCAGAGGGCGCGGATGCACCGCACGACCCGATCGTGCGGGCCGGGTGATGTTCCGCCGTAGTCTGCTGCCGGGTGGCTGGCTTGCCTCTACGCTTTGGGTCGTGAGCGAGCTGAGCGAGGCGGACCTGGACGCGCTGGTCGCCCAGGCGACGGTCGATTGTTACAACGAAGACGAGGAGCTGGCCGGGCTCGCTGTCATGCTCCAGGACAACCTGGCCGTGCCGTTCCAGACGGCCGTTCTCGGTGTCACGGTGATCGTGAGAAAGATCGACCAGACCGAGTCCGGCGTCGTCGCGATCTGCGTCCGCGGGAAGCACCGGCAGGCCATCCCCGTCCTCGACCTGCCGCTGCCAGACCCGCCTCCCCGGGGAGCCGAATGGATCGCCGCCTACCGCCACTGGGCGGGATAGGCAGCGGCACGGATAAGCATGCATGACTTGACCATCGCGGAACGCCGGGAGGCGAAGGCGCGCCGGTGCCAGTGCACAGCGTTATTGTGTAAGAGCAATGAGGGAGGTGGCGGCTATCAGCGAGCCTGCGCCCGAGCTGGATGCCGAGGATGCGCTGCGCGGCGTGGTCAGCCAGCTTTATATCAACGGTGAGCGCATGACGGTGATCGTGCCCGGCTCGGTCATCGAGGCGCTTGGCGCTTTCTCCGGAATGCTGAGGCAGGCGCAGGCGGCTGGTTACCTGCCCCAGCTCCTGCTCCAGGTCATGCCGTGGGCAGCGCCTCTGCCCGCCGATGACCTGGATCAGCTTGCCGCAGACCTGGCCGAGGCCGCTGGCAGCGGCAGCCACGCGCCGGAGAGGCTGGCGGCAGCGTTGCGGGAGTGGCAGGCGACGGCCGAGGCTTACGCCGACCCGGATATCCTCGCCGCGCTGACTACGGCGCCGGCCGACCATGGTCCGGTTCCTGAGCCTGCCAGGTGAGCCCGCGACGCGGAGAGCGCGTGGCGCCTCCTGCGGCCGAAGGCGAGTGGGAGGTCCTCTTCGGCAACAACGACGCGGCCAAGGGCTGGGAGGATCTGTGCCGCTCCGCGGCCGGGAACACGCGCGCTGCATGGGAGGACATGCGGACCAGGCCCCGGATGCGAGACCACCGGCACGGCCCGCTGCGCGGCAAGCTGGCCATCGGCCAGCTTGGTGGACGGCAGATGGACCGATGGCAGATCGAGGTCACCGGCTCCGCACGGGTGTGGTACCTGATCGACGACGACCACCGGACCGTGTGGCTCGTCCACGCCGGCCCCGGACACCCCAAGGCCACCGAGTGACCGTCACGCCATCCACCCTCTCAACGCGGCGGCCTGACTCACCGCCGTCCCGGTAGGCTCATACGGCGGCAGCAGCACGGTGACTCAGCGGCGGATCCAGATGCCGTTGTACCTGCCGTCCGGGCATCTGCGGCGTGCTACTTTGGACTGGTGATAGATCCCCGGTTCGGGGATGTACCACCACGATGGGGGTTCAAGTCCCTCGGACACAGATTCTGGTGCGATTTCCCCTAAACCACGCACTGCTCGAACACTCGCTCCGGGCGGTCGGCCAGCACCGCCGCCCCGGCCCCCGGCCGCGCCGCCGCCTCCTCCTGCCCGGGAGGCGGCCATGACTCCCCGGCCCGTTGCCCCTGTTATCCCCTCTGCCAGCCGTGGCCTCCGCCGGCGGGGCAAGCCCGTTGCGGGCGAGCCGATGCCGCTGGCCAGCCCGCCGGGCCAGCCGGATGTCGTCTACGGGTTCGGCCGCATCGATGCGTCCGGCCGGGTTGCGGACCGGGTGACGATCGCCGCGCTGGGCTGGCGCGGTGGTGACCGGCTGACCCTGACCGCCGAGAACGGGGTGATGATCGCGCGCCGCGACCCGGGCGGCTCGGTCACCGTGCCGGCCAGACCGTACATCGTGATCCCGGCCGCGCTGCGCCGCCGCTGCGGGCTGCGGGCTGGTGATCACGTGCTGCTGGCTGCCGTGCCCGGCCAGGATCTGCTGGCCGCCTACTCCTTCGCGGTGGTGGACCAGGCGATGCGGGCGCACGCCCCGTTCCCCCGCGGCGAATGGGGGCGGACATGACTGCTACGAACCCTGCCGCATCCCGGCAGGCCGTCGTGGACGCGGCGCTGGTGCTGCTCGAGCGTATGGGCCTGTCCCCGGCAGACCTGGCAGCCGTCCCGCAGCACCGCCCGGAGGTCCCGACCTTCGCGGAGTATGTCCCGGTGGTGTCGGCGGCGGTGAGCGCCGGGACCCGCCGGGCCTACGGCTCGTACTGGAACCGGGTCGTGGACCAGTGGGGCGACCGGCGCCTGGATGAGCCGACCCCGTCGGAGATCCGGCAGCTGATGGTCTACGTCAAGACCCACGTGGTGGCCCGCCGCAATGCTCGCGGCGGCCGCAGTGCGGAGGAGCACCTGGTGGCGGCGCTGCGCTGCCTGTACAGGCGGGCTATCGACGACGGGCTGATCACCGAGGCCGGCAACCCGGCGCAGAAGGTGGCCAAGCCCCGCCGCCTGCCGACCACCCGGCGGGCGCTTCCCGATACCCGGCTGGCGGAGGTCAACCAGATCGCCGCGACCACGGGCGATGACCCGGAACTGGACACGCTGATACTCCGGCTCCACACTGAGACGGCCTGCCGCCGCGGCGGCGCGCTGGCCCTGCGCCCGCAGGACCTGGACCCGGACCAGTGCCTGATCCTGCTGCGGGAGAAAGGCGAGACGGTCCGCTGGCAGCCGGTCTCCCCCACCTTGACGGCCCGCCTGGCACAGCACGGCCAAGAGCGCCACGCCCGGGCCGACGGCCAGCTGCTGCGGTACGCCGACGGGCGGCCGATCACGTCCCGCCGGTATGACCACCTGTGGGCCCGGATCGGCCGGCGGCTGCCGTGGGTGCGGACGCAGCAGATCAGCACCCACTGGATCCGGCACACGACGCTGACGTGGGGCGAAGGGCGGCATCCCCGAGATCCTGGCTGAGCAGCGGCTAGGCCACGACGTTCCCGGGATGCGCGGCCTGTACACCCACGTCTCGCCTCGGATGCGGGACGATCTGATCGCCGCCCTCCAGGCCCGCTGGGAAAATCGCTGCGGGAGCGAGCCAGCATCGACCCGCGCTCCCCCGTCCTCTTGCTTGACAACCTGCTCGCGCCGTTCCGGGCCGGCCAGAAGAAGACGATCTCCCAAATTCCTCCCAGGACGGCAACAGCTCTCATCCTCAGCGTAGGATGAGAGCTGTCAGCGAAGCGTCTGAACTGGCTTTACATCGGTGGGCGATACTGGGATCGAACCAGTGACCTCCTCGGTGTGAACGAGGCGCTCTCCCGCTGAGCCAATCGCCCGCCGCCGGGGGTGGGACCGTCCCGGCGCTTCCATAGGGTAGCGCATCCTCACGGCGCGCCGCACGCCCGGCGCGGCGGGCGCGTGTCCGCGGCGGGCGCGCGCCGCCGGGACTTTCGTCACTCTGCGTAATGGCCAAATCCTGCAAACGTGCGCTTCGGAACGCCTCTAATTACGCTCAGTACTGTTAATGAAACGCCTCGTAGATAAATGCGTGAGATAAGCGTCACAGGCTATGCAATCCACGTGCCGAAACACTAAACTTCATCAACGTCGTCGCCCTGGCCGAACGGCATTTGTCCAGGTCAAGGCAATGATGAGGGCTCGTCTTCCGGCAGGGAACGAAAGGCGCAAAACGGAGTGCTTACCATCAGTGAACGCTTCACCCTCCGTTGGCGTCATAGTCGCCCGCCGACCGCGTCTGATTGGATAAGCCCGGTTGTCCGGGTCCCGGCTAAGTTAGGGGTGGGTAGGCGATGAACCGAAGCAGCAGCACCACGATCTCGGCCGAACTCGGTCTGAAGCTCGTTGTCCCGCAGCAAACGATTGTCCCTCTTGTGGCCAGTATGTACTACAGCGGCAGTGACCCGTACGCGGTGCGCATGGCGTTCCACGTTGGCACCGACGAGCCCGTCGAGTGGATCTTCGCCAGGGACCTGCTCGCGGCCGGGATCGAGGCGCGCCAGGGTGAGGGAGACGTTCAGGTGTGGCCCTCCCCGGAATCGGTCGCGGAAACCGGCGAACTGGACGTGATCGGCGCGCCTGAGTCCCGGGGAATCCCGGGAAAGGTCTTGAATATCGAGCTGTCGTCGCCATTCGGCCAGGCTCACTTTGAGGCGCCAGCCGAGGCTATGTCGGCGTTCCTGCAGCGGACATATCAAATCATCCCGGCTGGCCGGGAAAGCCGCCACATCGACATCGAGACGGAACTGAACGACCTGCTCCGCAACGCTTAACACGGCATCTAGGCCTGCCGCCCGCCTGGCGGTGGCAACCCCGGTCCGCTCCCCGGTGGTGGACCGGGGTTACTTTTCGTGACGAACCGGTGCAAAGGCCGGCGGGCTACCGGAAGCCCGGGACGGCTTCGGCGGCGGTCTCGCAGATCTGCGGGAGCAGGTCGCTGACCGCGGCGAGCTGGGCCGCCACCTCGCGGTCGATGTCCATCCGCGGCACCGCGGACCGGACCACGGCGTGCACCGCCTTCAGCGGGACGCTCGGCTCGGCCACGTCCGCCCGCAGGTCGATCCCCTGGGCGGCGCAGCAGATCTCCACGGCCAGGCAGGCCCGGACGTTGCCGACCACGTCGCGCAGCTTGCGGACCGCGGTCCAGCCCATCGACACGTGGTCTTCCTGCTTGCCCGAGGTCGGGATGGTGTCCACGCTGGCCGGGTGGGCGAGCACCTTGTTCTCGCTGACCAGCGAGGCCGCGGTGTACTGGGCCAGCATGAAGCCGGAGTTGGTTCCGGCCGCCGGGGCCAGGAACGGGGGCAGGCCGCGGGAGAACGCCGGGTCGAGCATCCGGTCCACCCGGCGCTCGCTGATGGAGGCGAGTTCGGCGACGGCCATGGCGAGCATGTCGGCGGCGAACGCGAGCGGCTCGCCGTGGAAGTTCCCCGTAGTCATGACCTCGCCGTCGGGCACGATGACCGGGTTGTCCACCACCGCGCCCAGCTCGGTGGTGAGGATCTGGCGGGCGAAGGTGAGCACGTCCCTGACCGCGCCGTGCACCTGCGGCGCGCAGCGCAGGCAGTAGGCGTCCTGCACCGCGTGCCGGCTGTGCCGGTGGCTGGCCAGCAGCGGCGACCCGGCCAGCAGCCCGCGCAGGTTGGCCGCGCTGACCAGCTGCCCCGGATGCGGCCTGATCACCTGGACCCGCTCGTCGTAGGGCCGGTCGGTGCCGAGCAGCGCCTCAATCGAGAGTGCGCAGGCCACGTCGGCCGCCTGCACCAGCATCGCGGCGTCGTGTACTGAGAAGGCCAGCAGGGCCTGCATGGGTTCGGTGCCGTTGACCAGCGAAAGGCCTTCCTTGGGGGCGAGCGTCAGCGGTTCGAGCCCGTGCTCGCGCAGCACCTCGCCGGCCGGCCGCCCGGCCGCGGGATCGCCGGGCGAGCGCAGCCGCCCCTCCCCGATCAGCGGCTGGGCCAGGTGCGCGAGCTGGGCCAGGTCGCCCGAGGCGCCCACCGAGCCTTTGCCCGGGATGACCGGCAGCAGGTCGAGGGAGAGCAGCTCGAGCAGCCGAGCGGGCAGGTCGGCGCGCACGCCGGAGTACCCGGCCGCCAGCGTCCTGGCCCGCAGCAGAAGGATCGCCCGCACGGTCTCGTCGTCCAGCGGCGCGCCGATGGCCGCCGCGTGCGAGCGCACGATCGCGCCCTGCAGCGTGGTGAGGTCGGCCTCCCCCACCGGCGTGTCGGCCAGCGCGCCGAACCCGGTGTTCACCCCGTACACCGGCGCGTTGCCGCGCAGCGCCTCCACCACCACCGAGCGGCTCACTTCCATCCGCTTCGGCACGTCGTCGCCCAGGCTGACCCGGGCCCGCCCGTGCGCCACCGCGACGACGTCGTCTATGGTCAGCGCGCTTCCGTCTACTACCACATCTCGCATGATCGGTAGCTTAGGGAAGATCCACCCCGAAGGTGCTGGCCAGGCCCTCAATACCGACCGGGGTGACGCGCACGCTGCGGCGCCGCTGCCCCTTTGAGCCCGGAGACCCGCGCTCGATCCAGCCGAGCTCGAACATCCGGCTGGTGATCGCCGCGGCCAGGGCACCGTTCAGGTGCCTGCGGCGCTGCGTCCAGTCGATGCAGGTCCCCGCGAACTGCCGGCGTGAGCGGCGGATCTGCTTCAGATTCAGGCCGAACGAGCCGAGTTCCTTCGCTCCGGCCCCGGTGACTTCGAAGCGATGGGAAGACGTGTCATCCCGGCCCGTTCGGCCTGATTTCTCTTCGAGCAGGCCCTGGCGGAGCAGGCCGTCCAGCACCTCCACCCCCGCCCGCCCGGCTAGGTGGTCGTAACACGTCCTGGCCTCGGCCAGCGCGGCCGCCTCGCGCGACTGGCGCAGGCTGCGCACCGGCAGGCCGGGGCTGATCAGGCCGAGGGCCTCCAGCGCCGCCGCGACCTCGTGCCCGGCCAGCCGGTAGTAGCGGTGCCGGCCCTGCCTGATGACGGTGATCAGGCCGCCCTCGAGCAGCTTGGCCAGGTGGAAGCTGGCGGTGGCCGCGCCGGCCAGCCTGGCCAGTTCCCCGGCGGCCAGCGGGCGGTCCGGCAGCAGCGCGCGCAAGATCGCGGCCCGGGTCGAATCGGCGATCAGCGCCGCGGCCGACGCGATGTCGGCGTCCCACGGAACAGGTTGAAGGGTTTCGGCCGGTACGGTCATACTCCGACGCTAGCTCAAGTATTTTTCGACCGGCATCGAAAGATGACTGATACCTGTCGAGCAACGAAATGGCTGGTCCGGCCGCATGAGATGGGCCGCGCGACCCGGCCCGGACACGGCCCGGGATCCCGGAGCACGTGTCCGGAGCGTACGGCTACGCGGAGTATGCCGGAAACTTGAGGTGACGCCGGGAGGCAATCCGAGTTTGCGCGAGCGGCAGGATCGGCTACAGTTCTGATCGCACCCCAAGGGTGCGATGCGGACGTGGCTCAGTTGGTAGAGCATCACCTTGCCAAGGTGAGGGTCGCGGGTTCGAATCCCGTCGTCCGCTCTCGGGGTCCGTATGCCCTTGCGGCATGCTCCTTGCGGCGGAGTGGCCGAGTGGCTTAGGCAAGGGCCTGCAAAGCCCTGTACACGGGTTCGATTCCCGTCTCCGCCTCCACGATTCCCGGCACCGAGCGGCACGGCCCGATGAGGCCGTGCCGCCCGGTTTTACGGGTCAGAGTTTTACCGGTCAGGGATAAGTGGTGACGTCGACGGGTGTGGTGTTGGATGGCGTCGCGCCTCCGGTGGTGTTGATGACGTGCTCGATCACGCCGACCCCGCCCAGGGAGACGGTGAGCAGGTCGTGGAAGTGGATGCCTGATCCAGTCGGCGCCTCGAAGGCGCGAAAGCTGGAGATGACCGCGTCGATCAAGCAGCCCAACCCGGCCAGCGGCCTGGGGTACTGGCCACCCAGTACGGCTACTCCCTGTGGGAATTCCAGGTCTACGCCAGTTGACAGCACCGGCCGGACCAGGCTCGCGCATCCCCGTGCCCGGGACGAAGCGGTTATTTCCTATGCGCCCTTGGAGCAGATGGACGCCTTATGAGTCCGGTACCGGCGGTGCCGGAGTGACTGACGTTGGCTTGTGCCCGAAGCGTACCTAGGATCATCAGCTCATGGCCAGCTAATACTTAGCTACTAGTCAGTAGATCTGGTGTAAACGATGAGGCCCTCCTCAGTTTCGGTGTAGCTCGAGGCCCGATTCTGAGACGACACAGAGCACACGGTAACCAGGCACGTCGTGGGCGGCGCCCGTGACCGTACCAGCTGCCGCCTGGCCACGAGCCGGCTGTCGCATCCGCCGTGAGCAGTGCCGGGCACCCCCGGCGTACAAGAGGGTTGAGGGTTGAAACTGATGACAACTGAAAACGGAGCAATCTATGGCGCTCACCCATGTCCGAGCGGGGCGGACAGCTCCCGGCAGCTGTACATGACGCTGCCGGCGGTCAGCCACTCGGTGCGGCTGTCCCGGTACGCGACCCGCGCCGTGCTGACCGCATGGCAGCTGGCCCACCTGGACGAAGCCGCCAGCCTGCTCGTATCTGAGCTGGTCACCAACGCGGTCCGGCACGCCCGGGGCATAGATGTCGTCACGGTGAACCTGCACGCCGGGCGAACCTGGCTGCGGATCGAGGTCCAGGACACCGACCGGCACTGGCCGCAACCACGCATCCCAGGCAGGCATGACGAGTCGGGTTTCGGGTTCATCCTGGTGGATGCGCTGGCTAGCAACTGGGGGGTGCGGGAGACCGAAGCGGGCAAGGCCGTGTGGGCGGAACTAGACACCCGTTCGGCCGGTTGATGCCCGCCTTCAGCGGACGCCGGGCTGGATGAGGCCGGCTTCATAGGCCAGCACCACGACCTGGACCCGGTCGCGCAGGGCGAGCTTGGACAAGATCCGTCCGACGTGGGACTTCACGGTGGCCTCGGAGACGAACAAGCAGGCCGCGATCTCGGTGTTGGACATGCCCCTGGCCACTGCGATGAGCACCTCGCGCTCGCGTTCGGTCAGCGCGGCGAGCTGCGGGTACTTCTGCTGCCGCTGACCCGGGGCCAGCGGCAGCACCTGGGCGTATTCCTCGAGCAGGCGGCGCGTCACCCGCGGCGAGACGACCGCGTCCCCGGCCGCGACCGTCCTGATGGCCGTGACGAGCTCGCCGGGGCGCACGTCCTTGAGCAGGAAGCCGCTGGCACCGGCCCGCAGCGCGCCGAAGGCATACTCGTCCAGGTCGAAGGTGGTCAGCACCAGTACCTTGGGCAGCGGCCCGGCGGCCGTGATCCGCTGGGTCGCCTCGATGCCGTCCGTGCCCGGCATCCGGATGTCCATCAGCGCCACGTCCGGCCGGTGCCGCCGGGCGAGATCGACGGCTTCCTCGCCGTTGCCCGCCTCCCCCACCACCGTCAGGTCGGGCTCGGCTTCGAGGATCATCCGGAAGCCGCGGCGCAACAGCGGCTGGTCGTCCGCCAGCACGATAGAGACGCCCATCAGGGCCTGCCCAGCGCGGCCTCGACCAGGGTGGCCTCGACCAGCCAGCCCGCGGGGGCATCCGGGTCCGGCCCGGCGCGCAGCGTGCCGCCGTGCAGCGCGGCCCGTTCGCGCATGCCCTCGATACCGTGGCCGCGGCGCGCGTCCGGCGTCCTCGCGGCACCGTCGTCGGCGATCCGCACCCGGAGCTGGGGCTGGTCGTAGGCGATGGTGACCGTCGCGTGGCGGGCCTTGGCGTGACGCAGGGTATTGGTCAGCGCCTCCTGGGCGATGCGGTACGCCGTCAGCTCGGCTGCGGCACCGAGCGGGAACGGGGCGCCCTCGACGGACAGGTCCACCGGCAGCCCGGTCGCCCGGATCCGCTCGACGAGCGCGCCGAGGTCGTCGATGCCGGGCTGCGGCGCCAGCCCGGCGGACGGCTCCTCGGTCCGCAGCACGCCCAGCATCGCCCGCATGTCGGTCAGCGCACAGCGGGCGACCTCGGAGGCTTCGGTCATCGCCTCGACGCCACGGGCGGGATCGGACCTGCCGACGACGGACGCCGCGTCGGCCAGCGTGATCACCACCGACAGGCTGTGCGAGACGATGTCATGCAGCTCCCTGGCGATACGGGTGCGCTCGGCAGCCGCCGCGATCACCGCTTGCTGGTCGCGCTCGGTCTCGAGCCTGCGGGCGCGCTCGTCCATCCAGGCCAGGTACCTGCTGCCCGAGGCCGCGGTCAGCCCGGCGAACAGCGCGGCCACCACCATCGCGGACAGGAACAGCAGCGAGCGCGGCACCGTGCCGGCCAGCTGCCACTTGGCCGCCGCCATGACTGAGCCCGCTGCGAGCAGCCCGGTGGCGAGCAGGGCACGAATCCGTGACTCGTGGGCCGCGACCGTGTACAGAGCAACCAGCAGCGCGACGTCCCCCAGCAGCGGGAAGCCGAGCAGCCACTGGGCGAACGCGATGGCACTGGCGGCCAGGAAGACCGCAGACGGATGGAGACGGCGGAAGATGAGCACCACGATCAGCGCGGTCTGCACGATGGCCGCGCGGTAGCCGGCCCAGGTGGACCAGGAAAGCCACGCCGAGCACAGGCCCAGCAGGATGGCGGCCAGCAGCGTGTCGCCGACGAGCGGGTGGGTCCGGGTCGGCCGGCGCCCCAGGCCGAACAGCCCGCGGGTGATCTCGTCGGGTGGCTGCTCTGGCGGGCACGCCGGCACAGGAGCCAGGGGCGGGGCGGGAAGCCTGGTCATCGTGCCCAATGTGCGTCCTTCGTGGTGGCCTACCGGCAGAGTACCCGGCCGCGTCTGCGACCTGAGGATGAGATGGGCGAGCCGGAATTCGTCCTCCGGGAGGTCCCGCCGGCGGCGGGCCGCGGCATACCGTGGCCACACGCCGTCTGGTGATGGAGGGGACTTGCCCGCTGAATCGCCGCCCTGGTCGGATGCGGACCTGGGCCAGCCGGGGCGTGCGGTCGCGGTTCTCGAAGCTGGGCGCGGCGGGTGAACTCAGAAGCCCGCCGCGCGCAGCTCTTTCCGGAGCCGCTCGCCGCGAAGGTGCCGGAGATCACTGTCCTGTTCTGGGTGGTGAAGCTCCTCACCACCTGCGGCGGCGAGGCGGTATCGGACTACCTAGCGCTGGGCAACAGGCAGGTCGGCGCGGTGGTGGAGGCGGGCCTGCTGGCCGTCGCCCTGGTCTGGCAGTTCAGGACGCGCCGCTACGTCGCCGCCGCCTACTGGTCCCTGGCCTACGCGATCGCGATCTTCGGCACCGGGGTGTCTGATGCCCTGCACCTGTTCATCGGCATCCCGTACGGGGGCACCACGCTGCTGTGGGCGGTCGTGCTCGCGCTGATCTTCTGGGCCTGGTACCGCAGCGAGGGCACGCTGTCGATCCACAGCATCGTCACCCGCCGGCGTGAGGCCTTCTACTGGGCCGTGGTGTTCGCCACCTTCGCGCTCGGCACCGCCCTCGGCGACTTCACCGTAAGCGTCCTCGGTCTGGGTTACCTCGCGTCGGCGATCATGTTCGTCTTCATAATCCTGATTCCCGCGGTGTTCTGGTGGCGGTTCGGGCTCAACGCGATCGCCGCCTTCTGGTTCGCCTACGTGGTCACCCGTCCGCTGGGCGCCTCGTTCGCCGACTACTTCGGCCGGGCCCAGTCGCTGAGCGGGGCCGGCTTCGGCTCCGGACGGGTCGCGGTGATCGTGGCGATCACCGTCGCGATCCTCGTCGGTTACCTGGCCATCACCCGCCGCGACATCCAGCCTCCGGTTCGTCCCGCCAGCGCCCGGGTGGATCCGGAACTGGCTTCAGGCAAAGCGGCGCGCCGCGGTTAGTAACGGAGCCGTGGGTAGGTACAGAGCATGGTCAGGATTAGGCGCTGGGTCATGGGCAAGCGCAAGAAGGTCGTATGGTCCGAGCCGCAGTTGCCGCCCTTCATCAAGATCAACCCGGGGAGCCCGCCCGGCTCCGCCGAAGGGCTCCAGCCCGGCGATATTTCCATGCTCGCGACCGCGGAGGAGTTCCTCAAGTTGCCCGACGAGGAGGATGAGGACGAGCCGGTCTAGCCGGGCTTCGCGAGGTGCCACTGTCCTTGGGTGCGACTGCTCAGGTCAGCTGCGCCCTGATGGCCTCGAGCGCGAGCCGGATGTTCTCGACCGAGTTGGCGTAGGAGAAGCGAAGGAAACCCTCGCCGTAAGGGCCGAACGCGGTGCCGGACAAGGCTGCCACCCCGGCGTCCGCCAGCAGCCTGGCCTGCAGATCCGCCGATGTCAGGCCGGTCCCGGTGATGTTCGGGAACGCGTAGAACGCGCCCTGCGGCTCGAGGCAGGTGATGCCGGGGATGTCGTTGAGGCCGGCCACGATGATGTCCCGGCGGCGGCTGAACTCGGCCACCATCTGATCGACCGGATCCCACGGGCCCTCCAGCGCGGCGATCGCGGCGTACTGGCTGAACGCGGACGTGCACGACACCGAGTTGATGGCCAGCCGGGTGACCGGCTCGACCAGGGCGGGCGGGAACACGCCGAACCCCAGCCGCCAGCCCGTCATCGCGAACGTCTTCGACCACCCGTCGAGCAGGATCGTCCGGTCGGCCATCCCGTCGACGTCGAGCACGCTGGCATGGCGGGGGGTTCCGGGCCATGGGGTCCGGGGTGTCCCCGGGGGAGCAGAGAGTCCCCCCGGGCTGGCACTGCGGTGCCCGTAACGAATGGCCCAGTACACCTCGTCGGACAGCACGGTCAGGTCGTGGCGCAGCGCGATTGCGGCGATCGCCTCGCAGTCCTCGCGGGTCAGCGCGCTGCCGCACGGGTTGTGCGGCGAGTTGATGATGAGCAGCCTGCTCCGGTCGGTGATCAGCCGCTCGAGCTCTCCGGTGTCGATGCGGAAGCCGTTGCGCTCGCGCAGCGGAACCGGCACCGGCACCGCCCCGGTGAACGAGGTGATCGACTCGTACATCGGGAACCCGGGATCGGGATAGAGCACCTCGTCGCCCTCGTTGGCCAGGGCGAGGATGCTGAAGAACATGATCGGCTTGGCGCCCGGCGTGACGACGACGCGGTCCGGCGTCACCCGCATCCGGCCGGTGCGCTCCAGGAACGCGGCCACGGCCTGGCGCAGCGGCGGGATGCCGGGCGCGGGCACGTAGTGGGTCGCGCCCGCGTGCAGCGCCTCGACCGCGGCCTCGACGATGTGCGGGGCGGTCGGGAAGTCCGGTTCGCCGATCTCCAGGTGGATGATCTTCCCGCCGGCGTCCTCGATGGCGCGGGCGCGGGCGAGCACCTCGAAGGCGGATTCGGTGCCGAGCCTGGCCATGCGGTCTGCGAGCCGGATACCTGTCATGGCCCCGATGATAAATCTGTGACTGTTCGGCAGTAAGAGCCGGGAGTGCCTGGTGCCTGGTGCCTAAGTGGCCCGTGGCTTCAGGAACGGCTCGATGCGGTCCATGGCCTGCCTGAGGTTGGGCTCGGAGGTGGTGTCGCGGGCGGCGGGCAGGGTCAGCCAGCGCAGCTGGGCCTGGGCGTTTTCGGCGCGGATCGCGTCGGGGGTGCCGGTGGCCATGAAGAACCGGACGTCGGCGTGCTGGTGGGCGGGTTCTCCCTTGCCTGGCGGGACATCGACGATGACCACCTGCTTGATCTCGGCGTCCGGCCACGGCACCAGGTCGGTCAGGCCGGTCTCCTCCTCGGCCTCCCGGGCGACGATGGCGAGCGGGTCGGTCTCCCCCGGGTCGCCGTGGCCGCCCACCTGCAGCCAGGCCTGCTGACGCTGGTGCCAGCGGAGCAGGACCCGGCCGGTGGGCGGGTGCACGATCAGCGCCGACGCGGTGACGTGTAGCGGAAGATCACGCCGGTACGGGTCGGCGGCGACCTCCAGGAGAGCCCGTACCCGCTGGATATCGGCCTCCTCGGCGGTACCCTCCGGCTGGAAACGGTCGATCAGTGCGACCAGCGCGGGCCTCGGGGAGCCATGTTCCACGAGAGGCGATGATAACGGACGGCCTGCTACTGCTGCGGGTGCTTGCGGGTGGCGTAGGCCACATTGATGATCCCGACGATGATCCAGACCAGGGCCATGAGCATGATGGACTGCAGGCCGGAGCGGTCGGCCCGCTCGGCCCGGATCATGCGCCGTTCGGTCCGGCTGATACGTCTGGCCCGGCGGCGCTGGTGCCTGCACCCCGCGTACCGGTCCAGCTGGGTCAGGATGCGGCTGTCCACCTCCGCCGTGACCCGGTTGTCAATCTCAGCCGCGATCCGCTTGTCGATCTCCGCGCCGATGCGTTCCACGAGACCCTCGGCCAGTGCCTGGTCATAGCCGGGGCCAAGGTCCTCCAGGGCGGCCACCGAGGCGGCGATCTCTGCATGGCGATCTGCGGCCATCATGCAGTATGGACGGCCGGGGGCGGGGCGGGTGGGGCGTTAGGTGATGGCGGTGAAGGCGAGCCAGCGGCGGATGGATTCGGCGAAGAAGGCGTCGCGGTCGGCGGGGTGTTCGGCGACCACGTTATGCAGCTGGCCGAAGAGCTCGAACGAGATGACGCCGAACAGGTTCGTCCACACCATCAGCGCGCGCTGGACCAGCGGGGCGGGGATACCGGGGGGCAGGTAGGAGCGGATCGGGGCGACGGCGGCCGCCACCGGCTGGGCCTCCGCGTCCCTGATGTCCGCGTCCGGGATCCGGCCCGCGGCGGCCGCCTCGACGATGATCCGGAGCAGCAGCGTGGTGACCCGGCTGGCGGGCCGCACGGTGTCGGCGGGGGCGACGTAGCCGGGCACCGGCGAGCCGTAGATCAGCGCGTACTCGTTCGGGTGGGCCAGCGCCCAATCCCGGACCGCGGTGCAGGTCGAGGCGAAGCGGCCGGCCAGATCGTTCCGGTCGACGGCTGCCTCGCGGGCCTCGGCGGCCGCCCCGAGCGAGTCGTAGGCATCGATGATCAGCCTGGTCAGCAGCTGGTCGCGGCTGGGGAAGTAGCGGTACAGGGCCGACGAGGCCATGCCGAGGTCCCGGGCGATGGCGCGCAGGCTCAGCACCGGGGCGCCGTCGGTGGCCAGGTAGCCGCGGGCTGCGTCCAGGATCTCCGCCGTGATCTCCGCCCGGGCCCGCTCCCGGGCGGTGCGCGGTGCCGAATCGGTCATCCGCCGATGATCGCACAGAAACGAGATCGGTGACAACAAACGCGAGCGTCGCTCTTGCATTGTGCCGCTGGGCGCGTACCATGAAACCGAGAGCACTGCTCACCAATGAGAGCAGTAGTTGCGAGGAGGTTCCGATGGGTGAGTCGTCGCTGGTCGTCGGGGCGGGCGTGATCGGCAGCCGGGTGGCCGGGATGCTCGCCGAGCGCGGGGACCGGGTCAGCGTGATCAGCCGCCGGGGTTCCGGGCCCGCGGGTGTGGCGGCAGATGCGGCCGACGCCGGGGCGATGGCCCGGCTGGCCGAGGGCGCCGCAGTCATCTACAACTGCGTCAACCCGCCCTATCACCGCTGGCCCGCCGACTGGCCGCCGATCGCCGCCAGCGTGCTCGCCGCCGCAGAACGCAGCGGCGCGGTACTGGTCACGCTGTCCAACCTGTACGGCTACGGTCCTCGTGTCCCCGGCGGCTACGACGAGGCACACCCGATCACCGAGGCGACGCCGCTGGCCGCGACGGGTCGCAAGGGCCGGGTCCGCGCCCGCGTCTGGCAGGATGCGCTGGCCGCGCACCAGGCCGGGCGGGTCCGGGTGGCCGAGGTCCGCGCCGCCGACTTCGTCGGGCCCGGTGCGCAGAGTGCGATGGGCGAGCGGATCGTCCGGCACGTTAGGCAGGAAAAGAACGTCTCGGTGCTCGGCCGCGCGGACCGGCTGCACACCTGGTCGTTCACTGACGACGTGGCCCGGATGCTGGTCACGGCCGGGACCGACCCCAGGGCGTGGGGACGTGCCTGGCACGTGCCGTCGAACGAGCCGCTCAGCCAGCGTCAGGTCATCGACGACTTCGCCCGGGCCGCCGGGGTCGGTCAGGTCCGTGTCGGCGAGATCCCCCCGGTCGTCCTGCGCGGAATGGGACTCTTCTCGCCGCTGCTTCGGGAGCTGCGCGAGACCGAGTACCAGTTCCGCGACGACTTCGTCATGGACTCCTCGGCCGCTCAGGCCGCCTTCGGCCTGACGCCCGCGCCGTGGGAGGAGATCGTCGCCGACACGGTCCGTCCCCGCTACCCGGTGAGGAAGCGGTAGGAACCCACCTCGGTGAAGGCCTGCGCGACCGGGGGCTCGTCGCAGCGATCCCTGATGCCGGTCTGGAACTCGCCGAACGCCTTGACCTCGAGGATCGGGCTGGGGTCGTGTTCGGACTGGGTGATGTGGACGAAGGTCACCTGGTCGTCCAGCCTGAGGGTGGTGTACCGGAAGCCGTCGGGCCGGGTGCGGTGCAGTTCGGCGTAGACGGCGCGGACGAGTTCGGCGTTGGCGTCGGCCTGGTCGGGCTTGGTCCGGTAGCGGATGATGCTCTGCGGCATGGTTAACTCCTGATCTCGATCTTCGGTGAGTGGTTGCGGGCTGGGATGGCCGAAACGGCGGCTTGGGTGCGGCCGGGGATGACCAGCCCGGCCGCGGCGCCGAGCAGGGCCAGTCCGGCGCATGCGGCCATGGCCGGGCCGAACCCGGCCACGAACGTGGCGGGCGTCGCGTAGTGGCCGCGGGCGGCGAAAACGGCGGCGCAGATCGCGACGCCGAATACCCCGCCGAGCTGGCGGAGGGTGTTGAGAGTACCCGAGGCCTGGCCGATGGCGGCGGGCGGCACGGCGGTCATCACCGCGCTCATCGTGGCGGGTATCGCCACCGACACTCCGCACCCCGCCAGCAGCAGCGGCGGGACCAGGTGCCAGTAAGGCAGGCCGACCCGGGCGATGACCGCGATCCAGGCCATGGCGCCCGCGGTCGCGGTCAGGCCGCCGACGATCAGCGGGCGCTCCCCCACCCGGTTGATCAGCGTCCCGGCGAACGGCGCGATCACGGTCAGCGTGGCCCAGCCGGGCAGTAGCCGCAGCCCGGCACCGAGCGGCCCGTAGCCCAGGCCGGTCTCCAGGAACTGAGCCATGAAGAACACCATGGCCATCAGCAGGGCGAACACGCTGAAGGTGGCCGCGTTGCCCGCCGCGATGGGCCGCGACCGGAACAGGCGCAGCGGCACCATGGGGTCGGCGACCCGCAGTTCCCAGCCGACGAAGGCCGCGCCGAGCACGATCCCCGCGGCGAGCGTGACGGCGATTTCCGGGCTGGTCCAGCCGAGGCTGTTAGCCCGGATCAATGCCCAGACGATGCCGAGGGCGCTGGTGGCGGCCAGCAGCAGTCCGACGGGATCGAGGCTGGCGCGGACGCGTCCGGCTGCTGGGATCCTGGCCAGGATCAGCGGGATCATGACCAGCCCGATCGGGACGTTCAGCCAGAAGATCCACGGCCAGTCCAGGCCCTGGGCGACCGCGCCGCCGACGACCGGCCCGGCCAGCACCGCGATCCCAGTCACGCTGCTGAATATCCCCAATGCCCAGGCTCGGCGCTGCGGCGGGAACGCCGCGGACAGCAGGGCCAGCGCGAGCGGGAGCATCAGCGCCGCCCCGGCGCCCTGCACGGCCCGGGCCGCGACCAGGGTTGTGGCGTCCTGTGCCAGCGCGCACGCCGCCGAGGCCGCGGTGAACAGGCCGACCCCGGCGGCCAGCATCCGCCGCCGGCCCAGCCTCTCCCCCAGCGCCGCGCCGGTCAGCAGCAGCACCGCGAAGGTCAGCGTGTAGGCGTTCACCGTCCACTCCAGCTCGGCCAGCGACGCGTGCAACTGCAGCCGGATCACCGGCAGGGCCGTCGCGACGACCTGCGTGTCCAGCGACACCATCAGCGACGCCGCCGAGGTCAGCGCCAGCACCCAGGCTTGGGTGCGGGTCAGGCGCGTACCGTTTGTACTCACGTCTCCTCCTCGTGGTCCGTCACTGGTTCTGACACCGGGCTCGCTGGCGGTTGATCGATGACTTTCCGCACGTCCTGGTGTCCGTACGAGAAAAGGAGGTTGCCGTGGTGACCGAGGCGACGCTGGAGCGGGCGCGGGGCGGGGACGACCGCGCGTTCGGCGAGCTGACCGACCCCTACCGCAGCGAGCTTCAGCTGCACTGCTACCGGATCCTCGGCTCGGTGCAGGACGCCGAGGACATACTGCAGGAGACCCTGCTGGCCGCCTGGCGGGGGCTCGGCCAGTACGAGGGACGGGCATCGCTGCGTACCTGGCTGTACCGGATCGCGACCAACCGGTGCCTGAACGCGCTGCGGGCCAGCGGCCGCAGGCCGCGGACGTCGCCAGACGGCCCGTCCTTCTTGACTACTGAGCCGACCCGGCGGGGCGAGCCGTTGTGGCTGGAGCCCTACCCGGATGTGCTGCTCGAAGGACTGCCCGATGCCGGCGCGAGCCCGGAGGCGCGGTACGAGGCCAAGGAGGCGATCGCGCTGGCCTTCGTGACCGCCGTGCAGCACCTGCCGCCGCGGCAGCGGGCCGTGCTCGTGCTCAGGGACGTGCTCGGGTTCCGGTCATCCGAGGTGGCAGAAATGCTGGACAGCAGCGAGGCCTCGGTGACCAGTGCGCTGCAGCGGGCCAGGGCGACCATGTCCGACCGGCTCCCCGGGCCGGACCGGGAGCGGGCGCCGCTGCCCCGTTCGGCCCGTGAGCGGGACATCGCGTCGCGGTTCGCGACGGCCTTCGCGGGCAACGACATCGACGGCGTGGTCGCGCTGCTGACCGACGACGCCTGGTTCACCATGCCGCCGATCACGCTGGAGTTCCAGGGTCCCGAGGCGATCGGCGGCTTCCTGCGCGACATCTCGGGCTGGCGCGGTCCCCGGCACTACCGGCTCGTGCCGACCCGTGCGAACGGCCAGCCGGCCTTCGGCTGCTACCTGCAGGACGACCAGGCCCAGGTGTTCCGCGCGCACGGGATGATCGTGCTGACGCTATCCGGTGAGCGGATCTCGGCTGTCACGCGGTTCGTCGACAACAGCACCATGGCGCGGTTCGGGCTGCCGCGGATGCTCGCCTGAGTAGGCGGGGTTGCGAAGCCGGCCGGGAGTACCTGGATAGCCCTCCAGCGCAGCTCGCCGTGGTGGACGCCGCCTGATCCGGAGTCTGGTAGGCTCTCGTCATCCCGGGCCGTTGGCGCAGCGGGAGCGCGTCTCCCTGACACGGAGAAGGTCACTGGTTCAAATCCAGTACGGCCCACCAGGTTAAATAAAAATATCGAATAGCTTGAACTGACCATGGGGGCCATTCCGGCGGCCAAGTGATTCGCTTCGAGCCACTCGTGCTGGCATTTGCCAAGTAGACCACGGGATCTGGCACTTACGCCATGATCGGGCCTGTGACCCCTCGCTTGTAGGACGCAACCGTTGCGTCGCTGGACGTCGCCTGACGTAGCCTGTTCTGGGCTGAGCGAAGTCCGCTTCCGGGCTTCCGCCTTTACCCCGAAATGCGAAACCCCACCCGCGCCTGGAACGGAGAGTCCCCGGCGGCTGCCAGATAGCGCAATCCCCTGCCGGCGAGCGCAGCGCGGCATTCGTCCCAGCTGGGCTGCTAACCAGGTGGTCCTGCGGAGGCCCGGCGGGTGACTCGCTGCCAGAGGGCCCGCTGTACCGGGAGTCCCGCGATCGCAACGGCGGTAAGGACCGTGACGTTGAGGAAGAGCTGGAGGGTGGAGCCCCAGGCCTCGCTGCCGCTGCCGAATGCCAGTGACACGCCGATGTCCGATGCCGCCGGGATGGTCGTGACCGAGATGAACACGCCGATCAGGGTGCTTGACCGTGCCTCGGTGAGCGACACTACCCCCACCACGCCGGCCAGGGCCGCGACCATGAACGAGAACCAGTTCGGGGTGTCGATCAGGTTGGAGACCGGGCGGATCCCCAGGGCGTAAGCCCTGGGCTCAAGCCCAGCTCCCCGGATCGTCAGTGACAGCAGGAGCGCACAGGCCACTGCGAGACTGAATCCGATCACCAGCGCGGCCGCGCTTCGCACCACCCGTGAGGAGTCACGGCGGGTCACGCCAAACGCGAAGCTGAGGATGGCGCCGTATTCCGGGCCGACCACCATCGCGCCGACAATCAGGATCTGGGAGTTGGTGAGGATCCCGATGGCCCCGATGAGCCCCGCGATGACCAGCAGTGCGAACCAACTGGGCGGGAAGGTCCCCTCCATTGCGATCCTGGCTTCGATCTCAGCCCAGACGGGCGTGAATTGCTGGAACCGCCCCCGGCGAGCCGTAGCGCGGTCGGCGAGAGCGGAGATGGAGGTGTCGACGTTCTCCAGCACGATCGATCCCCGCTGTTCCAGCCCGAGGTCACGCAGGCGCCCGATCACCTCATTGGCCGCCCCCTGCAGCACGTCGAAGTGCACCGCGTCCCCGTCCGGGTTGCGGACCGCCGCCGGGAGGACTGTCAGGTTCATTACCGCGGATTCGGTGTCCAGCATGGGCACGAGGGTGGTGGTGACATCGGGCGGGCTGACCACACGCAGATGAATCACCACCTCATTGTGGCTTTGCCCAAGCCAGCGAACAAGATCGCCCGTAAAACCGATGCCGGGCTGCCATTGCCGTCAGCCCGCATCCCGGCCGTAATCCATTCATCTCAGGAAGTAGGGAGTCCAGAGGATGATCTCGGCGGAACTCCGGCGCGAACCAATCTCAACGGCACCGCCGGGCAGCACCCAGTTCCCGTTATTCGACCGGCGGCATGAGGTCTTGCTGGAGGTAGTGACCATTGGGCCAGACGGGAACCGCCAGCTGCACGATAAACATTACCGCTGGCACGTCCGGAACTTGATGTTTCTGGCGAGTCAGCCAATCTACTGGGTGGGTGATGTTCCCGGCTTCCGGAATAAGACCGAGGACGCCACCTGGATTCGGGCAACCACCGAAGCAGCTGCTTGCTGTGCACTGACTGGCGAGCCGTCGAGATTCTCGGCCGAGATGGCAAGCTCCTTGTCGCGCGACCAGGCGCAGCGCGGGGCGGTCGTGACACGCCGTCTCTCGTGGCGGCTTGGATCGTCTCATCCTTGGTGGGTGATTACTTCCCTGGGGTGAGGGCGTGAACTAGAACGCACGGGTACGGCTAGCCAGGTGCCCGGGCACCAGGCAGCGGCTCATCGTCATGCCCTGAGGTCGCCGGGCGTTGCCAGGGGTGACTGGCCGGCGATAGGAATGAGGTTGATATGAGCGACGAGGTTGACCGGACTGTGCTGCCGATCCGCCGGCCGCCGTTCGCTGGCGTGGCGGATAAGACGCTGGGTGGCTCGCAGCCGGATTGGGGGCTGATCGGGCATGTGAAGCCTCCGGCGGGGGCTCCGAATGTGCTTCTGGTGCTCATCGATGATGCGGGCTTCGGTAATCCCGGCACGTTCGGCGGGCCTATCGACACCCCGAACTATGACCGGATGGCGGCGCAGGGGCTGCGCTATAACCGCTTCCACGTGACGGCGATGTGCTCGCCCACTCGGGCTGCGCTGCTGACGGGACGTAACCATCATGCGGTCGGGATGGGCGGCATCCCGGAGTTCTCGGGCGCCTTCCCGGGGTATTCGGCCATGTTGCCGAGGGACGCGGCGCCGTTCCCGAAGGTGTTGAAGGAGAACGGCTATTCCACGGCGGGGATCGGCAAGTGGCACCTGACCCCGGAGCGGGAGCAGGGACCGGCCGGGCCGTTCAGCCACTGGCCGAACGCCTGGGGCTTCGACTATTACTGGGGCTTCCTGGCTCCCGAGGCCGGCCAGTACGACACGATGATCGCCGAGAACCAGAAGTTCATCGGAGTTGTGGAGGGCAAGGACGGGAAGCCGTTCTATTTCCCGGAGGCCATGACCGACCAGGCGATCGACTGGCTGCATGGCGTCCGGGGCCACGATCCTGACAAGCCGTGGTTCCTGTACTACTCGACCGGCTGCAGCCACGCGCCTCATCACGTTTCGAAGGAGTGGTCGGCGAAGTACAAGGGCCGATTCGACCAGGGCTGGGACAGGCTCCGCGAGGAAACCTTCGAGCGGCAGAAGAGGCTCGGGGTGGTCCCGGCCGACGCGGAACTGACGCCGCGGGATGCGGAGATGCCTGCCTGGGACTCGCTGCCGGAGAACAGCAAGCGGCTGTTCGCGCACCAGATGGAGGTCTACGCGGGCTATTCGGAAAACGCCGATCACCATGTCGGCCGGCTGCTGGCCGCGATCGAGGAGATGGGCGAGCTCAATAACACGGTGGTGATCTGGATCTGGGGTGATAACGGCGCCAGCCTGGAAGGCACCCCGACCGGCACGTTCAACGAGGGGACGATGGTCAACGGGCTCCCGCTGACTGATGAGGAGCAGATGCAGCTCGCGCTGAAGTGGGGCGGGCTGGAGGCCTGGGGCACCGAGATGATGTACCCGCATTACTCCACCGCGTGGGCGTGGGCGGGGAACACGCCGTTCCGGTGGGGCAAGCAGGTCGCCTCGCATCTGGGCGGCACGCGCAACCCGCTGGTCATCCGCTGGCCGGCCCGCGTCACCGGCGGCGGGGGCCTGCGGTCGCAGTTCACGCACGTGACCGACATCGGGCCGATGATCCTGGACATCGCCGGGATCCCGCAGCCCACGCACGTCGACGGGGTCGAGCAGCAGCCCATGACGGGCGTGACCTTCGCTGACTCGCTGGCCGACCCGGACGCTGCTGAGCGGCACACCCAGCAGTACTTCGAGAATTTCGGTAACCGGGCGATGTACAAGGACGGCTGGTGGCTGTCGATGCGGATGCCCCGGACCCCGTGGCGGCTGGATCCCGAGCTGCTGAAACGGTTCGCGCCCGGCGTCTGGGACCCCGATGAGGACCCGGTCGAGCTGTATTACCTGCCTGATGACTTCTCCCAGGCCAATGACCTGGCGGCCAGCAATCCGCAGAAGGTGAAGGAGCTGCAGGCCCTGTTCTGGGAAGAGGCGGAGAAGTACAACATCAAGCCGCTGCTCGCCGGGTTCTCCCCCTTCTTCGGCATCTTGCCGCCGCTCGGCACGCAGACCACCACCACGTACCACGGGGACGTGCAGAACGTGGCCCCCGGGTGCGTCCCGCGGATCTACAACCACTCCTACACGATCAGCGCGGATCTGCACATCCCGGACGGCGGCGCCGAGGGAGTGATCGTCGCCGACGCCAACCACCTCGGAGGTTTCTCGCTGTTCGTCCAGGACGGGAAGCTGAAGCACACCTACGCGTTCCTCGGGGTGTTCGAGTACCGCCAGGAATCCGAGGATGTGCTGCCGACTGGCGATGTGAACGTGCAGATGAGCTTCGTCGCGGATGAGGCGAAGCCCGCCACCCCCGGTGAGGTGACGCTCTATGTCAACGGCAAGCCGGTGGGCAGCGGCCGACTGGATCACACCGTGCCGTTCGGTTTCAGCGGCTATTCGGGCCTGGACGTCGGCCGGGACAACGGCCTGGTCGTCGACCGCAGCTACGCCGGCAAGGCGCCGTTCGCGTTCACCGGCACAGTCAAGAAGGTGGTCTTCGACGTGGCCCCGCACCCCGACGGCAAGGACGAGGATGCCCTCCACGCGCACGCCCATCAGGCACACGCTGCCCGCGGCATCAACGCCTAGAACCAGTACCGAGCCGCAGCCCAAGGAGGCACAGCAATGAGCGACACGGAGTTCGATGTCGTCATCGCGGCATACCTGATCCCCGACCTAGCCCGCCAGGACTTCGACGCCCTCGTCAAGCTCGTCACAGACAAGCAGCTCACGGTAGAGGGCGTGGCGCTGGTCAGCAACGACGCCGACGGTAACGTCACCATCACCGAGACCGGCGACCACCTGGGACGCAAGGGCCTGGAGATCGGCGGAGGGGTCGGCCTGGTCGTGGGCCTGTTCGCGCCGCCGCTGCTGGCATCGGTGGTCGTCGGCGGCGCCGCCGGCGCCCTGGTCGGGAAATTCGCCAGGCACCGGGTCGAGAGCGGCCTGGAGGAGAAGATGGGCGCCGCGCTGCCACCCGGATCGGCCGGTATCGTGGCCATCTACGACCGCGGCAAAGCCGGCACTGTCGACGCGACGCTCGCCAGCGCGGTGCGCAAATCGGTCGCGCAGGTCGACGGCGGCGGCGCCAAGAAGCTCAAGGCCGCCCTCGCCGACGCACAAGCCGGCCTGGGCGGCTAACCAAGATGAGCCAGCGATCCGGGGAGATCCTCCCCCGTCGCGATCGGCGCCGCCGTCAGCGTGCCGATCATCGTACCGAGGCGGCTCGCCGGTGAAGGATGTCATCGGGAGCATTCTTCCCCTCGCCATCGCGGTGACGATCTCGCCGGTCCCGATCATCGCCGAGATCCTGCTGCTATTCACCAAGAAGCCGGTCGCCAACGCCGGCAGCTACCTGGCCGGATTCATCGTCGGTGTCGCCGGAGTGCTGGCGATCCTCGTCGCCATTGCCGGAACGATCAATTTGTCCGCTGGTTCGGGGCCGTCCCAAGGGGCCTCGATCCTCCAGCTGGCGCTGGGAGCGCTCTTGCTGGTCGCCTCGCTGCGCCAGTTCCGCGGCCGGCCGAAGCCTGGCCAGGAGGCGTCAATGCCGAAGTGGATGAACGGAATCGCCGGGTTCGCGCCCGGGAAGTCCCTGATCGTCGGCATAGGCATCGGCGCGCTTAACCCCAAGAACATCATCGTAGGCGTGGCGGCGGCGGTAGCTATAGCCTCGGCGAGCCTGTCAGCTGGGCAGGAGGCGGGGGCCATCGCGGTGTACGTTCTCGTCGCCGTGCTCGGCGTGGCGGCTCCGCTGGTGGTCACGCTCGCGATGGGCGAGAAGGCTCAGACGATCCTGGACGGCTGGAAGGGGTGGCTGGGCCAGAACAACGCAGTGGTGATGAGCGTCCTGTTCCTGATCTTCGCCGCGGTGCTGATCGGCAAAGGCATCGCAGGTATCTGAAGACGAGCCCGGAAAACCATAGCCAACCTCGTTGGTCTTAAAGAGGCATTGACCGGGTAGCGGCTTGGCCTTGACACGGCGGTCTCGGCTGAGACAATCGAGCAGCGAGGAGGACGGCAGCACCAGCTTGGAAGGCGGCGACTAGACCGTCCAATGCCAGCGCTCATGCAGGTCGCCGTCATAACGAGCACCGAACTCCCTGCATCGGACCGAATTCACCCCATTGGGATGATGCGCCCTCCTCCGCCGTGACGGACATTAACTGTGCAGGCTGATTTCCTTGGGTGCTTGCGCTGTGGAGGGTATGTGCAGTGTGATGAGCGGCGGCTCACGCGTTTACCAGACCAGCAGTCCACCAGGTCGAGATGTCTCCACCAGGGGATACACCGCTCTCCGGCGGGACCCGGGACCACGAGTTCACCCGCCCGGGGTGATCTGAGGGTGATGCCGTTGCCTGAAACTAACAGTGAATTCGCCGATCTGTCGGACGAGATCGCGGTCCTTGCCTGTTCGGCGCTGAGTCAGCTGCCGACCGCGTGGCCGAGGATTAGGGAGGCTCTCTCATGCGGTATCAGCGATTGGCGCTGATAGGTACGGCCGCCGCATTTTCATTGGTCGCGGCCGGGTGCACGGCCAGCGGCTCGCCGGGGGCGAAGCCGTCGGCATCAACGACGGGGAGCACGGGCTCGGGCTCTGCGGTTGCCAGTGCCGCGAGGGGGGGTGTGGTCACGATCCCGATGGCGGTCGTCGGCGATCCGGGGAACCCCTCGGTGGGAGTCATCCAGACGTTCGGGGGGCCGAAAGGCCAGTTCGTGGACCCGCCGGAGAACAAGGGGAATACGGGAATCTACAAGACCTGCAGTGACGCGCCAGCAGCGCCGCCGCCCTGCCTTACCGTCGGCGGGGTCAGCTACACCTACGGGATCGGCGAGTTCGATGTCACGGTTAGCGAGTACGTGACGTTCTTGAACACGGTCGATCCGCGCGGCAGGAATACGCTCCAGCTCTACTTCGACGACATGAGCCCCACGGCCTGGCCGCAGTACGGCTCGGTCAGGTACACGTCGGGGGCTGGGGTGGGCCAGCACTATTCGGTGGCTTACCCGGAGTGGGCGGACAAGCCGTTCAATTTCGCCAACTTCAGCCGGGCGGCCCGCTTTGCGAACTCACTGACCAACGGCAAGGTTCTGTCACATACCCAGTCGACGTCGCGCGGCTTCAAGTACGTCACCTACAAGGTGCGGCTCTCGCCGGTCACCGAGCGGGGCATGTACGACCTCAGCAACCCGGCGACGACGCGGGCCAAGTCGACGGGATTCGTCGTTCCGAGCAACAACGAATGGGTCAAGGCCGCCTACTACGACCCCAAGGGCGGCGGGACCGACTCGTACTGGGCGTACCCGACCGGCCCGTTCAAGCAGCCGAACGTTGCGGTGCTGAATCCCGGCACCGGGGATGTCGAAAACGCGTCCGATCAGCCGCTGGCGACCTACAACCCGAACGACCCGAACAGCACCAGCGACACTCCGGGTGCGCCGCCAGGAAAGGCCCCGACCTGGTGCCCGTCGCAGGCCGGATCGAGCTGCGGTAACCTCCCGGCCGATTTCCCGCAAGGGCTGGACCTGGAGAAGAACTACATGGCGAACGTAAGCACGGTCGGCCAGGACAAGACTCCCTCCCCTTGGGGCACCTACGACCAGGGCGGCAACGTCGTGGAGATCCTTGACACGCTCGCGCCGCAACCGCCGGGCTACAACTTCCTGCGGGACTGGCATTACTACCACGGCGGCGTCGCCAATGCGCCGGCCTACCAGCTGGAGATCTCGGCCTTCGGCTACAACTCCGGCGACCCGGCCATCGAGCGCATCTATCCCTGGGAGGGGTTCCGGATAGGCGTCATCGGAACGCCATAACAGCCCCGACGAAAGGAAAACGGGTACCCATGGCCGACATTAACGGGCGGAAGCCCCGGGTTCTGTTCGTATACTACACTCACACAAATCAGGCTAAGAGGGTCTGCGAATCGATGGCTGAGGTGCTCCGCTCGCGCGGATGCGAAGTCTCGGAGGCCGGAATCGAATTCACGGACCCGCACTACGCGAAGAACTTCTCGACGTTTCCATTCAAGCACGCCGTCTTCGGTATCCTACCGCTGCTCTGGCCGCAGCTGCGCCGGAAGACAGGGCAGATCCGGATCC